>Ga0163144_10005009_pt1 | contig 29565 bp, 25 predicted proteins | sample OliLak19BULKMAT1_FD_123175 | JGI IMG/M metagenome (GOLD analysis project Ga0163144, IMG submission 123175) | Freshwater microbial mat bacterial communities from Lake Vanda, McMurdo Dry Valleys, Antarctica - Oligotrophic Lake LV.19.BULKMAT1 | ecosystem: Environmental > Aquatic > Freshwater >...
CACAAGGCGTGACGTGGCCACATTCCTCGACCAGTTCCCGGCGACGTACCGCAACCGGTACCGCACGCTACTACGGGGAATGTTCGCCCACGCCGTTGCGGAAGGACGCCGCGACGACAACCCCGTCGACGGAACGCTCAAACAGACGGAGGTTGTGCGCCGCCCAAGGTTGACCATGGCGGAGTTCATCCAAGCATACCGGCAAGCGGAGCCCTGGCTGCGGCGAGCGATGAGCTTAGGACTTCGTACGTTGCAGCGCCGCACCGACATCGCGAGCTGGACCTACGAAGCCAACGTAGACGAAGGCTACCTGCTCATCACCCAGCACAAGACCGGCGCCCGGATACGGCTGAAGATGAACCACCGTCTGGCGAAGCACGTAGCACTGGGCACGGGGCGCGTGGTCACCAAGCGCGAGAAGCCAGTTAGCCCGGACATGCTGACGAAAGCGTTCGCCGAAGCCCGGCCGGCAACCTGTCGAGCAACCTTCCATGAAATCCGGGCGCTGGGTGCGCGGCTTCTCCGAGATCGCGGCATCGACCCCCAGGCGCTGCTCGGGCACGTCGACCCCCAAATGACCCGGGCCTACCTCAATAGGCACGAGGTGCGCTGGGTAGAGGTAGAGCTATGAGTGGGGCTGACGACTAATCATTTTGGAAACTTATTGGTAGCTTCTTGGAAACCGGGTAGCCCCGGTTCTAAGTTGTTGATTTGGTGGGCCGTGTAGGACTTGAACCTACAACCAACTGATTAAGAGTCAGCTGCTCTACCAATTGAGCTAACGGCCCGGATGCTTGCCGGCAGGAAGGATGGGGCGAGCGATGGGGATCGAACCCACGACACCAGGTACCACAAACCTGTGCTCTACCAACTGAGCTACGCCCGCCATCGATTTCCTTCGGCTTCCCGCGCAGACCCGCTACATTTGCCTCAAGCGCCGGGCCGGTCTGGCCAGGCGGACAATGGCGCGCCTGGCAGGATTCGAACCTGCTACCCTCGGCTTAGAAGGCCGATGCTCTATCCAAATGAGCTACAGGCGCTTACAAGTCCGTGATTCGGGGTCACCCACCGTGATTGGTCGGGGCAGAGGGATTTGAACCCCCGACCCCCTGCTCCCAAAGCAGGTGCGCTACCAGACTGCGCTATGCCCCGAAGTCGCGGCGAGATGGTCGAATCTTCGCGAGAGGCGCGATGATACGCACCGCGGTGACCGGAATCAACGCATCCGCCATCGCGCGGTGTCACCTCGCGGCTTGCGACAGCCTTCTTCGTCACGCACCATGCCGCCTTTCTCGGCGCCGCGCGCCGTCAGTGCCCCCGATCAGTAAAACCCGACGAGAGGAAATCATCCATGGCCGCAACGCGCGTCACGCTCGAAACGAGCAAAGGCTCCATCACCCTTGAACTGTTCGACGATAAGGCGCCCGCCACCGTGGCGAACTTTGTGCAGTACGTGCAGGACGGCTTCTACAACGGCACGATTTTCCATCGCGTGATCGATAACTTCATGATCCAGGGTGGCGGCCTCACCGCCGACATGCGCCAGAAAACGACGCGCGAACCGGTGCAGAACGAAGCCAGCAACGGCGCCCGCAACACACTCGGCACGGTGGCGATGGCGCGCACCAACGACCCGCATTCGGCGACGGCACAGTTCTTCATCAACGTGAAGAACAACGATTTTCTCGACCACCGTAACGAGACCGCGCAGGGTTGGGGTTATTGCGTGTTTGGCGAAGTGGTCGGTGGCACGGATACGGTCGAGGCGATCAAGAGCGTCGCCACCCGCAACGCAGGTGGCATGCAGGATGTGCCGGCCGAACCGGTTGAAATCATCAGCGCCAAAGTCGACTGAGTTCCTGATGCGCACCGTGTTTGCGTCGGACACGCATCTGAGCGCCGAGCGTCCGCGCCAGCATGCCGAGTTCGCGGCGCTGTTGACACGCGTCAGACACTGGCGCGCGGATCTCTATCTCCTCGGCGACCTCGTCGAATTCTGGCCTGGCGACGATGACGACGCCACGCTGCACCGCGATCTGGTGGCGCAACTCGCCCGTCTTTCCGCCGCCGGATGCCGCCTACACGTGATGCGCGGCAACCGCGATTTCCTGCTGGGCGAGCGCTTTGCGATGGAGACTGGCGCCCAACTGCTCGGCGATTACGCCACTCTCGATCTGGCAGGTGAACGCGTGCTCCTGACGCACGGCGATCTGCTGTGCACACTCGACATCCAATACCAGGCATTTCGGCGCTTCGTGCGCGATCCGGCGAACCAGCAGCAGTTTATGTCGATGCCGCTCCGCGAACGTCGGCGCATTGCTGCGCAAACGCGCGAGGGCACGCAGAGTTCAATGGCGGAAAAGGCGGCCGACATCATGGATGTCGACGACACCGAAGTGCAGCGCGTGATGCGCGAGCACCACGCCACCGTGATGGTGCACGGTCATACGCATCGACCGGCGCTGCACCACCTCGAGATTAACGGAACGCCGTCCCGTCGCATCGTGCTGGGCGACTGGTACGAGGCCAATCACGGCCAGGTGCTGGTCGTCGACGACAACGGCTTTTCGCTGCGGCCACTGGCCGAGGCGCTCGCCCTGTCCTGATCAGATGGCCAGAGGCACCGCGCGCAGCGCCTGACGGTAAGCCGTCCAGTCGAAATGCGGGCCTGGATCGGTCCGCCGTGCGGGTGCGATATCGGCATGGCCGACAATGCGTTCGACGCTGATGGCGGGACAGGCCTGCATCACTCGCCAGGTAAGCGACACCAACGCCGCATCCTGGGCTGCCGTGAACGGATCCTCGTCGCAGCCCTCGAGCTCAATGCCAATTGAAAAATCGTTGCAGGCCTCGCGTCCGGCATGACTCGACACACCCGCATGCCAGGCGCGCTCGGCCATCGACACGAACTGCACCGTGTCACCGTCGCGTCGAATGAGGAAATGCGCCGAGACACGCAGCCCGACGAGCCCGGCGAAATACGGATCGGCCGCATGATCGAGCCGATTCAGAAACAGGTCAGCGATGCTGGTGCCGCCATAGCGCCGGGGCGGCAGGCTGATGGCGTGGATCACCAGCAAATCAATCACGCTACCTGCCGGGCGTGCGTCGACGTTTGGCGACGGCAGCCGCAGCAGATCGATGAACCAGCCGTTGACCGGAGGCCCGCTGCGCGACATCAGTTGCCGGCGCGGGTGGCGAGCACCAGCGAGAACAGCGGAGGCGAGGATTCGAAGTGCCGTGCGACACGCAACCCCGCGCCATGCAGCAGCGCCTGCAGCGATTCGTCGGAAAATTTGCGGCTGATTTCGGTGAGGATGGACTCGCCGGCCTGCAGTTCGAGCGTGCGACCGAGTTCCGGAAATCCGACCAGCTGGTCGACCACGCTGTCGAGGTACATCTCGATACGCTGCGCGGCTTCGTTATAGCAGGCGCGGTGCTCGAAATTCGCGAGATCGAAATCCGCGCCCAGTTCGGCATTGAGCACCGACAGCACGTTCAGATTGAACTGCGCCGTGACGCCTCGCCGGTCGTTGTAGGCTGCGTGCAGCAGCGCTGGAGACTTCACCCGGTCGGCGCCGAGCAGCAAGTAGTCATCTTCGTGCATCAGCGCACAGACTTCGCTGAGGAAATCCCGCGCATCGCCCTCGGTAAAATTGCCAATCGTGCCGCCCAGGAACATCAGCAGCCGCCGACCTGCCGGCAGCGGGAAATGTTCGAGTCCGGCCGTGAAGTCACCGACCAGCGGCGCCACATTCAACCACGGAAACTCCCGCTGCAGGGCAAGCCCGCTTTCGGTCAGCACGTCGGCACAGACATCGAAGGGGGCGTAACAGACCTGCCGGTCCTGCGCCGCACAGGCCCCGATCAGCAGGCTGGCCTTCGCGCCGCTGCCGCTGCCGAGTTCGACGATCACGGTCGGCCCGGCGAGCTGCACGATTTCCGCTGCATGGCGCGACAACAGCGCCATTTCGGTTCGGGTCGGGTAGTACTCGGGGGTCTGGCAGATGGCGTCGAACAGCCGCGAACCGTGGGCATCGTAAAAATACTTGGGGGGCAAGTGGCGCGGGGGTTCGAACAGACCGTCGAGCACGTCTTCAGCAAGCGAACGGACCGTGCGCGACGGCTGCACCTTGATTGGAGCTGGCGTCTGTCTCATCTCCTGAAGTTCTCCGCCTGGTTACCGGCCGGTCATACTATCATCATCGAATTCATTTCCCGTCAGACCCGCAGCCGCCGCGCACCGCGCCTCCTGCCGACCCGAAAGGCCACCCAATGAAAATCCCGTTCGACCGCAGCGCCACGTTGATCGACTACTTCGCCGATCTCGCGCCCACCGTGCGCGCCGCGTTGGCCGAGGATGTAGGCGAAGGCGACGTGACCGCGCAATTGATCGCCGCCGACACCCGGACCGTGGCAACCGTGATCACGCGCGAGGCTGCCGTGCAGTGCGGGCGGCCCTGGTTTGACGAAGTTTTCCGGCAGATCGACCCCGCCGTACGCGTCGCCTGGGCCCACGACGATGGGACCACCCTCGGCCCCGATGCGCTGGTCTGCACGATCGAGGGCACGGCACGCAGCATCGTCACCGGCGAACGCTGCGCGCTGAACTTCCTGCAGACCCTGTCCGGCACCGCCACCGTGACGCAGACGTATGTTCAGGCGCTCGCTGGCAGCCGCACGCGTCTGCTCGACACGCGCAAAACCCTGCCCGGTTTGCGGCGCGCCCAGAAGTATGCCGTGCGCTGTGGCGGCGGCTACAACCACCGCGCGGGTCTCTACGACGGCATTGTGGTGAAAGAAAATCACATCGCCGCCGCGGGATCGGTGGCCGGCGCCATCCGTGCGCTGCGCGACGCCGGCGTGAGTCTGCCGATCGAGGTGGAAGTCGAGCGCCTGGACCAGATTGGGATCGCGCTCGGCGCCGGCGCCGACATGCTGCTGCTCGACAACTTCACGCTGGCGATGATGCGCGACGCCGTAGCGCTCACCGCCGGCCGCGTGAAACTCGAAGCCTCTGGCGGCTTTGGGCTGGCCGACCTGCCGGATGTCGGCGCCACCGGCGTGGACTTCGTATCAGTCGGCGGGCTGACCAAGCATGTCCGCGCGATCGACTATTCGATGCGCATCGTCACCGGCTGACCCTGCGGTTGGCGCTGTGCGTTCAGAGTTTGGCACGCACCGCGTCGAACACCTGAGCAACACTCGCCTCGGCTTCGGCAACGAGCGCTTCGACTTCCGCGACACGAGACGACGTGAAGGCTTCGTCTTTGATGTTACCGACGTTGATGTATACATTCAGCGCCGCGCTTTTGAGGCCGGCGTAGGCGGCCATCACGGCCACTCCGGCGTCGCTGATCACGTTCAGATTGCCCTGCGCAGCGGCGCTGGCGCTGAGCCGGATCACGTCGACACAGGCGCGCGCGCAGCCCAGGGGCACGTCTGTCGCCTCCTTCAGGGCCAACTGGATCGCCGCGCTGCGCGCCACCTTCTCGTTTTCGGATCCCTTCGGCAGGCCGTATGCCGCCATCACCTGGTCGAATACCGCAACGTCGGCCACAATCGCCCCGGTCAGACTGAGTCGCGCTGCTTCGGCGGCGACGAGCGTCTCGCGCATCTGCGCGTCGACCGCCGCGTATTTCTCGCGCCCTACCGTGAAATGACACACCATGCTGACGAGCGCCGCGCCGATCGCGCCCATGACCCCCGCCGCGCTGCCGCCACCCGGCGTCGAGGATCCGCTGGCGAGCCGATCGAGAAACGTCTGCAGGGGAAGGTCCTTGATCGTCATCAGGGTGCGTCCATAAATGGCTGGATTTGGCCGCAGTATATCGAGACGATTCGAGCCCGCCTAACTGTATATAGGTGCAGGATGCGGCTTGTCGATGGCGCGTACTGCCGTTAGTGTGCGTCGGCTTTCAACACGAGACCGACCATGAAAAAACTGTTGTTCCAACTCGACACCGACGCCATTCCGAATGCGTTCGATACGGTTGTTGCCTATGACGGCGGCGCCGATCACGTGGTGCGGGTCGGTAACATGACGCCGGATAATGTCGGCCGCATCGTAGAAGGCACAGTGTTCACGCGTGCCCCGGCACACAAAAAATTCACGGCGCTGTTCGTCACCGGCAGCAATATCGCGGATGGTCAGGCGCTGTTCGACGCCGTAAAGAAATGCTTCTTCGGCAATTTCCGCGTGTCGATGATGCTTGACAGCAACGGCGGCAACACGACGGCCGCCTCGGCGGTCGCCTTCATTGGCCGGCACTGCAATCCGGCCGGCAAGCGCGCGGTGATTCTTGCCGGCACCGGCCCGGTCGGTCAGCGCGCGGCGGTGATGCTCGCGCGTCTCGGCGCGTCCGTGCTCGTGACCTCCCGTCAGCAGGAACGTGCAGCGGCAGCCTGCCGCGTGATGGAACAGCGCTTCGGCATCACACTCGAAGCGGCGGCCGCGGCGGACGCCGCCGCCACGAACGCCTGCCTCGACGGCGCGCACATCGTGCTGGCGACCGGCGCCGCCGGCATCCAGCTGCTCACCGAGTCGCAATGGGCCACACATCCGACCCTCGAAGTCGTGATCGACGCCAACGCAAGCCCGCCGCCCGGTATCGGTGGTATCGAGATGGCGGATCGCGGGACCGTTCGACACGGCAAGATCTGCTACGGCGCGCTGGGCTTTGGTGGCCTGAAGCTCGAGCTGCACCGGGCCTGCGTGGGCCGGCTGTTCGAAGCCAACGATCTGCTGCTGGACGCCCCCGAAGTCTTCGAACTTGCCAGCGAACTGGTGAAATCCCGCTAGCAGCCTGTCTCCCGAACGTGCCTGCGTGCGGCCGGCAGGGCCGACCCGCACGCGGCGGGTATTCGTCTGCCCATTCCGCATTACAATGGGCCGTCAGTCCCGTGACGCAGGAAGCGAGCCGCGAGTCCTCACCGCATGTCCATATTCGAACAAATCCTGACTGCCTCCGCTGAAGATCTGCTGAAGCTTGTCTTCAAGACCGCAGCAACGCGGGACAAGCAGGCCCAGGGCCGGCGCTCGCGGGAAATCGCGCGCAAGCTGGGGTTGACCCACGGCCAGCTGATCTGCGCCGTTGGTTTCAATACCCACATCAAGGATTTGCCGGACGTCGTCACTATCCTCGGCTTCGCAACCTACGACGGACTTGCGCAGGCGCGAAACGAGTACTTCACGGTCGACATCTACGAGCGGCTGGGTATCAAGGACATCCTTGCCATCTACATGCAGGTCGCAAAAGACCCCTGGCATCAGCAGATCATGCAGTACCTGCTCGTCAATCGCCTGAAGCGGATCGAAGAGCGCATTGAGGCCACGGTCAATTCGCTGATCATCGAGCGCTACAAAAAAGAGATGCGGTCGATTTACGGCGACGGCGTCGCGCAACTCGAGTTCGTCGAGCAACGACTGCGCAATACGCATAGCGGCTTCCGCGCACTGCTGAACGAGGTGTTGATGATTTGCGAGAGCCGGCTCGTGCCGGTGGGCGACATCTTCTTTCGCGACGCCATCCTGCCGGAGGAAAAGCGGCGGCTGATTGTCAAAGGGCTGGTACCGCGGTCTCTCGTCGAAGCGCGGCTCACGGAGCCCACACTCTCGCCACAGGAGCGCAAAGTGCTCGAAGAACAACTGCGCCTGATGTGACGCCGCGCGGCGACTCGCGACGCGGTCTGCTTCAGCCGTGGCGGCCGGCGAGGTCGATCCAGGTTTCGACGACGGTGTCGGGGTTCAGCGAAATGCTCTCGATGCCGCGCTCGAGCAGCCAGGCCGCCAGGTCTTCGTGATCCGACGGTCCCTGACCGCAGATGCCGATGTATTTGCCTGCCGCACGACAGGCGTCGATTGCGCGCGCCATCAGCGCTTTGACCGCCGGGTTGCGCTCGTCGAACAGGTGTGCGACCAGGCCTGAATCGCGATCGAGGCCTAACGTGAGCTGCGTCAGATCGTTCGAGCCGATCGAGAAGCCGTCGAAGTACTGCAGGAAGTCCTCCGCCAGCAGTGCGTTCGACGGCAGCTCGCACATCATGATGATGCGCAGGCCGTTCCGGCCACGCTCAAGACCACAGGTCTTCAGCAGATCGATCACCTGGCGCGCCTCGTCCGGGGTGCGCACGAAGGGCACCATCAATTCGACGTTCGTCAGGCCCATGTCGTCGCGCACGCGCTTGAAGGCTTCGCATTCCATCTCGAAGCACGGCCGGAAGGTCTCGTCGATGTAGCGCGAAGCGCCACGGAAGCCGAGCATCGGGTTTTCTTCTTCAGGCTCGTAGACGTTGCCGGCAATCAGGTTCGCGTATTCGTTCGACTTGAAGTCTGACAGGCGCACGATCACCGGATGCGGATTGAAGGCCGCCGCGATCGTCGAAATACCTTCGGCCAGCCGGGCGACGAAGAACTCGCGCGGGCTCGAATAGGCCGCGATCAGGGGTTCGATGATTTCCTGCAGATCGCGCGACAGCTTCGCGTAATCGACGAGCGCGCGCGGGTGAATGCCGATCATACGGTTGATGATGAACTCGAGCCGCGCGAGGCCGACCCCCTTGTTCGGCAGTTTCGAGAATGCGAAGGCGCGATCCGGATTGCCGACGTTCATCATGATCTTCACCGGCAGCGGCGGCATCGAGTTCAACTCGATCTCGCGGCGCTCGAACGCCAGCATGCTGTCGTAGATGTAGCCGGTGTCGCCTTCGGCGCAGGACACCGTGACCGGTGTGCCGTCAGCAATGTCGTCGGTAGCGGTGCCGCAACCGACGACCGCCGGGACACCCAGTTCACGCGCGATGATCGCCGCGTGACAGGTGCGGCCGCCGCGATTGGTCACGATTGCCGCCGCCCGTTTCATCACTGGTTCCCAGTCGGGGTCGGTCATGTCGGTGATCAGTACATCGCCTTCGCTCAGCTTGTCCATCTCGGAGATGTCCATGATGATCCGCGCGACACCGCTGCCGATCTTCTGGCCGATGCTGCGGCCTTCGACGAGCACCTTGCCGCGCTTGGCGAGCGTGTAGCGTTCGATGATCTGGCCGCTGCGGCTCTGCACCGTTTCCGGCCGCGCCTGCACGACATAAATCTTGCCGTCGAGACCGTCTTTGGCCCATTCGACGTCCATCGGCCGTCCGTAGTGGGCTTCGATGGCCATCGCGAGCCGCGCCAGTTCCTCGACATCGGCGTCCGGGATGCAGAACCGGCGGCGATCCGTTTCGTCGACTTCGCAGGTGATCACGCCGTGGTCGGCCGCGGCATCGGCCGCATAGTTCATGCGCACGTGCTTGCTGCCGAGGTTGCGGCGAAGGATCGCCGGCCGCCCGGCGGCGAGGCCCGGCTTGTAGACGTAGAATTCGTCCGGGTTCACCGCCCCCTGCACCACCAGTTCGCCCAGGCCGTAACTCGCGGTGATGAACACGACGTCACGAAAGCCGGATTCGGTGTCGAGCGTGAACAGCACGCCGCTCGCACCGATGTCGCTGCGAACCATCCGCTGCACGCCGGCCGACAGCGCGACCTTCTCGTGCTCGAAACCGTGGTGTACGCGATAGGAAATCGCGCGGTCGTTGAACAGGGAGGCAAAGACTTCCTTGATCCGTCGGCGGACCTCATCTAGGCCGCGGACGTTCAGATAGGTTTCCTGCTGGCCGGCGAAGGAGGCCTGGGGCAGGTCCTCGGCGGTCGCCGAGGAGCGCACAGCGACGGAGAACCCGGCCGGCGAACTGGCCGCCATGTCGGCGTAAGCCGAGTTGATGGCGGCCTCGAGCGCCGCGTGCAGGGGCGTATCGATGATCCAGCCGCGGATTTCGCGGCCGGCGGCGGTCAGCGCCGGGACATCGGCCGTGTCCAGGCCGGCGAGCCGCTGCTCGATGCGGCTGGCAAGCCCGTTCTGCGCCAGAAAGTCCCGAAATGCCTGAGCGGTGGTCGCGAAACCACCAGGCACGCGCACCTGCGCCTCGCTCAGATGGCGAATCATCTCGCCCAGGGAAGCGTTCTTGCCGCCCACGCGTTCGATGTCGTCGATACCGGTGTGTTCGAGCGAGACTATATAATCAGACATACGTGCTTCTCTTTAGAGGCCCTGTCCCGCACCACTGCGGCGAGTGAACCGGCATTGTAACCGACTCCCGAGGATCGGCTTATCAACGACTCAAAAAAAATGAAACGGCGGGCTTTCTTCGTGTCCGATCGCACCGGCATCACGGTGGAAACGCTCGGCCAGAGCCTGCTGACGCAGTTTCCGGACATCGAGTTCCTGACCCGAACCCTGCCCTTCGTCACCAACCAGGTCGCGGCCCAGCACGCGGCCGACATCATTCGCGCGGCCTGCGCCGAAGACGGTGTGCCGCCGCTAGTGTTCAGTACGCTGACCGACCCGACCACCCAGTACATCATTGGCTCCGCGAACGAATACGTGTTCGACCTCTTTGGCACCTTCATCGAGCCGCTGGAAGACGCACTGGGCACCGAGTCCTCGCATACTGCCGGCCGGATGCACGGGATCCGGGATGTGACGGTCTATGAGCGGCGCCTGCACGCGCTCAACTACACCCTGGCCCACGACGACGGCATCAGCACGCGCGACCTCAGCGAGGCCGATGTCGTGCTCGCCGGTGTTTCCCGTAGCGGCAAAACCCCGACCTGCCTGTACCTCGCGATGCATTATTCGCTGCGTGCGGCAAATTATCCGCTGACCGACGACGACTTCGAGTCGACCCGGCTGCCGGCCTCACTCGAGAAGTGCCGCAGCAAGCTCTACGGCCTGACCATCGTCCCCGAGCAGTTGAGCCGGATCCGCCACGAGCGTCGGCCGCACGGCACCTATTCAACTCTCGTGCAGTGCCGGGCGGAAGTCGCCAAGGCCGAAGCCATGTTCAAGGCCGCCAACGTCCAGTATCTCGATACCACAACCGTCTCGATCGAGGAAATCGCCTCCACCATCGTGCGCGACATGGGGTTGCGCTGACACATGCCGTTCCGGCGTACGGCAGCGGGCTATGCTCTCGCTGCAATGATGCTGTGCTCGTTTGCGGCCGGCGCCGGCCTGTCGGGCCTGCCGCCGTGGCTGCCGGGCAGCCTTGCGTGGTTTGCCGGTCTGCTGCTGCTGCCCGACCTGAGCCGCTTTCAGGCCGGCCAGGCCGCCTTCATGTCGCTGATCGGCGCGCTCGGCATCGGCTACACGGCCTCCCACGGCAACTGGCAGTGGTGGTCGACGCTGCGCGACGGTAACCATTCGCTGCTCGCGATGCTGGCCGCCGTCAGCTTCCTGCGGCCGGTGACCAGCACTGGCATCAGCAACGAAACCCTGCCACGCGGCCGCCGGGCCGTGCTCGAAACGCTGGCGGCAACCCACCTCTTCGGCGCAGTCATCAACATCTCGGCGCCGGTACTCGTTGGCGAACGCATCAGCGGGCCCGGCGGCATGACGCCGCTGCAGGCCAAAACCGTCAGCCGGGCCTTTGTCGCCGCCTCGATGTGGTCACCGTTCTTCATCGCGATGGCGCTGATCCTTCACTACGTGCCGGCGGCACGGCTGCCGATCATCTCGGGCATTGGCTTCGCGACTTCGGCGGCGCTGATGGCGTTCAGCGCGTGGACGCTGTCACGCGACCCAACCGCCGACAGCTTCACCGGCTATCCACTGCACTGGCAGGCGCTGTGGGCACCGCTGCTCCTGTGCGCCTGCGTGCTGAGCGGTCACGCGGTGTTGCCGAATCTGTCGGTGCTGGTGCTGATCGAAGGTGCAGCCTTCGGTGTGGTGCTCGGCGTACTGCTACTGCGCCGGCCACGCGAAGCGGCCGCCGTGCTGGGCGGGCACGTCCGCGAGCGCCTGCCGGACATGCGCGGTGAAGTGGCGATGTTTCTGAGTGCCGCGGTGATGACTGCGGGGATCGGCGCGGCCGTCGGCCTGACCGGCGTGGTGCTCGCACCGGACAGCTTCGGCGTCGGCACCGCGGCGGCGCTGCTGGCCGCGTTGATCGTGCTGGCCGTCGTCGGCGTGCATCCGGTCGTCAGTATTTCGGTGCTCGCCAGCATCTGGCCGTTTGCGCAGTTCGACGGCAATCTGCTCGGCGCGGTGTTCCTGCTCGCCTGGGGCCTCGGGCTCGTGATCTCGCCCTTTTCGGGTACCAGCCTCGTCTTCCAGGGCCGCTTCGGCCTGCGTACGACCGACCTGCTGCGCTGGAACCTGCCGTATGCAGTGGTCGGTTACGGGATCGGCGTCGCGATGCTGGCCCTGTACGCGTCGTTCTGATTCGCAGCCGCGGAACGCTCAGCGCGCGCGGAGATTGACGTCGATTTTCTGGTGATCCCAGAAATCGACGGTATAGGTGCCAGGGGAAATCGGCATCGGCTCCGACAGCGGCCCGGTGACCAGCATTTGGCCGGGCACGATCGCGATTCCGCGGCCTACGAGCTGATTGATCAACCACAACAGCGCATGTGCCTGGCTGCCCATGATATTGGTGGCCTTCGCGCGATCGATGACATTGCCGTCATGCAGGATTTCGATGAACGCCGAGTCGACGATCGTCGGCTCAGGCCGCGCAAACGCGTTGCCGACGATCAGATGCGTGTGTGCGCCATTGGCGGCCACGAGGTCTTCGGCCCGCACGGCCGTCCGATTCTCGAAGCGCTGATCGAGCACCATCACCACCGGCAGGGCTTTCGCCACATACTCGGGCAGCGCTGCCGCGTTCGCGATCGGCGCTGAGATGCGGCGCTTCATCACGAAACCGATTGCCGCCGAGATGCTGTGTTCGCCCGCGCCGGCTGGCCCGACATCCGCCCCCGGCGTCAGCAGATCGCCCTTGAACACCGTCGTCGTCACCGGGCCGTTGGCGCGCATCTTCGCGCGCGACAGAGGCGTGGTCAGTTCAGCCTTGAAGCCGACGATCGGCGACTCCGCACTCAGTTCCCGCGCGATCGCACGCTGAACGTCATACGCCTCGGCGGGACTCAGCCGCGCCCCGTAAGCGGACAGTGCCGGCAGCGGCTGCTTCGACCGCATTTGCAACAGCAGGATATCAGCCCAGTTCTCCACTGTGCTCCACGCCCACACCGGGCTGGTACAGGCGTTCCACAGGCAAAACCAGCAGGCATATCGCAAAGCACTTTTCATCTGGAACCCTGACTTCTGGATCGGAATGCGTGACCTCGGTTGACGCGTTCAGGCCTGCTTGACGCTGACCGACCCGCCTCGTGTAATGACACGGCGCGCGGATTCTACTGAAGAACGGTCCCGGCGTGCAGCCTCGATCAATCGCCGCCCGGAGTTTGCCAGCCCGATGTCAGCCCAGCCTGTCCCCAGGCGCCGCACGCGCCGCGACCCGCCATGACACGCGCCGTCGCCACGATCGCGCACGCACTCGCGACCTTCGCCGCCACGCAGGACGCGGCCAGCCTGCCGCCGAAAGTCATCGAGCGTGCACAACTCAACATTCTCGACGCCATTGGCATCGGACTCGCGTCCAGCACCTACGATTTCGCTGAACGCACCGCGCGCGGGCTTGTCGATCTCGGCGACCCGGGCGACAGCCCGCTGCTCGGGCGTCGCGAGCGCCTGACCCTGCGCGACGCGATGCTGCTGAACGGCGTGCTCGTGCACGGGCTCGATTTCGACGACACGCACGGACCCAGCGTCACGCATTGCTCAGCGAGCGCGCTGCCGCTCGTGCTCGGCGTGGGCCATGCGCGCCGCGCCAGTGGCCGCGCAGTGCTGCAGGCCTATCTGATCGCACTCGAACTCGACGCGCGCCTCGGCCGGGTCGCGCGCGGCACCCTGCAACGCCGCGGCTGGCATCCGACCGGCATCATCGGCGCGTTCGGTTGCGCCGGCGCCGCAGGCCGGCTGCTCGGGGCCGACACCGCCGCGATTGCAGACGCCTTCGGCATCACGCTCAGCATGGCGAGCGGCAATCTCGAGTTTCTCGCCGACGGCGCCTGGACCAAGCGCCTGCACCCGGGCTGGGCGGCGGTCTGCGGCTACACGGCGGCCGGACTCGGGCGGGCGGGCTTTGTCGGCCCCAGCCAGGCCTTTGAGGGTCGCTTCGGGCTGTTTCGCATGCTGCTGGGCGAAGACGCCGTCATCGATCGCGACGAGATCCTCGCCGGGCTCGGCACCACCTGGGCCGTGCACGACAACGGCTTCAAGCCGTGGCCGGCCTGCCATTTCCTGCATGCCTTCATCGACTGTGCGCTGCAGGCCCGGGCCGATCCGGACTTCACGCCCGAGGCAATCGAACGCGTCGAGGCGCTGATTCATCCGGATGAAATCGCGATCGTGTGCGAGCCGGTCGCGGCCAAGCACGCGCCCCGCAATGCCTACGACGCGCAGTTCAGCCTCTATTATGCTGTCAGCGCGAGCCTGCTGCGCGGCCGCTTCGGACTGGCCGAACTCGACGACTCGGCCCTGCGCGATCCGCGCCTGCATGCGCTGGCACGCCGTGTGAACTATCGCGCGGATCCGGCGTCTGCCTATCCGCAAAGCTACAGCGGGGCGCTCGAAGTCCACCTGCGCGACGGCCGCGTGATCCGGCGCCGCCAGCAAATCAACCGCGGCGCTGCCGGTAATCCCATCACGCGCGACGACGTGCTGGCCAAGTACCGGGACAATGCGTGTCGGGCCGTGTCAGAATCAGCTGCGCAGCGCATCTGCGACGCCGTGCTGACGCTCGATGCCGCGCCCGGGCTCGATGCGCTCGTCGCCGCCGTCAGGCCCGAATAGTCGTCCATTAGAGATCAAGCCCCAGCCCGATGAGCATCCCCAATCCTTACGCGCCTCCAACTCGCCCCGGCGACGGTGCGGTGGTGCGGCCGGGCCGGGAGACGCCGCAGGGCGAGGACTTCTCGATCGTCGAGGTGATTTCGACCGCGTGGTCGCTTGCGCGCGGCAGCAAGCGCTATTTCATGCTCGTGTATCTGCTGTTGATGGTCGCGCTCGCGTTCCTCCAGGCCATTGCCGGCTCCGTCGTCAGTGCCAACGCGGAAGCATTTCTGCGCAATCCCCTCTATGCGTTCGCCTCGCAAAGCGTGTTCGCCGCTGCGATGTACCCGTTTCTGTCCAGTGTCATGCGGCTTGCGCTGCGCCGCGCCGATGGCCTGCCGGTCAGGGCCGGGGATCTGCTCGCGGATGTTACACGTCTGGGGCAGGTGATGGTGCTCGGTGTGCTCGTCAGCTTGGCGACAATAGTCGGCTTCGTGCTCCTCGTGCTGCCGGGCCTCTATCTGTCGGTGGCGCTGATGTTCGCGCTGCTGTTGCTGCTCGATCGCGGGCTCGGGCCGATGGCGGCAATCAAGACCTCGGTGGGGGCCGTCAATCGCCAGTGGTTTCAATATGCCGCGCTGCTGTTCGCGCTGGGCGTGATGCTCGCGGTTGGCGCGTTCACCCTCATTGGCCTCATCTGGGCGCTGCCCGTCGCGACGATCGCCATCGCCGTGGTGTATCGCCGGGTGTTCGGCCCGGCGCCGGCGGTGGATCTTGGGTGAGCGCCCCTCACGGCACGGCCGGTGGCTGACACTGATGCTGGCGCTGCTGAGCAACGCGCACGCCGCACCGCCAGCGCTGACGCCGATGGAATATGCCGTGCTGTCGCAGGTGATCAGCCACGGCCTGCCCGCTGATACCCGGGCCATCGTCATCAGCGCCGTCACCACCGGCGATCCAAGCTCGCTGGTGCCGCCGGATGCCGATCTCGAAGCGCTCGCGAAGAAACTGGAAACCGCGCCCGGCCTGCTCGCCGGCTGGGCTGGCCTGAACCAGCAGCAAAGTCCGCTTGGGGCCAGGCTCACGCTGGCCGTCGAATACGAACTGCTCGATGAAAGCCTGCGCAAGAAGATCTTCGCGGGCGAGGATCCGGCCGCCGGCTGGGCGCGCTTCCACAAGCGGTTTCCGAATGCCCCCGGCCTGTTGCGTGTGTCGCGCGTGGCGATCGACGAGCAGCAGCAGCAGGCACTCGTCTACGTCGAGTTCGCCTGCGGTCCCGAATGCGGCACGGGACGCCTGCTCCGCCTGGCCAGATCCGACGACGCCTGGCTGGTCCAGAGCGGTGAACTGGTCTGGGTTGCAGGGAGTTGAGTATGCAGTCCATACGCAAGATTGCCGTGTTCTGCGGCGCCCGCCACGGCGTGCGCCCGATCTACACCGAGGCCGCACACGAATTCGGCAAACTGCTGGCGGAAGCCGGCTGCGGCCTGGTCTACGGCGCCGGCCGCGTCGGCCTGATGGGCGTGGTGGCGCAAGCCTGCCTCGATCATGGCGGTCATGTCACCGGCGTGATCCCACACTTCCTGAAGTCGCGCGAACTGCTGCATCCGGATCTGCAAAGCTGTCACACAACGATCAACCTCTTCGAGCGCAAGTCGATGATGATGGACATCGCTGACGGTTTCGTCGCGCTGCCCGGCGGCCTCGGGACCTTCGATGAACTGATCGAGGTGATGGCCTGGCGACAACTGCAGCAGACCGACAAACCGATCGCACTGCTCAACGTCGACGGCTATTTCCAACCCTGGCTCGCTGCGCTGTCGCACGCGGCAGCCGAGGGTTTCCTCGATACCTTCGAGATCGAGCGGCTGATCGTCGACGCACAGCCTGGGGTCGTGCTCGAAACCCTGCTCGGCGCCAGCGACGCGAACCGGGCGCGCAGCGCGCAGCCGACATGAACCCGCTACGCGCCGTGGTGTTCGACATGGATGGCGTGCTGATCGACTCCGAGCCGATCATCCGCCGCGCTGCGCAGCAGGCAGGCGAGGAGTTCGGCCATACGCTCAGCGACAGCCTGTACGCCGATCTGATCGGGCTACCCGGCGCGCAGGTTGAAGCGATGTTGATCAAAATTTTCGGCACGAACTTCCCGCTTGCCGACTATCGCCGCTGTTTCGAGCGTCTGTACCGGGCGGACGTCGAACTCAACGGCATCCAGAGCAAACCCGGCGTGCGCGAACTGCTGCAGACTCTGAACGCCCAGGCGGTGCCGGTGGCTGTCGCCACCTCGACCCGCAGCGGACACGCTCAAGCGGCGCTCGAAGCGGCCGGCCTTCTCGGCTTCCTGCCGGTGTGCATCACGGGCGATCAGGTCAGCGCGGGCAAGCCGGCGCCAGACATCTTCCTGCGTGCCGCGCGAACGATCGGCGTCGAAGCCGCGCACTGCGTGGCCATCGAAGACTCGGAAGTCGGCGCGCGCGCCGCCGTGGGCGCCGGCATGTGGACGCTGATGGTCCCCGATCTGAAACCGCCGAGCGCCGAACTCGCCGCGATGGTGCGTGAGATTCTGCCGTCGATGCCGGTGGCCGCGCAGCGCTTACTCGAACTCCTGAATCTGAAAGACACCCCATGAAGTCATCCCCAGTGATTGTTGCCCACCTGCTGTTGCCACTGTGGCTGCTGGCCATCACGGCGTCCGCGCCGGCCCAGACAGCACCGCCGGCCCAGACAGCACCGCCGGCCGAACAAGCCCCCACCGTCTCGCAGGCCGAAGCCGTCGCGGCGTGGAATCGTTTCAAGGCAGCGCCCGGCTCTAATCTCAAGGATGCGCCGACATTCCTGCGGTACATGCAGGGCGGCGCCGTGCACACCGTGCTCAACAGCAATCTCGTGTTCTGGATGTATCAGGACTACCCGCGCGAAGCGCAGGCCGTGCTGTATGCGTCCTACATGGGCGGGAACATGGAATCGCAACTGGTGACCCGTAAAGCGGGCGACGATCCGGAAGCCGGCATGAGCGCGGTGCTCGATGCCTACGCCACGCTGAAGGCGGGTGACCAGGCCCTGACCATCAAGCGGCTGGACGATCTGATCACGGCGCGCGATGAAGGCCGTTTCGCGGCGGCCGTCAGCGACCTCGGTCAGGGCAAGCCCTGAGCCGCAGCCGGATGGCAACCGCCGCCCGACGCAAGCCGGCCCCCCGCGCCAAAGCCCGCGCGGCGGCGCTGCCGTTCAGGCGCGACACGCTCGCGCTGATCTACGACTTCGACGGCACGCTGACACCCCAACCGATGCAGGAGTACACGGTGCTGCCGCAGCTTGGCATCGCGGCCCAGGACTTCTGGGACGAGGTCAACGCCGAGGTCAAGCGTACCGGGGGCGACAGCATCCTGACCTACATGCGGCTGCTGGTGGAGAAGATCGAAGCGAACAAGGCGCACGTGAGCCGCGCGTCACTGCGCCAGTTGGCGAGCGGTATCCGTTACTTCCCCGGCGTCGAAACCTGGTTCGAGCGCATCAACCGCTACGTATCTCACGCATCCGGTGGCGCGGTGCAGGTGCGTCATTACATCATTTCGGCGGGCTTGAACGAGATCCTCGAAGGCATCAGCATCAAGCATCACTTCGAACGCATCTATGCGTCGCAGTACTATTTCAACCATCATGAAGTCGCGTGCTTTCCGACGGTGGTCATCAACGACACCAGCAAGACGCAATACCTGTTCCGCATCAACAAGGGGCGTGAAGAGGCGCTGGAATCGATCAACGAATACATGCCCGAGGCCGCGCGCCCGATTCCGTTCGGGCACATGCTCTACATCGGCGACGGCCTGACCGATGTGCCGTGCATGACGGTCACCAAGAACAACGGCGGCTTCGCGGTCGCCGTGCATAATCCGCGCACGCCGAAATCACTGCATACCTGTCGCGCGCTCGCGCTGGCCAACCGGATCGACTATTTCGCGGCCGCCGACTATCGTGCCGGTAGGCCGCTCGAAAAGCGCGTGCGGACGATCCTCGACATCATCATCGCGCGCGTCCAGTTTGAACGCGAAAAGCATGCCTTCCAGCGCGAGCTGACCGACGACTGACGGCGCACCGCGCCTGTAACAAGGATTTGTGCCTCATGATTGCTGTCCATGCTTCACGCTTTTTAATCGTCCTCGCCTGCTGCGCGCTGCTCGCTGGCTGCAAGGCGCCGGATCTCAAACCCGACTTTTTTGATCGCAAAAAGCCCGCGCCGCCGGTGGTGGAGGAACCCGTCGTCGACCCGTCACTGACCCCGCGCGAACTGCTGCCCGCGAGACTCGTCAACGCGCGCAACACGGACGACGCCATCCCCGGCCTGACCGTCGGCAAGATGATCGAGTTTGCCGATCGTTACCTTGCCTGCGACTGCTCGGGCTCGCGGTTCTCAAAAGCCTGGCAGCGCTACGACGGCGGCTACGTGCTGTTGACGAACGCCGGTCAGGTGCGGCCACTCGACTTCGTCTGCAGCGGCCCGGCGGAAGGCTTCGAGTGTTATCTGCGCGAAATCGATCGCGGGGTCCAGCCCGGGGGCCTGAAGGAGCGCTTCATGTCTGGCGGCGACTTCGTGCGCTTCATCTACGAAAGCGGCTCAAAGTGCGAACGCACGGAGCCCTGCCCGGCCGCCGTGAGCACGGTGCCTGCACCGGCACCCGCCGCAGACTGAGCGGGGAATAATCCGGCCATGGCGACCGACTGGCGCTTTGTCGTGCCGCAGCGGCGACGCACCTGCTCACAGCGCATCGTCCGTTCGGCAGCCGGCCAGTGACCCCAGTGCTCAGACGGCCCTGCCAAGGGCACGCCCTGCGGCGCGGGCTCCGCGTCGCCGAGCCGCTAACAGTCCCAGCGCGGACACGAGCAGCGGCAGCGCCGCCGGCACCGGCACGGCACTGACTGACAGCCCAAGCGTTGGGCCGGACAGGGTGAAGTTCGTCGCACCCGCGTAAGTCGCGGCCACAGCACTGCTCAGGTCAACGAACACGAGAGTCACGATGTTGTCAGCCAGCACGTCTGCGGCGAGCTGGCTTGCGCCGGCGCCATTGCTGCCGCCGGCCTGAAACAGGGTGTAATGCTCGGCGGTGCCCGTCGCGACCGGGGTGAACGTATAGTCGACAAGATTGCCGAGGTCGGTGAAGTCTCCTGTCACCGGGTATGCGAAAGTGCCCGCTCCCGGCTGGATACTCGACGTATCGTCGCCGGTGTGGCGGATTCCGACTTCACCCGCGGCAGAGAATGCGGCGTTTGACTGCGTGAGGGATACCGTTACCAGTTCAAGTTTCCAGCCGCCGCTGCCGAACCCGATATCGAACGACTGCTTCAGCGCCGCGATATTGAAACGCGCAATACCATAGGAGGAGAAGTTTCCGAGCGCTGCGCCCTCGATATTGAAAAAGGCTTTCCCGCTCGAACCACTCCGTGCCCCGCCCGGTTGACGTGGCATTGTCGACTGCTTCGACGGAAAGTGTCATTGCCTGGGTATCAATCGCCATACCGGCGACCAGTAACGCGGCGAAAACGATGCTTGTCTTCATCACTATTGCTCCAGCATCAGACGCTGCGACGCAAAAGTCGCAGGCTCAACAATGCGGTGGCGAACAACGGTAGTGCTGCGGGCACCGGGACCGGTCGTGGAATCGTCACGTCGACGTACACCGCCTTGTGGTCAGAACTCGGCAGTCCGGCAAACAGGCCTGGTGTGTTGAACTCCCCGACCAGTGGTCTGTCCGCTGTGCCTTCCACCGGCCAGAATATGCCGGCGCCGACGATGTCCACGTTGCTCGAGGGCAACACATAGTCGACTCGCAGATTGCCGGGCGCTGCATCGTTGAAGTCTGCCGTATCGAACTTCGGATCAGTCAGATGCGTGGCATTAGCGGGTCCGTTGTTGTTCACGTCGACAGCTGCGAGAACGCCGCCCTGGCTCTCCGGCGTGACAGTGACGTTGACCAGCGGATGCTGCAGCAACTGCTCGATCGGGTCCTGAAAGGCGTCACCATCATTCGGATCAGCGTTGTAGTCGCCGGCGATCACAAAGATTGAGCCGGCGGCGAGGCCGCCCGTACCACCCTGATCGTCATAGACGTAAGCAGCGCCCGCGATGTAGTCGGCCCAGAACCGGATTTCGTCTGCGTTGCGTTTGCCGTTGCGATCTTCTGCACCGTCGAACACCGGGGGCGTTGGATGTGCGGTCAGGAAGTGTACGTCTGTACCGTTTACGTCGAGCACGACGTCGACATGATTCTTGGACGAGAGACGCAGCACATCGATTTCCGCAGCGGAGTAGAAACTGGCGAGGTTGTTGGCGCCGACGGTCGGATCGTCAGTCAGCAGATTGTCCGGCATGTCCTTCCACAGGAAGTTCTGAAAAGAGCGCACGCTCTTGATGGCGTACTTCGAGTAGATCGTGAAACCAAACTGCCCGGCAAAACTGCCAAAGCCGAACGCATCGTCGCCGCCGCCGACAAATCCGTTGTTGTTCAGGTCAAAGCCGCTGCCGATGCCGGTATTTGTCGCCGGGGTATGCCGATAGCTGTAGCTGACCGGGTTGCTGATCTGACGGCCGGTCGTGCCGCTACCGTGGGCGACAGACAGATAGTTGTCCTGAAACAACTGCGCAGCCTGGCTCGAATAGTGAGGGGCGCTCGGGATGCTCGTTGAGCCCGGGGTGCCGGCACTGTCGAAGTCGAATTCGTTGACAAGCAGCACGTCGGCGTTGATGCGCTGAATGATCTCGGCGACGTTGTGCGCCTGCAGGACCTCTCGTTGCTGGGTTGTCAGGCCCGCGGTGTCGGCGTTCGTGACATAGGGCCGCGTGATGTCGACGCTCCCGGCCTGGGTGGCGCCGAGGTCGAACAGCAGATCACCGAGCGCATTGCGGTTCAGCGACGCATTGAACGTTGCGAACCTGACTGTGCTGTCGGCTGCCTGCACCGTGCCGATGAACGCGCTTGCTGCCAACATGACCGCGCGCGGAAATGGTGATCTCATGGCCCTGCCCTCCGATTCGTTTTTGCTATGAGAAAAAGGGTAGGAGCGTCAGATTGCCATTCGGTGAACGGCCGATGGCAGTCTCGTGAATATTGCGCGACAGCCGGGCAGATTTGCCGCCAGTCGAGGCGGGGCTGCAGCGCGGCAGTTGCCGTGAGTCGTCCCGGCGTGAGTTGTCCGGGGCCACCCGGAATTTGAACGGGTGGCGTGCCGTTTAACGCCAATGACAGTGGGGTCCCGAAGATTCGGCTTGTCCGGCGGCGACTTCGTGCGCTTCATCGACGCAAGCGGCTGGAAATGCGAACGTGCCGCGCCCTGCCCACCCGGTTGGCCGTTCGCTTCTTTCCACCAACGCGGCCACTGCCTGCTGCTGGTGCCTCAGGGCTGGCTCGTGATCATGTCAACACAGTGCCAGGATCTCCCCGTCGTCGCACGCACGCCGAATCCCCTTCATGGTGCTGATGCGCTGGCAGTGTGGCTGTATCGTCATCCCTACGGGCAGGGTCGCAAGTTCCTCGTGCAGCCCGCAGCGGCAGCCGGGGCACGCCGGGGCGGACATCATGATAAATTGTGCGGCGCCACCCGCGTGCCGAAAACGAAGTCCTGGCACACGGCAATGGTCGATGACCGGCCGACGCGCAGGCGAGCCTGCGTGGGCGGCGCCAATGCCTGTCGCGAGCCCGTTGGCGGCGGCTGCGGTTTTTTTTACCACCCGGCCACACCGCAGATCGCCCGACGCCCGTCCGGCGTACCCGTTGATAGCGTCGAACCTGAGGAGACCGAACCTGATGAGCGCAGCCCCGAACGACCAGGATGTCGCGCAGTTCACCGCCGCCCTGGCGATTGCCAATATCCCCACGCTGCTGATGACGCTCGTGCAGATGACCGGCGATAGCAGCTGGCTGGAAGCCCCGTACAGACCTGGCCGCAGTGTCGGCCTGGGTGACAACGACAGCGGTGGTCTGCCCGAACAAATCCAGCAGCGAATCCGGGATGCTGCCCTGAAGGCGATCCTCGAATGGCGCGCCGGCAAACCGCTGGCCATTGCCGAACCCGGCCCGGAAATGCTGGTGGAAATGCTGTCGGTGGCGATGGGCGAGGAAATTCCCGCCAAATACGGCCGCTTCACGGCCGAGCTGTTCGGCCACCGCCCCGTCAGCACGGACACCATCGAAGTGCCCGCCGGCTTCCACGTCGTGGTGATAGGCGCCGGCGTGTCGGGCCTCTGCACCGGCGTCAACCTGAAGGGCGCCGGCGTGCCGTTCACCATCCTCGAGAAGAACGATACCGTCGGTGGCGTGTGGCGGGAGAACCATTACCCGGGTGCCGGCGTCGACACTCCAAATCATCTCTATTCATTTTCGTTCGCCACGTACGACTGGCCGATGTACTTCGCGCTCCGCGATGACCTCCACCAGTACCTCGAGCACATCGCCACCGAATTCGGGCTGCGGCCCAATATTCGCCTGGGCACCCGCGTCAACAGCGCGGTATATGACGAGGTAACGCAGTTGTGGACGGTAAGCATCACCCATCCTGACGGCAGCAGTGGCAGCCTCGTCGCCAATGTGGTCATAAGCGCGGCCGGCATCTTCAATCCGCCGGTGTGGCCGAACATCGAAGGACTGAAGACTTTCGAAGGCCCCTGCTTCCACACGGCGGAATGGCGCGACGACGTCGATCTGACCGGCAAGCGTGTCGGCATCATCGGCAATGGCGCAAGCTGCATGCAGATTGGTCCTGAAATCCAGCACAAAGTGGAGTCGCTCACCATTTTTCAGCGCTCGCCACACTGGGCCGCACCGTTCCCGCAGTTTCGCAAGCAGGTGCCGGAGGCGCTCCGCTTCCTGTTCAGAGAAGTGCCCCTCTACCAGGCCTGGTACCGCGCGAAGCTCGGCTGGACGTTCAACGATCGCGTGCACTCAACCTTGCAGAAGGACCCGGACTGGCCGCATCCGGCGCGTTCGCTGAATGCGACCAACGATGCGCATCGTGCTTACTACACGCGCTACCTGCAGGACGAACTCGGCGATCGCCAGGATCTCATCGACAAGGTGCTGCCGACCTATCCACCGTTCGGCAAGCGCATGCTGATGGACAATGGCTGGTATCGCATGCTGCGCAACCCGAAGGTCCACCTGATCGACGAGCGCATCGATCACGTGGATGCCCACGCGGTGCACACGGCGGACGGCACCGCGCATGAAGTCGATGTGTTGGCGATCGCCACCGGTTTCGATGTGCTCAACTTCATCAACACCTACGACGTCGTGGGTCGCGGGGGCAAGACGCTGCGCGAAACCTGGGAAGGCGACAATGCCAAGGCCTACCTCGGCACTGTGGTGCCGGGCTTCCCCAACTTCTTCACGCTCTATGGCCCGAACCTTCAGCCCGGCCACGGCGGCAGCCTCATCGTGGTGGTGGAAATGCAGGTGCGTTTCATCCTGGATGTCCTGCGCCAGATGGCGGCGGCCGGTGGGGGCGCTGTCGACTGCAAGCCGGAGGTGTTCGAGGACTACAACCGCCGGGTCGACGAGGCGCACGCCAACATGGTGTGGTCCCATCCCGGCATGACGACCTACTATCGCAATGCAGGTGGCCGCATTGTGGTGAATGGCCCGTTCCTCAACGTCGATTTCTATGAAATGACGCGCCAGGCACGGTTGGGCGATTTCAGGATTGAGCCGCGCGCCGGTTGACGCACCGGGTCTGCGCCGCAGAAATTTCTGCGGCGCCCGCGTTGCCGTTTTCCGCCGCCGCACGCACTGTTAAGCGTGCGTTTGGGGGGGTATCCCCGTTCCACATTGCCTTGGAATTCAGGGACGAGTCCGCGCCCTGTCAGCTCACCCCAGCCGCTCCAGCACCTTCGAGTCCAGCAACAGCTGCAGCGTATAGCGCACACCAAAGCCGGTTTCGTCGGTCGCGATGTGGGCCAGCCCGCCTTTGCGGTTCGCGGCAGCCAGATCGAGGTGGATCCACGGCGTAGCATTCTGCACGAAGCGGCTCAGGAAGCGGGCGGCGAGGATGTGGTCGGCTTCGCCGTCCATCGCGCACTGCCGGATATCGGCAACCTGGCTGTCGAGTGCCTTGTCGTAGTCAGCGTCGAACGGAAACGGCCAGACGCGTTCACCGCTGGCCTGCCCCGCTTCGATCAGCAGCGGCACGAGCGCGGGACGATTCGTGAACACGCCGCTGTAGCCCTTGCCGAGCGCGTAGATGCAGCTGCCCGTCAGCGTGGCGTAGTCGATGGTCAGCGCCGGCGTGCCGGCGGTGGCGAGCAGCAGCGTGTCGGCGAGCACCATGCGGCCCTCGGCGTCCGTGTGCACCACCTCGATGCTGGTGCCATCCGCGGCGCGCACGATGTCGTTCGGCTGGTAGGCGTCTGGCCCGATATGGTTGGCCGCAAGCGCGAGCCAGGCGTCGACCGCGAACGGCACCTGCAGCGACTGCAGCGCGAGCAGCGTACCCAGCGCGACCGCGCTGCCCGTCATGTCCTGGTGCATGCCGAACATGTGTCGCGCCGTCTTCAGGTTAACGCCGCCGGTGTCGTAACAGATCCCCTTGCCGACCAGCGCTACCCGCGGCACGTTGCGCTGCGCGCCGGGCGGGCGGTAACCGACATGCAGGATGCCGGCGTCCTTCACCGTGCTGCCCTGGACGACGGCAAGAAAGGCGCCGGCACCGCGACGCTTCAGCGCCGGGATATCGTGGAAGTCATAGCGCAGGCCGCGCTCATCGGCGAGGTTCGCGACGCGTTCGCGATAACGCCCTGGTGTCAGTTCGTTCGGCGGCAGTGCGGCCAACTGGCGCGCGAGGCCGTTGCCCTCGGCCTCGGCGCGCACGCGCCGGGCATCGATCGCAGCCCCACGCCCCATGAAGCGCAGCCGCGCCAGTTTTGACGCTGGGGGCGGCATGCGTTTGGCCACCGGCAGGGCTACGGTGCGTGCCAGGGCCGCGCTCGCCAGTGCCTCACAGGCCGCCGCGGTGATCTCACGGCCACAGCCTTCGACGCTCACCAGCAGTTCCCTGGGATTGTGCTCCAGGGCGAGCTCCACCGCGCGGCGCGCGGCGCCAAGCAGTTCGAAGGGTGTCAGCGCAGCGGCGAGCGGCAGGTGCACAGCCCGCGTCGAGCGCCGATTCGGCAGATCCGTGGCCCAGGCTTCGTTGACGGACACGGCCGGCTGCCGGGCGTATCGCGCGCCGAGTGTCTTGCCGTGGGGCAGGTCGCGCCAGCGGGGCTTATCGGGGCTCACCACGATCCAGGCCGCGGCGGCGTCGACCTGGGTGTCAGTGGCCGGGTTGTCGCTCGCCTGCAGGTCAATGGTCATCATGACGGGATCTGTGGCTTCCGGGGAGGGCCTCGCGCTAAAGTCAGCAGCGCAGCGGACCGTTATGACGACATCACCAACATCGGCAACTTCAGCAGGTTGCTCGAAAAGGATTGTCCGACGGCGCCGCGACCGGCACGGCCATACCGCCAAGTACGGTACACTAGGTCGCACTGGATCTGCGTTGCGATCGCGCCATTCACCAGGCCCTGCATCAAAGGCACGGGCCGGTCTAGCAGCTGGAGACTCGTGCGCCTATGTCGACCCCCCTGAATTCCGATCTGGACCCGACCGAAACCCGCGAGTGGATCGAAGCCCTAGAGGCCGTGGTGGAAACCGAAGGCATCGAGCGCGCGCACTACCTGCTCGAATGCCTGATCGACAAGGCCCGCCGCTCCGGCGCGGATCTGCCCTACTCCGCGAATACCTCGTACCTCAATACGATTCCACCGCACCGCGAGCAGTACACGCCCGGCGATCCCGCCCTTGAATGGCGCATCCGTTCGATCAACCGCTGGAACGCGATGGCGATGGTGGTCAAGGCGAACCGCAAGAACAGTGAACTCGGCGGCCACATCGCGAGCTATGCGTCGGCCGCGACGCTGTATGAAGTCGGCTACAACCATTTCTGGCACGCGCCGGGCGACACCCACGGTGGCGATCTCATCTATATGCAGGGGCATTCGGCGCCCGGTGTGTATGCGCGTGCCTACCTGCTTGGGATCATCAGCGAAGAGCAGCTCGACAATTTTCGCCAGGACGTTGGCGGCAAGGGCCTGACCTCCTATCCGCATCCGTGGCTGATGCCTGACTTCTGGCAGTTCCCGACGGTGTCGATGGGCCTCGGTCCGATCATGGCCATCTACCAGGCGCGCTTCATGCGCTATCTGCACAACCGCGGCCTCGTCGACACTGCCCAGCGCAAGGTCTGGGCCTTCATGGGCGACGGCGAGATGGACGAGCCCGAGTCCTTCGGCGCCGCCTCGCTCGCCTCGCGCGAGAAGCTCGACAATCTCGTGTTCGTGATCAACTGCAACCTGCAGCGTCTCGACGGCCCGGTGCGCGGCAACGGCAAGATCATCCAGGAGCTGGAATCCGATTTCCGCGGCGCCGGCTGGAACGTGATCAAGGTGATCTGGGGTGCGGCCTGGGATCCGCTGCTTGCGCGTGACGCCACGGGCCTGCTGCTGCAGCGTATGGAAGAGGTCGTCGACGGTGAATACCAGGCGATGAAGGCCCACAACGGCGCCTATGTGCGAGAGCATTTCTTTGGCAAGTATCCCGAGTTGAAGGCGCTCGTCGCGAGCATGAGCGACGACGACATCTGGCGCCTGAACCGCGGCGGCCACGATCCGCACAAGGTCTTTGCGGCCTACGCAAGGGCCATGGAGCAGAACGGCAAACCTACCGTCATCCTGTGCAAGACCGTCAAGGGCTACGGTATGGGTGAGGCCGGCGAAGGCAAGATGGTCACCCACCAGCAGAAGAAGATGGGCGAAGAGTCGCTGCGCGAATTCCGCGACCGCTTCGACATCCCGATCCCGGACGCCGACATCGCGCAGGCGCCGTACTATCGGCCGCCCGAAGACAGCCCGGAAATGAAGTACCTGCGCGAGCGCACGGCGGCGATGGGCGGCTTCCTGCCGCAGCGCAAGCGCAAGGCCGAGCCGCTGATCATCCCGGACATCTCGATGTTCGACGCGATGCTGAAGGGGACTGCCGATCGCGACATCTCGACGACGATGGCTTTCGTGCGCCTGCTCTCCGCGATGACGCGGGACAAGCAGATCGGGCCACGCGTGGTGCCGATCGTGCCCGATGAAGCACGTACCTTCGGCATGGAAGGCATGTTCCGCCAGCTCGGCATTTACTCATCCGTCGGCCAGCTCTATGAACCGGTCGATCACGACGAAGTGATGTACTACCGCGAGGACATCAAGGGCCAGATCCTCGAAGAAGGCATCACTGAAGCGGGCGCGATGTGCTCGTGGATCGCAGCGGCCACGTCCTACGCGAACCATCACATCCAGATGATTCCTTTCTTCATCTTCTATTCGATGTTCGGCTTCCAGCGCATCGGCGATCTGGCCTGGGCCGCCGGCGACATGCAGGCGCGCGGTTTCCTGCTCGGCGGCACCTCCGGCCGCACCACGCTGGCCGGCGAAGGCCTGCAGCACCAGGATGGTCACAGCCACCTGCTCGCAGCGACCATCCCAAACTGCGTCGCCTACGACCCGACCTTCGCCTACGAACTCGCGGTGATCGTGCACGACGGCATGAAGCGCATGTTCGAGCGCCAGGAAAACGTTTTCTACTACATCACCGTGATGAACGAGAACTACGTGCAGCCGGCGTTGCCGGCCGGCGCCGAAGTCGGCATCGTGCGCGGCATGTACCAGTTCCAGGCACGCAAGAATGCGAAAATCCAGCTGCTCGGCAGCGGCTCGATCCTGCGCGAAGTGATTGCGGCAGGCGAGCTGCTCGAGGCGGATTTCAAGATCACCGCGAACGTATGGAGCGCCACCAGCTTCAACGAATTGCGGCGTGAAGGCCTCGCCTGCGAACGCTGGAACATGCTGCATCCGGAAGCGGCGCCGCGTAAGCCCTATGTCACGCAGCTGCTCGAAGGCGAGACCGGCCCGGTGGTCGCTGCCACCGATTACATGAAGGCCTTCGCCGATCAGATCCGTGAGTTCGTGCCGGCGCGCTACCGGGTGCTCGGCACCGACGGCTTCGGCCGTTCGGACTCACGCAAGAAGCTGCGCGAGTTCTTCGAGGTCAACCGGTATTACATTGTCGTCGCCGCCCTGAAGGCGCTCGCCGATGAAGGCAAGGTAAAGCCGGCGCGCGTCGCGGAAGCGATCGCGAAATACGGCATCGATCCCGAGAAGCCCAACCCCGTCACGGTCTGAGCGCAGCGAGTCCCGCATGGAAATCGAAGTCCTGGTTCCGGATATCGGTGATTTTGACGTAGTGGACGTCATCGACATTCTCGTCAAACCGGGCGACGTAGTCGCGCCCGAAGACTCGCTCATTACGCTCGAGAGCGACAAGGCGACCATGGACATCCCGGCGCCGCACGGCGGCACGGTTGCCACGATCGGCGTGAAGATCGGTGACAAAGTGGGCGAAGGGGCACGCATTCTGACGCTGACCTTCGAAGACGCCGCCCCAGTGCCCACGCCGGCGCCAGCAACCCCTACGGCCGCCGCACCGCCAGCAGCACCGCCAGCAGCACCGCCAGCAGCACCGCCAGCAGCACCGCCAGCAGCACCGCCAGCCGCACCGCCAGCAGCGGCGGTCGCCTCGGCGGTCATGCGTGAAGTGCGCGTGCCGGATCTCGGCGACTTCCCGGAAGTCGACGTGATCGAGATCCTCGTCAAGCCCGGCGATGTCGTCAGCGCCGAATCGCCGCTGCTGACACTCGAAAGCGACAAGGCAACGATGGACATCCCGGCGCCGTTCGCCGGTACCGTGTCCCGCGTACTCGTGAAACCCGGTGACAAGGTATCGAC
>Ga0163144_10005011_pt1 | contig 29558 bp, 28 predicted proteins | sample OliLak19BULKMAT1_FD_123175 | JGI IMG/M metagenome (GOLD analysis project Ga0163144, IMG submission 123175) | Freshwater microbial mat bacterial communities from Lake Vanda, McMurdo Dry Valleys, Antarctica - Oligotrophic Lake LV.19.BULKMAT1 | ecosystem: Environmental > Aquatic > Freshwater >...
ATCTATCAGGTCACGGCGCGAAACGCGGTCAAGGAAGCCACGGCGGATCATCAGCGCAGCAGAATCGCATCACAGCCGATTGGCAAGAGCAATGTGCGGATTGCCGATGAGTCGGGGTATACGTCCCGATTCATTTCGTCCCGATTCATTTTCGTAGCCGTGCCGCCAAGTGCATTGCCAGTCCTGCCCCGATGTGATCGCGCGAGCCCGCCGTGCTTGCTCGAATTCCGGGCATGCCTATCCTGGCTTCATCGCCAGCATCGCCGAGCGAGTCGAGAACATGACGCAGGCAATTCCTATCGACAGCGCCTATCGGCCCCTCGCGGAGCCGATACTCGTCGCGTATCTGACGACGATCCCCGCAGTGGTCGAGATTCTCGGCGGCGCGCCCGCGGAGTGGTCGGTGCGCGAAGTCGGCGACGGCAATCTGAATCTCGTGTTCATCGTGAAGGGCGGGCGCGGCGGCGTCGCGGTCAAGCAGGCGCTGCCTTATGTGCGGCTGGTCGGCGAGAGCTGGCCGTCACCCTTGTCGCGCGCGCATTTCGAGCATCTCGCCTTGACCGAGCAGGCGCGCCTCGCGCCGGGCGTGCCGCCGCGCGTGCATCACTACGATGCGGCGATGGCCTTGATCGTGATGGAATTGCTGGAGCCGCACCTCATTATGCGTCGCGGCATGATCACGGCCATCGTCCATCCGGAGTTTCCACGGCACATCGCGCAGTTCATGGCGCGCACGCTCTATTTCACGTCCGACCTCGCGCTGCGTGCGGCAGAGAAGAAGCAGCGCATCGCCGCCTTCACCGGAAATTTCGCGCTGTGCAAGATCACCGAGGATCTGATCTTCACCGAGCCCTACATGCTCGCCGCCAACAATCGTTGGACCAGCCCGGAGCTCGACGACATCGCCGCCGCCTTCCGTGAGGATCTCGATCTGCATGTCGCAATCTCACGGCTCAAGCTCGCGTTCATGCGCGCGCCCGAGGCGATGATTCACGGCGATCTTCATACCGGGTCGATCATGGTGACATCGACCGAGACGCGGGTGATCGATCCGGAATTCGCTTTCTATGGTCCGATGGGATTCGATGTCGGCGCGGTGATCGCGAATCTGTTGCTGAATTTCTTTGCGCAGGCCGGTCATGAGAGCCAGAAGGGCGAGCGCGATGCCTATCGCGCCTGGGTGTTGCAGAGCGTGCGCGATGTCTGGACGCTGTTTCGGGCCGAGTTCCTCCGCCTCTGGCGCGAGAACCCGACCGGCGATGCCTACCCGCTCGCACTCTTCGCCGGGGCGCGCGGCGCTGCGCGGCTGGAGGTGGAGCGCCAGGTATTCCTCGATCGACTCCTTGTCGATACGCTTGGCTTCGCCGGTGCCAAGATGATCCGTCGCATCCTCGGCCTCGCGCATAATCTCGATCTCGAGAGCATCGCTGATCGGGGGCGGCGCGCCGCCCCTGCGAACGACCCGCCCTGCAGCTCGCGCGCGAACTCATCGTGGAGACCGCGCGCTTCACCAGCATCGACCACGTTACGCACCGCGCGCAGCAATCCTGAAATAGTCGCCGAGCGCATCAGCCTCTCCGCCATGCCGGGCGAAAATGAGGCACCATGGGCGCCATCGTCGTCTAGTTAGGGCGCATTCTTCGGGGCATATCCTGTGGATGCATGGCTTCGTCCATGGTTTCTCAGCTGTCCCATCAGATCCTCCGCGCTCATCGTGCGCGCCGCGATGACGGGAAGGCCGGCGGCCGCCAATGCGCGCGCGCTCCAGGTGTTGCAGGTGTTGAACAGATGGAACTCGCCCGTGGCCGGGTAGAAGCGACTGAATGGGTAAAGGCCCGGAGCGCTCGCCGCGGCGCGGGAAGTGCCATGGCGAGCGACCGATTCGTCGAGATATGCGACGAGCGCCATGAAGCCCGCGGTGGTGACTTGCAGCTCGATCACTTCGGCGCCTGGAAAGACGAGCCGCGGATGCGCCGGCAAGCCAGCGAGGTGGAGCACGGCCGGCGTCGGCTGCAGGATCGCGCGCAGCGCATCGCCCCAAGTCGGCCGCGGCGCTGGGAAATACTCGGCATTGCCCCAGCCGAACTCGAAAAATGCCGCGTCCGGAAAATCTGCGGTCTCGGGAACGGCGCCTGGCGCGAGGTCGGCGCGCGCCAGCACGATCCCGGTGTGCCAGCCATTGCTGGCGACCAGGATTGTGACGCCCGTCTCCACGGTCGCGCTCTCTGCCGCCGCTGGGTGATCGCGCGGCGCGCTCGGTGTCGAGCTTCCGCCACAGGCCGCGAGAGCGGTGATCGTGAACGCCAGCAGCACGCGCGCCAGACTCCGAGCAAGGTGCCGCAATTTTCTCTCCACTGGGCTATCGCGAGGTGCCGGGCTCCGACCTCGGTTTCTGGCGGAGGATTCGTGGCAGGTATCCGGCGATCCCGTCCAGCGCATCGAGCCGCCGCCGCAACCAGCGGCGGGTGTCGTCCTGGCCCTCGCTGCGGTCGCGCGCCCAGCGCAGGATCGTGGCGACGAACAGATTGGTGAGTATGATCTCCTCGATCTGGCGGTGCGGCGGCGGCGTGTGCAGCCCAGCGACCTCGCGCAGCAACTGGACCGTGCGCGACAGCCGGATGACCGCGCCCGCGACGAGATGCGGATGACCGGGATAGAGCTTGCCGACGAGGACCTGGCGCGCGACCGCGCGATGGGGCGCCAACTCGTCGAGCCAGCCGAAGATCGCGCGCGCGATGCGCTCCTTGGTTGCCAGCTCGGCGAGCGCGGGCGCCAGCGCCACCATGCGCCGCTCGGCGCGGTCGAGCCAAGCATCGGCGAGCGCGTCGACGCTCGCAAACATTACATGGATTTCCGCCAGTGTGACGCCCTCGCGTTCGGCGATACGCCCAAGGCGCAGAGCGTTCCAGCCGGCCTTATCGGCCTCCGCCAACGCCGCTGCGATCAGCCGATCGGCGAGATCGCGCGAAGCCTCACGTTGCCTGCGCTTTGCCATGGTGGCGCTATGATAGCGCAGATCGATCGGCGCGATACTCGCGAGCGGCTTCGGTGAGGAAGGCCCAGGCATAGGCGGCGAAGGAGCGGCGGAGTTCCAGGCGGAAGAGATCGGGGCCGCGGCGCCAGAGCACGAGTTCGGCTTTGGCGAGGAGCGTGCGCGTGCACATGCCGATCGGAAACGCCGCGAGGTCGAGATCGAGCGGGCAGCCGGCTGCGAGCAGGTCGGCGGCGCGTGGGCCGCTTACATTCATGCCGACCTGACGATGCGAGATGTCGACGAGCGAATGCGGCGTGTCTCCGAGCTTGGCCGCGGCGTGCGCGGCGATCGCGGACGCCTCGCCATCGCGGGCGAGCAGCAGCCACTCATCGGGACCGAGCCAGAGCGCCGCGCGCTCGCCGGCCTCGGCGGCGCGGCAGGGCTCGTTTGGGATGACGATGTCGAAAGCTGCGCTCATCCGGGCCGCGGCCTCAGTGCTGCCTCGGAAGATGAATCGCGTCGCGGCCACGCAAGCTTCCAGCGTGACCTTGTCCGGAATCACGAGCGGCGGCTGGTCTGCAAGCGCGAGGCGGCGGCGGCTCGCGTCAGTCATCGAGGCGCGCTCCCTGGGGATCGCAGAAAACCGGGCTGGTGAGCGTCACGGCGATGCCGCCTTCGGGCATGGGCACGTGCAAGCTCTCGCCCATGCGCGCGCGCCCGTCTTCGACCAGCGCGAGCGCGATCGAGCGCCCGAGAGCCGGGCTCCAATACGACGAGGTGACATGCCCGAGCGCGCGCGTGCCCGGCGCCGGTGTGGCGTTCGCGGTGATCTGCGCGCCTTCGTCGAGCACGCGCTGGGGATCGTGCGTCAGCAGCCCGACGAGCTGCTTGCGCCCCTTCGCCACCATGTCCGGTCGGGTGAGCGAGCGCTTGCCGACGAAATCCGGTTTCGCCTTGCCGATCGTCCAGGTGAGTCCGAGATCGTCGGGTATCACCGTGCCATCCGTCTCTTGCCCGACGATCAGATAGCCCTTCTCGGCGCGCAGCACGTGCATCGCCTCCGTGCCATAGCATGTCGCGTCGTGGCGCCGTGCCTGTTCCCAGACCGCATCCCACACCGCCTGACCATGATCGCCGGCCACATTGATTTCGAAGCCGAGTTCGCCGGTGAAGCTGACGCGGAACAGCCGTGTCGCGACGCCGGCGATACGACCCTCGCGCAGGCTCATATGCGGGAAGGCGGCGCGCGCGAGGTCGATGCCTTCGACGAGCGGCGCCAGGATCTCGCGCGATTTCGGCCCCTGCACCGCGATCACCGCGAACTGCTCGGTGGTCGAGGTCAGCCAGACGCGCAAGTCGGGAAATTCCGTCTGGAGATAATCCTCCATCGTCGACAGCACGCGCGCCGCGCCGCCGGTCGTCGTCGTCACGTGGAAGCGATCGGGCGCGATGCGGCCGACCACGCCGTCATCGATCACGAATCCCGCCTCGTTGAGCAGGATGCCGTAGCGGCAGCGCCCGGGCTCGAGCTTCGTCCACGCATTCACATACATGCGGTTGAGGAACTCCGCCGCGTCCGGGCCGACCACTTCGATCTTGCCCAGCGTCGAGGCGTCGAAGATCCCGGCTCGCGCCCGCACGCTGCGGCACTCGCGGGTCACGGCCGCATGCATGTCCTCGTCCGCGCGCGGGAAGAAGCGCGCGCGCCTCCATTGTCCGACATCCTCGAACACCGCACCCAGTGCGACAGCCCAATCATGGATCGGCGTGGTGCGCACGGGATCGAACAACATGCCGCGCGATGTTCCCGCGAAGGCGCCGAAGGTAACGGGCGTATAGGGCTGGCGGAAGCTGGTGAGGCCGATCTCGGGGATCTTGCGTCCGCTCGCCGAAGCGACGATCGCCAGGGCGTTGATGTTCGAGGTCTTGCCCTGATCGGTCGCCATGCCCGTCGTGGTGTAACGCTTGACGTGTTCGATCGAGCGGAAGCCCTCGCGCAAGGCGAGCGTGAGATCCTTGGCGGTGACGTCGTTCTGGAAATCGACAAAGGCGCGCGCGCGCTTGGGCGAGCGGTCATGTGGCGCGGCGCCGGCAAAGCCACCGGCGCCGCGCGGCGGATCCTCGCTTACCGTGCTGTCCGCACCGAGAGCCGCCTGCAGGCCGAACACGCCCGCGCAGGCGCCGACCGAGCGGCAATTCTGCGGAGTCTCCCCGGGCACGAAGCTCTGCAGCGCCTCGACATAGTCGAGCTTGCCGCGGGATTGGGAATGCAGATGCACGCTGGGCGTCCAGCCGCCGGACATCAGCAGCAGATCGCAACTCACCGGTTCGACATGGGCGACGTCGCCGGCGGCATCGACGCGACCGAGATGCGCTTCGCGAATGCGCAAGCGCCCGCGCGTGCCGACGATCGTCGCGCCGGCCGTCACTGGCAATCCTGCGGCGCGCGCCATCTGCGGCAGCGCGCCGTCGACTTGCGCGCGCAGATCGGCGACCGCGGCGATCGTCACGCCGGCGGCGGCGAGTTCCAGCGCCGCGCCATAGGCGTCGTCATGCGCGGTGAAGACGACCGCGCGATGGCCGGGCTTGACGCCGTAACGGTTGAGATACGTCCGCGCCGCATCGGCGAGCATCACGCCAGGGCGATCATTCTCCGGAAACACGAGCGGACGCTCGATCGCGCCGGTCGCCAGCACGACTTCGCGCGCGCGAACCTGCCAGAGCCGTTCGCGCGGCAGATCGGCATCGGGACTGGGAAGATGGTCGGTGACGCGCTCGGCAAGCGCCACGAAATTCTGCGCGAAATAGCCAAACCCCGTGGTGCGGGTGAGCAGGCGAACATTTGCGCGTGACGTGAGCGCGGCGAGACTCCGTGTCAGCCAGTCCCGCGCGCTCAGGCCATCGATGCGCGCGCGCGTCTCCGCGAGCAGACTGCCGCCGGCCTCGCTCTGCTCGTCGCAGAGGATGACGCGCGCGTCGCTCTGCGCCGCCTTCAGCGCCGCCGCAATTCCCGCCGGTCCGGCGCCGATCACCAGGACGTCGCAATGGGCGTAGCGTTGTGTGTAGCGATCGGGATCGGCGCCCTCACCGGCGCGTCCGAGTCCGGCCATCGCGCGGATCATCGGTTCATAGCGCTTCGCCCACCAGGCGGCGGGCTGCATGAAGGTCTTGTAGTAGAAGCCGGCGGGGATCAGCGGCGCGAGCAGATCGTTGAGCGCGCTGAAATCGCACGCCAGGGACGGCCAGCGATTCTGGCTTTCCGCCGTCAGCCCCTCGAAGATCTCGACCTGCGTCGCGCGCAGATTCGGCGTATAGCGGCCTGGACCGCGATCGATTCCGACCAGCGCATTGGGCTCCTCGGCGCCCGCCGCGACGATGCCGCGCGGCCGATGATACTTGAACGAACGGCCGACCAGGTGGATGCCATTGGCGAGCAACGCCGAGGCCAGCGTGTCGCCGTCATGGCCGGTGAAGCGCTTGCCGTCGAAGCTGAAGCTCACCTGCCGGCCGCGATCGACGCGTCCACCGGCTGAAGTCCGAAACGCCGCGCTCATCGCTTTGCAGCTGCCTCGAGAGAGGCGATGTCAGGCCGTTTGTCGCCGCTCCTGTAGGTCGCGACGATGCGATCGCTCACTGTGTGGCGGATCGCATTGAAGAATCGTCCGCACCCGAATTCATGACGCCAACGCTCGGCATGCCAGCCCTTCGGGTTGCTGCGCATGTAGAGGAAATCGGCCCACCCGGAATCGTCGATCGCGCCTGGATCGGCCGGCCGCGCGATATGCGCCTCGCCGCCGTAGCGGAATTCGAGCTCCGCGCGTTCACCGCAATGGGGGCATTTGATCAGCAGCATCTCGGCCTCAATGTGCGACGGCCGCCGCGGCGGCTTCGTCGATCAGGCGCCCCGTGCGAAACCGCTCCAGCGTGAACGGCGCCGCGATCGGATGCGGCTCGCCGCGCGCGATCGTGGCGGCGAATACATGGCCCGAACCGGGCGTCGCCTTGAATCCGCCGGTGCCCCATCCGCAATTGACGAACAACCCCGGTACCGGCGTCGTGCCGATGATCGGCGAGCGGTCCGGCGTCACGTCGACGATGCCGCCCCAGTTGCGCAGCATGCGCACGCGCCGGAAATTCGGAAAGAGTTCGCAGATCGCGTCGAGCGTATGCGTCGTCACGTGCAGCGCGCCCGTCTGGCTGTAGGAGGTATAGGCATCGGTGCCGGCGCCGATCACGAGCTCGCCCTTGTCGGATTGCGAGATGTAGGCGTGGATCGTATTCGACATCACGACGCAGGGAATCGCCGGCTTGATCGGCTCGGAGACCAGCGCCTGCAGTGGATAGCTTTCGAGCGGCATGCGCACGCCCGCCATGCCCATCAGCACGGAGGTGTGACCGGCGGCGACCACGCCGAGCCGGCGCGTGGCGATCGGTCCGCGCGTGGTCTCGATGCCCGTGACGGCGCCGTTCGCATCGCGGCGTATCGCGGTCACCTCGCAATTCTCGATGATGTCGACGCCGAGCCGGTCGGCGCCGCGCGCATACCCCCAGGCGACCGCGTCGTGGCGCGCCGTGCCGCCACGCCGCTGCAGCGCCGCACCCAGCACGGGATAGCGCATGCCCGGCGCGATGTTGAGCGGCGGGCAGAACGCCTTGGCCTGCTCGGCGCTCAGCCATTCATTGTCGATGCCGGCGAGGCGATTGGCGTGGACGTGCCGCTTGAAGACCTGGATGTCGTGCACCGTGTGCGCGAGCATCATCACGCCGCGCGGCGAGTACATGACGTTGTAGTTGAGCTCCTGCGCCAGCGTCTCCCACAGCTTCACCGCATGCTCGTAGATCGCCTCGCTCTCTTCCCAGAGATAATTCGAGCGGATGATCGTCGTGTTGCGTCCGGTATTGCCGCCGCCGAGCCATCCCTTCTCGACCACCGCGATGTTGCGCAGACCGTGTTCTCTCGCGAGGTAATAGGCCGTCGCGAGCCCATGCCCGCCCGCGCCGACGATGACGGCGTCGTAGCTCGTCTTGGGCTCCGGCGAGCGCCATTGCACCGGCCAGCCGGCGTGACCGCCAAGCGCCTGGCGCGCGAGCGAAAAGATCGAGAACCGCATGACCTGTAGATTGGAACGTCCGGCGGATCGGAGCAACAGCGCACAGCGCGCGCCGGCTCACAGCGCTTTGGATCAGCCCGTCGCTCGAGCGGTGAACGTGATGATCGACTGCATCGTTTGACCTGGCGCCAACACGCAAATGCCTGTGTCGCGCCGCCCCTGTTCAGCGAGATTGAATGCATCGGTGGCGTTGCTGACCGGTTCCGCGCAGAAGAAATCCGCACCGGCCGGCGTATAGACCACGAAGAAGGAAAGCTGACCGGTGGCGGTCATGGTCATGCGCTTCCGCCGCTCCGGCCAATCGATGACGGCGCTGCCGGACCACTCGGTGTAGCAATTGTCGAGGGCGAGGCTGTCGACCACGAAGCCGCGACCGAGATCGCGCGCTGGTCCCGGCTCGACGAGACGGGTGGGGAGGATCTCGGTGTCGGTCTCCCAGATCAGCCCTGTTCGGGCCGTCAGCGTCGTGCGTCGCGTGCGCACGAAGTACGGGTGTAATCCGATCCCGAGCGGCATCGGTGCGGGACCCGTGTTCTCGACGCTCAGTGTGATCGCGAGCGTGTCCGGAAAGAGCTCGAACGCCTGCTGCGCCCGATACGCGAAGGGCCAGTCGTCGGCCGGCCTCTCGAAGACCAACTCCAGTCGATCATCAGCCCGACTTGCGACGCGCCACGGCGCGAGCCAGCCGTGACCGTGCAGCGCGTGCGCGACGCTGTGAGACAGCTGGACATCGCGGCCCGCGAAACGAAAGGCGCCATTGCGAATTCGATTGGAGAATGGAACCAGCGGATAGCACGCCATGCCACGAGGATCGAGCGCGGCCAGCGCTTGCGCACTGGCGGGCCTGAACCAGTCGGTCATGGCGCCGTCCGTGATCGAACCGAAGCGCGTGATGCTGCCGCCGATTGCTGGCGCGATCTGCAGCAGGGCCGGTCCCTTGCGCAGCGTGACGAGTTCGGGAGGCTGCGTACTCATGGGGCCGGCACCACCGCCGTCGCTTCGATCTCGACGCGGGCCTGGTCTTCGATCAGCGCGCCGACCTGCACGGCGGTCATCGCCGGGAAGTGACGTCCGATGATCTCGCGATAGGCTTCGCCGATCGGCTTGTAGGCGGCGATGTATTCGCGCTTGTCGAGAACGTACCAGGTCATGCGCGTGATGTGTTCGGGCCTGGCGCCGGCGACCGCGAGGACCTCGACGATGTTCTGCAGCGCCTGGCGGACCTGGCCAGCGAGATCGCTGCTATGGAACTTTCCGTGCGCATCCCAGCCGATCATGCCGCTGACGAAGATCAGCCGACCCTCGGCCGCGACTCCGTTCGAATAGCCCCTCGGCTTCGTCCACCCCGGCGGCTGCAGGAAATCCATGCGTGTCTCCTTCGTCGAGGTGCTCACATCAACCTTCGAGCAGCTTGGCGGCGATCTGCTGCGGCGTCAGCCCGGCATTCGCCGCCGCCTGCTCGCGCTCGCGCGCCAGGGCGCTTTCGAGCGGGATCTTGGCAGCCGTGTATTGCCGCGGCCATTGCGTGTCGAGATAGCCGATGCGCGCGGCTTCGGTCAGCGTCCACGCGGGGTTGGCAAGATGCGGCCGCCCCACCGCGCAGAGATCGGCGCGCCCCGCCGCGATGATGCTGTTGGCATGATCGGCCTCCGAGATCGCGCCGACGGCGATGGTCGCGATGCCGGCCTCGTTCTTGATGCGATCGGCGAAGGGCGTCTGGAACATCCGGCCATAGATCGGCTGCTCCGCCTTGCTGACCTGGCCGGAGGAGACGTCGATCAGATCCGCGCCCGCCGCCTTGAACAGCCGCGCGATCTCGACAGCGTCGTCAGGCGTGGTGCCGCCCTCGACCCAGTCATGGGCGGAGATGCGCACGCAGATCGGCCGATCCTTGGGCCACACGGCGCGCATCGCCGCGAAGACCTCCAGAGGATAGCGGCAGCGCCGGGCGAGGGCGCCGCCATAGTGGTCGGTGCGCTGATTGGTCAGCGGCGAGATGAAGGACGACAGGAGATACCCATGCGCGCAGTGAAGCTCGAGCCAATCGAAGCCGGCGGCCACCGCGTCGTTCGTCGCGCGCACGAAATCCCGGCAGATGCGCTGGAGATCGTCGGTGGTCGCCGCCCGCGCGGTCTGCGATACGCCGCGCAGATATTGCTGCGGTGAGGCCGAGACCAGCGGCCAGTTGCCCGTGGCGAGCGGCTGATCGATGCCGTCCCACGCCACGCGCGTCGACCCCTTCGCGCCGGCATGGCCGAGCTGCAATCCGATTCGCGCGGTCGAATTGGCGTGCACATGATCGACGATGCGCTTCCAGGCCTGGACATGCGCCGGTGCGTACATGCCGGGACAGCCCGGGGTGATGCGCGCGTCGGCGGAGACGCAGGTCATTTCGGTCATGACGAGCCCGGCGCCGCCCATCGCACGCGCCCCGAGATGGACGAGATGGAAATCGCCGGGTGTGCCGTCGACGGCCGAGTACTGCGCCATCGGCGAGACGACGATGCGGTTCATGAGGGAGACGCCGCGTGCGCGAAACGGCGTCAGCATCGGTGGCGGTGTCGTGGCTTTCGCTGCCGCGGGCGGCGCGCCGGCCTGTGTGCGCGCACGCGCGTCGATCCAGCGTTCGAACCCGGCGACATAACCGGGATCGCGAAGCCGGAGATTCTCGTGGCTGAGGCGCTGGCTGCGCGTCAGCATGGAGTAGGCGAATTGCTCGGGATCGAGATCCGCGTAGCGCGCCACGTTCTCGAACCACTCCATCGAGTTGCGCGCCGAGCTCTGGATGCGCAGCACGCCGATCGCGCGGGCTTTTTCATAGGCGTCGAGGATGCCGCGCCAACCCAGGGCGCGATGTTCGGCGAAGCAGCCCGCCAGCTCGATCGCATCCTCGAAGGCGAGCTTGGTGCCCGAGCCGATGGAAAAATGCGCGGTGTGCGCCGCGTCGCCCATCAGCACGATGGGAATCTCGCGCCCATCGAGATCCAGCCAATGCGTCCAGCGCCGGCAGATGATGCGCGGGAACTTGATCCAGATCGCCGAACCGCGCAGATGCTTGGCGTTGCTGAGGAGCTCGTGGCCATCGAGATGACGCGCGAAGAGCCGCTCGCAGAAGGCGATGCCGTCCTCCTGGCTCATCTCCTCCAGCCCCGCTGCGCGCCAGGTTTCCTCGGGCGCCTCGATGATGAAGGTCGAGGTGTCGCCGTCATATTGATAGGCGTGCGCCTGGAACCAGCCATGCGCGGTCTTTTCGAAGGCGAAGGTGAAGGCCGAGAAGAGCTTCTTGGTGCCGAGCCAGACGAAGCGGCAGCGCCGCGCATCGATGTCCGGCTGGTAGGTCGCGGCGTAGCGCGTGCGCACGCGGCTGTTCAGCCCGTCGCAGGCGATCACGAGATCGGCGGCGTAGCGCCGCGCGATATCCTGGTCGTCGCCGACTTCGGTCTCGAACACCAGCTCGACGCCGACCTCGCGGCAGCGGTCCTGGAGTATGGTCAGCAGGCGCTGACGCCCGATGCCGCAGAAGCCGTGGCCGCCCGACGTGATCGTGCTGCCCTTGAAATGGATCTCGATGTCGTCCCAGTGGTTGAAGGATTGCAGGATGGTGCGCGCGGTCTTCTCGTCGGACTGCACGAGATTGCCCAGCGTCTGATCCGAGAACACGACGCCCCAGCCGAACGTGTCGTTGGGCCGATTGCGCTCGAGCACCGTGACTCTCGCCTGCGGATCCAGCTTCTTCATCAGCAGCGCGAAATAGAGGCCGGCAGGGCCGCCGCCGATGCAGACGATGTTCATTCAACTCACCCGGAATCGAGGTTCCCAGGACATTCGCAAGACGCTGCACGGCGCGCCACAAGCTTCGTTGCGGTCATGCCGGATGATGTGCCGCATTGACTTTTGGCGGCGATGGAGGCCAGGTCGCGGGCGAATGTCATCCAACCCATTCCGCTTGCTCGCCGTGATCGCGTTGCTCGTGGGGTCGACCGCCCTCGCGGCCGATTTCGAGGCCGGAGCGCTCAAGATCGAACAGCCTTGGTCGCGCGCCACGCCGCCTGCAGGACGTGTGGGGGCGGGATACCTCAATGTCGTCAATCGCGGTCCCGCGCCCGATCGTCTGGTGAGCGCGAGTTCGCCCGCAGCCGGGCGCGTCGAGATTCATGAGATGCTCATGGACGGCAACGTGATGCGCATGCGCGAGCTGCCAAGCGGTCTTCCCGTGGCCGCTGGCGAGACGGTCGCCCTCAAGCCTGGCGGGATTCATCTCATGCTCATGGAACTGCGCGCGCCGCTCAAGCAGGGTAGCAAGGTGCCGATGACTCTGGTGTTCGAGCGCGCCGGCAAGGTCGAGATCGAGCTGAGCGTGGAGTCCGCCGGCGCGCGCGACGCGCCACCGAAGCACACGCATTAGACGGATCTGCGCGAAATGCCCGTCGCGCCGTTGAGGGGGATCGCCATGAAGACAGCCGACGCCATCGCCGAGATCCTGCGCCGCGAAGGCGTCGAATGGGTCATCGGCTATCCCGTCAATCACATTCTCGAGCGCGGCGCCGCGCTCGGCCTGCGGCCGATCATCGTGCGCCAGGAGCGCACCGGCTTGCACATGGCCGATGCGATCAGCCGCGTCACATCCGGCGCGCAGATCGGCGTGTTCTGCATGCAGCACGGGCCCGGCACCGAGAACGCCTATGGCGGCGTCGCGCAGGCCTTCAGCGAGTCGGTGCCGATCCTGGTGATGCCGATGGGCTATGCCCGGCGCCTCGCCTGGGTGCAGCGCAACTACAATGCGAGCCTGCAGATGCAGGGCGTGACCAAATCCGCCGAACCGATCACCTCGGCCAAGGAGATCCCGGCGATCTTCCGTCGCGCCTTCACGCAGCTGCGCTCGGGCCGCGGCGCGCCTGTCCTGGTCGAAATCCCGGTCGATGTCTGGAATGAGGAGATCGACACGCTCGACTACGCGCCGGCGACGCCGTTGCGCAGCGGCCCCGATCCCGAGGCGATCCGCGCTGCGGCGAAATTGCTGCTCGGCGCCAAGCGGCCGGTGATCTATGCCGGGCAGGGCGTCCACTGGGCCAAGGCCTGGGATGAGCTGCGCCGCCTGGCCGAGCTGCTCGCGATTCCCGTCTGCACCAGCCTCGAAGGCAAGAGCGCGTTTCCCGAAACCCATCCCCTCGCGCTCGGCGCAGGCGGGCTCGCGATGCCCGGCAGCGTGCATCATTTCCTGCAGGCGTCGGATGTGATCCTCGGCATCGGCTGCAGCTTCACCGAGACGAATTTCGGCGTCACCATGCCGCGCGGCAAGACGATCATTCACGCCACGCTCGATCCGGCCGACGTGAACAAGGATCTGGCCTGCTCGCTCGCCGTGCTCGGCGATGCCAAGCTGGTGCTGCAGGCGCTGATCGCCGAGCTCGAGCAGCATCACGGCGCGACGAACAGGGATCCCAGCGCGATCGCGCGCGAGATCGCGGAGGTCCACGGCGCCTGGCTCGCCAAATGGCTGCCCAAGCTGACCTCGAACGACGCGCCGCTGTCGCCCTATCGCGTACTCTGGGATCTGCAGCGCAGCGTCGACATCGCCAACACGATCATCACGCACGATGCGGGGAGTCCGCGCGACCAGCTGTCGCCGTTCTGGCGTTGCACGACGCCGCTTTCATATATCGGCTGGGGCAAGTCGACGCAGCTCGGCTATGGGCTCGGACTCGCGATGGGCGCCAAGCTCGCCAAGCCGGACAAGCTCTGCATCAATGTCTGGGGCGATGCGGCGATCGGTTTCACCGGCATGGATTTCGAGACCGCGGTGCGAGAGCGCATCCCGATCCTATCGATCCTGCTCAACAATTTCTGCATGGCGATCGAGCTCAAGGTGATGCCGGTCTCGACCGAGAAGTTCCGCTCGACCGACATCTCCGGCGATTATGCGGCCTTCGCGCGCGCGCTCGGCGGCTATGGCGAGCGCGTCGAACGCCCCGAGGACATCGCGGCTGCGATCCGCCGCGGCATCCAGGCGACGCAAGCGGGCCAGCCGGCATTGCTCGAATTCATCACGTCCAAGGAAGTGGAAATCTCGCGCTTCTGACCCGACGCTCACCGTGCGAGCGTCGCCGCCATGCGGGCGACCGCGCTGCGGATCGCGTGGTCGTCGAACCCGGCATAGCCGAGCAGCAAGCCCGGGCGCGACGGCGCCGTCATGAACATCGGCGAAATCGGCTTCGTGTTGACGCCGTTCGCCGCGAGCCGGCGCGCGAGCGCGACATCATCGCCGCGCCCCTTCAGCCAGGCGACGAGCTGGATGCCCTGATCCGGCGGCTCGACCAGCAATCGATCGCCGAGCTGTCGCTGCAGCGCGCGCACGAGCACGTCGCGTGCCGTCTGATAGCGCTGGCGCATGCGGCGGATATGGCTGGCGAAGTGGCCCTCGCGGATGAGTTGTGCGACGACCAGCTGGAGCGGGGTGGCGACCTGTTGATCCGTGAGCTGGCGCTCCCGCGCGAGTCTCTCGATCAGCGCGGGCGCGGCGAGCACGTAGCCCAGGCGCAAGCCCGGAAAGAGCGCCTTGTTGAGCGTGCCGAGATAGGCGACGCGTCCGCCGCGGTCGAGCCCTTGCAGCGAGGAGAGCGGCGCGCCCGTGAAACGAAACTCGCCGTCGTAATCGTCCTCGATGATCCAGGCGCCGGTCCGCTCCGCCCACTCGATGAGCTGCACGCGGCGCGCGAGCGCCAGCGTCGCGCCAGTGGGATAGTGATGCGAGGGTGTCACGAAGATCGCCTTGGGACGTGGCGCGCGAGCGATTGCGCGCTCGACGTCGAATCCATCGCGATCCACCGGCACCGGCGCCAGCCTCATGCCCGCAGCCGTCAGCGCCGCGCGCAACGCCGGATAGCCGGGATCCTCGATGCAAACCGTATCGCCGGGATCGAGCATCAGCTTGAGCAGCAGGTCGTAGCTCTGCTGTGAACCCGTTGTCAGCAGCACGCTCGCAGCGTCGCCTCGAGTCGCGCGGGTCACGCGCAAGTGATCGGCGACCAGCGTGCGCAACTCCGGGAGGCCGTGCGGGTCGCCGTACCGCAGATGCAGCGGATCCAGCGCGGCGACGTGACGTAGCGCCGCCTGGCGCCAGGCGGCGCGCAGCCTGGCATCGAGCTGCACCATGCCAGTCTCGAAAGGCTGGCCGGCAGGTTCGGTGCGCGGCGGCGAACGGATCGTCTTGGCGAGACGCTGGCTGCGCGTCGAGAGGCGCAGCGCGGTGGGCGCCGCGCCGACGCGCGTTGCGACTGGCGGCACATCGATCGCGACGTAGCTGCCGGCGCCGATCCGCCCGGCGATGAACCCCTCCGCCAGCAATTGCTCGTAGGCGGCGACGACCGACGCGCGCGAGATCCCGAGGCGCGCCGCCAGATCGCGGGTTGCGGGCAACCGCGTCGCGACGGGCAGGCGTCGCGTCAGGATCGCGGCGCGCAAGGCGGCGTGCAGCTGGCGAAACAACGGCATCGCCGCGTCGCGATCGAGCTGCAGTTCGAGCAGGTCGCTCCGGCTGGCGCGGCGCGACGCGGGGTTCGGCATCGGTGGTCTCCGTTCGTCGAATTGGTCTGGTCCGATGTAGCAGAGTGGGTCTTTCCAGCATCCATTTTTCGGGTTGATGATGTGCGTGAAACCCCGGGCGCGAGGAATATGGACAGCTATCCGACGACTGAGCGCAGCCGCGTGAAGCGGCTGCATCTGCGTGGCCACTACGACAAGAAGACGGTGTTCGCGATCCTCGACGCCGCAATACTGGCGCATATCGGCTACGTGCTCGATGGCCAGCCCTTCGTCACGCCGACGGCGTTCTGGCGTGAAGGCGAGCGGCTCTACTGGCACGGCTCGGCCGCCAGCCGGATGCTTCGCGGCCAAGCGGCGGGTGTGCCGGTTTGCGTGACGGTCACGCACATGGATGGCTTCGTGCTCGCCCGCTCGGGCTTCCATCATTCCATGAATTATCGCTCGGTGATGGCGTTCGGCCGTGCCGCCCTGGTCGAGGATGCGGCGGAGAAGCGCAAGGCGATGGACATATTCGTGGATCGCCTCTTCCCCGGGCGCACGGCGACGCTTCGGCAGCCGAATGCGCAGGAGCTCAAGGCGACATCGCTCATCGGCATGACGATCGAAGAGGCTTCCGCGAAGCTTCGCACGGGCATGCCGGTGGACGACGAGGAGGACTACAAGCTGCCGATCTGGGCGGGTGTGCTGCCGCTCCGCACCATCGTCGATGCGCCGCAGCCCGACCCTCGGAACCTGCCCGGCGTGAATGCGCCGGCTGACATCGCGGCCTACGCGGCCGGCGAGAGGCTGGATGGCGTACTGGCGCGCATCTACGATGGCGACGCCAACAAGGCGTGAGGTGCGAGCATGATCATGAAGACCCGCTACCGCGTGAGCGATCTCGATGCGCTGCCGTTTCCGCCGGGGCGGCTGTCGAAACAGGCCTTCGACACCGGCGATGTCGAGTTGCGCCATTACGCGCCGCGCGGAACCGACGCGCAGACCCCGCATGATCGCGACGAGATCTATGTCGTGATCTCCGGCAGCGGAAGTTTTCTGCGCGGCGCCGAGCGAGTCGCGTTTGCGGCCGGCGATGTCCTCTTCGTCGCAGCGCATGAAGTGCACCGCTTCGAGGATTTCAGCGACGATTTCTCGACCTGGGTGCTGTTCTACGGCCCGGCCAAGAAGCCGACCTGACGCAAGCGGTCACGCCTGACGCTTCAGCCGCTCCATCGCGCTGACAAGACCCGCGCGGATTCCGGGTTCCATCGCGGAGTGGCCGGCATCCGGGACGACGACGTACTGCGCCTCGGGCCAGGCACGCGTGAGATCGTCGGCGGAAACGATCGGGCAGACCATGTCGTACCGACCCTGCACGATCGTGGTTGGAATCGCGCGCAGCCGCGCGACTTCCTCCAGAAGCTGGCCTTCGCGCAGGAAGCCGCCATTGATGAAGTAGTGCGCCTCGATCCGCGCGAGGCCGAGCGCCTTGTGATCCTCGCCGAAGCTGGCGATGGTTTCCGGGCTCGGGAGCAAGGTCGAGCAGCTGCCTTCGAACGTGCTCCAGGCGCGCGCCGCGGGCATGTGGATCGCCGGATTGGGATCGACGAGGCGGCGGTGATAGCCGGTCAGCAGATCGCCGCGCTCGCCAGACGGCAGGAATTCCGAGAAGTCGCGCCACGCCTCCGGAAACACATTGCGCATGCCATAGAGAAACCAATCGATCTCGCTCTTCCGGCTGAGGAAGATGCCGCGCAGCACGAGGGCGCGCACATGCTGTGGATGCGCCTGGGCATAGGCGAGTGCGAGCGTCGACCCCCATGAGCCGCCGAACAGCGCCCAGCGCTCGATCCCGCGCGCACGGCGCAGCATCTCCATATCGGCGACGAGATGCGGGGTCGTATTGTCCGTGACATCGCCATGCGGCGTGGAGCGGCCCGAGCCGCGCTGATCGAAAATGATGATGCGGTAGCAGGCGGGATCGTAGAAGCGGCGATGCGCCGGCGTCGCGCCCGCGCCAGGGCCGCCATGCAGGAACACCACGGGGATGCCGTCGGGATTGCCCGATTCCTCCCAGTAGATCCGATGCCGCGCATCCACGGCGATCATGCCGCTGGCGAACGGCTCGAGCGGTGGGTAGAGGTCGGCGCGGCGGGCGGTGTCGAGAGCTGGCATGAGGATGTGCAATGTCTCCGGCCGCATGGGATGGCGTCAACCGCGAAGACGCGCCTGCACTTGACGCGGTCGCCGAGCCGTCCAAAGATTTGTTCATGATGAAGAGCTTCCGCCGATCCCTCCTGACCTCCTCGTTCTCGCTTCTCGCGGCTTGTGCCGGCGGGACGGGGCCCTCCGAGCGTCCGCAAGCCGGTGCGGCGCCCACCGCAGAAGAATGCAAGATCGCGCGCGACGAGCACCCGAAGATCGTCGCGCAATTTGGCGGCGAGCATCCGGATGCAAACATCCGACGTTACGTCGCCAATATCGGGCGTCAGCTGGCCGCGCAGAGCGAGATGCCGAACATCGAATGGCACTACACCGTGGTCAGTTCGGACGTGGTGAACGCGTTCGCGTTGCCTTGCGGCTACGTCTACGTGACACGCGGCTTGCTGGCGTTGGCCTCGAGCGAAGCGGAACTCGCCGGCGTCCTCGCTCACGAAACCGGCCACGTCACGGCACGGCACACGGCGCAGCGGCTCGAGCGCGCGCGCACGGCGCAGATCGGCGCCGCCGTCCTTGGCGGCATCGTCGGGATCGCGACGGGATCGGGCGCTGCAGGCGGTGCGGCCGCTCAGCTCGCCGTTGCCGGCTCGCAACCGCTGCTCGCCGGCTATAGCCGCGATCAGGAATTCCAAGCCGATGAACTCGGTGTGGTCTATCTGAGCCGCGCGCGATACGACACCCAGGCGATGGCGCGATTCCTGGAGAAGCTCGATGCCGATTCGCGCCTGACGGCCGAGCAGATGGGCAATCCCGGGGCGGCCGACCAGTTCTCGATCATGCAAAGCCATCCGCGCACGCTGGAGCGCGTGAGGCGCGCCGCCGACGAGGCGAAGGAGGCGGCGCAGATCGCAAACCCGCGCGTCGCCGGCGATGAATATCTGCGCACGATCGATGGCCTCACCTGGGGTGGCGATCAGGCCAGCGGATTCGTGAAGAACAACGTGTTCATTCATCCCGGCTTGCGCTTCAAGTTCGAAGTGCCTCGTGGATTCCGACTGATGAACAGCGATTCCGCCGTGACCGCCCTAGGTCCGGCGGGCGCGGCCGTGATCTTCGATCGCGATCAGAAGGCGCCGCGCGGCGATCGCTCGCAACTTGCCAGGCACTTGTCCAGCACCGGCGTTCAGGGCGTCGAGGAATTGACTGTCGACAAGCTACCGGCGGCGACAGGGACAGCGCGCGTGCGGACGAACAACGGGCAAGTCCTGGACGTTCGTCGCGTCTTGATCGGTGGCGACGACGCGGTCTGGCGTTTCACATTCGTGACGCAACCCGACGCCACAGCCAAGCACAGCGAGGATTTCAGGCGAACGACCTATTCCTTCGACCAGCTGACGACCCAGGAGGCCGCCGCGCAGGTGCCGTTTCGCGTCCGTCTCGTTCGCGTCGGCGCCAACGACACCCCGGAATCCCTGGCGGGCAGCATGGCGCCGGATGATGGGCTGCGGCGGTTCCGAGTCATCAACGGACTCACGGCCGGCGTCCGGCTGGTACCGGGCCAGCTGGTGAAGATCGTCGCCGATCGCTGATCCCGGCCACGATCACCCCGGCGCGAAAATCTCCGTCTCCCCGCCGGCGCGCTTCTCGAGCGCGAGCTTCAGCTTGCCCAATGCGCGCGCTTCGAGCTGACGCACGCGTTCCTTGCTGACGCCGAGTTCCTTGCCGAGTTCCTCCAGCGTCACGCCCTCCTCGCGCAGCCGGCGCTCGGCGATGATGGTCCGCTCGCGCGGGTTCAGCTCGCCCAACGCATCGGACAGCCATTTGAGTCGCAGGCGACGGTCATGCTCGGCGATGGTCGCCGTCTCGGGGCCAGGCCGATCGTCGACCAGGAAATCCTGCGCCTCGGCGGTCTGATCCTCGCCGATCCCGGCATTGAGCGACTGATCGCCGCCGGAGAGTCTGCCCTCCATCGCGCTGACATCGTTAAACGTGACGCCAAGATCCTTGGCGATGCTCTGCTTCTGGTCGTGCGTGAGCTGCGCCGGCCCTGCACCGTTGTCGATGCGCGCGCGCAGGCGACGCAGATTGAAGAACAGAGACTTATGCGCCGATGTCGTTCCTGTTCGCACGATCGACCAGTTGCGCAGGATGAAATCCTGCATCTGCGAGCGGATCCACCACGCGGCATAGGTCGAGAAACGGATCTCGCGCTCCGGCTCGAAACGCGCGGCGGCGTGCATGAGTCCGAGATTGCCTTCCTGGATCAGATCACCGAACGGCACGCCGTAGTGTCGAAAGCGTGATGCCGATGCGACGACCAGGCGCGTGTAGGCGTTGATGAGTTCATGCAAGGCGGTCTGGTCGCCGGTTTCGCGCCAGCGATGGGCAAGATCGAACTCGCGCTCACGGCTGAGCAACTCGCGCTTCATCGCCCCGCGAACGTAATTGAGTGTCGCGCCATGGATGACGTCGTCGGCGTGTGCCATCTCTACCTCCTGAAAACTCGGTCTGCCGCCGGGTATACGCGGCAGTAACTCAATCGTTCCGGTATACGCAGGGACAGGACGTGCCGATCACTGCGTCACGGGTAGGAAAGGGCTGCGATTCAGAGGTCCAGACGCTCGATGAGTTCGCCCTCTTTGGAAAGACAAATTGCCGTCAACTGGCCGCCAAAGCCGCAGCCGCTGTCGACCGTAGTCGTGAAGGGGGTTTCGACGAATCCGCCATGCGCGGCGTCATAGCCGCGGATGACGCGGTCGAATTCGCCGAATTTGCGCTCCCAGCGGCCAAAACCGGCGGATCCCCACCACAGCGAATCCCCCTGGCTGGCGAGGGGTCTGCTTGTATCAACCCCGGCATGCACGAACAGGAGGCGCATGGAATCGTCGTAGGCGGCGCGACGCAGCGCCGAGAGCAGGTCGCGATGGCCGGACTTGGCGGACAATGCCGCACGCACGCTCGATGTCCACCGCGCGAGCGACAAGGCGCCGTCGCGCGCCGCGGCGAGGCCGCGCTGCGGCTCACAGCCATAGGATGACAAGGTCGCTCCGAGACCTTGCCCGAGCATCCAATCCAGCACCTCGCGCGGATTCACGGCGAACTGAAGTTGGAGGAGCTTCTGCCACATCTCCTCCTGGCCGCCGCGCAGGAAGACGACGTCTGACGCGAACATGTTGGGGAGCGCGATCACACGGCGACGGAAATCCAGCAGCTCATCGACCGTGCCGGTGACGTCGGGACCTCGTCCGAGATAGTTCCCGAGATAGACCAGACGATCGCCGGGCGGACGAAAGCGTTCCGCCAACAGGTCGTGCAGCGCGCCGAGACGATTCGCATCGCCGTGGATCGCGCCGATCGCCCAGATCCGCTCAGCGCGCTTGATGACGGCGAATTTCTGCGACTCGGCCATGTGATCCCCGCAGATTCACCGCGTGCTGGTGCGCCGTGCAAGCATCCAAGTCGAAAAAATGAAAAGAGCTGATTCGGGGGAATCCGCTCTTCATCTCTGGCGTCGATCAGGCGGCTTTGAGCATCGCCTCGAGCCGCTCGGTCGCGACTTCTTCGGTGATCTTTTCGACCGCGGCGAATTCGCGCGCCAGCCGATCGATCGCCGCCTGGTACATCTGCCGTTCGCTGAAGGACTGATCCGGCTGGCCGGCGTTGCGATGGAGATCGCGCACGACTTCCGCAATCGAGCGCGGATCGCCGGAGTTGATCTTCGCCTCGTATTCCTGGGCGCGCCGAGACCACATCGTGCGCTTGATCCGGGAGCGGCCCTTGAGCGTGACCAATGCGGTCTGCATTTCCTTCTTGGTCGAGAGGCGCCGTAGCCCGGAGGATTTCGCCTTGGCCACCGGGACGCGCAGCGTCATCCGGTCCTTCTCGAACTGGATCACCAGGAGCTTGAGCTTCTGGCCGGCGATTTCCTGCGCCTCGATCCCCGTGATCCGACCCACGCCATGCGTGGGATAGACCACGTGGTCCTCAACTTCGAACCCGATTTCCAGGTTGTCTTTCGTCATCTCAGCTTCGCCAGTCATTCTACATTCCGCCTTCGCTTCGCCGTCCTGATCCGTGATAACCAGGCCGGTGCTGGCGGTCGCGTATGCAAGCCAACTCACTGAGCCCGAATGGATATTCGGCCTCTTCCTGATTTCCCCATAGCTCTGCCTGAATGCTCTCGACCAGTTCGGCCACGCCGAGAGCCGTGCATGTCCCGCGCTTCAGCAACAAATCCTGGATATCACAAAAGGCGCGAAAGATAAACGGATCAACCTGGTAAACGGCGACGATGCCGATCGATCAGGCGTGGTCGTCGCGGCCGCGACTCTCGCTTGATCAATCTCGAGTCTAGCGGGCGGCTGGATCCGGCTTGAAATACTTGGCGAATTTGTCCGGGACGCCCTTCCAATCGTCGGCGTCGGCCGGCGCCGTGCCCTTGCGGGTGATGTTCGGCCAAGCTTCAGAATATTGCTTGTTCACCGCCAGCCATTTCTCAGCTCCCGGGTCGGTATCGGGCACGATCGCCTCGGCGGGGCATTCCGGCTCACAGACGCCGCAATCGATGCACTCATCCGGCTTGATGGCCAGCATGCCGTCGCCCTCGTAGAAGCAATCGACGGGGCAGACTTCGACGCAGTCCATGTACTTGCACTTGATGCAGGCTTCGGTAACGACGTAGGCCATGGCCGTAAACTCGCTCGCGTGAGGCCAGACTGAGGGGCGGGCTGGGTACCATGAGCACCGGACCCTCGCAACCCTTCAGCACGTGTGGTTTGGCCAGCGTTCATTGTCAGCGTTTGCGCCGCCGCGAGTCCATGATGTTGAGCGCCTCGACCAGCACCGAGAAGGCCATGGCGGCGTAGAGGTAGCCTTTGGGAATGTGGAATTTCATGCCCTCGGCCACCAGGGCGAACCCGATCAGCATGACGAAGGCGAGGGCGAGCATCTTGATACTGGGATGCGCGTGGATGAAGCGCACGATCGGCCCCGAGGCGACGAGCATGATCAGCACGGAGATGATGACCGCGGTCGACATCACCCACAGCTCGTTGGCCATGCCGACGGCCGTGATCACGGAATCGAACGAGAAAACGATGTCCAGCAGCACGATCTGGATGATCGCGCTGCGGAAACTGCTGACCCGTCGCGTGCCCGTACCGTCGTCGGATGCCTCTTCAAGCGCCTCATGGATCTCGCGGGTCGCCTTGACGATCAGGAACAGCCCGCCGGCCAGCATGATCAGGTCGCGGCCGGAGAAAGGCTGTCCGAGGATGTGGAATAGCGGCTCTGTCAGGCTGGCGAGCCAGGACAACGAGAACAGCAGCATCAGCCGCGTGATCAGCGCCAGCGCGAGGCCGATCACCCGCGCGCGATCGCGCTGATGCGCGGGCAACGAATTCGAGATGATCGCGATGATGACGATGTTGTCGATGCCGAGGACGATTTCCAGCGCCGTCAACGTGAAGAGGCTCGCGAGCGTCTCAGTATTTAATGCGATGTCGAACATTTGGCCTCAGCGGTGGCGATGGATGAAGCGGGCGATCAGTTCTACGATCGCGACGGCGACCACCGCGGCCACGATCGGGCCGATCGTGTGGATGACGGGTGCATGGGCATCGGTCCAGCCGGAGACGTGCTGTTCGCCGACCAGGGCTTGGCCGCCCGTGTAGCCGAGCAGCGTCGCGATCAGCGTGATGATCCAGGGCGCGCGCGCGGCCAGCAGGCCGGCGAGCGTGCCGAGCAGCGCGCGCGTGCCGAAAACGGCCGCCGGTGCGGCCAGCGCTCCCGCGGCCGAGCCTGGCTCCGGAATCGGCTTATGGCCGAACGCATAGCCGCTGAGGACGACAGCGATGGCACCGAGAGCAGGTGCGGCGTAGTGCAGCCAATGCGCGTGGCTGTCGACCCAGCTCTCCCACAGCTTGTCGGCCACGATGACTTCGCCGGCAATGAAGCCGACCAGCGCAGCGCCGAGCGTCACGATCATCGGGAATCGGCCGATCAGCTTGAGCAGCAGCGTGGCGCCGAACACGACCAGCGGCACGGAAATCACGAGTCCGAGCACGAGCAGCACCGTGTCGCCCTTGGCCGCGGCGGCGACGGCGATCACATTGTCGAGACTCATGACGGCGTCGGCGATCAGCACCGTTCGCACCGCGCCCCAGAGATGACCGGCAGCCTGGACGTCGTCCTCGCCCGCGCTCTCCTCGGTGAGCAGCTTCCAGCCGATCCACAGCAACAGCGCGCCGCCGATCAAGCCGACCGCAGGCAATGACATCAGCGTGACGGCAACGGCGGTGAAGGCGATGCGCATCACGATCGCCGCGCCGGCGCCCAGGGCGACGCCGATCTTCTGCTGGTGCGGCGGGAGCGAGCGGCAGGCCAGCGCGATCACGACGGCGTTGTCGCCGGAGAGAACGATGTTGACGGCGATGATCTCGAGCAGCGCGGTCCAGAATTGTGAGTCCATGCCCGTCCTGATCTCGCTTCTTGAGCCCGTCAGCGCGGTGGGCCGGAACTCAAATCCGCATAAAGCGTCCGTGCTTCAGTCGCCGGTCCACGTCTGACCGCCAGCGCCGTAACACGGACGGTTCGAATATGAGAGCCGAGCGGGAACGTCAATACATCTCCAACGCTCAGTGCGAAGTGCGGCCTCTGCACCGGGTTGCCAGCGATGCGCACGCCAGTCTCGGAGCAGAACCGGTTTGCCAGGGTCCGCGACTTGAAGAACCGCGCGCACCACAGCCACTTGTCGAGGCGCATGCGCTCGCTGTCTGGCGCACTCATCGGCGCATGAGGGCGGCGAGGCTCGCGAAGGGAGACGACTCGTCGCTCGCCTGGCGACGTATCTCGGCGTGATGCTGGCGTCTATCCCGCGGTCGAAGCGCATAGCGTCGCTGCTCGCCTTCCCCGGTTGCGCGCAGGCCAAGCGCACGCAGCATCTCGTCGACGGCCTCGGCGGGCATGCCGATCATCGTGGCCCAGCCCGGATCGGCGACGAATGCGCCGATGCGGCCGCGTGCGAAAGCTTCGCGGGCGAGGCGCTCCACGCGATCGGCGCGCACGAAGCTCGACCCAAGGGGCAGGTAGAACAGCGCCGCCATCATGCCCGGGGCAAGGCCTTGCGCGCGCGGATGGGACAGCAAGGGCGGCGGCACGGTGAGGTTCTCCGGCGCGCCGGCGAAGATCCGCCACAACGTCGCGCGCAACGCCATCGTGTGGTGACTCTTCAGGGCCGGGAGGAACACCACGGCCTCGCCGATCACGACGCCGCGTGCGGTCAACATCCCGCGATCGCTGCGTGTCAATGCCGCCACCAACGTATCCACGTGCCGGCGCGTCACGCACCCGAAGCCGGCCACCACCTCGTAGGCGAGGCCGCGCGCCGGTCCATTCAATTCGGCCGCGCGCAGGGCGAAGAGGGGCGCGAGCTGCGCCGTGAGATGGCGGTCGAGCCAGGCGGTGAGCCGCCGTCGGATCGCCTCGCGATGCGGCCCTTCCAGCAGGTCGCTCGCGATCACGTCGACGCGCGGCGCGAGCATCTCCGTGCCGGCGCCGAGCCGTGCGACGGAAGCGCTCTCCCAGACGAGCTCGCCCGCCCGATTCATCGTGATCTCGGTGTCGGCCGCCTGTCCCAGCCGGCGCACGCGCGCGCCGATTTCCTGGCGCAGCACGCGGTTGGCGGCGGCCATCATCGCGCGCATGCCCTCGCCGGACTCGCGATCGCCGACGAAGGTGAAGCCCGAGAGCGCGCCGACCGCCTCGCCCTCGACGATGACGGCGCCGGCGCGCGTGACGCCGGCCAGCACCTCCTCGCCTGCCGCCCGCCGCTTGGCGACGGCCGTGGATCGCCGGTCGACGAAACGTTCGGTCAGCCGCGCGTGCAAGGCATCCGAGAGCTTGTCCTCGATCGCGCGCGTGCGGCCCTGCCAGTCCAGCGGATCGGCGAGCCAGTCCGGCTTGTGCGCGATATAGGTCCAGGTGCGGATCTGCGCGATGCGTTGCAGCAGCGGGTCGATGTCGCCTCCGGTGGTCTCCAGCCGCGTCACCTGCTGCGCCACCCAATCGGTGGGCAGCTTGCCGTGCGGCGCGAGGAACATGAACACGCGCTTCACGAACCGGGCGTGACCGCCATCGAAGGATTTGCGGAAATCCGGGATCTGACAGGCTTCCCACAGCAGCGCGACGCGGTCGCGGCGCGTCGCGATCTGGATGATCTCGGCATCCGCGGCCAGGATCGCGAGCGCCGCATGATCCTCGGCGTTGCGGGTGCGAACCAATTCGCGCAAGGGCGGGCGCGCCTCGAGGCTCGCGAGCAGCGCCCCCGGCGACGCGAAATCGAGCGCGTCGTTGCGCCAGAACGCGTGGGTCAAAGCCGGGAAGCAATGCTCCTCGATCGCCTCGACGAGCGCTGGATCGAGCGCTCCGGCTTCGATCGTGGTGCCGAAGCTGCCATCCGTCATGTGCCGCCCCGCGCGGCCGGCGATCTGCCCGAGCTCCGCGGCAGCGAGGCGGCGCGGGTTGTGGCCATCGAACTTGACCAGATCGCCGAACGCGACATGGTCGATGTCCATGTTCAGCCCCATGCCGATGGCGTCGGTCGCCACGAGGTACTCGACCTCGCCGGCCTGGTACATCGCCACCTGGGCGTTGCGCGTGCGCGGGCTGAGCGCGCCGAAGACGACGGCCGCGCCGCCGCGTTGGCGTCGGATCAGCTCGGCGATCCGGTAGACATCATTGGCCGAGAAGGCGACGACCGCGGAGCGTCGCGGCAGCCGCGTGATCTTCTTGGGGCCGGTATGGGTGAGCGTCGATAGCCGTGGCCGCTCGATGAACTCGGCATGCGGCACGAGGCGGCGGATGACCGGCTTCGCCGTGCCGGCGCCGAGAAACATCGTCTCGGCGTAGCCGCGCGCGTGCAGCAGCCGATCGGTGAAGACATGCCCGCGCTCGCGATCGGCGATCAGCTGGATCTCGTCGACGGCGAGGAACGCCATCTCGCGCCCGCCATTCGTGCCGGCCAGCGGCATGGCCTCGGTTGTGCACACGAACCAGCGCGCATCGGGCGGAACGATGCGCTCTTCGCCCGTGACCAGCGCGACATTCGCCGCGCCCTTCAGCCGTACGATCTTGTCGTAATTCTCGCGCGCGAGCAGCCGTAAGGGGAAGCCGATCATCCCCGTGCGGTGGCCGAGCATCCGCTCGAGAGCGAGATGCGTCTTGCCCGTGTTGGTGGGACCCAGGACGGCGACGATACGCCCGCCGGCTGCGACTCCACGCGCGGCACTCATGACCCAAAGATCGGGCCATGCGGCCCGCGACGCAAGGGATCAGCGTGGCAGGATCAGCGTGGCAGGCGTTGGGCGAGCAGACCGTTGCGGTCGGCGCCCGAAGGCAGCGGCTGGTCGCGATCGCCGCCGCGCGCCGTCACCCAATGGGCGATATCGCGCTGGACGCGGGCCGCATCGAGGTCGCGCAGCAGCATGTGCCAGCCATTGTCATAGACGGCGACCCGTGGCGGCGCGCCGCCGATGGGAATGCGCGCCAGGGTGCGCATCATCGCGCCATCGGGGATCAGGATATCGTGCGCGCCGACCAGCACGAGGGTCGGCAGCCGCAGCGCGGGCGCCGCCGCGACGGCCTCGTCCATCAGCTGGACCAGGCCCCAGGTCATGTCGACGCGCGGGTTGCGCAGGATCAGGGGGTCGCGCGACAGGGCGCGGAGCATCGCGATGTTGTCGGTCGGCCTGATGCCTGCGGCGCCCGTTGGGCCGGAGAGCCATGGCGCCGCGTTCGCGAGTGTTCGCAATGTGCCGGTTGCGAACGAGCCGAGCGCTTCGCTCCCGCGCACCGCCGGCGCCACGAGGATCACGCCTTGAGCTGAATCGAAAGCGCCGGTCGACGCGGCGATCATCGCCACAGCGCCGCCCATGCTCTCGCCCAGCACATAAATCGGCGTGTCGCGATGACGCGCACGCAGGAGCGCGAAGGCATCGCCGGCATCAGCGACCAGCGCCTCGTTGCCGGCCCAGCGACCGCGATTGGGCCCGCGTCCGAAGCCGCGCTGGTCATAGGCATAGGTCTGGATGCCCTGAGCGGCCCATCCCGACGCCGGCAGAGCGAAGGCATTGCTGTAGTCGGTGAAGCCATGCAGCGCGATGATGACGGCGCGCGGCGCTGCCGCCGTGCGCCATACCGTCATCGGCAGGATCGCGCCGTCGCGCGCGATGATGCGATCCGCATCGAGGACGGCCTCCTGCGACGTCGGACCGAGACCGATCACGGTTGGCGCGCAGGCGCCCAACCCCAGCAGCGTCGCCACCGCGAGGGCGCGGAAAATTCCGAGGAGCGGGCGCGGGCGCATCGTCATGCCGCGCGCGTCAGGTTCAGGAAGATGTCCTCGAGGTCGCTCTCGCGAGTCGAGACATCGACGATCGAGAGACCGGCAGCCTGGACGGCGGCCAGGATCTTGCCGGTCTGGATCAGGCTTGGTTTGTAGCGGAACACCAGCGTGCGATCGCCATCGAGCGTCGGGGCGAATGGCGCGAGGTCGGCGGGCGCGGCCGAGATCTGCTCCCCCAACGTGATGCGCAGGGTCTTCTCGTCGAGCAGGCGCTTGAGATTTTCGGTCGTATCGCAGGCGACGAGCTTGCCGTGATTGATGATGGCGATGCGACCGCAGAGTTGTTCGGCTTCCTCGAGGTAGTGCGTCGTGAGCAGCACGGTGACGCCGCGCGCATTCAGGGCGCGCACATAGGTCCAGAGCTGTTGGCGCAGCTCGACATCGACGCCGGCGGTCGGCTCGTCGAGCACGAGAACGGGCGGCGAATGGACCAGCGCCTTGGCCACCAGCAGGCGACGCCGCATGCCGCCCGACAGCGACCGCGCATAGCTGTTCGCCTTGTCGGCAAGGCCCACGGCGGCGAGGATCTCATCGCTGCGCCGCTCGCGTGCCGGGACGCCATAGAGCCCGGCCTGTACGTCGAGGAGTTCGCGCGGCGTGAAGAAAGCGTCGAGATTGAGCTCCTGCGGCACCACGCCGATCGCGGCACGGATGCCACGCGGATCGCGATCGAGATCGATGCCCCAGATCTTCACGGTGCCGGCGGTCTTGTCGACCAGGCCGGCCATTATGTTGATCATCGTCGACTTGCCGGCGCCGTTCGGGCCGAGCAGGCCGAAGATCTCGCCGCGCTTCACCGTCACCGACACGCCATCGAGCGCCCGCTTGGCAGGCGACTTGCCGCTTGCCGCATAGATCTTCGTGAGATCCTGGATCTCCACGGCGTTGTCGGGGGCGTTGTCGGGGGACGTCACGGGGGACGTCACGGGGGACTGGGACATTTGGCTGCTCTGGCGTCCTTGGGAGATCTCGTCCGTTGCAACGTATGGCTTGATCGCTATCATCCGGGAGCAGTTTCGCGCAATCGAGCCAATCGAGTACCTCCAATGGCAGCTCCCCTGACGACGACGCGTGTCGCCACGCCGCCGCCCGAGACGATCGAGGTCGAGACCGCAATCGTCGCCTGCGATGGCGGCGACGATGCGCTCGGTCATCCGCGCGTCTACATCGATCTGCGCAAGGACGGCACGGGCGAATGTGGTTACTGCGATCTCAAATTCGTGCTCAAGAAAGGCGTGCGTGCGGGCGGTCATTGACGCGCGCCGGAGCTAAGGGCCCGTCAGGAATCAACCGCCTCGTATCGTTGTCGGGAGGGAGCAATCGTATAGTTCCATTCGCCGTGGAAGTCGGCGCGTTTGATGTTGAGGCTGGCCATTTCATGATCCGAGAC
>Ga0163144_10005012_pt1 | contig 29558 bp, 35 predicted proteins | sample OliLak19BULKMAT1_FD_123175 | JGI IMG/M metagenome (GOLD analysis project Ga0163144, IMG submission 123175) | Freshwater microbial mat bacterial communities from Lake Vanda, McMurdo Dry Valleys, Antarctica - Oligotrophic Lake LV.19.BULKMAT1 | ecosystem: Environmental > Aquatic > Freshwater >...
CCGAATTGGAGCGCCGTGCCGGCCTGTCGGGCCTGGACGAGTTCGCCTCGCGCAAGGCACAAACCCGCGACCAGGAGCCCTAGCATGACGACCCCGACCCTGACTCGCTCGCGGCCCGCCACGTGGGCTTCAGTGCCTTGCGGGCGGTCGGGCGGGCATTGAGATGGACCCGACCGTGATCGACGCCGGCCCGGGCAAGACGAGCGAAGAACTGGCCAGTCTCAAGAGCATCACCCAGGTGGTCTACGCGCTGCAGGCCTTGAGCTTCATGTTCGGTGTCACGGCCCTGGTGGGCCTGGTCATCAACTACATCAAGCGCGAGGACGCTGCCGGCACCGTCTACGAGAGCCATTTCAACTGGCAGATCAGCACCTTCTGGTGGGGGTTGCTGTGGGGTGTGCTGGGTGTCATCCTGATCTTCGCGCTCGGCCTGGGCTTGCTGGTGCTGTTCGTGGCCTGGGTCTGGGCCATTTACCGCGTCGTCAAGGGGTGGCTCAAGCTGACCGAAGGTAAACCGGTGGCCGCCTCTCCGATCGCCTGACGCCGCATGTCCGCCGATCCGAACTGCATCTTCTGCAAGATCGTCGCTGGCCATATTCCGGCGAGGAAGGTCTTCGAGGACGACCAGTTGCTGGCCTTCCACGACATCCATCCCTGGGCCCCGGTGCATATCTTGGTGGTTCCCAAGCTGCACATCGTCTCGATGGTCGATGTCGGCCCGCAGCACCAGCACCTGCTCGGGCACATGCTGGTGCTCAGCAGCCGCGTGATGGTGGAGCTGGGTGTCACAAATGGCTACCGACATGTCATCAACACCGGGCGAGATGGCTCGCAGGAAGTGCAGCATCTGCACCTGCATGTGATGGGCGGGCCGCGACCATGGTCAAAGGGCTGACCTAGAATCCCGTATCGGGTTTTCTCGGAGAGTGTCATGGGATCGTTCAGCATCTGGCATTGGCTCATCGTGCTGCTGGTGGTCGTGCTGATCTTCGGCACCAAGAAATTGAAGAATATCGGCGCCGACCTCGGCGGCGCGGTCAAGGGCTTCAAGGACGGCGTCAAGAGCGGGGGCGATGCCATGCCGGCCGGCGACGCTGCGCCAGCGCAGCAGGTAACCGCCGCCCAGAAGGCCAGCGACCCGAACACGGTCGATGTCGAGGCCAAGACCAAGTCTTGAGCCTGTGCCTGCCCCGCCCTGACGGCCGAGGGGCTCCCCCATGATTGACTTCGGTTTCGACAAGATTGCGCTGATCGGCGCGGTGGCGCTGATCGTCATCGGGCCGGAAAAGCTGCCGCGCGTGGCGCGCACGGTCGGCCACATGCTGGGCAAAGCGCAGCGCTACGTGGCCGACGTCAAGGCCGAGGTCAGCCGCTCGATCGAACTCGAAGAACTGCAAAAGATGAAGAGCCAGTTCGAGGGTGCGGCGCGGGATGTCGAGCAGAGCGTCAATCGCGAGGTGAGCGCCACCAGCGCTGACCTGAAACACGGCTGGGAGGACGGCTTGCCGCCAGCCTTGGCGACGCCGGCGCCCGGTGACGCCGGCGTGCTGGCGCCGCCGCCGATTGACTACACGCACCCGAAGAAGAACTGGCGCTTGAAGCGCGGCGCCATGCCGGCCTGGTACAAGCAGCGGCAGGGCATCCGCACCAAGGCGCTGTCGGGTGCCGCGCGGGTGGCGCGCTTCCGGCCGAAGCCGTTGAATCGATGACGCCCGACAAGGAAGACGAACTCGCCGGCACAGAGCAGCCGTTCGTTTCGCACCTGGTCGAATTGCGCGACCGCTTGATCCGTGTCGCGATCGCGGTCGGCGTGGCCTTTGCGGTGCTGTGCTTCTGGCCGGGGCCCGCCGGGATGTACGACCTGCTGGCCGCGCCGCTGGTCGCCACCCTGCCCAAGGGCGCGACCCTGATCGCCACCAACGTCATCTCGCCCTTCATCGTGCCGTTGAAGATCACCCTGCTGGCGGCGTTCATGGCGGCGTTGCCGATCGTGCTGTACCAGTTGTGGGCCTTCGTCGCGCCCGGCCTTTACAACCACGAGAAGAAGCTGGTGATGCCTTTGGTCATCTCCAGCACGCTGCTGTTCTTCCTCGGTGTGGGGTTCTGTTATTTCTTCGTCTTCGGCCAGGTCTTCAAGTTCATTCAGGGCTTCGCCCCGAAGAGCATCACGGCCGCGCCAGACATCGAGGCCTACCTTGGTTTTGTGCTGACCATGTTCATCGCCTTCGGCGCCGCCTTCGAGGTGCCGATCGTGGTCATCGTGCTGGCCCGGATGAAGATCGTGAGTATCCAGAAGCTCAAGGAGTTTCGCGGCTACTTCATCGTGCTGGCCTTCATCATCGCCGCGGTGATCACCCCCCCCGATGTGGTCTCGCAGCTGGCGCTTGCGATCCCGATGTGCATCCTCTACGAGGTGGGCATCTGGGCGGCGCAGATCTTCATCAAGCACACCCAGGCACCTGGTGCCGAGGCCGACGCCGAGAAGTCGATTTGAGGGTCAGCGTCCGGCCTTGACCACGGCGTAGCGTTCGAGGGTCTTGAGCCGGGCTGCATCATGCTGGACGATCGGCGCCGGGTAGTCTCGGCCGATCTCGACACCGGCTGCGGCCAACTCGATCGGGCTGACCAGCCAGGGCGCGTGGATCAGCTTGGCCGGCAGTTGGGCCAGGGCCGGCAGGTAGCGGCGGATGAACTTGCCCTCGGCGTCGAACTTCTCGCTCTGGCTGACCGGATTGAAGATGCGGAAGTAGGGCTGCGCGTCGCATCCGGTCGACGCGGCCCACTGCCAGCCGCCGTTGTTGGCGGCAAGGTCGAAGTCATTCAGCTTCTCGGCGAAGTAGCGCTCGCCCCAACGCCAGTCCAGGCCCAGGTCCTTGGTCAGGAAGCTGGCCGTGATCATGCGCAAACGGTTGTGCATGTAGCCGGTCTGGTTGATCTGGTGCATCGCGGCGTCGACCAGCGGGTAGCCGGTGCGGCCCTGGCACCATGCATCAAACAGCGCATCGGCATGTTTGCCATGCTCCCAGCGGATGGCCTCGTACTCGCGCTTGAACGCGTGGCCGACAACATGCGGGTGGTGGTGCATCACCTGGTGGTAGAAATCGCGCCAGATCAGCTCCGACAACCAGACCGCGGCGCCGCTGCGTGCTGCTGTCGGGCCCGCTTGCATGCGCCGCCAGGCCTCTCGGGCCAGCTGGCGGATCGACACCGTGCCGAAGCGCAGGTGGGTAGAGAGGTAGCTCGGTCCCTTGACGGCGGGGAAGTTGCGCGTCTCGTCGTAGCGGTCGATGCGCTCCAGAAAGTCGGCCAGCAGCTCTTGCGCACCCGCTGACCCGCTGGGCAACTTCAGGGTATGCAGGTCGGTGGTCTCGAAGCCGATCGCGGCCAGCGTGGGCACGCCGCTGGACACACCGGCCGGCACGGCGGCCAGTGCTCCGGCATGGTGGGCGACCGGGTAGGCACGCAGGAAATACGGCTCGAGCCGCTTCAGCCAGGCGTTCTTGTAGGGCGTGAACACGCTGAACGGGCCACCCGCCTGGGTCAGCACTTCGCTGCGTTCGAACACCACATGGTCCTTGCTGGTGTGCAGCACAACGCCAGCCGCAGCCAGGGCGCCGCGTACCTGGGCGTCGCGCGCGAGGGCCTCGGGCTCGTCGTCGTGGTTCGCATACACCGCCTGCACCCGCAGCGCGGTGGCCAGCTGCGGCAGCGCCTGCGCCGCGTGGCCATGGCGTACCAGCAGCCCGACGCCTTCGATGCCGTGGGAAGCGGCCAGGGCGCGCAACTGTGCCTCCAGGCCGACCAGGCTGTCGCGGATGAACTCGACGCGGCGGTCCGCCCGCGGCAGGCCGTCGAGGATGTCGCGGTCGAAGATGAAGCTGCACCACACCCGCCGTGCTGTGCGAAGGGCGTGGTGGAGCGCAGCGTTGTCGTCGCAGCGCAGATCGCGGCGCAACCAGACCAGGGCGCCGTCGAGCGACTTGGGCGTCATGCCGCGACTGCGAGCAAGACTTCCAGGCAATGCTCGCGCACCGCGTAGAACTCCTTCAGGGCGCGGATCTGCGCCAGCACCGGCTCGGCGGGCACAGGCTGCGCCCGCTTGACGGCCAGGATCATCTTGTTCTTGCTGGTGTGTTCCAGGCTGACGAACTCGAACACCTGGGTGTCGTAGCCGTGCGCCTCGAGCAGCAGGGCGCGCAAGCTGTCGGTGAGCATTTCGGCCTCCTGGCCGAGGTGGATCCCGTGCTGCAGCATTGGCGCCAGCAGCGCCGGACTCGTCAGCTGCGGCCGGATCTGCTTGTGGCAGCAAGGCGAGCAGATGATCAGCGACGCGCCCGCGCGGATACCCAGGTGGATGGCGTGGTCGGTCGCGGTGTCGCAGGCGTGCAGCGCGATCACGATGTCCAGGGGCGTGGCGGCGCGCTGGCGCACGTCGCCCAGCTCGAAGTGCAGGCCGGCCGCGCCCAGCCGCAGCGCCACCTGGTTGCACAGCTGCACCAGGTCGGGCCGCAATTCGACGCCGGTGACGTCGGCATCGCGGCCCAGGGTCTGGCGCAGGTGGTGGTGCACCGCGAAAGTGAGGTAGCCCTTGCCGCTGCCGAAGTCGGCGACCCGCAGCGGGGCCTGTGTCTTCAGCGGCGAGGCCAGCACGGCATGGTCGAGGATCTCGACGAACTTGTTGATCTGCTTGAATTTGCGCGCCATTGCCGGCACCAGCTGGCCGTCGGGCGCGGTCACGCCCAACGCCGCCAGGAAGGGCAGGCCCAGGGGTACGTGCCGCTGCTTTTCGCGGTCATGGGTTTGGTCTGTCGCCGCGTCGCGTGCGTTGGCTTGCTGGTGCAGGCGGGTGTGGCCCTTCTTGTTGAAACGCAACTCCAGATCCTCACCGGCGGCCAACAAATGGGCGTGACGGAAGCGGCCCCCCACCAGCCTGCGCAAGGTCGCCACGCCGTCGCTCACCGGATGGTTGAGGGTGATGTCGCGGGTGGCGTGGCTGTAGACGAAGCTCAATTGTGGCTGGCCGCGCAGCAGCAGGGGGCGCACGGTCAGGCGCACCAGATCGGCGTCGTCGGCCCCCGGGGCGGCCGGCTTGGCCAGGATCAGGCGCGTCAGGCTGCCTCGCGCCAGGTGCAGGCCCAGCTGCGCGAAGAAGCGCTCGACCGGGTCAGCGACAGTTGACTTGTCCATGCCTCGATTGTCGGCGCAGTCGATAGAATCAGGCCAACATGGCCGACGCAGTCCGCATCAACCTGACCAATCAGTTCCTGATTGCCATGCCGGGCATGGCCGACAACAACTTCTCGGGCGCCGTGATCTACTTGTGCGAGCACACCGAGAAGGGCGCGCTCGGGCTGGTGATCAACAAGCCGATCGACATCACCCTGCGCAACCTGTTCGAGAAGGTCGACCTCAGCCTGACGCGCGATGACCTGGCCGAGGCGCCGGTGTACTTTGGCGGTCCGGTGCAGACGGAGCGTGGTTTCGTGTTGCACGAGCGCCAGACCGACGCCGCCAGCCCCTACAGTTCGACGCTCGCGATCCCCGGCGGTGGCCTGGACATGACGACCAGCAAGGACGTGCTCGAGGCGGTGTCGAATGGCGCTGGCCCGAAGAAGCTGCTGATCACCCTGGGCTACAGCGGCTGGGGCGCCGGCCAGCTCGAAGACGAACTCGGTCGCAACGGCTGGCTGACCGTCGACGCCACGCACGAAGTGATCTTCGACACCCCGATCGAACAACGCTACGACCGCGCCCTGTCGCTGCTTGGCTTCGACCCGCGCATGCTCAGCACGGAGGCAGGGCACGCATGAGTCGGGTTGCGCGCGCACAGGCTGCCGCGCCGTCGCTGTTTTTGGCGTTTGACTTTGGCACACAGCGCGTCGGGGTGGCCAGCGGCAACAGCCTCACGCACACCGCCACCCCACTCACAACCGTGGCCCAGGAAGCCAGCAGCGCGCGCTTTGCAGCCATCGGCGCGTTGATCGCCGAATGGCAGCCGGTCGCGCTCGTGGTCGGCGTGCCGCGCCACCCCGACGGTGCGCCGCACGACAATACCCTGCGCGCGCAACGCTTCGCACGCCAGCTCCACGGCCGCTTCGGCCTGCCGGTGCACGAGGTCGATGAGCGCTACACGACGACCGAGGCGTTGGCCGCGGGTGCTGCGGATGTGGATGCCGCGTCGGCCGCCCTGATCCTGGAACAGTACTTCAACCAAGCCGCTGCATGAGCTCGCCGACGACCCTGAACCTCGACGCCGAAGCGCTTTACACCGCCCTGCGCGCGGGTGTGCGCGGTCTGCTCGGCAGCCTGCCCGATGTAGCGCTGGTCGGCATCTGGTCTGGCGGTGCCTGGCTGGCCGCGCGCCTGCAGGCGGACCTCGGCCTGGATGGCGAACCTGGGGTGATTTCCAGTGCCTTGCACCGCGACGACTTCAGCGAGCGCGGCATGGCCGCCGGGGGCGGGGTCACCAAGCTGCCGTTTGCAGTCGATGGCCGGCGCATCCTGCTGATCGACGATGTGCTTTACACCGGCCGCACCATCCGCGCGGCCATCAACGAGTTGTATGACTTCGGCCGCCCGGCCAGCGTGAGTTTGGCTGTGCTGGTCGACCGAGGCGGACGCGAGTTGCCGGTGGAGCCTGCGTTTGCCGCTGCACGCACGGTGCTGGCTCCAGCCCAGCGCCTGTCCTTGGCCCGCACCGATGACGGCCGCTTCTCTTTCGCGGTCGAAGCGGAAAGTCGTTGATGCTGTCGCGACGCAATCCCCAACTCAACCGCCACGGCGAGCTGATCCATCTGTTGTCGATCGAGGGCCTGCCCAAGGCGGTGCTGACCCAGATCCTCGACACCGCGGGTACCTTTCTCTCGGTCAACGACCGCGACGTGAAAAAGGTACCGCTACTGCGCGGAAAGAGTGTCTTCAACCTGTTTTTCGAAAACAGCACGCGCACCCGCACCACCTTCGAGATCGCCGCCAAGCGCCTGTCGGCCGACGTCATCAACCTCGACATCGCGCGCTCGTCCACGGCCAAGGGCGAGAGCCTGCTCGACACCATTGCCAACCTCTCGGCGATGCACGCCGACATGTTCGTGGTGCGCCACAGCGAGAGCGGCGCCCCCTACCTGATCGCTGAACATTGCGCGCCCCACGTGCATGTGATCAATGCCGGCGACGGCCGCCACGCGCACCCCACGCAGGCCCTGCTCGACATGTACACGATCCGCCACTTCAGGGGCGACTTCACCCAGCTCACGGTGGCCATCGTCGGTGATATCGCGCACTCGCGGGTGGCGCGCTCCGACATCCATGCCCTGACCACCCTGGGCGTGCCGGAGATCCGCGCCGTCGGCCCCAAGACCCTGGTGCCCGGCGACCTGCGCGAGATGGGCGTGCGCGTCTGCCACGACATGGCCGACGGCATCCGGGGTGCCGACGTGATCATCATGCTGCGCCTGCAGAACGAACGCATGAGTGGCGCCATGTTGCCCAGTGCCGGAGAGTTCTTCAAGCACTTCGGCCTCACACCCGACAAGCTGGCACTGGCCCATCCCGACGCGATCGTGATGCACCCGGGTCCGATCAACCGCGGCGTCGAGATCGACTCGGCGGTGGCCGACGGTCGGCACAGCGTGATCCTGCCGCAGGTCACCTACGGCATCGCAGTGCGCATGGCCGTGATGTCGACCATTGCCGGGAATGAAGCATGAAGCTCCTGATCAAGGGCGGCCGCCTGATCGACCCAGCCAGTGGCCTGGACCGCGTCGGCGATTTGGCGATTGCCGGCGGCCGCCTGGTGGCCCTTGGCGAGGTCAATCGCGATTTCGCGGCCGAGCGCACGATCGATGCCACGGGCCTGGTCGTGGCCCCCGGATTGGTGGATCTGGCGGCACGGCTGCGCGAGCCGGGCTATGAACACGAGGGCATGCTCGAGAGCGAACTGGCCGCAGCGGCGGCCGGCGGCGTGACCAGCCTGGTCTGCCTGCCCGACACCGACCCGCCGCTCGACGAGCCGGGCCTGGTCGAGATGCTCAAGTTCCGCGCGCGCAAGTTGAGCCGCTGCCGCCTTTTCCCGCTCGGCGCGCTGACCCGCGGCCTGGCCGGCGAGACGCTGACCGAGATGGCTGAGCTGACAGAAGCCGGTTGCGTCGGTTTCTCGCAGGCCGATGTGGCGATCGTCAACACCCTGACGTTGCAGCGCGCCTTGCTCTATGCCGCTACCTACGGCTACACGGTGTGGCTGCGGCCGCAGGATGCCTGGCTCGGCGGCGGCGTGGCCGCCAGCGGCGCGGTGGCCACCCGCCTGGGACTGTCGGGCGTGCCGGTGGCCGCCGAGACGATTGCGCTGAGCACCATTTTCGAGTTGGTGCGCAGCACGGGCGCGCGCGTACACCTTTGCCGCTTGTCGAGCGCGGCCGGTGTCGAGCTGCTGCGCCGGGCCAAGGCCGAGGGGCTGCCGGTCACGGCCGATGTCAGCATCAATTCATTGCACTTGACGGATGTCGATGTCGGCTTCTTCAATGCCGCCATGCGGCTCACGCCGCCGTTGCGCCAACAGCGCGACCGCGATGCGCTGCAGGCGGCGCTGGCCGACGGCACGATCGACGCGCTGGTGTCGGACCACACACCGGTCAGCAACGATGAGAAGACCCTGCCATTCGGCGAGGCCACACCCGGCGCCACCGGCTTGGAGTTGCTGCTCGGCTTGGCCTTGCACTGGGGTGAGCAGCGAAAGCTGAGCTTGGGCCAGACCCTCGCTCGCATCACCTGCGACCCGGTGCGCGTGCTCGGCGCCGCCCTCGGCTCGCTGGGCAGCAGCGCCGGTCGCCTGGTCGAGGGGGGCGTGGCGGATGTCTGTGTCTTCGACCCGGCTGCGCGCTGGGCCGTGCGGGCCGGGGCCCTGATCAGCCAGGGCAAACACACGCCATTCGCCTTCGAGACCAGCGGCTTCGAGTTGGCGGGCCAGGTGCAGACCACCCTGGTGGCCGGCAGCGTGGCCTACGAACGCAGCGCAGCGTGAATCGGGGCGCGTTGGCAGGCGCGCCGCGATGAGCCGCGCTCTCGTCGCGACCTGGCGCCTGCTGCTCATCTGTCTGCACCTGGTGCATGGCCTGGCGGTGATTCGGTTGCGCTTTGCGCAGCTCGATGACGCTGGCCGCCATGCGCGCATCCAGTGGTGGTCGGCCACTCTGCTGCGGCGGCTCGGCATCACCCTCACCGTGCAGGGAACGCCGCGACCCGGCGCCACCCTGCTGGTCGCCAATCACGTCTCCTGGCTCGACGTCGCGGCGATTCACGCCGCGGCACCGCGGGCGCGCTTCGTGTCCAAATCCGATGTCCGGCATTGGCCCGTGGTGGGCCGCCTGGTGACTGGCGCGGGCACCCTCTTCATCGAGCGCGAGAGCCGCCGAGACGCGTTGCGCGTGGTCCATCAGATGGCCGACGCACTGCGCGCCGGCGATATGGTGGCCGTGTTTCCTGAAGGCACCACCGGACCCGGCCGCGAATTGCTGCCTTTCCACGCCAACCTTTTGCAGGCGGCGATCGTGGCCGACATACCGGTCCAGCCGGTGGCCTTGCGCTTTCACCAACCAGGTCGGGCGTTCAGCCCCGCAGCCGAGTTCCTCGGCGAGACGACCCTGGTGCAAAGCATGTGGCGGGTGGCTGGTGCGCAGGGCTTGTGCGTCGAGGTGACATTGCTCGACCCCGGGCGCACCACCCATGCCGATCGCCGCGCTTTGGCTGCGCACCTGCGCGAGCGCATCGGCGAGGCGCTCGCTCGGGCAGCCTGATGCGCTTGTGCTCTCAGGCCTTGCGCCCCTGAGCGGCCACTGCCGCCGCCGCCTTGGCGGCCACTTCGGGGTCGCCGAGGTACTCGCGGTGCAGCGGTCGCAGGGCGTCGTCGAGCTCGTAGACCAGTGGGATGCCGTTGGGGATGTTGACGCCCACGATGTCTTTGTCGGCGATGCCATCAAGGTACTTCACCAGCGCGCGGATCGAGTTGCCGTGCGCCGCCACGACGATGCGTTGCCCGGCGCGCAAGGCGGGCGCCAGGGTGTCGTTCCAGCAGGGCAGAACGCGCGCGACGGTGTCCTTCAGGCACTCCGTCAGCGGCACCTGGCTGGGGTCCAACTTGGCGTAGCGCGGATCGCCGCGTTCGCAGCGCGGATCGCTGGGCGCCAGCGGCGGCGGCGGGATGTCGTAGCTGCGGCGCCAGAGCAGCACCTGCGCGTCGCCGTGCTCCAGGGCAGTCTCCGCCTTGTTCAGGCCTTGCAGGGCGCCGTAGTGGCGCTCGTTCAAGCGCCAGTCGTTGACGATCGGCAACCAGGTCCGTTCCATGGTGTCCAGCGCGTGCCACAGGGTCCAGATCGCCCGCTTCATCACCGACGTGTAAGCGATGTCGAACTGGAAGCCGGCCTCCTTCAGCAGGCGACCCGACTCGCGCGCCTGGGCCACGCCGGTGGTCGTGAGGGGCACGTCGGTCCAACCGGTAAAGCGGTTCTCGAGGTTCCAGGTCGATTCGCCGTGGCGGATCAGCACAAGCTTGGGCATGGTGGGTCGGCCGAGCAAAGAGAGCGCAAATTCTATAATTCGCCCCTTGTCTGGCCTTTCGATCGCGCGACGTGACCTCTTTTCTGCTGAACAACTGGCATTTGATCCTGGCGGCCCTGGTGTCCGGGGGCTTTCTGATGTGGCCCGTGCTCAAGGGCGGCGTCGGCGGGGCAGCTTCGGTCGGCACGGCCGAGGCCGTGCGTCTGATGAACCGCGAGAAAGCGGTCCTGATCGACATCAGCGAGCCGGCGGAGTTCGCCACCGGCCATGCCGGCGGTGCGCGCAATGTGCCGTTCGGCCAGCTTGAAGCGGCCGACAACAAGGCCCTGCCCAGCAACAAGGCCTTGCCGGTGGTGTTGGTTTGTCCGACCGGCGCGCGCTCCTCGCGCGCCGTGGCCCTGTTGAAGAAAGCCGGCTACGAGAACGTGCGTTCGCTGGCCGGTGGCCTGGCGGCATGGCGCGAGGCGAACCTGCCTGTGGAAAAGTCCGCGGCTTGAGGTACCGGCCTCAGGCCGACAGACCGCAGGGGCATTGCGATCGCTCGACAATTCGGCAGCCCCACTGCTGCGCAGCCACTGCATGACCACCGTCCGCATGTTCACCTCGTCGAGTTGCCCCTACTGCCATCGCGCCAAGGCGCTTCTGCAGCAACGCGGCGTCGCGGCGATAGACGAGTTGCGTGTGGATCTGGACCCGGGCCTGCGCGAGAGAATGATCGCACTGACCGGCCGACGTACCGTGCCGCAGATCTTCATCGGCCAGACCCATGTTGGCGGCTGTGATGACCTGATGGCACTCGATCAGCGTGGCGGCCTGGCGCCCTTGCTGGCCGCTGCTGCGGCCGCCTGAGCGTCGCGCCCGCTGCGCGATAATCGCAGCCCCAACCCGCAAACGCTGCGGGTTTGTTTCATTGGAACCCCATCACCATGGCCGAGCCGCAAGAGACCAACCCCGTTTTCAACATCCAGCGCATGTACCTGAAGGATCTGTCGCTGGAGCAACCCAACTCGCCCGCGATCCTGCTCGACCAGCAGCAGCCTCAGGTCGACATCAATCTCGGCATTGCGGCCGAGACGGTGGCCGAAGGCGTGTTCGAGGTCTGCGTCACCGCCACGGTGACGACCAAGGTGCAGGACCGCACCTTGTTCCTGATCGAGGCCAAGCAGGCCGGCATCTTCGAGATCCGCAACCTGCCGAGCGATCAAATGCAGGCCATCCTGGGGATTGCCTGTCCGGGCATGGTGTACCCCTACCTGCGTGCCATCGTGTCGGACGTCTGCACGCGCGCCGGCTTCCCACCGGTGCTGTTGTCGGAGGTCAACTTCCAGGCCATGTTCGAGGCACAGCAACAGCAACTCGCGGCGCAGCAGGGCAACGGCAGCGAAGAGGCGCCGCGCGTCGTACTGAACTGAGCCGGGTGCCTTGGGCGTTCAGGTGAACGTCACCATCCTTGGCGCTGGCGCTTGGGGCACGGCGCTGGCCGTGCAAACCGCGCCGCGCCACGCGGTGCAGCTGTGGTCGCGCAGCCCCGCCCATGCCCAGGCGCTGCGCGCCACGCGCTGCAACCAGCGCTACCTGCCTGACGTCGCACTGGGCCCCGAGGTCCAGGTCGTCGACGATCTGCCGGCTGCGTTGGCGCACGCGGCCCAGGGACTGGTCGTGATTGCCACGCCGATGTCGGGTCTGCGCGCCATGCTGGCGGCACAGGACGCTGCGGCCCGCGTGCTATGGCTGTGCAAGGGTTTCGAGGCTGGCAGCGGTCAACTGGGCCACGAGATTGCGGCCGCGCTGCGTGCGCAGGCGCCGGCCGGCGTGTTGTCAGGGCCCAGCTTTGCCGAAGAGGTGGCGCGCGGTCAGCCGACCGCGCTGGTGGTCGCCAGCAGCGACGCTGGCCTGTGCGACGCTGCGACCGAGGTCTTCCACACCGATCAGCTGCGCATCTACAGCAGCAGCGATGCCATCGGCGTCGAGGTCGGCGGCGCGGTCAAAAACGTGATGGCGATTGCCACCGGCCTGTGCGACGGCCTGGCCGCGTGCGGCGCTGGCGGCGCGGGCCAGCCAGGCTTGAACGCGCGGGCCGCCCTGATCACGCGTGGGCTGGCCGAGATGACCCGGCTCGGCGTCGCGCTCGGCGCTCGCGCCGAGACTTTCATGGGGCTGTCAGGCCTGGGCGATCTGGTCCTCACAGCCACCGGTGCGCTGTCACGCAATCGTCAGGTCGGCTTGGCGTTGGCGGCGGGTGCGCCGCTGGCGCAAGTGATTGCCGGTCTGGGCCATGTTGCCGAGGGCGTGTATTGCGCGCCGATGGTGCTGCAGCGTGCCCAGGCCTTGGGCATTGACATGCCGATCACGCGGGCCGTGGTGGGCGTGCTCAATGCCCAGATCAGCGCTGCGGACGGGGTGCGCGCCTTGATGGCGCGCGGCGCACGCACGGAACACTGATGCCAGGGCGTCGCGGCCGCGTGCTCAGCTGGCACCGGCATACCCCTGCTGGCGCCAGGCCTCGAACACCGCCACGGCCACGGCGTTGCTGAGGTTCAGGCTGCGCTGGCCGGGCCGCATCGGCAGGCGCACGCGCTGCGGCGAGGCAAAGCTGTCGCGCAGGGCTGGCGCGAGGCCGGCCGTTTCGCTGCCGAAGACCAGCCAATCCCCCGCCTGCCAGGGCACCTCGGCCAGGCCACGCGTGGCGTGCGTGGTGAAGGCAAAACTGTGCAGCGCGTCGGGCGCCTCGGCCAGGAGGAAGGCAGCCCAGGACGCATGGCGGCGCACGCTCGCGTGCTCGTGGTAATCCAGGCCTGCGCGCTGCAGCAGCTTGTCGTCCATCGAAAAGCCCAACGGCTCGATCAGGTGCAGGGCGCACCCGGTGTTGGCGGCCAGCCGGATCACATTGCCGGTGTTGGGCGGGATCTCGGGCTGGACCAGGACGATGTTGAACATCGACCGATTGTCGCAACCGGACCGCGATCCTTCGCTCAGTCGCCCGGCGCCGGTGTGCGCGCCACGACCCAGACCTGAACCTGCGCGGCGCCGGCGGCCAGCAATGTGCGCGCGGCTTCGGCGGCGGTCGCACCACTGGTCATCACATCGTCGATCAGCGCGACGGATTGGCCGCGCAGCCGCGGCAAACGGCCGGGGTGGACGCCGAAAGCGCCGCGGATGTGCAGGGCGCGTTGTGCGCGCGGCAGATCGGCCAGGTGCGCCGTATCGATCAGGCGCCGCAGCAGCAGGGCGTCGGCCGTGATGCCCAGCTGCGCACCGGCGCGCCGCGCGAGCTCCCAGGCTTGGTTCATGCCGCGCGCGGCCAGCCGCTCGCTCGACAGCGGCACTGGCAGCAGCAGCCTGGGTCGCGGCGCGTTGCTGGCGCGGGCCGCGTCGATCAGCAGGGCGGCCAGCGCCGGCGCCAGGTCGAGTGCGGCGCGAAACTTGAATGCTGCGACCAAGCCACGCCACGGAAAGCCATAGTCGACCGCGGCGACGGCATGCACGAACGGCGGCGCTTGATACAGGCAGGCGCCGCACACGTCCATACCGCTCGGCACTGCGATGGCGCAGGAGCGGCAGCGGGGTCGCACCGCCGCATGCCGCTGCAGGCATGCGCTGCAGATCCGCGCGCTGGCCCAGCCGCGACAGACCGCACATTGGGTGGCCAGCAGGGGGTGCGACCGCATCGGCTCAATATACTGCTGGCCACCTTGATCAGACCCGCTCGCCCCCCTGTCGATGGCCCGCGCCTGCGCGTGCCATCACCCCTGCGTGGCGCCGACGCCGGGCCCATGCGCTGAGGCATGGCAGAGCGCGCTATCGATGCCGCCGCGCTGGCGCGCGCATGCGGGCGTCAATTCCGCGCTGCGGCCGGTCCCTGGTTGCATGCCGAGGTCGGGCGGCGCATGGCTGAGCGCTTGCAGGTGGTCCGGCTACAGCCTGCGACTGTCATCGATTGGTGGTCCCATGCGGGGGGCAGCCGCGCTGCCCTGCAGCAGGCCTACCCGGGTGCGCGCTTGATCCGGGTTGAGGCGCCGGGCGGCGCGCCTGCAGGCCCGAGCGCCGCTTGGTGGTCGCCCCAGCGCTGGCGCCGCGCACCACCGCTCGTGGCCGCAACCGAGGTGCCGGCCCAGGCCGCGCAACTGGTGTGGGCCAACATGATGTTGCACGCCGTGCCTGACCCCGAGGCGCAGATGCGCCAGTGGCGCGCGGCCCTCGCGGTCGATGGCTTCCTCATGTTCTCGACCCTGGGCCCCGACACCCTGGCGGGACTGCGGGCGATCTACCGCGACGCCGGGTGGGGCAGCGCACACGCCGCGTTCACCGACATGCATGACTTTGGCGACATGCTGATCGGGGCCGGCTTTGCCGATCCGGTGATGGACCAGGAGCACCTGACGCTGACCTGGGCCACGCCTGAGGCGCTGCTGGCCGAGTTGCGCACTCTGGGCGGCAATGCCGATCCTGCGCGCCATGCCGGCCTGCGCACGCCAGGCTGGCGCGCGCGCCTGCTGGCAGCGATTGCCGAACGGGCGGGCAGCGACGGTCGCGTCGGGCTCGAGTTCGAGCTGGTTTACGGCCACGCCTTCAATCCGCTGCCGCGACCCAGGCTGGCCGGCGAGACGCGGGTGCCGCTCGACGACCTGCGCAATATGGCGCGCGCAGGCCGGCGGCCGGCCGTGTGAGGTCCAGGGCCAACAGCGGCTGGGCTAAAATCTTGCGACGTTGATCCTGCCCCGTGCCATACCGCACCGCCAGGTGACTGCGCCGAGCAGCGCTCTGTCCCTTCATGTCGACCGCCACCGCCCCTCACCCCTGGTCTGCGCCCAATGCAATTGGCAGGGGGAGCGCCGTCCCCTGGCGTTTCGCCAGAGCGCTGGACGACGGCAGCGCAGGGCTGCAGTGGGTACTCAAGCGCAACTGCTCGATCACCCCGGCGCAACTCTTCGGCACCTATTTGGCGCTGTGCGGCGTTTCCTTGACGATTGCGTTGGGCTTCACCTGGTACGGCGCGTCGCCGGTCTTGGCGTTTGCCGGCATCGAACTCCTGCTGGTCGGCGCTGCGCTGCTGTTCTATGCCCGGCATGCCTCTGACCAGGAGTGCATCACTCTCAGCGACGGCGCCCTGCTGGTCGAACACCACCGCGGCCAGCAGATCGAGCGCATCCGCCTGCGCGCGGCCTGGGTGCGCGTCGAGCCGCGCCACGGCGAAGGCTCGCTGGTCGAGCTGTCCGCCGATGGCCAGCAGTCGTTCGTCGGCCGCTACCTGCGTGCTGAACTCCGCACCCCCCTGGCCCATGAGCTCCGCGTTGCCTTGCGCGCCAGCCTGGCGCCGCAGGCCACATCACCGACAACACCCCCTTCAGACCCGAAGTGACGACGATGACTCAACTTTCTTCGCTGAACCAGCGGTTCGCGCAGGCCTGGCTCGCCTTGGGCCTTGGCTTGGCCTCGTCGGTGGCGCTGGCTGTCAACAGCCTGCCCGGCGGCCCGGCGGTCAATCAGCTCGATCTTCACCCGCCGGTCACGCGTATCGCTGCCGACCAGCAGTGGTTGCACAACTTCATGTTGATTGTGTGCTCGGTGATCTTCATCGCCGTCTTCGGCGTCATGTTCTATTCGATCTTCAAGCACCGCAAGTCCAAGGGTGCCAAGGCCGCCAATTTCCATGAGAGCGTGGGCGTGGAGATCGCCTGGACCGTGGTGCCTTTCATCATCGTCATCTTCATGGCCCTGCCGGCGACCAAGGTCGTGGTGGCGATGAAGGACACCAGCAACGCCGACCTGACCATCAAGGCCACGGGCTACCAGTGGCGCTGGGGCTACGACTACCTGAACGGCGAAGGCGAAGGCATCGGTTTCATTTCGGCGCTGGACGTCAAGCATCGGGCGATGAGCGACAGCGGCAAGCCCGAGCCGACCGACAACTACCTGCTCAAGGTCGATAACCCGCTGGTGGTGCCGGTGGACAAGAAGATCCGCATCATCACGACCGCCAACGATGTGATCCACGCCTTCATGGTACCGGCCTTCGGTATCAAGCAGGACGCGATTCCCGGATTCGTGCGCGACACCTGGTTCCGCGCCGAGAAGATCGGGGACTATTACGGGCAGTGCGCTGAGCTGTGCGGCAAGGAACACGCCTACATGCCGATCCACGTCAAGGTGTTGAGCCAGGCCGACTACTCGGCCTGGGTCGACGGCAAGAAGAAAGCCATGGCGGCCCTGGCCGACGACCCGTCCAAGGTCTGGCAGCTGGCTGAGCTCGTGGCACGCGGGGAAAAGGTCTATGGCGCCAACTGCGTCGCCTGCCACCAGGCCAGCGGCATGGGCGGCGGCGCGATCAAGGCGCTGGTGGCCTCGCCGGTGGTGCTCGATGCCGACAAGGGCAAGTCCATCAGCGTGTTGCTGAACGGCCAGAACAACGGCGCCATGCCAGCCTGGAAGCAGCTCTCCGACACCGAGCTGGCGGCCGTCATCACGTACACCAAGAACTCGTGGACCAACCAGACCGGGCAGACCATTCAGCCCTCTGACGTTGTCGCCGCGCGCAAGTAACCCCACATCGCAGACCAGAGGTCCCGCCCCATGAGCGCAGTTCTAGACCACCCCGGCCATGACGACCACGCCCACCACGCGCCCTACGGCTGGCGGCGCTGGGTGTTCGCGACCAACCACAAGGACATCGGCACGATGTACCTGCTGTTCTCGTTTGCGATGTTCATGATCGGCGGCGTGTTGGCTTTGGGCATCCGTGCCGAGCTGTTCCAGCCCGGCCTGCAATTCGTCAACCCGGGGCTGTTCAACCAGTTGACGACGATGCACGGCCTGATCATGGTCTTCGGCGCCATCATGCCGGCCTTCGTTGGGTTCGCCAACTGGATGGTGCCGCTGCAGATCGGCGCGCCCGACATGGCCTTCGCGCGCATGAACAATCTGAGCTTCTGGCTGTTGATTCCGGCCGGCCTGATGTTGGCCGGCTCATTCTTCATGCCCGGTGGTGCCCCGGCAGCAGGCTGGACCCTGTACGCCCCGCTGACGCTGCAGATGGGCCCGTCGATGGATACAAGCATCTTCGCTTTGCACATCCTGGGCGCCAGCTCGATCATGGGCTCGATCAACATCGTGGTCACGATCCTGAACATGCGCGCGCCCGGCATGACGTTGATGAAGATGCCGCTGTTTGCCTGGACCTGGCTGATCACCGCCTATTTGCTGATCGCCGTGATGCCTGTGCTTGCCGGCGCGATCACGATGACCCTGACCGACCGCCATTTCGGCACCAGCTTCTTCAACCCCGCTGGTGGCGGCGACCCGGTGATGTACCAGCACATCTTCTGGTTCTTCGGTCACCCCGAGGTGTACATCATGATCTTGCCGGCCTTCGGCATCGTCAGCGCCATCATTCCGGCCTTCGCCCGCAAGCGCTTGTTCGGTTACGCCTCGATGGTCTACGCCACGGCCTCGATCGCCATCCTGAGTTTCATCGTCTGGGCGCACCACATGTTCACCACCGGCATGCCGGTGACCGGGCAGTTGTTCTTCATGTACGCGACGATGCTGATTGCCGTTCCCACCGGCGTGAAGGTGTTCAACTGGATCGCCACCATGTGGCGCGGCTCGATGAGCTTCGAGACGCCGATGTTGTGGGCGGTGGGCTTCATCTTCGTCTTCACTATGGGCGGCTTCACCGGCCTGATCCTGGCGATGGCGCCGATCGACATCCAGCTGCAGGACACCTACTACGTCGTGGCCCACTTCCACTATGTGTTGGTGGCCGGTTCGCTGTTCGGCATGTTCGCCGGCTTCTATTACTGGAGTCCGAAGTGGTGCGGCGTGATGTACAAGGAATCGCGCGGCAAGATCCATTTCTGGGCCTCGTTGATCTTTTTCAACATCACCTTCTTCCCGATGCACTTCCTCGGCCTGGCCGGCATGCCGCGCCGCTATGCCGACTACCCGATGCAGTTCGCCGACTTCAACATGCTGGCATCGGTCGGCGCCTTTGGCTTCGGTCTGACCCAGGTCTACTTCTTCGTCTTCGTGGTCCTGCCGGTGATGCGCGGCCAGGGCGAGAAGGCGCCGCAGAGGCCCTGGGAAGGGGCCGAGGGCCTGGAGTGGGAAGTGCCGTCGCCGGCGCCTTTTCACACCTTCGAGACGCCGCCCAAGCTCGACGTCACCGCGACGCGGGTGATCGGCTGATCGAGATGCCGAGTGAGGCGCAACGCAAAGCCAATCGACGCCTGGGCTGGATGCTCGCGGTGCTGGCATTGGCCTTCTGCGGCGGCTTCATGGTCAAGATGGTGTTCTTCGGTTTCTAGGGCCCCGGCAAAGTCATGACCACACCTGCGAGTCGGCGCCTGAGCCGCGACAACCTTGCGCTGTTGCGCAAGCTGGCCATCATCTCTGCGTTGATGTTCGGCTTCGGCTACGCACTGGTGCCCTTGTACAAGGCGATCTGCGAGGCGCTGGGCATCAATGTGCTGTCCCTCTCGGAGCGCATGGTCTCGGGCGACGGCAAGTCGGCGGCCGACGGGCGCAACACGCAGATCGACCGCTCGCGCAGCATCACTGTCGAGTTCGATGCCAATGCGCGCGGGCCTTTTGACTTCAAGCCGGCGCAGAACTCGCTCAAGGTCCATCCTGGCGAGTTGACCACCGTGATGTACGAGTTCCGCAACACGCAGGACCGCGCCCTGGCGGCGCAGGCGATCCCGAGTTACGCGCCCAAGCAGGCGATGGCGCACTTCAACAAGCTCGAGTGCTTCTGCTTCAACGAGTACACCTTGGCGCCTGGGGAGAGCAAGCAGTGGCCGGTGGTCTTTGTCATCGACCCGCGCTTGCCCAAGGACGTCACGACGATCACGCTGTCCTACACCTTCTTCGAGGTCAAGGGCAAGCTTGCCGCCAAGGCCCAGGCCAAGTCCGGCGAGAGCGCACTGTGACTTCGCCCGTGTCGATCTTTCGCACCTTCAAGGCGGTGGCCTGGTCCTTCTTTGGCGTGCGCCAGGCCAGCGAGTATGAGAAGGATGTGGCCCAGCTCAATCCGGTGCACGTCATCATTGCCGGCGTTGTTTCGGCGGCGCTGTTCGTGGGCGCACTGGTGCTGTTGGTGAACTGGGTCGTGGGCAGCGGCGTGGCCGGCTGACGCGAGAACACACCCAAACTTTGGTTCCGATCGAGGAGAGCACACACCATGTCCGCAGCGACCCATCCCACCGGGGCAGCGCCCTATTACTTCGTGCCGGGGCCCTCGCGCCATCCGGCGCTGACCGCGGTGGCGATGCTGCTGATCATCTTCGGCGCCGGCCAGTGGATCAACGGCGCCGATTGGGCCAAGTGGTTTGTGCTCTTTGGTTTCGCGATGTGGGCCGTGGTGCTTTACCAATGGTTCAGGGATGCCATCTCCGAGAGCGAGGGCGGCCAGTACAGCGACCGCATCGACGTCTCCTTCCGCTGGAGCATGAGCTGGTTCATCTTCTCCGAGGTGATGTTCTTCGCCGCCTTCTTCGGCGCGCTGTACTGGGCTCGGGCGCATGCGCTGCCCATGCTCGGCAACCTCGATCACCAGATTCTTTGGCCCGACTTCAAGGCCGTGTGGCCGAGCTCGGGGCCGGGTATCACCGCATCGCCGGCCGGCACGGTAGAGGCTTTCTCGACCATCGGTCCCTGGCCGTTGCCGACCATCAACACAGCCCTGCTGCTGACCTCGGGCGTGACCCTGACCATCGCCCACCATGCCTTGCTGGCCGGGCAGCGCAGCAAGACGGTCGTTTGGATGTGGATCACGGTGATCCTGGGCGCCACCTTCCTGGGCGTGCAGGCCTACGAGTACATGCATGCCTACCGTGACCTGAACCTGAAGCTGTCGAGTGGCATCTTCGGTTCGACCTTCTTCCTGCTGACAGGCTTCCACGGCTTCCACGTCTTCGTCGGCATGCTGATGCTGCTGTTCATCACGCTGCGTTTGATGAAGGGCCACTTCACGCCGTCACGGCACTTCGGGTTCGAAGGCGCGGCGTGGTACTGGCACTTCGTCGACGTCGTCTGGCTCGGCCTGTACATCGTCGTGTACTGGATATGATCTTTACCTCTGGTGCAATGCGCCAGCCCAAAAGAGCGCCGCGAGGCGCTCTTTTTGCTTCACCCCTGTGGCCAGGCGCTCATCTCCCCGAGGGCAGACCGCTCGGTGTGATCCAGCCCATCTGCCAGGCCAGCAGAATGAACAGGAACAGCGCGATCGACAGCCCCACGCGCACCGCCAAGGCGCGGGCCATGCGTGCATCGCGCCGCCCGCCGGGTGCGCCGTCGTCCGATTTGCGCAGCATGAAGACGCCGGCGCTGGCCAGAGCGACGAGTACGCCGATGAGGGCCAGGAGGATCACGAGTTTCATGCGCAATTCTCGCACCGCAAGGCTTGCACCATGACGCCGCGCCAGCGTCGATGGTTGGTGGCGGTCGCGGCGCTGGCTGGCGCGCTGTTGACGGCTCGGCTCGGTTGGTGGCAGCTCGATCGGGCGCAGCAAAAGCTGGCGCTGCAAGCTGCGCTCGAGTCGCGTGCGCAGCTGCCTGCGATCGACCAGCTGGCGCAGTTGGCCGCCATCCCGGCCGCCGCTGCGGCTCAGCACCACCGCCTGCTCCGGCTGAGCGGCCGTTGGTCGCCCAGCCACACCGTCTTGCTCGACAATCGCCAGATGCACGGCCGCCCGGGCTTCTTCGTGCTTACGCCGCTGCTGCTGGCTGACGGCAGCGCCCTGCTGGTACAACGCGGCTGGTTGCCGAGAGACTTTCTCGAGCGCAGCCGGGTCAGGGAGGTGCCGATCCCGGCCGGCCAGGTGCTGGTGCTCGGCCGCATCGCCCCCCCGCCGTCCCGGTTGTTCGAGTTCAGCGGCGCCGAATCCGGTCCCATCCGGCAAAATATCGATCTCGACGCGTTCAGTCGAGAAACCGGGCTCGCCTTTCGGCCCATCTCCCTGCTGATGGCCGAATCCCCTGCCGGTGCGGGCGACGGGCTGCAACGCGACTGGCCTGCGCCGACCCTGGGCGTGGCCAAGAATCACGGCTATGCGGCCCAGTGGTTCGGTTTGTCTCTGCTGATCGTTGCCCTGTATGCCTGGTTCCAACTCATCCAACCCTATCGCCGCCGCACCCGTGGTTGAGCCCTTGCACATGACTGTGCACGCCATGCCACAGCCCGACCTGGGCAATGACGAAGCCCAGCGCCGCACTGCGCGAGGGCGGGTGAAGATGCTGCTGGTGCTGCTGGCCTGTGCGGCGCCGGTCCTGGCGTCCTACTTCACCTTCTACGTGCTGCGCCCGGAAGGCCGCAGCAACTATGCGACGCTGATTTTGCCGTCGCGCTCGATGCCGGCCGATCTTCCGTTGACCGACCTCGACGGGCGGGTCGTCACGGCTGCCTCGTTGCGCGGCCAGTGGTTGTTGGTGGCGGTCGGACGCAGCGCCTGCGACAGTGATTGCGAGCAGCGCCTCTTCGTGCAGCGGCAATTGCGCGAGATGACGGGCCGCGAGCGCGACCGAATTGACAAGCTCTGGCTGGTGACCGACGACGCCCCAATTGCTCCCGCGCTTCGCGCCGCACTCGACGCGGCGCCCGCCACCCGGGTGCTGCGGGTGCCCGTGGCGGCGGTGCAGCCATGGCTCGCGCCGGCCCCCGGCGAATCGCTCGAGTCGCACCTATATCTGGTTGACCCGATGGGCCAATGGATGATGCGGGCGCCGCCGAAGGCCGAACCCGCCAAGTTCAGGCGCGACATCGACAGGCTGCTGCGCGCTTCTGCGTTTTGGGATCAGCCCGGCAGATGATGCGGACCACCCCCTCAGCGGCTTCACTGCGTCCCCTCAACGGGACGGCACCCGTGGCCCGGCAGCGCCGGATCCGCGGCGTTTGCCTGGCTGTCCAAGCGCGGCCCGATGGCGTGGGTCAGGCGCGAGGCTAAGGGCTGCATGGACCTGATCGACTGGACACCGGTGGCGCACATGGCGTTGCTGGGCATCGTCTTGGCGCTCGGCCCGCTGGCCTGGGTTTGGGTGCGCCACCGCGGGGCGACGCCCACGCGCCGTCTGCACGCCTTGGTCCTGCTGACGCTGTTCCTGACTTTCGACCTGGTCTTGTTTGGTGCCTTCACGCGGCTCAGCGACTCGGGTCTGGGCTGCCCCGACTGGCCCGGCTGCTACGGCAGCGCCAGCCCGCTGGGTGCGCGCGACGAGATCAGTGCGGCGCAGGCGGCGATGCCAACCGGGCCGGTCACGCATGGCAAGGCCTGGATCGAAATGGTCCACCGCTATCTGGCCACGGCGGTCGGGGTGCTGATCACGGTGATGGCCGCCATGAACTGGTGGATGCGCCAGCAACGCATCGCCCTGGCACCCTCGCCCTGGTGGGCCACGCTGACCTTGGCCTGGGTCGTCGCGCAAGGGGCCTTCGGCGCCTTGACCGTGACGATGAAGCTCTACCCAGCCATCGTTACCTTGCACCTGCTCGGCGGGCTGGGACTGCTGGCCCTGCTGGCCGTATTGGACCAGGCGTTCGTGCCGCGACCCCTGCCGCTGTCGCGCGGCCTGCGCGCCGCTGCGTGGGCGGTGGCCGGGCTGCTGGTGGCGCAGGTTGCACTCGGCGGTTGGGTCAGCACGAACTACGCCGTGCTCGCCTGCCGAGATTTCCCGACCTGCCAGGGCCAGTGGTGGCCGCCGATGGACTTTGCCCACGCCTTCACCGTGCGCCGCGAGCTGGGTCAGACGGGTGCGGGCGACTACCTGCCCTTTGCAGCTTTGACGGCCATCCACGTCACGCACCGGCTGGCGGCCTTCGTGGTGCTGGCGGCCATGGGCTGGCTGGCCTGGCGTCTGCGCGCCACCGGTGACCCCGCGCTGCGCCGCTTTGCGCTTGGCCTGGTGCTGCTCGGGCTGTGGCAACTCGGCACGGGCTTGTCGAACGTCGTGCTGGGCTGGCCGATCGTTGCCGCGGTCTCGCACACCGGCGGTGCGGCCCTCTTGGCCATCGTGCTGGCGAGCTTGCTGGCACGCAGCCACCTGCACGCCGTAGTGGCGGCACGGCGACCTGCGCCGCTGGGCCGTCCGCTGCGGGTGTAAGACAATCGACGGCTTCGCGCGCCATGTCCTCCACCCCCACCTCTGCTGCTGCCCCTGCCGCCCTTGGCACGCTGTCGGGCGTGTCGCGCGTGCGCCAGTTCGTCGCGCTGACCAAGCCTCGGGTGGTGCAGTTGATCGTCTTTTGCGCCGTCATCGGCATGTTGCTGGCTGAACCCGGCTGGCCCGCCTGGGGCGTGTTGCTGCCTGCTGCGGCCGGCATCTGGCTGGTAGCGGCCGCGGCCGCGGCCTTCAATTGTTTGGTCGAGCAGCACATCGACGCCAAGATGGCGCGCACCGCCTGGCGGCCGACGGCCAAGGGCCAACTCGGCAACGCGCACACGCTGTTGTTCTCCGCCGTGTTGTGTGCGGCCGGCAGCGCTTTGTTGCTGGTCTGGGTCAACGCCCTCACCATGTGGCTGACCCTGGCCACCTTCGTGGGCTATGCCGTCATCTACACCGTGGTGCTCAAACCGGCCACGCCGCAGAACATCGTCATCGGCGGCGCCTCTGGCGCGATGCCGCCGCTGCTGGGCTGGGCGGCGATGCGCGGCGAAGTCGGCGCCGAAGCCTGGCTGCTGGTGCTGATCATCTTTCTCTGGACGCCGCCTCACTTTTGGGCCCTGGCGCTGTACCGAGCCGAAGACTATGCCCGCGCCGGCTTGCCCATGCTGCCGGTGACGCACGGCAACGAGTACACGCGCCTGCAGATCCTGCTCTACACCTTCGTGCTCTTCGCCGCCACCCTGCTGCCCTTCGTGCACGGCATGAGCGGGCCGATTTACCTGGCCGGCGCCGTTGTCCTCGGGGTCTGGTTCATCGTGCTGGCCTGGCAACTCTGGCGCCAGTACAGCGAAGCGCTGGCGCGCAAGACCTTTCGATTCTCGATCTGGCACCTCACGTGGTTGTTCGCCGCGCTGCTGCTCGATCACTACCTCTCACCCTGGGTCTTTGCGCGATGACACACCTGAGCCGCCGCACCGCCATTGCCGCCCTGGCTGCTGCCGGCCTCGCCGCGTGCAGCGCAGCGCAGAAGCCGGCCTTCAAGGGCATCGACATCACGGGCGCCGAGTACGCGCGCCACCTCGACTTGCCCGACGCCAGCGGCAAGCTGCGCAGCCTGGCCGACTTCAAGGGCAGTGTGGTGGTGGTCTTCTTCGGCTTCACGCAGTGCCCCGATGTCTGCCCGACGACCCTGGCCGAAATCGCCGAGATCAAGCAAAAGCTCGGCGCCGATGGCGCCAAGGTGCAAGCCGTGTTCGTCACCGTCGACCCCGAGCGCGACACGCCCGAGATCGTTGGCGCCTACGTCGCTGCTTTCGGGCGCGACTTCGTCGCGCTGCGCGGCACGCTGGAACAGACGCAAGCGGCGGCCAAGGAGTTCAAGGTCTTCTTCGCCAAGGTGCCAGGCAAGACAGCCGGCAGCTACACGATGGATCACACCGCGGGTTCCTTCGTTTTCGACCCGAAAGGCAAGGTGCGCCTGTTTGTGCGCCAGGGCGGCGGGGTCGAGGCGATGGCGGGCGACGTCAAGCTGTTGCTGGGCGGCGCGTAGGCAAAAAAAAGGCAGCCTTCAGGCTGCCTTTGACCGACGTGCGCCCGCGTCAGGCCGTGGCTTGCAGAGCGCCGCGCATCTTCTTCATCGCCGCCACTTCGATCTGGCGGATGCGTTCGGCGCTGACGCCGTATTCAGCGGCCAGGTCATGCAGCGTCATGCCGCCCGAGTTGTCGTCGTTGACTTTGAGCCAGCGCTCCTCGACGATGCGCCGACTGCGCGCATCGAGTACGTCGAGCGCGCGGCTGATGCCGTCGCCGGCGAGCGCGTCGCGGCTGCGCGCCTCGAGCACGCGCGTCGGTTCGCTGGCGTCGTCAGCCAAGTAGGCGATCGGGGCGTAGCTCTCCTCGCCGTCCTCATTGGTCTGCGGTTCGAGCGCCACGTCGCCACCCGACATCCGCGTCTCCATCTCAAGCACTTCTTCGCGCTTGACGTTGAGCTTGCGCGCCACGGTGTCGACCTCGCTCGGGCTCAAGGTACCGCGGTGAGTGTCGCCGTCGGGCGCACCGGCCTTCAGGCTCTGCTTCATCGAGCGCAGGTTGAAGAACAACTTGCGCTGGGCCTTGGTGGTCGCCACCTTGACCATGCGCCAGTTCTTCAGGATGTACTCGTGCATCTCGGCGCGGATCCAGTGCAGCGCATAGCTGACGAGTCGCACGCCTTGCTCGGGGTCGAAGCGCTTTACGGCCTTCATCAGGCCGACGTTGCCTTCCTGGATCAGGTCGCCCTGCGGCAGGCCGTAACCCAGGTACTGGCGTGACACGGACACCACCAGGCGCAGGTGCGACAACACCAACCGACCGGCGGCCTCCAGGTCACCGGTGTCGCGCAGGCGGCGAGCAAAGTCAGCCTCCTCCTGAGGCGTGAGCAACGGAATCCGGTGCGACGCCGAGATGTAGGCATCCAGGTTGCCGATCGGCGGCACCAATGCCCACGGGTTACGGACAGTCAACTCGACCGGGCCAGGGGAAGCAAGAGCGGTATTCATGGGGTCTTTGAGGAACTCGAGGAATCCAAGTTCCAAGATATTAGCACTCTCACTGGAAGAGTGCTGATGAGGCTCCGGAAGGTCTCACGTGTATGAACTAAGCAGTGCTTTATTGGTTAAATGTTGACAGCATGCGCTCACTTATCCAAACAGCGTGTCGAGCTGATCGAGCATGTCGTCCAGAGCGCCGAGGAACTGCGGCACGTTGACGGGCTTGGTCAGGTAGTGGGTGGCGCCGGCGGCGATGGCCTGCCGGATGCTGGCTTCCGTGGCGTCGGCGGAGACAACGATCACCGGCACGTCAGATGTCTCTTCGTCGGCCTGCAAGCGCCGCAGCAGTTCCAGACCGTCGATGTCGGGCAGGTGCATGTCGAGCAGGATCAGGCTGGGCTTGCGTCGCCGGATCGCCGCCAGGCCATCCAGGCCAAGCATCGAGACCTCCAGGGTGATCTGCGGGCGCAACGCGAGGATGCCGCGCATGACTTCGACATTCGTCTCGTTGTCCTCGACGTAATGGACCACGCGCTGGCGGTAACTCGCCAGCGGCAGTTCGGCATGATCGTCGAGCGCCGGTGGCATAGGCGCCGCGTCAGCGCGCGGCAACTCGAGAATGAACGTCGAGCCTTCACCCTCGTCACTGCGGGCGCGCAGCGTGCCGCCCATCAATTCGGCCAGGCGCAGGCTGATGACCAGGCCGATGCCGGTGCCTTCGACCGATCCACCTTCTCGACCGAGGCGGTTGAAGGGTTGGAACAGTTGCGCCAGTTGCGCCGGCTTCATGCCCAGGCCTGTGTCGGCGACTTCCAGGGCCACCATGCCGCTTGAATTGATGTGGCTGCCGATCAGGACGCGCCCGCCTTCGACGTTGTACTTGATGGCGTTGGACAGCAGGTTGGTGAGGATCTGCTTGACGCGGGTCGGGTCACCGAGCACCAGGCGTGCCTGGTCGAACAGCCGTACGTCGACCTGCACGCGGTGCTTCTCGGCGTTTTGCGCCAGCAGCGCCGAGGCCGCGGCCACCAGCTCGGCCAGATCCAGGGTCTGCGGATGCAACTCGACGTGGCCAGACTCGATGCGCGCCAGGTCCAGGGTGTCGTTGATCATGTGCAGCAGGTGCCAGCCGGCCTGACGGATCTGTCCGGTCCATTCCAGTTGGTGCTGCGTCAGAGGCTGGCGTCGATCGAGCTCGAGCAGTTGCGTGAAGCCCAGCATGGCATTGAGCGGGGTGCGCAATTCGTGACTCATACGCGACAGGAACTCGCTCTTGGCCTGGTTGGCGGCTTCGGCGCCGCGCTGGGCCCGCTGCGCTTCCTCGAGCGCCAGGCGCTCTGTGATGTCCTCGATCACCCAGACCATGCGCTTGGCCTCGCCCGCCGCATCGCGCAGCACGCTCACGCCCACTTGCGCCCAGAGCATGCGGCCGTCGGCGGCCAGGCAGCGCAGGTGCCAGCGCGCCATCGGCACTTCGCCAGCCAGCAACCGCTCGCGCGCCTCGGCCTCGGCCTGCCGATCGTCCGGGTGCAGCAGATCGGCGATGTGTCTGCCCGTGAGGCGCTCGCCTTCCTGGCCGAGCATCTCGCGCAGCTTCGGGTTGGCCTCGCGGATGCGGCCACCGGTGTCGGTGTAGGCCACGCCGATCGGCGTGTGGTCCAGGATGTTGCGCAGGCGCTGCTGGCTGTCCCGCAGGGCTGCGCCCGTGCGCTGACGTTCGGCGACTTCGGTCTGCAGCTCGACGCTGCGCTGCTCAAGCTCGGCGGTGCGCTGCTGCACAGCCGCCGTGATGCGGCGCGCACGCCCCGTCACCGTCAGCAGCAGGGCACCCAGCATGGCCGAAGCCAACAGCCCGACCACGGCAAATGGCCAGATGCTTGCCGCACTCGGTGCAATCGGCGCCGCCGCATAGACCTGCAGCTGCCATTGGCGACCGGCCAGCGCCAGCGGCGCCGCCTTCAAGGGCTTAAAGGCAGAGAGGTTGGCGCATTCCGGCGGGCCGCTCAGCAAGCGCGAAGGCGCTGGCGCGTCGCTGTCGAACAGACAAAGCTTGAGCGGCGATGCGCCGGCCGCCGCACTCGCCGCGCTTTGCAGCAGCTCGGTGGGACGCAGGGTCGCAAAGACCACGCCACGCAGTGCTGCGATGCGTTCTTCTTCGCTGCCCGGCTGGCCCTTGTAAACCGCCTGGTAGATCACCACGCCGGTGCCGCCCTGGGTCAGCTGGAATCCCGCACTGATCGTGGGCTGGCCGCTGCGCGCTGCCTGCGCGACAGCCGCCCGAGCGATGGCGACTGACTGGGTATCCAAGCCCAGCGCCGCCGCGTTGGCCCGTAACGGCTCGATGAAGCGGATCACCATCGCATCGCCAGCGCCGAGATCGCTGGCGCCGGCGTCACGGCGCTCGAAGACCTTGAAGCCAGGCGTGCCGGCAGCCTGCTCGCGCGCTGCGAACGCGGCCGTTTCTGCCCGTGTCACCCGCTCGGTCCAGCCCAGCGCAACCAAGCTGCCCTCGGCCAGCCAGGGCGCGCTGGCGCGAGCGAACGCCGCTTGATCGGGCGCGGCGCTTTCGCTGATCAAGCCGCGCAGGCCCTCGAGCGCATGCAAGGGCGACTGCAGACGCGAACGCACAGCGTTGCTCAGGCTTTCGGCTTCTCTTTCGAAGGCCTGACGACCACGCGAGGCGTCCAGCTGGATCACCTCGCGGATGCCCAGGCCCATCAGCAAGGCCACGATCGACAGCGGCAGCGCCACGGGCCAGCGGCGCGGCGCCCACTCTGCGCGCGGCTGGCCGATGAGGGTCAACATGACCGGGGCGAAAACCAGCACGCCCAGCGTGTCGCCGATCCACCAGGCAGCCCAGTGCTGCGGCGCCTGCACCAGGTCAAGCCGGCCCGCGAGCCACAGTGCACCAAGCCCGACACTGGCGCTGGTACAGCTGGCCAGCAGCGCCCCCCACAAAAGAAAGCGCCACAACTGAGACGGCTCAGCCAGCAGCACGGGCTGGCCAACGAAGCGTTTGACGAGCGCGGCGCCGACGCCAGCCTGCAGCGCCGCGCCGACCCCGATGGCGGCGGTGATGGCGAGGTCGATCGCACTGGGGGCGCTGGCGCTGGCGACGAAACCAAGGTTGCCTGCCATCGAGCCGAAGGCGATGCCCACCAAGGCCCAGCGGCCCCACACCATCGCTGTCACCAGCGCCAGCCCGGCGGCCGGCCAGAAGGGCGAGGCAATGCCTGGCGGAATCGCCAGCAGCAAACCCAGTCGTGCGCAGACCAGGTAGCCCGCGAACACCAGCGCGACCGTCAACCACCCCGCGGGCAGGGTCGGGCGGGGGTCGCTTGCCGAGTCCATCGAGCTCCGGGCTGTCGAGGGCGGCTGCGCGTCAGC
>Ga0163144_10005015_pt1 | contig 29549 bp, 22 predicted proteins | sample OliLak19BULKMAT1_FD_123175 | JGI IMG/M metagenome (GOLD analysis project Ga0163144, IMG submission 123175) | Freshwater microbial mat bacterial communities from Lake Vanda, McMurdo Dry Valleys, Antarctica - Oligotrophic Lake LV.19.BULKMAT1 | ecosystem: Environmental > Aquatic > Freshwater >...
GACGTTCAAGCGCCTGACGCTCTCCGAGGTCCGCGACCGCGTCCTCGCGGAGACCCCCTATCTCCGCCAGGGCCTGTACCGCGCTCCGGAGGCCGAGCTCGTTGCCCGCGGCGAGGATGTCGTCCTGCTCCAGTCGCGCATCCCGGGCCCGCTCTGGTTTCGCGACCGCTGGCTGGCCGTGCGGCTCGTCCGCGAGGGGTTCTGGGAGCTCTTCATGGAGGGCGACCCCATGACCTCCACGTTCGGCGAAAAGGACGTCGACATCATCGACACCTTCGTCTTGCGCTACGAAGCCGTGGAACGACGCAAGTACCTCTCTGCGGTCGTACCGATCGAGCCGGACGCGGCGCGTTGGCCCGAGGACATGCTCCTTATGCGGGTCGGTTGGGAATGGAAGATCGACGAGATCTTGCAGCGCGATACTCCGCTCGAATTGCGGGATTGAAGGGTCGCAGCCACGCGCGGCACTTGGCTGCTGGTTGCCGAAACGGCGCCGCGTACCAGGTACCGCCCGCCGATTCGTTTCGCACCAGCCACCGATTGCGCGATGGTCAGCCGCCGATTGCGCGATCGCCAGCCACCGATTGCGCGATGGTCAGCCGCCGATTGCGCGATCGCCAGCCACCGATTGCGCGATGGCCAGCCACCGATTGCGCGATCGCCAGCCACCGATTGCGCGATCGCCAGCCACCGATTGCGCGATCGCCAGCCGCCGATTGCGCGATGGCCAGCCACCGATTGCGCGATGGTCAGCCACCGATTGCGCGATCGTCAGCAACCGATTGCGCGATCGTCAGCAACCGATTGCGCGATCGCCAGCCACCGATTGCGCAATGGTCAGCCACCGATTGCGCGATCGCCAGCCACCAATTGCGCAATCGCCAGCCACCAATCGCGCAATCGCCAGCCACCAATCGCGCCATCGTCACCCCCCCAATTCCACAATCGCCAACCACTCAATTCGCGCTCGGCGGATGCACCGTCACCCGTCGCGCCTCGACCTTCTCGCCTACGCCGACGTGCGCGGCCTCGTCCAAGTCGGCAGCCGCCTCGACCACGGCCTGACTCGCCCCCCGCGGATACACCACTCGCACTGCGAGTGTGCCGCCCACCGGAATCCACTCGAACCTCGCGACTCCGTCGGCCCCGCTGACTGCGCTGCAGAGCCCACGGAACGACGCCTCCCCCGGCAGCCCCAGCTCAACCTGCGAGCCATTCGTCGCCGCGTCGACCACGCGCACTTCGACGGCGCCGCAGGCCGGCAATGCGAGCGCGAGAGGCAACGCACGCGCCAACCCGACCTCGTCGTCCAGCGGCCCGCGCCGGTCATGTCGCGGCGGCCAGGTCACGCGCCCTGCGCCGGGCGCGACGAGGCCCACCTCGTACCGCGCCGCGACCGCGCGTGTCTCCTCCAACCACGCGACCCCGTCCGCGTCGACGACCGCCGAGCTCAAGAGGGTCCGCCCGCCCGCGACCCACAACCCGATCGGCGCGCCGACCGCCGCCGCCCCGTCAGCCCCGGTCGCGCGCACGAAGAGGCCGCCCTCGGGCAGCCCTTTGGCGCGCACGGTCGGCTCGAAAGCGGCGACCCGTTCGCGATCGTGTGGCGTCGACGGCGCGACCGCGAGGCGCTCTTTCTGGCTCAGCCTGGCCTGCTCCTCGCCAGGTGTCGCAGGCGACGGGCTCAACGCGGTCGGCCCGGCCGCGGCGTCGGTCGCGCCTTCGTCGCCGTCCGCCACCACCTCGCCGTCACCTTCGCCTGCGCGCGCGCCGTCACCTTCGGCGGCGTCCTTTCCTTGGACCAAGAACTCCGGTCCAGGCACGAGCGCGCGCGGTTGCTCCGCAGCCACAACCATCCCGGTCTCGCCCTCCAAACCGAATTGCCAACCGATCCAGATCAGCAAGAGCCCGAGGGCCAGCACGCAGCTCTCGAGGGCCCTCAACGTGCTCGCTCCTGGGTCGGCGCAGCTCGCTCTGCCGAGCCCACGCTCGAGGTCGAGCTCGCCACGAAGAACCCCGACGCCGCGAACGTGTCCATCGGAAACGGCGCCTCGATCCGCCGTGTGCCGAACCCACCCACCTCGACCCGCGTCGGCGGCGCGTCGACGCCGAGGACACGCCCGAGCCGCTCGCCCGGCGCCTTGATGTAAGCGGCCCACCGGAGGTCGTACGTCCCCGGCACGTTGAACGCCAGCTCGACCCGCCCGTCCCGCGCCCAACCGCCGACGATCTCGGCGGCGCAACGGGCCGCGTCCCCCGTCAGCCCACGCGGCGACAACCCGGCGACACCACCCGTCGTCGGCGGGATGTACCCACGTTCAGTCGGCCCGACGAGCTCTAACCCACGCTTGCTGCCGCGCCAGCGGGCCGAGGTCGACCCGAGCACCTCGAGGCGCAGGAACACATCGGGCCGCGCCTCGGGCACCTCCGTCGCGAGCCGCAGCCCGGGCACGAGGTGCACACGTTCGCCGTGGAACACACACGCGCGCTCTTCGCCGATGTAACCCGGCACGAGCGGCAGCACGTCGACGAACTCGGCGAGGGACACGAACGACGCCGCGCCGGCGACGACGCTGGCCACGGCCTCGAACGGCCGGTCGGGCGACGAACGCCACGCGAGCCACCCGCCTTCGATCGGGCGCCCCTCCGCGCCGAGCACCTGGAGCTCGAGCCGATGCAGCGGACCCGCGAGCGCGATCGGCCCGAGCGGCGGCGACTCGACAGGCATCACCGTGTCCTCGTGTGCGAGCGAGGGCGGATTCGGCGTGACGCCCTCGAGGCGCGCGAGCACCTCGACGCCGACACGCACCTCGAGGTCGACCGCGTGCGCGGGCAGACCCTCGAGCCAGAAGCGACCGTTGTCCTCGACGTCAGCGACGAGGACACCGCCGGGCACCACGACCCGCACGGTCAACCCCGGCACGTCGGGCAACGCACACAATGCGACGACGTCGTCGGTGAGCTCGACGCGCCCTTCGAGCGTGTGCCCCCCCGCGCGCCGCCCTCCGAAGCGCCGCGCCGCGTCGTCCGGTTCGACGACGAGCGCGAGCCAGCCCACGAGGCCGGAGCCCAGGACCAAGGTGACGCGGGTCAGGACGTTCACAGACCCAGAATAGCCCATCCGAGCGCCGTGGTTGACAACGCGCGCCTAAGTGGACCCCCACGCCCCGCAGGCGAGCACCCAGCCCGTTTCGGGGAAGTGTCCGCGCTGCGCGAACGATCGCGTGAGACCAGAGGTACCGAACCCGACCCAAAAAGTAGGTGACGGTCGCGCGCGGAGCGCGCGCGACCGTCACCTACTTTTTGGGTCGGGTTCGGTACCTCTGGTCTCACGCGATCGTTCGCGACCGCAACAACGCCAAGTTCGACGCGCGCACGCCCTCGAGCAGCGCGTCCAGTTCACCCTCGTCCTGGCGCGCCAAGTCGTCGCGGTTGGCCTGGCAGTTGTCGCAGCCGAGCTCATCGACGTGGAACGCCACAAAACCCGCCGGGCCGCCGTCGGGGTCCGCCGCGAGCGTGCCGGCGAGGCTGCGCGCGAGCCAATGCCGCGCCGGGCACGACACACGCGCCTCCTTCCACACCTCGGCGACGTCGAAGCCGACCCGCGGCTCGGCCTCGTCACCGCCCCACAAATTCGTCAACACCCCCGTCTTGTCGCGCTCGGCGGTCAACGCGCGCATACGCTTCAGCGCGCGAAACTTCAGCCCCGCGACCGCGGCCTCGTCGCGCAGCTCGAATCGCTCCCACGCGTCACGATTGCGCCAGCCGCCGCGGAAGAGCGCCTCGATCACCATCAAGCGCCGGAACTCCGCGGCGCTCCACGTCTCCTGGACCCAATCGCGCAGGACACCCGCGAGCATCCCGCGCCCGTGGCGCGCGAGGTCGTCCGCGCCGACGACGCGGCTCGGGCTCGCGTCCTCCGACGGGAGATCGTCGAAGCGCACCGCGTCGCGATCGGAGTGTGAGTCCTCGTCGCCCTCGCCGATCCCGACGCCGTGCACCGCGCGCCGGCGCAGGTGGTCGATCGTGCGGTTGCGGCAGATGCCGAAGAGGAACTGCTCGAACGTGTATGCCGCATCGAAACGCGTGATCCCGCGCACCGCGCCGAGGAACACCTCTTGCACGACGTCCTCGCGCGCCTCCGCGTCCGCGACGCGCCGCGCGACATAGGCGAGGAGGCGCCCCGCGTAGACGCGCTCGACCTCGGCCCATTCCTGGTCGTCGAACGCGGTGAGTCGCGCGACGTCGGGGGACCAATCGCTCATTTGGTATGGCTCGCTTGTTCGAGCAACAAGAGGCCGAAGAGTCCCAGCAGCGTCACGGCGAAGCCGAGCGCGACCATCACGAGGAAAAACACGAGCGCGCCGCCTGCGCGGCCGACCAGATTGCCGCGGCGCCGCAACAAACGCTCGACGAGCAGGCGCCAGCCAAAAAGGCCCGCGCGCGCGAGGCCCGCGACGAGGGCGAGGAGCACCTCGACCCCGATGCGCGCCGTCGCGACCGCGTTGCCAAACACGCCGCCGCCGACGGGCGGGGGCACGGGCACGGGCCCCGCGATCGCGGAACGCGGCGCGGGTGGCGCGAGGTCGGGGCGGGTCGAAGGCGCCCGCGGTGGCGCCACGGCGGGGCCGGCATCACTCGCGCTGACGTCTGCAACACGGGCGCTTGCGTCGACAGGTCCGGTCGCGCTGCGCTCGGAGTCGCGGCCGGCCGACGCGGCGGCGCTCGCGAAACCTTGGAAGTCAGAGAGCCCACGCACGAGGGCCCGCGCGCGTGCGCCCGCGCTCGTGCCATCGACCGTGGAGTCAGCCGCGTCGCCAGTGGAGCCCGTGGCCGGATCGGCCGCGCCCCACACCAGCGCCGCGCGCTCGGCCTCGAGCGCCGCCGCGATCGCCTTCGACGGGACACGCGGCGTCCCGGGAGTGTCCGTGGACCCCTTGGAGCCCGTGGACCCCTTAGAGCCCTTGGACCCCGTCGAGCCCGGTGAGCCCGGTGAGCCCGGCGCCACACCCACCTCGCCGCCCCCCCCGGACCGCGGCCAACCGGGCGCACCAGACGACGACAACGAGCCCCCCTCGCCGAAGCTCACCGACTCCCCCACCCGCGCCGTTTGCCCGAGCGCCGCGAGCAGCTCGGCGACCCCTTGATACCGGTCCTCCGGATCGAGCCGCAAACAACTGCAGATCGCCTCTTGCACCCGCGGCGGAATCGCGCCGACCTCGGGTGTCGGCGGCGGGAAGACGGGCGGCGAGTCGTCGTCGCGCAGAACGAGCGCGCCGCCGTCCTCGGGTTTGAACGGCAGCGCGCCGGTCAACGTCTCGAACAAGATCACGCCGAGCGAATAAATGTCCGCGCGCCGGTCCGCGCGGCTGCGCAGGATCTCGGGCGCCATGTACTGCGGCGTCCCGCGCCCGATCGACAACGTCATGCGCCCGCCGTCGAGCCACTTCGAAAGCCCATAGTCGCCGACCCGCGCGACGTCGCCCTTCAAGAAGATGTTGCTCGGCTTCAGGTCGAAATGCACGAGCTGCCGGTCGTGCAGCGCGAGCACCCCGCGCGCCGCTTGCACGAACAAGAGCAGCGCCTCTTCGAAACCGAGCGGCCCGGCGCGCAGCCGCCGCGCGAGGGTGTCCTCCCCCGCGTAACCCATCACGAGGAAGGGCACACCCTGCACGACCCCGAGGTCCTCGATCGTCACGAGGTTCGGGTGGTCAATCGCCGCGAAGTGGCGCACTTGGGCGAGCTCGCGCTCGACGGCGTCGCGCTGGTTGTCGTCCTCGAGCTTGAGGAACTTGATCGCGTAGGCCTTGCCGATCGACGTCCGGCGCGCCTTGTAGACGTCACCGAACGCGCCGCCGCCCAGGCGGTTCTGGATCTCGAAACCCGGGATGAAATCGGGTTTACGGAACGAATTGTAGAAGCTCTCCCAGTCCATGGCGCCCGCCCGAGACTACGACTCTACGCGCCCGCGGGCCCGACGGCGATCATGAACGGCGGCGTCGCCCGCGCGCCGAGGAGGAGGCAGCGCGGCGCCGTCACGGGCAAGCCGACCCGGACCTCGCGCGGCTCGGACCCGTCGCAGGCGACGACCAGCGCGAGGCCTTCGGCGCCGCCCTCGGCGCCGGCACCAACCCCGCCCCCGACCTCCGCGCGCAGCTCGATGTCGTGCGCGAGGCCCGCGACCCGCGCGTGGTGCCGCGCAGCCGCGCCGATCGAGGCGCGCCCCGCCGGGCCCGGCGGCAACAACAGGACCCGCGCGACCCCGGCGGTCTCGAGGCCGCGCTCCAAGGTCAACACGGCCGCGGTGCTGCCGACGTCGGCCCGGGTGAACACCAGCGAGACCTGCGGCGCGAGCACGAGCCGCGCGCACTCGCCGAGCGCCACCCGCGCGCCGGGCTGGACCTCGCGCACATCGTGCACGCGCGCCGCAGACCGCCCCGGTCCGACGGCGACGCCCACCGCGCGCGCGCCGAGGGCGATCAGCTCCCAGCCCGAGCCGCCGTGGAACGACTCCGCCAACTCGAGCGCGAAGTGCAACGGCTCGACGTCCGCGCGCAGCACGACGTCCGCGTCGCGGCTCGCGCCGAACGTCACGCGCGTGCCGAGCAGCGCGAGCCACTCACCGCAGTCGTCGATGCCGAGGTGGACGCAGGGCGTCGCGCGAGGCTTTCCGCGCCGCGTCACGCCCCGCCCACGACCACACCCCCACCGATGCGCGACGCCTCGAGGTAGGCCTCGCGTGCGATGCGGTAGAGGTCGTCGCGGTGCACGATGCCGCGCTGCGGGAAGTTCGTGATGCCGATCGCGAGCTCGAGGCGGTCCCCGACGAGGTCGCGCAGCCCGCGCTCTTCGCCGGCCTGCACGACGCGCCGCGCCATGATCTCGGCGCCATCCGGCCCGGTGTTCGGCAAGAGGAATAGGAACGAGCTCTCGTCGAAGCGCCCGATCACATCGGTGTCACGCGACACCGACAGGAAGATGGCCGCGAGCTCATGCAGCACCTCGCTGGTCGCTTGGCCCTCGAAGCCGAGCATCACACACGCGAGCGGCATGTCGAAGCGGCGCGCGCGTTTGAACTCCTCGTCGAGCTTGTAGTTCAGGAAGGCAAAGTTGAAGAGGCCCGTAGACGGGTCGATCAACGCGGTGACGAGGCTGCGGTCCTCTGTGCCAGCCGAGATGTGCCGCAAGAGCGCCTCGGGCAACACGAACTCACCGCGGTCCGCCTGTCCGCGATGTTCGGTCGGCAGCGCCGGCGACACGCCGCCCGCCATCTCGAACGCCGCGCGCAACTTGGTGGCGTTCAGCGGGCGGTGCATGACCCCTGAAGCCCCGCAGAAGCGCGCGATGGGCTCGGCGAGGGAGTTGCGCTCTTCGACGACCACGAACGTGCGGCAGCGTGTGCGGCCCGCCAATTGGCGCAGGAACTCATAGACGTTGCGGCCGCGCGCCCACGCGTCGATCAACAACACATCGCCGGGCGCGGGCGGGTTCGAGACGAGCATGTCGTGGGTCGGCACGTGCTGGACGCGCCACCCTTGGAAGTACTCGTCCCGGCCCTCTTGCGCGCCGTTCCCGACGGCGTTCTGGACCTGGGCGAGGAGCGCGTCATCGTGGCCGACGACATGAATGGTGCGGAGAGCGTCTCCCATGGTGAATCACACGGCGTCGCGCGAGGGACGACCGGAATAGACGAGCGGTAGGGTGCGGGAGACCCCTCTCCCGCGTGGAGGTTGCCGGTTGGCGCAGGTGATTGCAACGCCATCGGCCAACCCGGAACCGAAAAACCCCGCGCCACGGCCGAGCCGCTGCGCGAGGTTCTTGAACACCGTCCCCAGCCGCGCCAGGGAAGGTCCGAAGATCAACGCTTCGAGAACTGGAAGCCGCGGCGCGCACCACGGCGGCCGTACTTCTTGCGTTCCTTCATGCGCGAGTCGCGGGTCAAAAGGCCCCCGTGGCGCAGCGTGTCGAAGGTCGCCGGATTGATCGTCTTGAGCGCGCGGGCGATGCCGAGGGCGACCGCCTCCGACTGCCCCGAGATGCCGCCGCCGTGGACGTTGACGAAGATGTCGTAGTTCCCGACGGTGTCGGTCGACATCAGCGGCTGGCGCGCGCGACGGAACGTCTGCACGGTCGGGAAGTAGTTTTCGGCGGGGCGGCCGTTGACGATGAAACCGCCGGCGCCGGTTTTCAGGCGCACGCGCGCGGTCGCCGACTTGCGCCGACCGAGACCCCAGGTCCAAGGATTCTTGACTGCCATGTGAACTGTCTAAACTGCGGTAGGGGTCAGATCTTCTCGACTTTGACCGGGCCCTGGGCCCCGTGGGGATGTTCGTCACCCGCGTACACCTTCAGGCGCCGCAGGAGGTCGTGCCCGAGGCGATTCTTGGGCAGCATGCGGCGCACCGCGAGGGTGACCGGGTCCGCCGGGCGACGCTCGATCACGCGGTCGATGCCGACCACCTTCTGACCACCGGGGTAACCCGAATAGTGCTTGTAGGTCTTCGTCTCGCGCTTCGTGCCCGAGAACTGCGGCTTGTCGCCGTTGATGACGACGACGTGCGCGCCGGTCTTCTCGTTGGGCTGGTACGTCGGGCGATCCTTGCCCTGGAGGGCGATCGCGATCAACGCCGCCATGCGCCCGAGGGTGTACTCGGAGGCGTCGTAAAGGAGCCAACGCTCCGGCACATCGGTAGAGCGGACGTAAGTCGAGGTCATGGCACGGGTGTGCGTTCGAGTCGGGCCGTAAACGGCTGAGCGGAAGCTCGATCATGCTCCGCGCGAGGAACCGGGCGAGAGATCGAGCGGGAGAGTGTAGGGAGGCTCCGGCGCCCCCGCCAACAGGATTCCCGCGCGGTCGCCCAGAAAAGCGGCTCAGAAATCGACCCAGCGCAGCCAGACCTGGTCTGCGGTGCGGTCCTCCGCCGTGCGCGCCTCGCCCCTTGGGACCGACCCAGCACCCGGCGGGCCGGCCCAGGCCCCGGGAGCGAGGCGCGCTACGAGGACCTGTACGCCTTGGGGCAAACCCGCGGCGAGCCAGGCGGGCGGCTGGTCGTTCGCGCGGGAATGTCCGACTGCGGGGCTGGCCGCGGCCCGGGCCGCGGGCAGCGCCTCGCCGAAGGGCCACGCGCCGTGGTACGCCCACCCACCGTCGGCGGCGCGCAGCCACGTCGCGGCGCACGCGCCGAAGGTGTTGATCTCGAGCTGGAGGAGGCGCAGCCCGAGCTCGAACGACCGCTCGACGACAAAGGACCCGCGCGGCGCGGAGAGGCGCCAAAGGCTTCCCCCTGGCGCCATTTGGGGGATGGAGGCCGAGGCCGAGGTTCCGAGCGGGCCGGTAAACGACACGAGGCGCAGGGCTGGCGCCGCAGAGCGCGAGTTGTCACCGGGCCCGTGCGTCCCAGCACCCCCGATCCGAGGCGCGCCGACGGCGACCCCTGGCGGCGGGAGGTATGTGACCCGCGGCCAGTCGCTCGGCCAGCCGGCGGCCCCGGCTCCCAGGCTGCCGGCGCCCAGGCTGCCGGCGCCTAGGCTGCCGGCTCCCAGGCTGCCGGCGCCTAGGCCGCCTGTGCCCTGGCCGCCTGCACCCTGCCCGCCTGCGCCCTGCCCACCTGTGCCCTGCCCACCTGCACCCTGCCCGCCTGTGCCCTGCCCACCTGCGCCCTGCCCGCCTGCGACCTCCGCGAGGTCCGGCGGCGCGAGCTCCACGGCCCGCGGGAACGAGTCCGTCCGCGACACACGCGGGTTGTCCACGCCTCGCCCGCGCAGCTCGAGGACCGCGAGCGCGGGCCGCGCGGTGTTCTGGCCGTCGAGGCGCACCAGCCAGACCGCCGCGCCCGCGAGCGCCGCGACCGCGACTGAGGCGGCGACCGCGACCCCGATTCGGCGGGCGAAGGCGCTCCGCTGACCCTCGTCCTCGTCAAGGAAGCGGCGCCGCGCCCCGACGCTCCAAGCGCAGGGCAACGCCGCGAAGACCGCCGCGAGCGCCGCCCAGGGCGCGGGCCGCGGCCCGTCGGCGCTCGGCGGCACGAGGGCCGCGCGGCGCGTGGGCCGGGCCTGCGCGTCGGCGGCCTCGTCGCTCGACGCAGCGAGGGCGCGCGGATCGACGGGCCCGCGCAAAACGGTGACCCGCGCCGCGCCATCCGCCGGCTCGACCCCGATGACCCGCAGCCCATCGCGCGCGAGCCAGGGCGGCGCCCCACCCCAGTCACGCGGGTCGACCTCGGGCACGAGGCACGGCGCGATGAGCGTGCGCCGCTCGCCGGGCGCGAGGTCGAGCACGAGCTCGATGACGAACGGCACGCCGACGTCGACACCTTCGGCGAGCGCGAGCTCGACCCGCCGCAAGGGCCCCGCGACCTCGAGCACGCAGGGCACGACCCGCAGCGGCGCGCGTGTCTCGTCCGCAGCAGGAGCCGCAGCAGGAACCGCAACAGGAGCAGCAGCAGGAGCAGCAGCAGCAGCAGCAGCAGCACGAACAGCAGCAGCAGCACGAACAGCAGCAGCAGCACGAGCCGCGGCGCGCGGTCGGCGCGCGCCAACCGCGCCGGCGGGGCTCGCCGCCCTGAGCACGCCGACGGTGCTCTCCGTTGCGGTCGCGCCGACGGGGCGCACTGCGGCGACGGCGCCACTCGCGGCCCGGGAGAGTGAACCGCTCTTTGCGTAGAGCGCTTCCTGCGCAATGGACGAAACGGACGCGATCGGCGCGAGCAAGAGCGCGAAGCCCGCCGTTTCTGTGGCGCGCGACACACCGCGGCGCGAGCCCCGGGGCGCTCGTTCGCGCGGACCCGTGTTCGCCGCTGCGGCCGCGAGCAAGAGCGCGAGCAGCCCGCCGCCGAGCGCGCGTGGCGCCTCGGTGGCGAGCGCGAGGTCGGGCAAGTGATAGAGCGCGCGCAACGGGCTCCAGCGCGCGAGCTCCGCGAGCCACGGGGCCGCGGCGGCGCGCGGGCTCGCGGCGTGTGCTTCGATCACGAACGCGACCACCGGAACCACGACGAGCGCCCCCGCTGCGATCCAAGCGAACGCGCGCCGGACCGATGGAGCGCCGCTGCCGAGGAGGCTGCTGATCGCCGCGAGCAAGGTCACGAGCGCCAATGCGAGGCCGACACGCCACACGGGCTCGAACACGACCTCAACATCGAGCGCCGCGCCGAGCACGAGCGCGGGCGCCGCGACCAGCGCCGCGCGCAGGGCCACCGAGAGCGCCGCGCGCCACGCGCCCCAAATTCCGTACGAATCGGCGCCCTCGTACGACTCGCCCTCTCCGCGGGCGCCCAAGCCCAAGCTCGAGCGCGCTCCGCCGACGGGCACCAACGCGCCCGCGCCGAGGGCGACCGCAGCGAGCGCGAGCCGCGCGCCAGGCTGCCACTGCTCAGGATCGCGCAGGCCGAGCGCCAGAACCGCGACCAACCACCCGAGGGCGAGCCACGGCGCGCGGAGGTTCACCGCCGGCCTCCGCCTTCGCGCAACGCCGCTTCGCGCGCCTCCCACTCGGCGCGCGAGACGGCGCTCAGATCGTCGAAGCGCACGTCGAGCACGTCCCAGGGCTTCGAGCCGGGCAAGTCCTCGCGCAGGAGCTCGAGGCCTGCGCGCACGTGCTCCCACTTGCGTTGCACGGGCAGCTCGCCGGGCTCCACCGGCCGCGGCGGCCGGCCGAACAGCACGCGCCGCGCGCCCTCTAGGTCGAGCACCACGCCGCCGGGCAGCGCGCGCGCGGTGGGCGCGCGGTCACGGCTCGCGTCGATGACGAGCGGCCCGAGCGCGCGGATCTCTTCGGGCGCGAGGTGGTACCAGAGGGTGCGCGCGACGTCGAGCGCGTCGAGGAGGGGCCGCTCGCGGATGCGGTCGCCGGGCTGATAGGGCCCGCGTTCGGCCTCGCCGAGCTCGTGCGGCCCGAGGGCGGGCAACCACGCGCCATACGCCGGATGGGGCTCGATCGCGTAACCGGGCAGCACGGTGCCATCCGCGGCGACGGGCAGAAAATCGCGCCCGCCGACGCGCACACACGCGACGGGCTCGTGCATGCGCACGGGCACGGACAGCCCATCGGGCCAGACGACGGAAGCCGGGCCGACCTCGGCCACGAAGGCGAGGGCCTGGAGGTCGCCGACGAAGCGCTCGATGCGCAGGTCGTCGTCGACGTCGACGTCGCCGTAGCGCAGGAGCACGCGCTCGAGCTCTTGGCGCCAGCTCGGGTGCACGTAACGTGTGTTCTCGTGCAGGCGATAGCGCGTGGCGTCGATGGTCGCGACCCCGCGAGCGCGCGCGTCAGCCTCGAGCCCGCGCAGGACCACGAACAGCCCGATGAGGAGCACCGCGAGCGGAATCCACCCGGGCACCCCGCCGCGGCGGCGGGGGTGGCTGGAATGCCAGCGCAGCGATGCAGTGGAAGAAACGCCGTTCAATGCCAACGGAGTCTAGCGAGTGCGGGTCGCCGAATGGAGTCGACGCCGTTCTACGCAACCAGGGTCTGGCTGCGGGTTGTCGAATCGGCATACGGCCCGCGGCGCCGATTCGACAACCACTAGCCGGGAAAGGGAGTGGCAGTCAATCTCAGCCTACCCGGAGCTCTTCCGCTCGCGACGGGGGGTCGTTTCTTCCCCTCCGAACGCACTTGGGTAGAACTCAGCAACGGCCGGAAGATGGGCCGCCCGAAGCGCAGCCTCCTCCTTGCCCGCGATGGCCACCCAATGCACCCACTCCCCAGCCGGCACCGAACAGTCGAGAAGAACGTCGGTCAGGCGATCGAGGGCATCGTCGACGTCCTCCTCTTGCGCAAATGCGTACACACCGAGAATGGGAAGCCCCGTCTCGGGATCGTGCATGGGCACGATCGTCGAAGGCCATCCGAAGCTGGCCGAACGCAACGCTTGGAGAATCTCGTTGTGTTTCATGATCGACCTTCGGTGTAGACCGCAGCAAGCTTCGTTGCTGGTTCAATCCAGCGCTGAACCTGTCGTGCCCAGAGCCCAGCGCCGGGATCGTAGTCGGCGCCTTCACGCTCGCGTGTGTCCACCCGTCTCGACGGTCAGACCGAGTTGCGTAGATGGACGGTTCCTCCCTGCCCTCCAAGTAGTGCCTGAGCGCCTGGTAGACGCCGTAGTACACGCGGTTGGCGGCAGCGCGACTACGGTAGTTGTCCGCGAGCAATTGGGCATCCTCGAGAGACTCGGCAGACAACTCAGCGAAAGTCATGGCTGAACGCGTCGAGGCAGGAATGAGGATCGGAGGTCCGACAGGGTCGCCCCCGGACCGCGAGAATTGGTGTCGAGGCCCGCTACAAGACGTCAGCAATGAGCGAGGGTTGCAGGTCGGATGAACCCATTGTTGAGAATCCGAACCAGCATGGTCAGACACGGCAACCGGAACCAGAGGTACCGAACCCGACCCAAAAAGAAGGCGAGAGTGGCGCGCGCTCCGCGCGCGCCACTCTCGCCTTCTTTTTGGGTCGGGTTCGGTACCTCTGGTTCCGGTCCTACACCACCCCATACCCCGCTCCGCAAGCCGCCTCAACCGCGCAGGAACCACGCGACCGTCCGCGCGAGCCCTTCATCGACTCCAACCGTCGGCTCATACCCCAACCGCCCCCGAGCCTTGCCGACATCCGCCAACGAGTGCCGCACATCCCCCGCCCGCTCGGGCCCAAACACCGCCTCAGGCGGCGCCTCCCCGCCCGCCGCCTCAGCCACCAACCCCCGAATCCGCGCGTGCACCTCCAACAACGTCGTCCGCGCCTCACAAGCGACGTTGAACGCCTCACCGACAACCCCCTCACCATCCCCCCCGCTCCCAACCGCCGTCGCCGCCAACAAATTCGCCTGCACCGTGTTGTCGATGAAGCAGAAGTCCCGACTCGTCTGCCCATCCCCATGGATCCGACACGCCTCGCCCGCGCGCAGCGACCCGATCCACTTCGGAATCACCGCCGCGTACGCCCCATTCGGATCCTGCCGCGGCCCGAACACGTTGAAGTACCGCAGCCCAACCACCCCGAACCCATACAGGTCGAAGAAGTTCCGCGCGTACAGCTCATCCACCAACTTGGTGGTCGCGTACGGCGACAACGGCCGCCCGAGCTGATCCTCGACCTTCGGCAGCCCCGGGTGATCGCCATACACCGAGCTCGAGGACGCATACACAAACCGCCGCACCCCCGCATCCCGCGCCGCGACCAACATGTTCAAAAACCCCGACGCATTCGCCTCGTGCGAACGAATCGGATCCGCGATCGACCGCGGCACGGACCCCAGCGCCGCCTGGTGCAGCACGTAATCCGCCCCTGCGCAAGCCGCCTCGCACACCCCGAGCTCGCGGATGTCCCCTTCGATGACCCGCAGATTCGCCGCGCGCCCACCCCCGACCTCGCGCCGCACGTCCTCGAGGTTCTCGCGCTTGCCCGTCTCGAAGTTGTCGAGCACGGTCACCTTCTGATCCATCCCAAGCAGCGTCTCAGTGAGGTGACTGCCGATGAACCCACCCCCGCCGGTGACGAGCCAAGCGCGGGGCTCGGAAACGAGGGTCTGGCGGAGCGACTGGTAGGCGTTCAAAGGCAAATCCTGTGGTCGAGGGTGCGGGGACTCGCCGCAGGGGCGACGTTTCGGACGCGGGGCCAAACACGACCAGATCGGCGGGCCAACCGGCGACCCAGCCGCCAGCCCCATCGACCGCCGCGGCGCATCGGCACGGAGTCTAAGCAGGGTGGGTCCGAACTAGGCCTATCGGGCAGCACCTCCAACCAGATTGAGGTGAGGTCGAGACTCCGTTAGAGCCGATGAATCAAGCGGACTCGGCCCGCGCGACACCTGTCGCCGGCCGCCATCGCTCTCGACCACTCGCCTGCCTGCCCGCCTTCGCCCCTCTATGACTGCCCCCCGCAAGATCGCGATCGTCGGCCTCGGGTACGTCGGCCTGCCGGTCGCCCTCGCCTTCGCGCGCCGCTTCCCCGGCACGCTCGGCTTCGACATCGACGAGCGTCGCGTGCGGGACCTCAAAGCGTGCCAGGACATCACGGGCGAGACCTCGAGCGAAGAGCTGCGATCCACCGAGCTGGTGGTGACGACCGACCCCGCGCTGCTCGCCGAAGCGGACTTCTACGTCGTCGCAGTCCCGACCCCGATCGACAGCACGAACCGCCCCGACCTGCGCCCGGTGGTCGGCGCATCCCGCACGATCGCCAAAGTCCTGAGCCGCGGCGACATCGTCGTGTACGAGTCCACCGTCTACCCGGGCCTCACCGAGGAGATCTGCGGCCCGCTGCTCGCGGAGGGCTCGGGCCTGACGTGCGGCGTGGACTTCAAGCTCGGTTATTCCCCCGAGCGCATCAACCCCGGCGACCGCGAACACACCCTCGAGCGCATCATCAAAGTGGTCGCGGGTCAGGACGAAGAATCGGCCACAATCGTCGAATCCGTCTACAGCGCGGTCATCGACGCCGGAGTCCACCGCGCGCCATCGATCAAAGTCGCCGAGGCCGCGAAGGTCATCGAGAACACCCAGCGCGACCTGAACATCGCGCTGATGAACGAGTTCGCGCTGATCTTCGACCGCATCGGCATCCGCACCAAAGACGTGCTCGACGCCGCGGGCACGAAGTGGAACTTCCTGCGTTTCACCCCGGGCCTCGTGGGCGGCCACTGCATCGGCGTGGACCCGTTCTACTTGACCACCAAAGCGCAAGAGCTCGGTTACCACCCCGAAGTGATCCTGTCGGGCCGCCGCATCAACGACAACATGGGCGCGTTCATCGGCCAGAAGCTGGTGCGCCTCCTGTCGTCATCGGGCGCCCCGATCCACGGCGCACGCGTGGGCGTCCTCGGCCTCACCTTCAAGCCGAACGTAACGGACCTGCGCAACAGCAAGGTCCCGAGCATCGTCCAAGAGCTCGCGAGTTTCGGCGCCGTGCCGGTGGTTCACGACCCGATGGCGGATCCGGAGGACGCGCTCGAGCACTACGGGATCCCGCTGGTCGAGCCGACCGCCCTGACGGACCTGGACGCCGTGATCCTCGCCGTGCCCCACCGCGCGTACCTGGCGCTGCCGCTGGCCGAGCTGCTCGCGGGCCTGAAACCGCGGGGCTTCGTGATCGACGTGATGTCGGCCCTCGACCCGGAAGCGGTCGGCCAGCGGTTCCGTTATTGGAGCCTCTGACGCCGCGAGGGGGGTGCGCTCCGACCACACCCCCGTCGAAGTATCTCCCTGTCAACTGGGCGGCGTGGGCTGGGTGCTCGGAGGTGAAGAATACCGCGCGACCCACGCCGCCAGTGGCGCTCTCTTCAGCTGGCAGACCCGGAGCCAGTGGATGGGGTTACTGGATCCGGCGCGATCACTCGAACGTGATCGTCACCGCGTCGGTAAAGTTGCTGGTGATGCCCGGGTTCACGTCGCGGTGCCAGGCCTGGAACGTCCAAGATTCTCCGGGCTGGACCATTACGAACGTCATCGGTTGAACCAGCGCGTTGAGGTCGACGGCTGTTGAGCCTGTCCCGCTGGGGCCACTGTTGAAGATGACGTTTCCGACTCCTCGCCCTATGGGCGAGACCAGACAAAGGGTCCCTTGGCTCAGGGGCGGAACAACTCCGGGACCAGTATTCTGGCTGACCACGAAGAAGCCGAATACGTTCATTGGAATCTGCGAGGCGGTCAGGGTGAGGTTGTTGTCGAGGACGGACGGAGACCCATTGACAGTCAGCAAGCCATTTGAACCCGTGGAGTTCGTGTTGATCGCAGCGCATGACCTCGTGCCGAATGGACACGTGTAGGCTGTTGCGCCCAGACCCAGGTTGCCCGTTATCGACAGTCCAGGAACCGCGAAGCTGTAAACTTCAGTTCGCGCAAAGGCACCCTGTGACGCAACAATCTGCACCGAGCTGCCGAGCGGCAAAGGAATCAGAGGCCGAAATTGCACCGAAGTGACGCGAAGGCCCGGCGCCGGAAGCGCCATCGCAGCGGCTGTTGGGCGTGCTAGCGCGGTGAATATCGCGTCGCCATCCAGCAAATTGGCGTTGATTCCGTCAGGATCAGGAAAGAACCCCGATGCGAGCCACGCGTAACCCCCGGCCGTCGAATCGGACCCAAGGAGCTCCAGCTCCAGCGGATTCCACGCAAGAATGACGTCCAAGGCCCCGAAGTCAGTGCTGGGTGGGGTCTGGGTAATGGCGTAAATGTCCACGCATACGATTGAGCCAACGGGGCCACAGGCGGTAGGCCGAAGGGCCACATCGACGAGTTGCGCGTTGACGTTGGCGACAGCCGTCGTCGCGGCAATCGCCGAAAGAAGGAGTTGGGTCGGGCGAGACTTGAACATGGCGCGAATCGATTGGCGGCGGAGGTGCGCTACAGTTGTGGGGGGACGATGAGGCCTGCATACTCGCGTTCGGTGTGACTTCCACGGGCCAGGGTGCCCATGCACCGAAATCCCTTGAAATCTTGAACACCGAGGAGCAACGGTCGTTGCGCGGAACGCGTTCTCCCCGTAGGCTACCGGAACGGACGCGCCAAAGGAGCGCGGAAAACACAACATCTCCAGGAACTGCAACGCAGCCTGCCTCCATGACACCCATTAATATCAGATTGAAACACATCGTACTGGCGCTGCTCGTCGCAGCCCCCGTGGCGGCCCAAACAACGGGGCGCCTCTCGGAGAACGGTTGGTACGCCGATGACGTCCGTGCAGACGGCACGGGCGCATCGATCGCCGGGACCAACCTGATCAGCCCGACGCTCACCGACGCTCCCGAGAGCGCCTCCATGGCCGCGAACCCGATGTTCAACGCGGAGATCGCATCGCAGATCCGATTCCTGCCTGCGCCGGGCACTGTCCCCTCGGGCACCTTCCTCGGCGCCGTCAACTTGCGCATCGGCCCGAATGCCGCTGGGAAGAGCCAGATCAGCCACCGCGATACGAGCCCAGCTGGCCACGCCACAGGCATGGCGGCCTTCGGCCCGGGCATGATGGCAAGCTATTCTTGGATGGGCGATGGCACGCCGAGCGTCACAGCAGGTCTCAAAATCGGTGTGCGCACCTCCGAGTTTGGCAGCACGGGCGTATCCAGCCGCACCGGAGAGAACGCTTGGGACAAGGTCCTGATCTATGAACCGGGCAACTTGAACGGGAGTGTGTCGGACGGCGTCTGGCACACCGAGACCATCGACTTCAGCACAGGCAAGTGGTGGTTCTTCGACCGCACGATCGGCGCGGGTACGATCGGCATGCCGGTGACGCTCGACAACATGTCGACGAACGCAACCACCTATTCGGGCGCGAGAACGCTACAGCAAGTCTACAACCTGATCACTGCGCCTGGTGCGGTCGTGACGAGCGTTCAGTTCGGCATTGGATCCGGGAACGCGAACGGCGACATCTACGTCAATCAGCTCTCCACCAATTTCTACCGCCCTGGCATGGTCACGCGATTTGGTTGTGACGGTTACGACCAGGACTTCGAGGTCGACGACTTCGGCTGGAACGTCTTCGGCATGGCATTCGTCAGCACTCGCGTCATGAGCGGGACGAATGGCGTGCCATCGGCGGGTGGACTCTGGCACTCAGAGGCCTTGCGCGCGGCGACGAACTGGGGTGGCTACGGCGCCGTTTGCGGCTGCAGCTCGAACACCTGCGCCGCCGGAAGGCCGTTCCCGGCGAATGGCTACAGGACCTCGATCGACATCTACCTGAATGTTGACGGAGGTTGGGCGAACAATACGCGCTTCGATTTCTCGTCTGCCATCAATTCGCCGGCGGGAATGCATCGGCGCGACTTCATCTTCAACGGCGGCTTCTACAACGCAATGGACCTGACCGGCCCAGGCGCGGGGACCAACCGGTTTATCGTTGCCGCGAGCAACAACTCGCCTGGAACGCCCAAGCTCGGCGTTAGCCCGATCGCGATCGGCACAACGGGGTGGTATACGTTCGTCAATGAGTTTTATGACGCTGGAGCAGGAGTCCTGGCCTGCCGCTTCTCAATCCGCGATTCGAACGGTTTCGTGCTCGTCGAGTGGGTACGCAGCGACCCGACGGACATCATTGGCAGCACCGTTGGCGCGAACCGCTACGGGTGGTTCCCGGTGAACGAGTTCCCGTTCCTTGGTATCGACAACGCGTCGTACGCCTCGGACGCGAGCATGGGGTCCCTCGCCTTGTCGGTCGCCGATTGCCAGGACGATGTCGATCCGAGCCCCGGCTACCAGATCGCGGTCGAGCTGAAGATGCAAGACATCAATCACGAGGCCACCGGCTTCTTTGCCGCGCTCGCGTACGACCAGTTGGTCCTAGCATATCGAGGCGATCTGAGCTCGTACACGATGACTCCGTTCACCCTCCACATCCGCCCTGCGCTTCAAGGCGATACGGGCTTCCTTGAGTTGGATGGAAGTGTTGGGTTCTCAGCGACTCCGGTGACGGGCGATGCGACTCTGGCGGTCCTGATCTTCAATGTGCTCGATGAGTGTGACCCGGCTTCGCCGCCGATCACCTTCAACTCGATGAGTGCATTCGCCTCCGAGCTCAGCCTTCGCGGAGACCCTGTCCCGACCGCGCTGATCGAAGCCAGCCCCTTCACCTTGGACGACACGGCGCCGGTTCTGAGTGCTTGTCCGCCGAACGTCATGCAATCGGCCGATGGGAGCCTTGTGAACGGCTGCGCAGGCGCGGTGGTCACCTTTGCTCCTCCGACAGCGATCGACTACTGCGATCCGAGCCCGGTCGTGACGTGCGTGCCGTCGAGTGGGTCGTTCTTCTCGACTGGCATGACGATCGTCACCTGCTCGGCAGTGGACGTGTGCGGCAACGAGTCCTCATGCATGTTCACGGTCACCGTGGAGCCAACGAATACGTTCACGCTGGACGTGGTCCTCGACGGGGTGTCTGCTCCGACGAGTCGTTGCATCCACTTCGCCGCGATGAACTGCCTGAGCACCGACGTTGTGGTCTCGTTCACTGACCACGACATGAATGTCGCGACCCCGGTGCGTGGCACGGCGATGTTCACGCTGCCCTGTGGGCTCTACGATGGCCAGAGCATCTGCGTCAAAGACGAGCAGCACACGCTCTGGGCGTCCACGTCACTCGCGCTTGCTGGGGCTACCTACGTGGGTACCACTCCTGTCAGCTTGCTCGGTGGCGATACGGACAACGATGGCGACGTCGATATCAATGACGTGACCCTCTTCCTCGCGCAGTTCGGCTCGCTCCACCAGCCTGGTGGTTGCGGCTGGAACGGAACGCGTGACGCCGACTTCAGCAACAACGGCGCCATCGGTTCGGAGGACTACAACTTCCTGACTTCTACGTGGCTGATGACCTCCGCTTGCAGCTGCTCGGTCCCATTTAGCGGTAGCGTGAATGGGCAGGTGGACGCGCTGGTCCAGCGGGTTGAGGTCAAGAAAGTGACGCAACAGCGCGCGGACCTCAACGCCGATGGCTGGATCGACGTCTTGGATGTTGAGGTGCTCGAGCGTCGACTCAAGATGAGTGGCGACCTGTCGCGCCGAATGAGGACGCGCTGAGGCTCGTGCCCCCTGCTTCGCAGGGCGCCCACCTTCCTCACATGCTGACTTGAACCGAGAGCGGTGCTGCGCGAGCAGCACCGCTCTCGTCTTGCTATCGCGAGCGACGCTCGACACGTTTTCGAGACGTACTCGTGCCCACCGGAAGCGCCAATGTCGTCGATAGAGCGCCGCGCGTGCAAAAAATTCGGCAACGGAGAGGAGTCCTGCGGCGAGTCCGACGAGAGGGCTTGTCGCCAATCCAGAGACCTGGACGGTAGTTCCCTTGGCGAGATCGTCCCCACCGCCAAGCGCGAGCCACTTCCGAACGAGCCCTCAAAGCAAGCGCACGCCGCTACCCAGCCAACGACCATTGCCTCGTCGTCGATCGAGGTCCGCGTGAGCAGTAGCGCGCAGAGATGGGTCCCGTTCCGTGTGGCCCCTCGGCCACCTTACCGCGATAACCTCCTCGCCCTACGGCGATTGCGTCCGTGGCTCTGGGGAGCAGGCCGGCCACACGCGGTCCACAGCGAGGTTGGCCCCGCGCCCTCCACTTGATTCGAGGACGGTCAGATCTCCGGCTGAGGCTACCACACGAAACGGGGTCACCCTGGTGTGGAAAAATGTCTCGATCATGGGGCCTCACACGCATCCCAGAGCGCCTTGGCGGCCGTGGGCAGCGCCCAGGTGGCTGGAGTCGACAGCCATTGGCCCATACCTACGATGTGAAGTCAGTTTCGCGTTGGGAGAAACGTCGTCTCTATGGCCGTCGGCGTCATCGAGGTGGTGCCGCCGCCCGAGGGGCCGTAGCCGCCGGTTGCGCCGTAACCGCCCGCAGAGCCCGAGCCCATGCTCGAGGCGGCGCCGCCCACGCGGCGGGCGGCCTCTTCGATGAAGAGGTCGATCGCCGACTGGATCTCGATCACCTGGTCGCGCGAGAAGGAGACCGACTTCGCGTTGGCCTGCACGTGCATCTCGTGGCCCAAGAGGCGCGAGACGAGCTTGAGTGGGGAAAGGTGACGCTGCAGCGGCGCCCCATACTTGTAGTTTCCGTTGTCCATGTGGCCCTCCCTGGTGTGACGCGAGCGAGGTCGCGGTGTGCGGCCGCGTCCCCCTCGCCGGCGGGAGGCCCCTTTGGACTCCGCGCGTCCGATGTGATACCCATTCCGGGCCACCGGCTCAAGCACACGTCTGGCAGTCCGGGGCGGACTGCGGGACGGGGCTCGCCCGGAGGCGCTTGTTACCGCCCCCTTTTTGTGTGATGCCCGACCCTGAACCCCTGCCTTTTGGCTTTCTCCCGGACGACGTACCGCCCAGCGCTCCGCGCCCCCCGCGCCGCACTCGCCGCGCGGAGGAAGAGCAGCCGAGCCGCGCTCCGGGCGGCGCTGACGACCGCGAGCGCGCGCCCGACAGGCACGCGGCGGAGAGGCCCGCACCCGAGAGGCCCGCGGCGGACACGGAATCGACACGCGGCGCGTCGCGTAGCCGGCGCGAGCGTGACGCGGGTCGAGGAGAGGTAGAGGACGCGCTGGCACATGTCGAAGCGACACGCCCGCGGCGCGCCGAGCCCGCCGCGCCCGCTCGGCCCGAGCTCCCCGCGCGCGAACCCCGCGGGCGCAAGCGCAGCGAACGCAAGACCTCCGAGGCCGAGGCTGCGGGCGACGACGCCGTCGAACCCGAGGGCCGCGCCGAGCCCGAGCCCGACAGCGACACAGCCGTCGCGGCCGACGACCCGGACCTCGACCTGCACCGCGGCGACGACGCGGACGAGGACGAGCACTCCCACGCCGTCGCTCGCGCGCCCGAGCACGTCACCGAATACGCCCCCGACGGCCGCATCGTGCGCTGGAAAGGGTTCACCCTCTCGCGCTTCCAGCTGCTCGCCATCGACGCCATCCGGCGCGGCTGCAACGTCCTCGTCTCGGCCCCCACCGGCGCCGGCAAGACCCTCGTCGCGGAGTACGCGATCGAGGACGCGGTGAAACGCGGCCAGCGCTGCATCTACACCGCCCCCATCAAGGCCCTCTCGAACCAGAAGTTCCGCGACTTCCGCGACGAGCCCGACATCGATGTCGGGTTGATGACCGGCGACGTCACGATGCACCCCGAGGGGCGCGTGCTGATCATGACGACGGAGATCCTGCGCAACGCGATCTTCGAGAACCCGCGCCTCTTGCACGACGTCGCGTACGTGATCTTCGACGAGGTCCACTACCTCGATGACAAAGAGCGCGGGATGGTGTGGGAAGAGAGCATCATCTTCCTGCCGCCCGGGATCCGCGTCATCGCCCTCTCCGCGACGATCCAGAACGTCGAGGAGCTCGGCAACTGGATCCAGCACGTGCGGCCCGAGGACAACGTCGTCATCAAGGACTCGAAACGGCCGGTGCCGCTGTCGCACTGGGTCCATTCGACGATCAGCGGCACGTTCGACGCAGGCTCGATCGACCGCGTGCGCAAGAGAGAAGCGCGCGAGGCCGACAAGCACGGCAGCCGTCGCCGCGCGCCGCGGCGCTCGAGCCGATCCAGCCGCGGACGCGGCGGACGCCCGACGCGCACCCGGCGCGAAGACGAGGGTTTCGAGCCCTTCAAGCTGTTCGACGAGCTGGTCGAGCGCGAGATGCTGCCGACCCTCATCTTCTCGTTCAGCCGGAAGGACTGCGAGCGCCTCGCGCGGCGCGTCGCGCGGCGCGGGCTGCTCGACGACGACGAGGCCCAGCGCATGGAGGTCATGCAGGAGGAGCTGATCGAGCTCTTCCAACTGGGCCGCGGGCACCTGCGCGGCGAGCTGTTCAAGATGGCGCGCGCGGGGGTCGGGTACCACCACGCGGGCATGCTGCCCATCTACAAAGAGGTGATCGAGCGTTTCTTCACGGCCGGCCTCTTGAAGATGCTCTTCACGACCGAGACCTTCGCCCTCGGCATCAACATGCCGGCGAAGGCGGTCGTGTTCCACGGGCTCAAGAAGTTCGACGGCATCAGCTTCGACTGGCTGCGCACGCGCGACTACATGCAGATGGCGGGGCGCGCGGGGCGGCAAGGGCTCGACGACAAGGGCTTTGTGTTCCAGCTGCTGTCGACGACGGAGCTGCAGGAGGCGCCGGTCAAGGCCTGGATCTCGGGTTCGCCCGAGCCGGTCATGAGCCGCTTCCGCATGAACTACTCGACGCTCTTGCACCTCGTGAAGAAGCTCGGCCGCGAGCAGGTGTTCGTCGCGTGGGAGAAGAGCTTCGCCGCGTGGCAGAGCCGCGAGAAAAACGCCAAGGCGCGCGAGCAGCAGCTGCGCATCCAGCGGCGGATCATCCTGCGACACATCGAGATGCTCGAGGAGCTCAAGTACCTCGACGGCGACGTGGTCACACCGCGCGGCGAGCTCGCGAAGATGCTGCCGGGGTACGAGCTGCAATTGACGGAGTTGCTGTACCGCGGCGTGCTCGAGCACGCGCCCGCGCGCGCCCTCTCGATCATCGCCGTCGCGATGATCTACGAGGAGCGGCGGGCGGCTCAGCGCACGTACGTGCCGCACAAGATGTTCGGCGAGCTGCGCGCGGACGTCGACGCGGTCATCGGCGAGCTGTGCCAGACGGAAGCGCGTTACGGCATCGGGCCGGCCATGAAGCTCGCGGATTGGGGGCTGACGCCGGCGGTGCTGGCGTGGTTCGGCGGCGCGTCGATGGACGAGCTCGAGGAGGACCTCGGGGTCAATCCTGGGGACGTGTGCCGCGTGCTGCGGATGGCGATCCAGTTGCTGCGGAACGTGCGGCGCTCGATCGACAAGACGTGGGACCTCGCGGAGCGGCTCGAGGAGGCCGCGCTCGCGCTGAACCGCGACGAGGTCGACGCGCGGCGGCAGCTCGAGCTCGGGTGAGCCAAAAGGGGACATTAGGGCCCGCGCAAGAACAACTGCGGTGTTTCAGCGGCCAGCGTCGCCGCTGGCTGCGTTGCCGCTTCTCGATGGAGCGCACGGCTACGCCGTCGGCGCGGCGCCTTGCCAGCGACGACGCTGACTCGCTGAAACACCGCAGTTGTTCTGGCGCGGGCCCTTAGGCGCCTTGACTGCGTCTTGGCGCCGCTGATTGCCTTGAAACGGCTCGAGGAGCGGGCGCGTGCGCGGTTGGACCGCACCTCTCCCGGCAAGTTCGCCTAGGGGGAGGCCCCAGCGACGGATTTCTGCCTCGGATTGGTTACCGAGAACTCACGCACCGCTAGGTGGATTCTTCAGGGCTGGACGCTACGTTGTTCGAACGTCGCGTCCTCGCCGACGCTCCCATCCCAACCGCGCCGCCGCTCCCCCCCGGGCAGGCCGCGCGCTCTCAACGGCCGTTCCTCCCGCGCTGATGTTAATTGTTATTGCCCTCGTTGCCCTGACCGTGTGCGGTCCGGGCATTCCATCGGCGCCGTCGGTCGCCTCGGGTTCCTCGCAGCAGGAGCTCAGCCTTCCGACGGCAGCGACCGACGCGCCGGGTGACGGCGAGGCCAAGGCTACGAGCGCCTCGACGGTTTCGATCAAGACCAAGGATGAGCTTCTCATCGCCGGCAGCTTCTGGGAGCCGAAGGGCAAGGGCCGCGCGCCGGGCGCGTTGCTGGTGCACGCGGCGGGTTCGGATCGCAAGACGCTCGAGGAGCTCGGCGAGTACCTCTCCAAGCGCGGCTTCGCAGTGCTGACAATCGACCTGCGCGGGCACGGCGGCAGCGTCAGTGCCAACGCGAACTGGGACAAGGCCGCGGACGACAAGGCGCGTGACGCGCTGTGGGCCCTCGCGGCGCGCGACGTCCTCGCCGCCGCCGAGTACCTGCAGGGTCGCAGCGAGGTCATGACGACCAACCTGACCGTCGTCGGTGTGGGCTCGGGCTGCTCGCTCGCCATGCGCCACGCCCTGACGGACAACAACGCGCGCGCCCTCGTGATGGTGACCCCCGAAGCGCTCAGCTTCGGCTTCAACAACGCCGAGAACATCGTCAAGCTCGCGGGCTTGCCGACGATGATCATCGCGTCGAACAAGGACCGCGACATCGCCGACCGCCTGCGCGCGGTGGCGCACGAGGCGAACCAGGGGATCTCGTTCGTCGAGGTGTCCCTCGTGCGGTCGGAGACCGCCGAGGTCCTGACGGACAACAAGCTGAACAACTCGGCCGCGACCTGGCTCCGCGAGCAGGTCATGCCGAAGAAGTGAACGCCGACGCGGTGTGAGCCGCGACGCCTTGCGGAATTGCCTGGGGGAGACACTCGTCAGGCCCGTCCCGATCGCTGCGCCACGCTTGCTTCATCGCGAGCGTGGCGCGCGATTTTTTGGGGGGAACGAAGGCTGAATTTGGTTTCTCGGACTGGGAGCGCAACCGTCTCACGGTTGAATCCGTCATCCGTATACTTGCCGCGTCTATCTCGATTGGACGCCAGAAGTAGGACCACGACGTGCGCAACCTCTCCCTTCGCTACCTGAAGTCGACGCAGTTCCGGACGATCCCAGTCCATGGTGCGGTCGGGAGCGCTGGAACGTCACCAGGGCGCATCGAGTTCTCTGTTTACTCGGAGCGGGTCTCGCTGCCGGATCGTGTCACCCTGGAAGTCGCCGACGATGGAACGGTTGTCGAGCATCGGCAGCGCCCTGAATCGGGTGACTTCGAGCGTGAGCTCGAGTCCCACCTGGTAATGGACCTGGAAAACGCCGTCCAGCTTCACGCGCTGCTCGGGCGCCTGATTCAGCAGGCCCTTGGTACGACTCCCGATTCACAGCCTGCCCCGTCCCCGAATCCGTGATCCCCACTGGACCATGCAATACGAGACGCACAATTTCTGGTCGATCCAGCTCAGCCCAGACGCCCCATCGGGGCGAGTCTCACGACGACGCAGTTTCGTGGGCTATCACTCGACGACCTGCTCGCCCATGGTCGTTGCACTTGCCCGACTGTTGGACAGCACGACATCCGAGGCCGTCGCAATTTCGACGGCTAGGCGGATAACCGGATGGCTGGCCGCGCCGAAGGTTCAAGAGACACGAGGCGCTAGTATCGACCCGGTTCGTGACGGTGCTCTCGCGCGCTTCACCGCGCGTCCGCTCGAGTGCACGAGCACCCACGACGCGCGTCACAGGTCATTGTTGGACCAAGCCAAGGCGCTCGCCAAAGAATGGGAGTTCCCGACTCCGGCACCTTCCACCCTACGAAGCGCCGAGGGGTTGCTGACGATCCTCGCTGGCCTAGACGGTTCGACTTCGCAGCCAACCGTCGAGCGGGTGCTCCCCGATGAAGACTCGGGACTGACTCTCTACTTCCATACTCCGAAGCAATCGAGTCGATCGCGCACTGCTGGGATCACGTTCCACGACGACGGCATGGCGACTCTGACCTTGACGGAGCATCTGGCAAAGGACGTCGAGCCGAGGAACGAGCACGAGTGCGTTCATGCCCCTGAGGCGTGGAGTTGGATCTCCCGCATCGTAGACTTCCTTGCTCCTGAATGACCTAGTGAGTCATCCCACATCGAACCTCCCGCGACCAGAGGATCCGCAGTTCGAGGAGGATGAGCTCCTGTTCCGCGCGGTTCCAGAGGTTGGTGTACGGGACCGGCGCATCCTCGGCTCGACGATCGACGGCCTCCCACGCCCCTCGTTCAATCGCGGCCGCTACGGTGGCCCCGAGGACGCAAGAGCCGCGAAGCCGAACTTCGAGTTGGTCGCCATAACTTCTGCGGGGCGCGTGACAGGTAACGTCGAGAAACAAGCCCCAGATCAAGTGAACATCATTGCCGCTCCGGTCGATCGTCCGACTTGGACCCCAGGTGGGTTCTCGCACTGTGAAGTGCTGTTTTGGCGTACCGCTGACACTCAAGAAGCGGAATGGTCGCCGAGTCGTTCACAGAAGACACGCATGCGCGAGTGGCTCGCGGCTCGGCCGGTCGTGATGGACGAGGCCAGTCCGAATCCGAGTACTTGAGCACGATCCTCGCGCAGCACGACTGAGGCCAACCGCCGCGCGCATCGGACCGTACGGACCCATCTGGTAACGTACGCCCCATGACCGCCCGACTGATCGAGTGTGTGCCGAACTTCTCCGAGGGCCGAGATCCGGAGTTGATCCGGGAATTGACCCGCGCCGTCGAAGCCGTGGCCGGCGTGTCCCTGCTCGACGTCGACCCGGGCCGCGCGACCAACCGCACCGTCGTCACGTTCGTCGGCGAGCCCGAGGCCGTCATCGAGGCCGCGGTTCAGGTCGGCAAGCGCGCCAAGGCGCTCATCGACATGCGCGCCCACAAAGGCGAACACCCGCGCTTCGGCGCGATGGACGTCTGCCCGCTCGTGCCGATCAGCGGCGTCACGATGGAAGAGGCCGCCGACTACGCGCGCCAGCTCGGGCGAAGGCTCGGGGCCGAGGCCGGGATCAGCGGCTACTTCTACGAGGCCGCGGCGCTGCGGCCCGAGCGCCGGAATCTCGCGACCGTGCGCGCGGGCGAGTACGAGGGCCTCCAGAAGAAGCTCGCGGATCCGGCCTGGAAACCCGACTTCGGGCCGGGCTGCGGCGACGCGGCCTCGGGCTGCAAAGGCCAGTCCGGGGCGGCAGCCTTCGACCCTCGTTACGGCGTGACCGCCGTCGGCGCGCGCAAGTTCCTGGTGGCCTACAACGTCAACCTGAACACGACCTCGACGCGGCGCGCGAACGCGATCGCGTTCGACATCCGCGAGAAGGGGCGCGTCAAGCGCGAGCCCGACCCGGTCACCGGCAAGGTCGTGCGCGACGCCGCCGGGAACGAGGTCTGGATCCCGGGCTCGCTGAAGGCCGCCAAGGCCATCGGCTGGTTCATCGAGGAATACGGGGTCGCCCAGATCTCGATCAACCTGACGGACCTCGACGTCACGCCCGTGCACGTCGCCTTCGACGAGTGTGTGCGCAAGGCCGACGAGCGCGGCGTGCGCGTCACAGGCTCCGAGATCGTCGGCATGGTGCCGCTGCGCGTCCTCGTCGAGGCGGGCGAGCACTACCTGCAGAAGCAAGGTCGCTCGCTGGGTGTCCCCCATGCCGAGCTCGTGCGGATCGCGATTCTGTCGCTGGGCCTCGCCGAGCTCACGCCGTTCGATCCGGAGAAGCGCATCATCGAGTACGCGATCCGCGAGAAGGGCGCGGCGCGCCTCATCGACAAGACGTTGGTCGGGTTCACACACCTGACCGCGTCCGAGTCCCCCGCCCCCGGCGGGGGCAGCGTGTCGGCGGCGGTCGGCGCGCTCGGCGCGGCGCTCGGGACGATGGTCGCGAACCTCTCGAGCCACAAGCCGGGTTGGGACGCGCGCTGGGAAGAGTTCTCGGCGGTGGCCGTGCGCGGGCGCGACCTGCACGAGCGCTTGTTGGCCCTCGTCGACGAGGACACCGCGGCGTTCAACGGCATCATGGCCGCGTGGAAGGCGCCGGCCGATGAGCGCCCGGCCGCGATCGAGGCCGCGACCGTGCGCGCGATCGAGGTGCCGCTGGCGGTGATGCGCGAGGCCCTCGAGGCCCTCGACGTGTGCCGTCAGATGGCTGAGACGGGGATGGAGGCGTCGCTCTCGGACGCGGCGGTCGGTGGGCTGTGCGCGCGGACCGCGGTGCGCGGCGCGGGGTTCAACGTGCGCATCAACGCGAAGGATCTGCAGGACAAGGACCGCAAGGTCGTGTTTATGGCCGAGGCGGAGCGCCTCGAGGCCGAGGCGGCGACGCGTGAAGCGGCGGTGGTCGCGCTCGTGAACGCGGCGCTCTAGGAAACGCGAATCGTCGTATGGGACTGCCGCGTTGGTGAGACCAGAGGTACCGAACCCGACCCAAAAAGTAGGCGAGAGTCGCGCGCGCGGAGCGCGCGCGACTCTCGCCTACTTTTTGGGTCGGGTTCGGTACCTCTGGTCTCACCAACGCGGCCGCGAATCAGTCGCGTTTGTGCGTCGCCGTTGTCGTGGGGCGCGCTGCGGATCGGGTTTCCGGTTGTCGAATCGGCGTACGGTACCAGGTACGCGGCGCCGATTCGACTCAATCGCGTTTGTACAACCGGTGCGTCGCCGCCGCCGGGGTCACGCTGTCGTAGCGCACCACAAACGCGTCGTCGTCGC
>Ga0163144_10005017_pt1 | contig 29543 bp, 28 predicted proteins | sample OliLak19BULKMAT1_FD_123175 | JGI IMG/M metagenome (GOLD analysis project Ga0163144, IMG submission 123175) | Freshwater microbial mat bacterial communities from Lake Vanda, McMurdo Dry Valleys, Antarctica - Oligotrophic Lake LV.19.BULKMAT1 | ecosystem: Environmental > Aquatic > Freshwater >...
CCCCGCCGTTTGTCGACAAACGGCCACACAACGGGCCTCCGCCCCCGCCATTTGTCGACAAACGGCAGGGAGGGGAGGGGGGGCTGCGTAGAGGGACGGGGCCGGGGGTCAGCGGTGAGATGCCATCCGCAACCGGGTCGCGATGCTGGCTGCGGCGGGCGGCTGCAGGGCTGTAGAAGCAGCCGTCCGGGCCAGCGGCATCGCCCGCGGCGCGACGTCCGGCTTCGTGGGCGAGAAGAGCCAAGCGTCGAACAGCCCGTCGAGGTCCTGCCCGGACTGCCGCTCGGCCAGCCGGATGAACTCGGCCGTCGTGACGTTGCCGCCCTCGTACCGCGCCGCCCACTTGCGCAGGATCCGGAAGAACGTCCTGTCACCGACGGTCAGCCGCAGCTGGTGCAACGTCATGGCTCCCCGGGTGTACACGGCACCGTCGAACAGCCGCTCCGGGCCCGGGTCGCCGATCGTGAGCTGCCAGAACGGATCGTCGGCTGGAATGGCGCCGTAGAAGAAGTCGAACGTCTCCTGCGCGGTGCCCAGGCCTTCCCGCTCGGACCACAGCCACTCCGCGTAGGTGGCGAAGCCCTCGTTGAGCCAGATGTGCTGCCACTCCTCGACCGCCAGGCTGTCGCCGAACCACTGATGCGCGAGTTCGTGCACTATCAAGGACTCCCCTGATATCGGGTCGCCGAAGAACTCCTGCGCATAGATCGGCCGGGTCTGGTTCTCCAGCGCAAACCCGAGCCCCTCGGTGTCGTCGACGATGCCGCCGGCCGCCCTGAAGGGGTACGGCCCGAAGTTGTCCGACAGGAAGGCGATGATCTCCGGCTGGCGAGCGAACGACTGCTCGACGACCGGCCCCACCGGGTTGAGGCCGTCCGCGCTGGTCCCGGCGATCCAGTCGTTGTCATTTCCGGGGCTGCCCGCGGGCGCCCCGGGAACGGTCCAGCCGTCGAACGTGTCACCGTCGTCCTCGAAGGACGTCGTGCCTTCACCCGTGGATACCGTGACGTCGTCGACGAAGAGACCGGCCGCCCGAATGATCTCGTCACTTGCATAGCTGATCGAGACCTCGACCTCGGTTCCGGCGTAATCCGAGAGATCCACCGACCACGCCTCGGGACCGTCACTACTGCCGGTGGCGGCGTTCCAGGAGCCCGTGGTCCCGGTGGGCGCGCACGTGCCGTCGCCGTTGTCGCCCTGGTAGTGGCTCAGGAAGGGGTGCAGGCTCAACCAGGTCGGGCACGAGAAGCCGGTGTCGGTGCTGGTGTGGCCGTTCTGGTCGGGCAGCGTGGTCCACTCCTCCGATCCCGGCGCGTGTGCCTCGACGAAGGCGTAGTCCCAGGCCGGCTCCGTGAAACGGGTGATCCAGAATGACAACTGCGCACCCCCAGCCGGAACGCTGATCGTCCTCGTCAACCGTTTGTAGGATGCATCCGCAGTCTGGGAGAACGCGAACCGTTCACCGGTACGTGGCGTAGCGATGGACCCGAAGAGGTCCGGATCGAACGCATCCCAGTACTTGATGCCGTCGGCCTGGTAGGCGCGCAAGTCGAACTCGCCAATGGTGGCGGTGGCCAGGTAGGACGCCATGGGCTCACGCTGGTCCCACGTCCACGTGGTCCAGCCGCCGCGCGTCCGGGAGCTCTTCAGCACCCCGTTGGAGACGCCGGTCAAGCCCTCCGGGACGGTGATGGCGATGCGGTAGGAGGCCTTGTCGCTCGGGTGGTCGTTGACCGGGAACCAGGACGCGGCCACGTCTGGTTCCCCGACGACGAGTGCGCCGTCATCGGTGTGGAAGAAGCCCGCCGTGCCGAGGATCGGGTTCTCGTACAGCGCAGGAATGCCCTCATAGCGGATGACGGTCGTGAACCGCTCGCCGGAGTCCAAGCTGCGGCGGGGCTTGATCGTCAGCTCACCGCCCGAGCGCTGCCAGGACGCGCGACGGCCCTCCACCCGCACCGAGTTCACCGTCAGGCCGTCCAGGTCGAGGTTGAACTGCGAGAGTCGCTGCTTGGCCCGGGCCGTGATCGTCGCGGTACCCGCCAGCACGTCGGTGTCGGGGGTGTACCGGATGTCGAGGTCGTATTGCTTGACGTCATAACCGCCGTTGCCGTCGAGTGGGAAGTAGGGATCACCTATCCCGGGAGCTCCCGGTGAGGCCGGGCGACGGGTGGCGGCATCGGCGCTGACGGCGAGCACCGGGACCACGGCAAGGGTGACGACGGCGACGGCTGCGGTGACGGCGCGACGGAACATGGGACCCCCGGTGACAAGTCGAATCAGGCTCGCTTCACATTACTCATTTCGGTCGCCGGCCATAACCCCTCACGGTGTCCGCCTCGATCTCGACCAGCCGCGCGGGATCGTTGAGTGCCGCCACCGCAACCATGGTCGACGCCGGCCGGATGCTGCCGAAGACCTCGCCATGAACCCGGCCGACTGCCGCCCAGTGCGTCACGTCGGTGACGTAGATCCGGGTTCGCTCCACTGACCCACACCTGATCCCCCACTCGGACAGCTCGGGAGTACCCGACGATCGCCTCCCACCGGCACCGGAGGAGATGAGCCGGCAACCGGATGATGGCCTGGCGTCAGCGCATGACAGCTGCGCTGGCCGGGGAACGGGGACGTGGCACCGTCGTCCGGGCGGGCATCTCGTAGCACTCGCGCAACGCGGCGCCGTGACCCGCAGGGGCAAAGAACCAGCCCTGGCCGTGCTGGACGCCCAAGCTCCGCAGCCGGCGGGCGTCATCCGCCGTCTCTATCCCCTCGGCCACCACCGTCGCGCCGCACCCGCGGGCGAAGTCGACCATCGACCTCACCAGGGTGGTGAGCACGCTGTCGTCGCCGACACCGGCGACAATCGTGCGGTCGAGTTTGAGCACGTCCGGGGATGTCAGCACGATGTGGCGAAGCGAGGAGAAGCCGGCTCCCACGTCGTCGATCGCCAGCCGCATCCCCGCCGCGCGCAGTGCGGCCAGCGCGGCCAGCAGCTCCTCATAGTCCGCTACTGGGTCGTGCTCGGACAGCTCCAGGACGATCCGTTGCAGCGGAGCGCGGCGGAGGAAGCGACGGACGCGCGCCAGGAGCAATGTGGCGGGTGAGACGTTCATCGCCACGTAGCCAGTGACTGCGCCGAGGGCTTCAGCCGCTCGTCGCAACGCCAGCAGTTCCAGCTCGTCACCGAGATCGACACGGTGGGCATCGGCGAAAACGACATCAGGGGGCTGTTGCCAGGCTCCGGGGAAACGAGCGAGAGCCTCGGCGCCGACGCGACGACCGGTGGCCAGATCGACGATCGGCTGTAAGGCGATCTCGGGACCGCCGGCAGCGATCACCGGCGCCAGCTTGGCAGTGACCGCCGAGCGCTGCGCCTGCTCGCTCAATTCCGGTTCGATGACGAGTGCGGCCGCGTGCGCGAGCACCTTCAACAGGGCCTGATCCCGGTCGGTGAGCTGCTCGTCGGTCGACAGGCCCGCTGCACAGAACGTGCCATACAGAGTCCCGTCGCTCAGCGTCACCGGAACCGAGATGAAGCTACGCACCCTGGGCAGCCAGGCTGCGGGTCGTCGCATGGCGGCTGGGACAGCGGTGAGATCAGGCATGACGGCGGGCAGTTCGCCGTCGAGCACCCCCTGGCACAGCGACGTCGACTGCCGTTGCGTCACCTTCTCGGGGAACAGCAGCGGAACGGCGGAGTCGACCACCTCCAGGTGCTGGGTGGTCCCGTCGAGCCGCGACAGGAAAGCCGTGCTCAAACCCAGGGACGTGCGAGCGGTGTGCAACAGGTCAGCGACCTGGTTCTCGGCATTCGTCCGCTTGCGGCCCACTCTCATCATGTCGGCAGCCGTACCGGGCTGCTTGAGATGATCAGCGGGGTGCCAGCGGGGCACCGGTCACGGCAGCCTGCAGGAGTTGCCACAGCTGGTCTACGTGGTGGCGCTGAGTGGCCTCCGCCCCGATGGACACCCGGACCAGCCACCGGCCGTCGACGATTGCGGGGGTGACGAAGGCCCGGCCGGAGCCGTTGACGGCGGCCGCCCAGCCCAGCGTGTGGTTGTCCAGCGCGTCGGGATCCATGTCGCCCTCCGGCTCGTGCCGGACGCAGACGGTCTGTAGTGCGACCGGGGCCATCACTCGCCAGCCCGGCGCGCCTCGCACCTGCTCGGCCAGCCACTGGGCGTTGGCGAGGTCGCGGCGCAACCGCTCGCGGATGCTGTCCACACCGTCCAGACGCAGCTGGAACCACAGCTTGAGCGCCCGGAACCGGCGGCCGAGCGGGATGCCCCAGTCCCGGTACTGGGTCACCTCGCCGTCAGCGGCGGAACGCAGGTAGGACGGATCGGTGGCCATCACCCGGATCAGGTGGCCCGGATCGCGGACGTAGAGCAGCGAGCAGTCGAGGATCGTGCCCAGCCACTTGTGGGGGTTCCACGACAACGAGTCCGCACCGTCGACCCCTTCCGCGAGCGGGCGCATCTCGGGCAGCAGCAGCGCGGCGCCCGCCATCGCGGCGTCGACGTGAACCCAGGCGCCATACGGTGCCGCCGTCTCGACGACGGCCGCCACCGGGTCGACCGCCGTGGTGCCCGTCGTGCCGACCGAGGCCACCACGGCGGCTGGTATCCGTCCGTCGGCGACGTCCCGCTGGAGGGCACGGGCGAGCGCCTCGGGACGCATGGCGTAGGTCCGCGGGTCGACCTCGATCAGCCGCAGATTGTCCCGGCCGAACCCGGCGAGCAGCGCCGCCTTGGTGATCGAGGAGTGGGCCTCGGTGGAGGCATAAACGACGAGCGGCGCCGGCTCGCCCTGCAACCCACCACGAGCGGCGCTGTGGTCGCTCGCGCGTTCACGGGCGGCGAGCAGCGCGACCAGGCAGGCTGTCGAGGCGGTGTCATGCATGGCGCCGCGCCAGGTCGCCGACAGCCCGGTGAGCTCGCGCAGCCAGTCGGTCACGACCTCCTCGACCTCGGTCAGCGCGGGCGCCGACGCCCAGGTGATCCCCAGCGCACCCAGGCCGCCGGCGGCCAAGTCACCCAGCACCGACGACAGCGAGGCGTTGGAGGGGAACCACCCGTAGAAGTCGGGGCTCTGGGTCTGCGTGATGCCCGGCACGACGATCCGGTCCAGATCGGCGAGCAGCGCTGCGAACGGTTCGCCGGTCTCCGGGGGCGCCGCAGGCAGGGCGGTCGCCACCTCACCAGGCGCGACGCGGGAGGCCACGGGCAGTAGCGGGATCCGCTCCCGGTGGTCGGCGATCCACTCGACGAGCGCGTGCGCGGCCACTCGGAACTCCTGCGGGGTCACATCGGCATCATCCCATCGGACAAACCTGGCTGCCGGTTATGTGGCGTAGGCCGGTATATCCGGCACGTCCTCTTGAAGGACGAACGCATGCCGCCATATGTTTCGCCTATGTGGTGGTTGATCAAGAAAAGCCCGCCGCAGGACGTCGACCGACCGCAGAGGGAACGGACACGAACGTGAACCCAGATATTCGTCTAGTCGTATTGATCCTCCTCGGTGCCGGCTCCGTCCTCGGCCTCGGCATCACGATCGGGCGGTGGATGATGCAGCGGCATGTGACGCACACGCTGGCCGACGCCCGGCAGGAGCTCAACCGTCGCCGCGCCGCGAGCCAGCGCAACGAGCGAGAGGTGATCTCGCTCACCCAGGCGCGTGCCGTGGATGCAGCCGACCTGGAGCGACTGCAGACCCAGGTGGCCGACGTCGGACAGTTGCGGGACCGGGTCGGGCAGGTCGAGCAGCAGTCGGTGACCATAGAGCGCCTGTATCGCCAAGTGGCTGACCTCCGGCAACAGCTCGCTGAGCGGCGGGAGCGGGACGCAGCGGTACTGGCAGTCGCGCACGCACTGGCGGTGGAGGAGGTGGTCATCGACGAGGCAGCGCCCGAGGGGACGAGTGAGCCCGCGGCCGCGGATCCGTCGGATTCACCAGACCGGGGGGATGCAGTGGATTCGGTGGACATCGCCGCCTTCGAGGCGGCGAATATCATCGCGAACGGTATCCCGCGTGCCCGTGACGGCAAAGGCCGGGGCAAGGCCGACCACGACGACCTCACGCTGATCGAGGGTATCGGGCCGAGAATCGAGTCGCTGTGTCATGCGGCGGGTATCACGACCTGGCAGGCAATGGCCGATACCCCGATAGAGCGGCTGCGGGACATGCTGGCCACCGCGGGCTCGCGGTACACCATGCACCAGCCCGAAAACTGGCCGGCACAGGCCCGCGAGTTGCTGGCCGGCCGACCGACGGTCGTGGGGCGAACGGACTCGGACATGGCAGCCGTCGGGTAGCGGCAACCTGGCAAACGTCAGGTGGCGGCCCACAGCAGTGCGGGCACGGCAGTGCGGACACGGACCCGGTAGCAGTCGCCGGCCCGTCATGAACGCGGCCGGGGGTGAACCCGGACGTCGGCCCGAACTGGTCGTCCCCCGTGGCCTGGGCCAACGGCGACGGCTGACGCTTTAGCCGCGCGCGATGACCTCAGGCGGGCGAGTCGGCGGGGCGGCGCCGGAACAACACCGACCCGATCACGAACGTCACCAGTCCGGTCCACGCAGGCAGCGCGATGCCGAAGACCCGGTCCGGGCGGCCGGAGAGCAAGCCGTCGAGCCCCACCTGCGACACCACGAAGAGGCCCCCTGCGGTCAACGCCACTGCGGTCACCGCCACCACCTCCCCCACTCGCCGTTTGTCGACAAATGTGGGTGTCGCGGAGCCGCCCGGGGTGCTTTTGTCGACAAAGGGCGAGGGGCGGAAGGCGACGACCAGTATGACCATCGGCACCGCGCAGGCCACCAGCCACACCGGCACCAGCGCCCACCATGCCGTCGTGAGCGCAGGCGGCAACGACACCCCGCTCAGCAGGAGGAGGCCCTGCACCGCGAAAGCAGCGGTCAGGTGCCAGCAGAACAGCGTCATGATCACCGAGTTGCCGACCACCACGGCTGCCCACGGCTTCGGCCGCTGCAGCCATCGAGTCACCGGTGCCCGCACCAGCAGCGCCGCCCCGATCAGACCGAAGCCGTGGGCCAGCAGTGCCAGGTTGGGCGGAGCGAAGTTGGCCGCGCTGCTGCCGGGCAGCCCCTGCATGTCGACGGGGTACCAGCCCATGACCAGGGTGAGCAGGACCGCGCCGCCGAAGCCGGCCAGCGCCAGCACGGCGGGGCGGGCTCTACGGGTCAGGCTGCCGTCGGCCCACCCGAAGCCGAGCTGGTGAATGGTCAGCCACACCACGATGATGTTCAGCGGCCCGGCCCACGCCACATCGGCCAGGTAGCGCAGCGCATCCAGCACTGCCACCACGGCTACCAGTGAGAGCAATGCCCACAGCCCCAGCCGGCGGTGCACGGCGTGCATGGCCGGTGCCGCAGCGACGACCACCAGGTAGACGGCGATGAACCACAGCGGAGTCGGGACCCGGTCCAGCGCAAGCTCGATCGGCCGGCCCCCGGCCCCCGCGGTCTCCAGGACCACCGCCGCCGCCACCCAGACCAGCAGCAGGACGAGCACCGGCCCGAGCAGCCGTGCGGCCCGCGCCCCGACGAACTCGCGGTAGGCGCGGCGACGGGCCGAGGTGAGCGTCTTGGCATGCGAGAAGCCGCCGACGGCGAAGAACACGGGCATCACCATCACGGCCCAGGTGACGAGCTGTGCGATGCGGCTGGCACCCAGCGCGTCGGTGCCGTCGAGCACGACGAGGACCAGCAGCCAGTGGGCGATGACGACGACGCCGATCGAGGCCACTCGAAGGAAGTCCGCGTAGCGGTCGCGTGAGGCGGGGGTGGCAGTGGTGATGTCTGTCAGGAACATGGTGGGCGATGTCACTGGGGGCCTCCACAGCTGGCTGTCGGTGTCTGTTCACCGTCGCCGCCGCCACCCCAGCGGCGGCAGCGCTGCTCTACTCAGCTCTGGCGCGGGAGGATGCTCACTGCGGGTGGGTAGGAATACTTACCGACAGGCGACAGGGAGCCGGACGTGCGACTGCTGGATCGGGTGGCATACACCTCCGACGGTGCGCTGCGCCCCAACGCCCTGGTCCGTGCCGCCCAGGTGTTCCGGTGGGGAGCGCTGGCGTGGCTCGCGGTGCTGGTCGCCACCGGCATCCCGCAGTTCGCCACCCCCTGGCTCGGCTGGGTCGTGCTCGCGCTGATCACCGGCTGGACCGTCGCGCTGACCATGACGCGGCCGCGCTGGTCGATCCCGCTGCTCGCGGTCGACCTGACCATTGCCGTGGCCCTGCTGGTCGTCGACGTCGAGACCGGCTACTTCGCCACCATCTACCCGATCGCCGCCCCACTGACCTGGGCGGCGGTGCATGGTTTCCGGCACGGCCTGTTCGCCGGCGGAGCGATCGCGGCCGTCCTCATCGGCACTCACCTGGTCCTCGGCCTGGAGCCGGGGGCACCCACGATGTACGTGGTCTCCGACGCCTTCACGATCATCCTGGCGATCAGCGGGGTGGGGGTGGTGTCCTCGCTGCTGCGCCGATCGACGGCGGCGCTGCTGGCGGCGCAGGCCGAGGAGCTCGCCGCCCGTGAGGCCGCGGCCCGCCTCGCCGAGCGCGACAGCCTGGGACGTAAGATCCACGACTCCGTGCTGCAGTCGCTGACGATGGTCCACAAGCGCGGTCGCGAACTGGCGGCGCAGGAAGCGGTGCCCGGCTCGGACGTCGCCCGGCTCGCCGAGCTCGCTGCCGCGCAGCAGGTGGCGTTGCGTGACCTGCTGCTGCGCACGACAGCACCGCCCGTAGGTGCTGCCTCGGTGCCCGCCACGCTCGCCGCCGCGGCGGCCACCGTGCGAAGTGAGCTCGACGTGGTCGTCAACGCCACGGAGGACGTCACCGTGCCGGCCGCCACTGCCGACTCGCTGGCAGCGGCGGTGGAGCAGGCGCTGCGCAACGTCGTCGCGCATGCCGGAACGGACCGCGCCTGGGTCTTCGCCGAGCGGGACGGCACGAACCTCGTCGTGAGCGTCCGCGACGACGGGTGCGGCTTCGTCTTCGACGCCGCGGCCCTGCGGCACGCCGGCCGCCTCGGCCTGTTGAGCAGCATTCAGGGCCGGATCGAGGATGTCGGCGGCACCCTGACGGTGACGTCTTACCCCGGGAAGGGCACCGAACTCGAAATAGTCATCCCGCTACCGTCCGGAGGAGGCACCCCATGAGGCATCGCATCGTCGTCGCCGACGACCACCCGATGTGGCGCGACGCGGTGCGAGCAGACCTCGAACGCGACGGCGACCTGATCGTCGTGGGCCAGGCGGCCGACGCCACTACGGCGGTCGCGACAGCGGCGGCCCACCGCCCCGACCTCGTGCTGCTGGACCTGAACATGCCCGGTGGCGGCGGCGCGGCGGCGATCCCCAACATCCTCGAACGCTCACCGGCGAGCAAGGTCCTCATGCTGTCGGCCTCCGGCGAGGAGGCTGACGTGCTGGCGGCGGTGAAAGCCGGCGCCAGCGGCTACCTGCTCAAGAGCGCCACTGGGGAGGAACTGCTGTCCGCTGTGAGGGCTGTCATCGCTGGTGAGCCGGTGTTCTCACCAAGCCTGGCCGCCCTCGTGCTCGGTGAGTTCCGCCGGGTCGCTGCGGGATTGTCCGCAGAGGAGTCGATAGCCGGACCATCAGGACTGACGGCTCGCGAGACCGAGGTGCTGCGCCTCGTGGCCAAGGGCTACGCCTACCGCGAGATCGCCGAGCGCCTGGTCGTCAGCGTCCGGACGGTGCAGAATCACGTCCAGAACATCTTCCGCAAGCTGCACGTGAACAGCCGCTATGAACTGATGCGGCTGGCGATGGACACGGGGTTAGACCGCCAGGAGTGACGAGCCGCTACTGTCGACGGCTGGCAGCGAGGAGGCCACATGTCAGAGCAGCCCGTCAGCAAAGAAGACTTCCTGTACCGGCCGTCGACCTACCGGGGCAAGGTGGATCCGGCCGCACTGGTGTTCAACGCAAACCTGCAGGAGTTCGCCCGCCGGGTGGGCTTCATCTGCGACCTCGAGACCAGCGGCAAGATCCCGCCCAGCGATGCATACGAGCGGATCCGACGGCTGTGGGAGCAGCTGGACCTGTCACATCACACCCTCGGCATCGGCGAGCCACCGGCCGCGACGGACAGGCCGGAATAGACGCCGACGGCCGGGTGAGCGGTTGCTCACCCGGCCGGGATTGATCAGATCAGCGCCATCACATCGGCGCGTTCAGATCAGAGGGGGCGGACGTTGGAAGCCTGGGGGCCCTTCTGGCCGGGGGTGATGTCGAACTCGACGCGCTGGTTCTCCTCCAGGGAGCGGTAGCCGCCCGCCTGGATCGAGGAGAAGTGGACGAAGACGTCAGCCGCCCCGCCGTCGGGGGTGATGAAGCCGAAGCCCTTTTCGCCGTTGAACCACTTGACGATGCCCTGTGTCATGCCTGTGCCTTCTGTTTGGTGAGGTGGAGGTGGTGCTGCTGCAGTCGCATTCGGGTCGAACACGACAAACGCCCGCCGGAGACAACTCCGCGGGCGTTTGGTGAACGATCGGGGACTGCTACTGCAAGCGCCGCCAAGGCTAGCACAGGCAGCAGATCACTCACCCGGTCGTCCACTTCGCGCGAACTGCCTACGCTCACCACGTGAAACGCTCGGACATCAGCGCCGCCCTGCGGTACGCGCGCCCCCGCTCGTTCTGGCTGGAGGACCCGGCCAGGCCCGACCAGCTCCCGCGGCTGGCGGGCGACATCCGCTGCGACCTCGCCGTGGTGGGCGGCGGGTACTGCGGACTGTGGACCGCGTTGCTGGCCAAGGAGGCCGACCCCGAGCGCGACGTCGTGCTGCTGGAAGCGGACGAGGTGGGCGGCGCGGCCTCTGGACGCAACGGCGGGTTCTGCGCCGCGAGTCTCACTCACGGCCGGGCGAACGGCGTGCAGCGCTTCGGCGACGAGATCGATCGGCTCGACAGGCTGGGCGCCGCCAACCTCGACGCGATCGAGGCGACGCTGGCACGCCACGGCATCGACGCGGAGTTCGAGCGGCGCGCCGAGCTGACCGTGGCGACGCAGGAATGGCAGCTGGCCGAGCTGCGAGGCGCGCACGAGTCCGGGTTCGCGGGCCCCGGCAGCCGACTGCTCAGCGCCGAGGACGTACGCAGCCGTGTGGACTCCCCGACCTACGTCGGTGGAGCATTGGACGCTGGCACCCTCGCCCTGGTCCACCCAGCCAAGCTGGCCTGGGGCCTGAAGCGGGCGTGCCTGTCACTGGGGGTGCGAATCGTCGAGCACACCCCGGTACATGCCCTGGAGGACGAGGCCTCGACGGTCGGCCTGGTCACCAATGGCGGGCGGGTCCATGCCGCCCAGGTTGCGGTGGCGACCAACGCGTTCGCGAACCCGCTGCGCTCGGCCCGCAGGTACACGGTCCCGGTCTACGACTACGTGCTGATGACGGAGCCGCTTGACGCCGAGCAACTGGCGTCGATCGGGTGGTCGCAGCGCGACGGTATCTCCGACGCGGCCAACCAGTTCCACTACTACCGGCTCAGCGCGGACAACCGGATCCTGTGGGGCGGCTACGACGCCGTCTACTATTTCGGTCGGCAGGTGGCCAGCGCCTACGACCATCGGGCGGCAACCTACCGACTTCTGGCCAGGCAGTTCTTCGAGACCTTCCCGCAATTGGCGGGGGTGCGGTTCAGCCATCGCTGGGGTGGGGCCATCGACACCTGCAGCCGCTTCTGCGTCATGTTCGGCACGGGGATGCGAAGTCGGGTGGCTTATGCCGTCGGCTACACCGGGTTGGGCGTCGGTGCCACCCGGTTCGGAGCCCAGGTGATGCTGGACTTGCTGGGCCATGAGCCGACCGAGCTGACGGAGCTGAAGCTGGTGCGCAGCAAGCCCACCCCCTTCCCGCCCGAGCCGCTGGCCTGGCTGGGCATCCAGGCGACCCGTGCGTCGATCGCCCAGGCGGATCGCAACGGCGGTAAGCGAAACCTGTGGCTGCGCACCCTGGACCGCTTCGGGCTCGGCTTCGATTCGTGATCACTGCCTGATCGCGGTCTGCGTCGGCTGGTCAGTCTCCCGGGACGGACAACCGGTCCAGGGCAGCCCTGAGGAGGGCACGCGCCCGGTCCGGGGGGAGCCGGGTCGGCTCGACCCGCGGCAGTGGCGGCCAGGCCGTCGAGCAGCGCCAGCAGGCCGGCGGCCTCCTGCCTCGTCTCGCCGCCGGACAGCTCGGGACGCATGTCCGACACGAGTGCGGCCAGGGCGTCCTCGAGTTGCTGCCAGTCCTGGTGATGCCGGGCTGCGGTTGCCTGGTCCACCGCCGCTCGCGCCAGCCGCTGCAACCACACGACGACAGCCGGCCGGTCGTCGGGACCGAGCCCGAGCAGGGCTTCGCACACATCGTGCAGCCGTCGGGCCTGGGATGACGTCGGGCGCAGGTGGCGCTCCAGATCGGCGACCAACTGCACGCCGATCCGGTCCATCGCCGCTTGCAGCAGCGCCTGCCACGTCCGGGACGTGTTTCGGCTGTTCGATACCCGATTGCACCTGATGCTCTCCGAGGTCGACCCGCTGTTCGACAACTGGGACCGGTGCACCACCTGCACGACGTCGGCTGAGCCCCTCGAGCGGGCCCGGGCTCAGGCCTCGATCACCACGGGAATGATCAACGGGCTGCGCCGAAGCGAGCGCTGCGCCCAGCGCCCGACGGTCCGGCTGATGAGTTCTTCGAGTTGATGCGGGTCTCCGATGGACTCCTTGGCCGCCTGCAGCAGCGCCTCGGCGATGAGCGCCGTCATCGGCTCGAAGGTCTTCGCGTCGTGGATGAAACCGCGGGCGAGGAAATCCGGCGGCTCCGCCAGCGCCCCGGTGTCGGCGTCGACCAGGCACACCACGGTGATGACGCCCTCCTCGGCCAGCGTCCGGCGGTCCTTCAGCGAGGCCTCGGTGATCTCGCCGACGCTGCCGCCGTCGACGTAGACATACCCCGCGGGCACCTTGCCGGTGATCTTCGCCAGCCCGTCGACCAGGTCGACGACGACGCCGTCGTCGGCCAGCACGACCCGCTCGGCTGGTACGCCGGTGGCCACCGCCAGGTCACCGTTGGCGCGCAGGTGGCGCCATTCGCCGTGCACCGGCATGACGTTGGACGGGCGCACGATGTTGTAGCAGTAGACCAGCTCGCCGGCGCTGGCATGGCCCGAGACGTGGACCTTGGCATTGCCCTTGTGGACCACGTTGGCGCCCCACCGGGTGAGATTGTTGATCACTCGGTAGATGGCGTTCTCGTTGCCGGGGATCAGGGAGCTGGCCATGAGCACGGTGTCTCCCTCACCGATCCGGATCTCGTGGTCGCGGTTGGCCATCCGCGACAGCGCCGCCATCGGCTCACCCTGCGACCCGGTACAGACCAGACAGACCTGATGCGGCGGCAGCTTCTCCAGCCGCTTCATGTCGACGATCAGACCGTCGGGGATGTCGAGGTAGCCGCGCTCGGACGCGATCTGCATGTTGCGCACCATCGACCGGCCGACGAAGGCGACCTTTCGGCCGTGCGCGGCGGCGGCGTCGAGCATCTGCTGGATGCGGTGCACATGGCTGGCGAAGCTGGAGACGATCACCCGGCCCGGCGAGGTCCGGAACACCTTCTCGATGGCCGGCGTCAGCTCGCGCTCGGACAGCGTGAAGCCGGGCACCTCGGCATTGGTGGAGTCGACGAGGAACAGGTCGACGCCCTCGTCACCGAGCCGGGCGAACCCCGGCAGGTCGGTCAGCCGGTCGTCCATCGGGAACTGGTCCATCTTGAAGTCCCCGGTGTGCAGCACCAGGCCCGCACGGGTCCGGATGGCGACCGCCAGGCTGTCGGGGATCGAGTGGTTGACCGCCAGGAACTCCAGGTCGAACGGACCGAAGGTGCGGGTGTCGCCCTCGGAGACCTCGTGGACCGTGGGCTTGATCTTGTGATCCTTGAGCTTGGCCTCGATGAACGCCAGCGTCAGCGCGGAGCCGACCAGCGGGATCGTCTTGCGCTCGCGCAGCAGGTAGGGAACGCCGCCGATGTGGTCCTCGTGGCCGTGGGTCAGCACGACGGCGACGATGTCGCCGAGGCGGTGCCGGATGGCGGTGAAGTCGGGCAGGATCAGATCGACGCCGGGCTGGTGCTCCTCGGGGAACAGCACGCCGCAGTCGACGATGAGCAGCTTGCCCTGGTGCTCGAAGACAGTCATGTTGCGGCCGATCTCGCCGAGGCCGCCAAGGCCGACGATCCGCAGACCGTTGGGGGCGAGTTTGGGCGGGGTGCCGAGTTCGGGGTGGGGGTGACTCACGTACCCACCGTATGCGTTGCGCTGGTCAAGCCCGCCTCTGGCCCAGGTCGGCTTGGCCTGGCGAACGGTGCGCCACTTCAAGGTGGCCCGGCCTGGTTCCGGCCGGGTCCTGCTGGAGCGCCTCTCCCAGCACATCCACAGCTGCCCCGCTGCCCCTTCTCAGCTTCCGACGGTTGCGTGTAAGGGCCGTCGGAGATCGCCCGCAGACGCAGTGCGGGCGGCCCGGCGGACCATGGGGATCGCCTGCGATTCTTACTCCGTGGACGCCACCCAACCGGCCGATGAACGCTCGGCCGAATTGCCCGACCCCACACGCTGGTTTCGGCTCGACGGCAAAGTCGCGGTGGTGACCGGCGCGAGCTCCGGCCTTGGACTTGGATTCGTGCAGGCGCTGGCCGGGGCCGGGGCGGCCGTGATGCTCGGCGCTCGGCGCTCGGATCGGCTGGCGGCAGCTGCCACCCGACTGGGCGCGGCCGGGGCCCGCGCGGCGTGGTGCGCGACCGACGTGACCCGACCCGAGGACTGCGATCGGCTGGTCGAGGCGGCCGTGACGGCTTTCGGCAGGGTCGACGTGCTGATCAACAACGCAGGTCTGGGGACTGCCGTGCCGGCGCTGCGCGAGTCGCCCGAGGACTTCCGCCGGGTTCTCGCGGTCAATCTGGAGGGCGCGTACTGGATGGCCCAGGCGTGCGCCCGGGTGATGACGCCCGGCGCCAGCATCGTCAACGTCGCCAGCGTGCTCGGCCTGTCGCCGTCGTGGGCGCCGCAGGCCGCGTACAGCGCCAGCAAGGCGGGCCTGATCGGACTGACCCGCGATCTCGCCCAGCAGTGGTCGGGGCGTCGGGGCATCCGGGTCAATGCGCTGGCGCCGGGATACTTCGCCTCCGAGATGACCGAGCAGATCCCGGCGGAGACGCTGCAGCGGATCGTGTCGACGGCGAGCCCGCTCGGTCGGCTGGGCGAGCAGCGCGAACTCGACGCGGCCATGCTGTTCCTGGCCTGCGACGCCTCCTCGTACATCACCGGCACGACGCTGGCGGTCGACGGCGGGATGACGATGCGCTGACTTCTGCGAGCTCAGCTGTCGAAATCCCGCCAGCTCATGTATTTGTCGCGCTCGTGGCCGCACCGACGGCACTGCTGGTAGTGCGCGCGGCGACCACCCACCTCGGGGTTGTTCCGGTCCGCCCACCAGTGGATACCGATCTGGCACAGCACCCAGGCCCGCCCCCGGTAGGCCGTCCGGGTCCAGCGCTCGGCCGGCGTGACACGGTCCGCCCGGTCCAGCACCCATCCCTTCGCGGTGTTGGGACCTTCGTGAGCGCGGTGGCGCACCATGGGGAAAAGATCCGCCCGCCGTCGTGAACTGTCAAGGGGTGGCCGCGGCCGGAGCCACGGTGCCATGCCGGTCGTCGGCGAGCGCTGCGCGGCGCAGCAGGACGGCCTTGTGCGCCTGATCGGCCGCCACAGCGGCGGCGGCCGCCCACGCCTGCCACCCGCCGCGCTCGCCCGCGCGCTCCAGCAGGTCCGCCCGCCGGCGCATCCGCCCTGCTCTGCCTGACTGCCGAGGGCGACCTGAAGGACGGGGAGACCGTCCTCATCGAGGGGGCTGGGGGAGGCGCCGGCGGGTTCGCCGTGCAGATCGCTGCGCTGCTGGGCGCGGCCGTCATCGCCTCGGCCGCCACAGCCGAGCGACGCCAAGCCGCCCGCGCCCTTGGAGCCGCGCACGCCGTCGATTCCACCAGCCCCGACTGGCCCGATCAGGTGCGCACCCTGACGAGTGGTCGCGGCGTCGACGTCCTGCTGCATGTCTCCGGCGGTGAGGTGCTGGGCCAGGCACTGGACCTGCTGGCGCCGTTCGGCCGGCTCGTCGTCGCGGGCCGGGCCGGCGGGCGGACGGGGGTGATTCCGACCGAGATGATGGAGCGCTTCCTGTATCGACCCTCGCTGCATCAGAGCATCCGGGTGTTCAACCTCGGCCTCTACTTCGGGATGCGCCCGGCCGAAGCCGGTGCGGCACTGGGCCGGCTCATCGGCTGGATCATCGAGGGTCGGGTCAAGGTGCCGGTGGGACATGTCATGCCGCTGGCGGCGGCCGCCGAGGCGCATCGCGTGATCGAGCAGCGACGCAGCGTTGGCAAGATCATCCTCAAACCCTGGCTGTAGTGCCCGAACCGGCACGCCTCACCCGGCGTGCCGGTATCGCTGCCAGCGCCGGTCGAGCAGGCCGCGGTCGGGCTGTTCGGCTACGCGACGCGGCACCACGCGAAGCCGCTGGCCGTGTAGTTCCTGCAGGCCGTGACGCAGCATCGGACCGTCGATCTCGGCGAGGATGTCGGCCCGGAGGTCGACCCGGAGGTCCGGTGAGATCCCGAGGATGTCCGTATCGTATGCGGAATGGTGGATCTTGCACAGCGCCAGGCCGTTGGACACCGCCGCGATGCCCTCCTCGGTCGCGTCGGGGGCGATGTGGGCGGCGTCGAGCAGCGGTGGGTGCGCCAGGGAGCACACGGCGCACCGCTGGGTGTAAGCGCGCAGCACGTGCGCGCGGAAGACCGGCTGGTGCAGCCGTTGCCTGGTCTGTGTGACGAGGTAGCGACGGGTCCACGCCTCGGCCGGTGAGTCGTCGGCCACCCGGCGCAGCGCGACCGGCAGTTCGGCGATCTGGAGGTTGAACTGTTGTCGCGAGGGCTCCTCGGAAGCGATGAACACCGGGTAGATCGGCAGGTACCGGGCGCCACCGACGCCGAAGAACCAGATGAGAGGGACACCGGTCGCCTGGGCGGTCCGCAGCGCCCGGTTCTCGGGGTGGTCGCCGTCCTCGCCCCGCCACTTATAGCCGATCATGCCGTCTGGGTCGATCGCGTCGTCGTACGGCCGCGGCCGGCCGGGACGGGTGTAGGTCGTCAGGATGCTGAGCGCCGCCCGGAGCTGGGCCGGCTTGCGGATGCCTCGCTGCGCGTCGACGAGTGGGAACGGCTCGCCGTCGAACGTGAAATCGCTAACGTCCTCCCTGCTCAGCGCGTTGTTGCCGTCGTTGGACCGGATGGCGAGCCATGCCATCGCCTCGCGGCGCAGCCTTGCCTCGAGATCGACGGACCAGGCCATGTCGGCAGCCTGCCAGCCGGGCCCGGCCGCTGCGGCGACTTTGCGATGTGTGCATCGGCGACGTCGCGGCCGCACTCTCTGACGAGGAGGTGACGGGGCTGTTCCACACTGCTCGTTCTGAATTGGTGAAGGAGGGCGATCGCATGGCCGGCGCGCTTCAGGCGGCAGGGCTGCTCGTGTGGCGACGACGAGGCGACCAGGTGCAGGTCCTCCTCGCGCACCCGGGCGGGCCGCTCTTCGCACGCAAGGATGCCGGTCACTGGACGGTGCCCAAGGGCGAGGTCGGCGACGGTGAGGACCCGCTCACTGCCGCGCGCCGCGAGTTCGCCGAGGAGATCGGCACCGCCGCCCCGACCGGCCCGGCGGTCCCGCTGGGTCAGGCGCGCCAGAAGAGCGGCAAGGTCAACACCGTGTGGGCCGTCGAGGGCGACGTCGACGTCACGGCGGTGGTGAGCAACGAGTTCACCATGGAGTGGCCACCGCGCTCACGCCGAATGCAGAGCTTCCCGGAGGTCGACCGGGCCGTCTGGTTCGACCTCGACGGTGAAGCGCGCGTGCGGATCCGGACGGCGCAGGTGGTCTTTCTCGACCGGCTCAGGGCACGCATCCAAGGGGCGCCGGACCCTGTGCAACCTACTCTGGACCCGTGATGGCGCCCGGGGCGGAGCAGGTAGCGCGACATCCTCGTCACCTGGCTGCGGGCTGCCATGGCGCCGGACCCCGAAAAATTCATCTCACGTTCGGCGCGTCGTCAGGCGGAGGAAACCGGCAATCGGTACACAAGTAATGACTGGCGGTTCCCCTCCAGATATGAGCTGGAGGGGCCCCGCCTTTCACGCGACCAGGAACGCCACCCGGCATGCGGAGAGGCGGTCCATCGGGGTGCCGCCCGACCCTGGGTGACCTGCCGGCCGCCGAAACGACCGGGCGTCTTCTCAGTGAATCGATCGCGCACGGTGCGGGGGCGCAAGCAATCCTGCCATCCCGTCACGGATGACCAACTCGGAGAACCGAGAGATACGGAGAACCGCGTTCCCAGACCGTCCACCCCGACCTTAGGAGGAGTCTTCGGGTCGATCACTCGACCTTTCTTCTCCACCGCTTGCCTTGGTGTGCGAGAACCATCGTCCCGCGAGGTATTGCAGCGCAAGGCCTTCGTCATGAATGCCGTCGCGAAACTTGCCGGCTGCCTGTGGATCTTCCTGTGCACGATGGGGCAGTTCCTGTGGACGGCGTGTGGACCGATCGACCGCATCGCCTGTCCAGCGAGTTGCCGAGCTGTGGATGACTTCTCATCCACAGCTGTTGACGGCTGCAGGGACTTCGGTGGTCATGGTCTCACCATGCGGGATGGCTTGCCTCGGCCGATGCTTCGCGGCACTCCTGATGTCCAGCCTGTTCATGCTCGCCGACGGGCCGCCCGGGTGGATTGGGGTCGTGGCGAGCATGACTCCCACTCACAAGCGTGCGGTATGCCCCGCCAGGCGCTGGTCCGTCAGGGTTAAGGGGTTATCTGATGCCCGAGGCCCGGCTTGTCCTTCAGGGCGCCGTGAAGCGATGATCACCAGGACGCCTAGCGCAATGGCGGCCCAGAAGGGTGCTCTCGGAGCAACGAAGGCACCGCTGATGCCGACGGCGACGAGCACGAGGCCCCGCGTCACGCAGGAACACCCTTACCGTTACGACCTCGGCGGAAGCGGGGCGGACGCAGACCCCGGGATCGCTGGTGGTTCGAGTTCGCTAAGCAGGTAAGCGGCTGAGAAGTGACCCACTCGTGTCGTGCCACTGGCACATTGCCGCCCCGCCGGACAGGTGGGGGAGTTGTGCCAGGATGGAGCCGCTGGCTTGGTGTAGCCGAGTGAGCGGCCGGGGGCCGCTGGAGCGAGGGGGTCGGTGATGAGCCGCAACAGAGTTCTCGTCGCGGGTCTCGTCGCGGTTGTCCTGGCCGGCCTCATCGGATGGTTCGCGGGCACCAGGATCGCCTCTCCCGCCGAGATCGCCGCGCGGGCGCAACCGCCGGAGGCGTCGTTGATCACCGTGGCCGTCGACCGGACCGTACTGTCGGCGGACATCGTCGCCCGAGGAACGATCGGCTTCGACGACCCGATCAGCTTGTCGCTGGCGGGCTCGACCGGTAATCCCGACGATCGTCAAGTAGTGACATCCGTTCCCAGCGAGGGGACCGACCTTGACGAGGGCGACGTCGCCGTCGAGGTGGCCGGTCGGCCGGTCTTCCTTCTCGCGGGCGGCCTGCCGCCCTATCGGGACCTGCGTCCGGGTGCGGTTGGCGCCGACGTGCTCCAATTGGAGGAGGCACTGGTCAGGCTGGGATACCTGGACAGCGCGGATGACCGGTGGACGTCGGCCACCGGCGGCGCCGTCGAAGCCCTCTACGCCGCCGCCGGCTATGTGGCCAACTCCACGGCGAGCCAAGAGAAGGAGTCTCTGGAGGCCGCGCGGGCCCGGGTCCAGCAGGCCTCACGGGACCTACGGGCACTCGACTCCGGAACCGGTACCGGTACGACTGGAGCGGCAACCAAGTCCGAGCTACTCGCCGCGCGCTCCGACGTCTCCGCTGCTCAGGAGGCGCTGAGCCTGGCGGAGCTGCAACGAGACACCGACAATGCGGCGGCGGGACGTGCGGTGACGGCAGCTGCGGCGGTGGTCGCGAACGCCTCGGCGGACGTGACATTGGCTGCGGCCCGCTCGGCCCAGGCGCGTTCCGGCACCCACCCGGACACTGGGGAGCCGCCTACTGCGGTGGAGGTCGCCGACCTCGACAGCGCTCTGGCACTGGCGCAAGTCTCCCTCACCGACGCCGCCAATGCCTCGGCCGCCGCCGAGGCCGCCGTTCCCATCACGGCCAAACAGGGAGACTCGGCAGCGGCCGCGGCTCGTCGTGCCGTTGATGTGGCGCGCGCCGCTCTGAAGGAGCGCGAGAGCCCGCCCGCCGCGGCCGGAGACGACGAGGTGCGTGGGGACCTCGTCGCCGAGGTTACCGCCGCAAACGCCGCCCTGGCCGACCTGACGGCCGGCATCGGGACATGGCTGCCATCCGGAGAGGTGGTCTATGTCGCCGCCCTCCCCGTCCAGGTCGCCAAGGTCGAGACGGCCCGCGGGGACGTGCTCTCCGCCGCGTTCATTACCGTCTCGGGGGCCGAGAAGAGCATGACCGTGTCACTGCAGGCAGCCGATCTCAAGCGGGTCGCGGTGGGAGACGTCGTCCGCATCGACGAGGCCGACCTGCCCGTGCCACTGGAGGGAACGGTCAGCGTGATTCCGGATGCCGGCGGCAAGGATCGTGTCGACATCGAGGTAGCGCTGGACCAGATTCCCGAAGAGCTGGTGGGGGCCAACGTCCGAGTGATCATCCCGATAGAGAGCACGGCAGGGGAGGTTCTCGTGGTCCCCGCGGCTGCCCTGTCGTCACTGGCGAGCGGGGATGTCCGCGTTCAGGTCGAAGACTCTCCCGGACAGACCCGGTTCGTCACCGTGAAGACCGGGCTGGCGACCGACGGTTCAGTGGAGGTCGCGCCGCTCGACGGTACCCTCGACGAGGGTGACCGCGTCGTGGTGGGGATGGAGGGGCTTGATGCGGCTGAGCCGTCGTCGGCGCAATCGTCCCCCGGATGACGAGCAGGCCCAGCCGGAGCTGTACGACTGGGAGGGCTCGCCCGATGCCGGGCCGGATCAATACGAGGCAGACGTCCCCATCCCGGTCGTGAAGCTGGCGGGGTTGGGCCGCGAGTACCGCAGTGGCGAGGTCACCGTTCCCGCCCTGGTCGATGTCGACCTCGTCATCCACGCCGGTGAATACGTCTCGGTCGTGGGTCCTTCCGGCAGCGGCAAGTCCACGCTGCTGAACGTCCTCGGGTTACTCGACCACCCGACGGCAGGCTCCTATCTGCTAGACGGGGTCGAGGTGTCGACCCTGACCGAGGTGGATCGCACGGCCGTTCGCGGGCGCAGCATCGGGTTCGTCTTCCAGGCCTTCCACCTGCTGTCCCACCGCACCGTGTTGGAGAACGTGGCGCTGGCGATGCTCTACACCGGAGTGCCCGCCAGTGAGCGGTCAGCTCGCGCCGCCGACGCCCTCGAGTCCGTGGGGATCGGCCACCGCGCGGCTTTCCAGCCCACCCAGCTGTCCGGCGGCGAGCGTCAGCGAGTCGCGATCGCCCGGGCCATCGTCAGCCGCCCGGCACTCCTGCTGGCCGACGAGCCGACCGGGAATCTCGACTCACGAACATCCGACACCGTGCTGGGTCTCGTCGACGAGTTACGGGACAGCGGCCTGACGATCATTATGATCACGCACGACCCGGCCGTGGCGGCTCGCGCCGATCGCTCCGTCCGCATCCGCGACGGCCGGCTGTCCGAGGGTGTAGCGGCATGACCCCGACCCGGCTCAGCCTGCGTGACCTGCTGTCCGAGGCAGTTGCGGGGCTGGCAGCGAGACCGGGACGTACCGCTCTGACCGTCCTCGGAACGGTGCTGGGCGTCTCCGCCCTCGTTGCGACTGTGGGCATCGCCCAGACCGCCGGCAACCGCATCGTCGGTGCTTTCGACCAGCTCGAAGCAACGTCGGTCGTCGTCAGCAACGAGCAACCAGGCTTCGGTGCCTCGCAGATCCGCGTGGCCTTCCCGGCCGATGTCGAGGATCGCCTCGGGCGTCTCAACGGGGTCCAGGCCTCCGGCGCGCTGGGAGAGGTGGACATCGGCGACGCCCGGGTCTCGGCCGTGAAGCTGGACGATCCGCGCGGACAGAACGACTTCGACATCGACGTCTATGCCGTCACGCCGGGTGTGCTCGAGGCGGTCAAGGGAACGCTGCGAACCGGGCGCTGGTTCGACGCCGGACACGACGCCCGCGCCGACACCGTGGCCGTTCTCGGCCCCGGAGCCGCGGCCGCCCTGACAATCGTCCGGGTGGATCAGCAGCCGGTCGTCTTCATCGGCGAGCAGCCGTTCGTGGTCATGGGGATCCTTGCCGACGTCGACCGGCAGACGAAACTGCTCGACGCTGTGATCATCCCCGACGGCACGGCACGCGCCGCGTTCGGCTACCGCAGCGCCACGACCGTCCAGGTCGACGTCGCCCTCGGGGCGGCGGACCTGATCGCCGGCCAAGCCGCCGTCGCGCTTCGACCCAACGATCCCGAGCAGGTGCGGGTCAGCAAACCTCCGTCCCCAGGGTCGCTGCGTAACCAGGTGGAGGTCGACGTCAACTTCCTCTTCATCATTCTCGGCGGAGTGTCACTACTGGTGGGCGCGATCGGCATCGCCAACGTCACACTCGTCAGCGTCCTCGAGAGAATCGGCGAGATCGGTCTTCGACGAGCAATGGGCGGCCGTAGTCGTCACATCGCGGCCCAATTCCTCGTGGAGTCGACAGCCATGGGTGTCCTCGGCGGCATCGTCGGCGCCACGATCGGCGTCCTCGCCATCGTTGCCGTCGCTGCCGTGCGCCAGTGGACACCCGTTCTGGCGCCGTGGATACCGGTGGGAGCTCCGTTGCTGGGGGGTCTCACGGGGCTGCTCGCCGGCGTGTACCCGGCGGTGCGGGCGGCGTCCCTCGAGCCGGTCGATGCACTGCGAAGCGGCACATGACGAGTCCATCCGCCAATAGCCCCCGGCCACCGATGAAGGAGACCCGATGATCGTGTCATCACACCCACGAGCGCTGACCCTGATCGCAACGGCCGCGCTGGCACTCCTGCTCAGCGGCTGCGGCTCGCAGGACGAGGCCGCCGCCGGCGGCGACACCCTCTACGAGAAGTTCGGGCTGCCCGACTACTCCGACCCCGATACCCAGGCCGGTTTCGCCGAAGAGGAGCGCGGGGTCGAAGAGGCCATCGCCGAGTGCATGATCGACCAAGGATTCGAATATAAGCCGGTCATTTACGATTCCGGTGACCAGGGGGCAACATACAGCGAGGAGGACGCCGTCGAGTCGGCGCGTCGCTATGGCCTGGGCGTATCGTTGCAGTTCAACAATCCCGACTACGACGCCGAGGTACAGGCGTCCAGCGACGAGTTCGTCGACCCCAATCAGGAGTACATCGAGACGCTGTCGGAAGCCGAGATGCAGGCGTTTTACGAGGCGATGGACGGCACTCCCGAAGAGCAGGCGCAATACGAGACGACCGAGGTCGACCCCGAGAGCGGCGAGACGTATACAACGATTGAAGGTGCCGGCGCCGGATGCCGAGGCGACGCGCAGCGCAGCGTCGGGAGTGATGATCAGGCGGTCTACGAGGCGCTCGAACCATTCCAGACCGAGATCTCCGAGCGGGTAGACGCCGACCCCCGATTCACGGAGGCTAAGAAGGAGTGGTCGGCGTGCATGTCGGACAAGGGATACGAATACGAGAACGAAGAGGCGGTTTACGAATACGCAGAAGGACCCATGACCGAACAACTCACCGAGATCCTTGGAGCCGACCCCTACGGAGACCCGATGGCCGATATGAGCCCCGAGGAGCAGGAGGCCTTTTTCGCCGACAAGTCCGAGACCGAGATCCAGGAATTCTTCGACAGCCACCAAGACAGAGTGTTGGAGGGCGCTGACCTGGAGGCCCTGTCGGCTCTCCAGGAAGAGGAGCGCAACCTGGCCGTTGCGACGACCGAGTGCTCCCAGTCGAACTTCTCGGTGTACGAGGAGGTCTACAAGGAGATCGAGGCAGCGTATCTCGCGGAGAACGCCGACCGGATCTCCCAGGCTGTCGCTGAACTCGAGCAGGCGGAGCCGTCGCCCAGCAGATCCTGAGCGGAGAGCACCGCTTGGTACGAGGAGTCACGCTCGGCCGACGGGCGGAGAAGCACGCTAGGGCCGATGCCGGGAACCAGACGGAGATCCTGCCACCGAGCAAGAACAAGTAGCCATCGGGGCGCGGCCTTGGCGGCGTTCGTGGCCTTGGTGGAGAATTACGCCCACCGTGATGGGTGGGCACTCCGCTCATGAGGATGCACGGCACCGCCCGTCAGCAGTCGCCCTGCTATCCCGCGGTGAGACGAGCGGCCTCGGCTGTCGCGGCCCAGGAGAGCAGACCCGAAGGGTGTCTCAGCGATGCCGTCAAAGGGTTCTTGTCGGCCTCGCGTCGGATCCGACGCGAGCGACCTTGTCCTGCTGTAGGGCGTTCTCGGGTACAGCACCGTTGACCAAGGCCTGGATCTCGTTGAGCCGGCGTAGACGGGGTGTGCGGTTGTCGCGAAGGTCCAGGTTATTTCTGGAGGAGATCCTGGCGAGCGGCCGGTAGCGCTCACTATTCGTCGATGCTGGCGCCCGCCTCCCTCGTCGTCATGCGGGCTATCGCGGATCCGCCGTTGAAGAGGGGTCTGGGAGGTTCGATCAGGGAAAAGCCGAACCGCCGATAGTATTCGATATTGAGTGGCTCTGCGGTCTCGAGGTAACAGGGGACCCCGGCGCGTTGAGCCTGCTCTATCACGGGCTGGATAAGGCGCGTCCCGATACCTCGTCGCTGCAGATCGGGAAGAATCCCGAGGGCTTGGAGATACCAGACCGGCTCGGTGGGAAACACCGCATCTAAGGACTGCCCGAGTCGTGCCATGGCTCGGATGTCACGAGGGATGCGAAGGGTGAGTCCGATCATCGCCAACGCTGCACGGGCTTCCCGGCGCGCATCCATCGGGTACGTGCCGGGGGGCAGCCACACGGCCACCCCCGCCAACCGTTGGTCGTGTCGGGCGGCCCGAACGTGACCGAAGGCGAGAGCGTCTCGTACGGCAATACGTGTGATGCCGATCAGCGCAATACGGCGTCGATTCGGATCCGCCACTGCTTGGCGAAATGCTGGATCATCATGGAGGGCCGAGGCGAGCAGCTCTGCGGCAGCACCGATCTCACGGGGGAGCAGCGGTGACAGCGTGGCATCAATAGACAAGGGACCGGGCTCCGGCCATCGATTCCAGGAGTTCGATTGGGTCGGCCGCGTGGGCCAGTTCGAAGGCCCGGCCACCCGCTACAGCGTCAGCCATGAGCAGGCTCCTGCGGGCTGGTGCTGCCGAACCTCAACGACCCGTGGTGGCCGCTGCTCCCAAAACGCACGGCACCGCCCGGTCCGCGGCCGCTCACTGCTGGCCCACCAGTGCCCCGGCGGCCGAGCGCAGTGACGACCTGATCTCGGTGTCCAGACGCAACCAAGCCAGGGTGGGAGACGCGTGCGCGAGGGCGACGACGGCGTGGCTGGTCGCCCGCCGCACGGCGTGTGACATGTCCGGTCTCGCGGCGCCGAGTGAGGCCTCGATGATGTCGCCGAAGCGGTGGTACATCGAGGTGAGGCCGTCGCGAACCTCCGGATCGCGGTAGCTTGCGACCACGAGGTGATCGATCATCTGCTCGATCAAGGGGTCGTCGAGTGCAGGGCCGAACAGAACGTCGAGCTGGGCTCCGAGCCCATCCTCCTCCGACACGTCTCTCAGCGCGGTGAGCACCAGATCTTCCACGCGGTGCAGAGTTCGCCGCACGGCGGCGTCGAGGACCTGCTCTCGCGTGCCGAGGTAGTGGTGCACGAGGCTCGGCTGGGTGCCGGCCTCGCGGGCCACGGAGGCCACCGTCGCTCCAGCGACTCCGTCGCGCAGGATGACCCGGTCGACGGCATCGAGCAGCTCGACAGTGCGTTGCGGCGCCAGGCTCGGTCGCCCCATGAGCTCGCCCCTCTTCGACGGTGATCCACTGACGCCTGCGCGCCAGTGGGTTTATGAATGACTCCAACAATATACTATGAAGAGCCAGCCAGGGACGGCGTAGCAGAAGGGGGCTTGCGCCTGCGGCGCATACCCGGTATACCTGTGCGTGGCTGGGGATACGGGGTATGCACACCGGGGGGGGGGATCGCATGAGCATCAAGCACGGATTGCTGGCACTGCTGGGAGAACGCCCACGGCACGGGTATCAACTGAAAACGGCCTTCGAGGCGCGAACCGGTGGTACGTGGCCCCTCAACATCGGGCAGGTCTATACGACGTTGCAGCGGCTCGAACGCGACGGCCTCGTGACGTCGCAGCCGGCGAGTGCCGATGGAACGGTGATCTACGCGCTGACCGACCGCGGTCGAGACGAGGTCGCCAACTGGTGGTCGGCCCCGGTCGATCGCCATCCGCCGCCGCGAGATGAGCTGGCCATCAAGGTGAGCCTGGCCCTAGGTGCCTCGGGGATCGAAGCCCTGGACATCGTGCGCCGACAACGCATATCCACGGTCCAGACACTTCAGTGGTTGACGAGGCTGCGCGCGGAGGCGACGGCCCGCGAGCCGGCCCACGGCAATGGCAGCGACCCGGATTCGGCAGTACCGGTCTATCCCGATCAGGCCACGGCCCTCATCCTCGACCGCCTGATCTTCGAGGCCGACGCCGAGGCCCGCTGGCTGGACCACGTGGAACGCACGTACGGGGCCGGCAACGCCCCGCTGAGACCCGACAACCAGCGCAGCACATCAGCCTCGGGGGGCAGATCATGACCGACATCTCGGCCGCCGTGACAGGCGGGACCGGGGGCGACCCCGCGGGTGCCGGGACTCCCGTGCTGACATTGCACGCCGTGCAGCGGGTGTACGGCCAGGGCGGGACCACCGTCACCGCTCTAGCAGGCATCCACCTCACGGTGACCGAGGGCGAGCTCGTTGCCCTCATGGGACCGTCGGGGTCCGGGAAGTCCACGCTGCTGCACATTGCCGGGGGCCTCGATCGCCCGGACGCCGGTGACGTCGTCGTCGACGGGGTGGGCCTTGGCCGCCTGGACCTCACGCGGTTGGCGGCGCTGCGGCGGCGCTCAGTCGGTTACGTGTTCCAGGATCTCAACCTGCTGACGACCTTGACGCTGGAGGAGAACATCGCCCTCCCGCTCGAACTCGACGGTCTGTCCCGGCGCCGCTCTCGAGAGGCGGCTCGAGAGGCGTTGGGACGCGTCGGACTCACCGAACTCCAGGGTCGGCGATACCCCGACGACGTCTCCGGCGGGCAGCGTCAGCGAGCGGCGATCGCTCGCGCCATCGTGGGCGACCGATGTCTCCTGCTCGCCGATGAACCCACGGGCGCTCTGGACACCGCCGCAGGTGACGAGGTCATGGCGGTCCTTCGTGGCCTCGCCGACCAGGGCGCCGCAGTCATAGTCGTCACGCATGACACTCGGCTGGCGGCGTGGGCAGACCGGATTCTGTTCATGCGGGACGGGCGGATCGTCGAGAGCACAGGTGACCAGGGACGCCGGTCAGGTCCACCCGGCTGGCCACCGAGCGACCTCCCTGAGGTCGACTTGGAGGAGGCGTGACCCCGCCGGTCGACCGCGACCCTCGGCTCGACCCGGCCCGCGTCCCCATCCTCGACCCCAGCACGCCGCTGCGACGGACGCGGGGCTGGCGCCTGCCGTTACGGATAGCCCGCCGGGACGCCTCCCAACACCCGTGGCGGACCGGGCTGGGCATGCTGATGGTCGGTCTCCCCGTCTTGGTGGCGCTGGGAGCCTCGATAGCCATTCGCACGGACAGCATCGACACCGCCGAAGTCGGGCCCTTCGCGATGGGGCAGGCCCAGGGACTCATCGTCGATCGTCAGTCGCCCGGATGGCAGTTCTGGGCATCCCCTGCCCAGTTCCGTTACGACGGGGGCTGGCTGGATTCCAATCGAGACGCGGATCCGGGCGAGCCGCGCACCCAGGCCGACCTGGAAGAGATCATCGGATCACCCCTTGTCCCCATCACCCGCGCTGTCGCATCTGTCGTCATGGCGGATCGGAAGCTGACGGTGACGGTGACGGAATTCGACCCGTTGGCCGCCATAACGGACGGACTCGCGGTTGTCGACGACGGGAGCCTGCCTACCACCCAAGGCGAGGTTGCCATCTCGCCACTTCTCGCGAGGCAGACAGGATTGGGCAGCGGCGACGCCCTGACGGTCGGTGACCGGGACTACTCCGTGTCAGGTATCGCGACGGTTCCCGTCGCACTCGGAAAGCTCGAAGGTGCCCAAGTCATCGGGTTCCCGGGCAGCCTTCCCCGAGTCCCCGGGACCGATTCAACGGCCTACCTCGTCACCGGAGACCTGCCCGATCCGGACGATCCGGCGCTCGACAGCGAGGGCTTTCGCGCATCCGGTTATGGCTGGAGTCGCGACAGGCTCGCGGCACTGCGGTACTACCAGGACGTCACCGTCGCCGAGACCCATCAGGTCGCCTTGACAACCCGCGAAATCCTGACCGACGACGGGACCGGAGTAGCAGGTGCGCTCGGCGTCGACGGCCTGCAGTACGTCGCGTCGGCGTTCTTGGCCCCGGTGTACGCCCTTGTTCTCATCCAGCTGGCCGTGATGTCTGCACCCGCCCTAGCGGTCGGCGTGCGCCAGAGCCGGCGAACGTTCTCGTTGCTTCAAGGCGCCGGGGCGGATGCTGGAACTCTGCGACGGACCGTCCTTGCCCAGGCACTCGTGATCGGAGCCCTCGGCGCGGCCATCGGGGCAGGCGTCGCGGTCGCGGCTGTCAGTCTGATCGTGGCTGCCGGATGGTGGCCGCAACGCCTGGGGATCCGGGGCCCCCTCGACATACGAGGCGGCGACGTCGCGCTCGCCGTTGGCACTGCCACGGTTGCCACACTGCTGGCCGGACTCATCCCAGCCATCAGGGTCAGCCGTAACCCCCCGGTCGGGTCGCTGAGCCGGAGCGTAAGGCCTGGCCTGCCGTGGCGCCGCGCGGTCGCGGGCGTGACGGGCATCGTCGCGGCCATGCTGCTGGTATTGGCGGCTCAGTCGCTCAGTGCCGCCATCCCGCTCGCAGTTCTCCTCTTCGTCGTGGGTCTCTTGCTGACCATCCCGATTGTCGTCGTGGTCCTCGGCAAGGCCAGCCATTACCTTCCGCTACCGGGTTACCTCGCCTCGCGGGACGCGGCACGCGCCGGCGGACGATCGTTCGCGGCAATCGCAACGGTGGCGGTCGCGGTAGCCGCCGCAGTCAGCGCGGCCATGACGTCGGCGAGCCTGCAGGCCTTTGATGAGGCGCGCTACGAGCCGAGGTGGCCGATGGGGACGACGGTGGTCATTTTCGACGGCCGTTACGGCGAGAGTGAGCAATCGGATCTGCGATTCGCCGCTTCGGCCGCAGAC
>Ga0163144_10005018_pt1 | contig 29539 bp, 29 predicted proteins | sample OliLak19BULKMAT1_FD_123175 | JGI IMG/M metagenome (GOLD analysis project Ga0163144, IMG submission 123175) | Freshwater microbial mat bacterial communities from Lake Vanda, McMurdo Dry Valleys, Antarctica - Oligotrophic Lake LV.19.BULKMAT1 | ecosystem: Environmental > Aquatic > Freshwater >...
GAGGAAATCACCGCCGCCGCCCGCTCCATCGCAGAGGCCGCGATCTCCGGAGAAATTTCCCCGGAAGACATCACCTGCGAGCTTTTCGCGAAACACCTCTACACCGCCGATATCCCGGATCCCGACCTGCTGATCCGCACCTCCGGCGAAATGCGAATCTCGAATTTCCTCCTCTGGCAGATCTCCTACTCGGAAATCATCATCGTGAAGAAAATGTGGCCCGACTTCCGCCAGGGCGACCTCATCGCCGCAGTAGAGGAATACAAGAGCCGCCACCGCAGGTTCGGGGCATTGTAGCGGTGACCTTCGGTCGCCGTTCCATGCATAACGATTTAAATGCACCTTTTCCCACCCGAATGCTTGCCAAGCCCGACCCGACCCGATAATCCCCACAGACACATTCGAAAAACCTATGAGTAAACCAGACGCAATCGCACCAAACGCCAACCGGCTCCTCTGGGCCGGATTCACCGCCATCCTCGCCGCTGGCGTGGGCTTCGGAGTCCGAGGAGGGCTTTTCGGAACCTGGGAAACGGCCTTCAACCTCAACGGAGCGCAGCTCGGCGCGATCAGCCTCGGAGCTGGTTTCATCAGCTTCTGCTTCGGGATTATCATCGGCGGCATCGTCGTCGATAAGGTTGGCTACGGGAAACTGGTTTTCGTCGCTTTCCTGCTCCACGTCCTTTCCGCATTCGTCACATTCGCTGCGAAGCCTGGCATGTCCAGCGAGACGGCCTACCAGTTCCTGTATTGGGGAACCTTCCTATTCGGCCTCGCCAACGGAGTGCTTGAAGCGGTTGCCAACCCCCTGGTTGCAACACTCTATCCGAAAAACCGGACCCATTACCTGAATATCCTCCACGCCTCATGGCCGCTCGGAATGGTCTTTGGCGGACTAATCGGCTGGACACTCGGCTCCGGCGAAAACGCCTGGGACTGGAAATGGCAACTCGCCCTCTACCTCGTGCCGACCCTCGCCTACGGCATCATGTTCTTAGGACAAAAATATCCCAAATCGGAAGCTGCCGCAAAAGGACTCAAGCTCGGGGAAATGTTCAAGGATGTCGGCATCCTCGGAACGCTCATCGTATCGGTGCTGCTCTTTTTCTTCCTCCGCAGGGATTTCTTCGGTGGCCTCATCGGACTGGCGGAACTGCCTTCCAACATCCTCTCAGCCCTGGTTGCCTTCGCCCTGCTAGCATGGGTCGCAACACTCACCAAGTTCGCGATCGGTCACTGGCTGATCTTCGTCCTCTTCATCGCTCACGCACTCGTAGGAAGCGTCGAACTTGGGACGGACGGCTGGATCCAGAACATCACCGGAACCATCCTGAACCCCGAGCAAGGAAAAATCCTCTTCGTCTTCACATCGCTGATCATGTTCGGTCTGCGCTTCTGCGCGCACTTCATCGAAACGAAGGCTGGAGTGAAACCAATCGGACTGCTTTTCATCTGCTCCCTCCTCGCAATCGTCGGCCTGAACCTGGTCAGTGCTGTCAGCTCCTTTGGCGCTGCGTTCGGAGCCCTTCTGGTCTATGCGATTGGAAAGACCTTCTTCTGGCCCACGATGCTTGCCGTTGTCGGCGACCGCTTCCCTAGAACCGGAGCCGTGGCAATGAGCCTCATGGGAGGTATCGGAATGCTCTCCGTAGGCCTTCTGGGCGGCCCCGGCCTCGGCTATGCGCGGGATCGCTTTTCCGCCGGTGAACTGAAAGAAGCTGACGCAGCACTCTACGCAGAAGTGAAGAGCGCAGGCACTCCGAGCTCATTCCTCTCATTTGAAGCGGTCCAGCCGATTAATCCTAATATCTTGAATCCCGCCAAAGATGCATACGCTGCGAAAATGGCTGTGGAAAAGGGAGAAAAAGACGAAAAGGTCGTAGCGAAGGCTGCTACCTTGACACCTGAGCAGGAACTGATCGCTAAGTCCGACATCCAAGGGAACCGCATGGTCCTTAAATACGATTCCTTGATTCCAGTCGGTATGGCAGTCATCTTCCTATTCCTGATGCTCTACTTCCGCGCAATCGGCGGCTATAGACCACTCAGCATTGAGGAGGTTTCGGGCGGAGTCAAAGGTCCCGTCCTGTAACCAAGAAACATCTAATCGATCCCCAACGGCGCACCTCAAAGGGTGCGCCGTTTTTCTTTTCCCTTGCCTCACCACGGGCTGCGGGGCTGAAATGGGTGCGGATGGAAAAAGCCCAATCACTACCCGGGAACGTCGGTGCGCCTGCGCGCATCCTGCTCGCATGGGTTGTGCTTTGCTCCATTTTCCTGGCGCTTCCCGCCCATGCAGCCGCGAAGGTCAACCTTGCGGACGGTTTCGATTTCCCCGTGGGCAAGCCGGATGGTGCCGGATACTACAAAGCGCGGGGCTTGCGGCTGCGATCCCCACAACATTTCGGGGAGGATTGGAACGGGCGTGCCGGGGGCGACACGGATCTTGGCGATCCGGTCTGGGCCTGTGCCAACGGGGTTGTAACCTTCGCCTACAATGTCCGCCAGGGCTGGGGGAATGTTGTCCTCGTCCGCCATGCGTACCGCGATCCCGCCAGCGGACAGGTGAAATTCGTGGACTCCCTCTACGGTCACCTCAACAAGATCATGGTCAAGGTCGGCGATACCTTGAAACGGGGACAGCAGCTTGGCACCATCGGCAGCAATTTCGGCATGTATCCGGCCCACCTGCATTTCGAGATACGACACAACATCACCATCGGGATGCAGCGAAACAACGTCCCGTCGGATCTCGCCAACTGGGCGGATCCCACCCAGTTCATCAACAAATACCGCCGCCTCAGCCGCGAATGGCGCGGCGTGGCAGTCCCCACAGGCACCTACACGGAATACGCAGGCTTCAAGGGTCTTTGAAGCTTTAAACCCTAAACTTTAAACCTCAATAAAGAGGAAGAGCTGGGAAACGGGATTCTTACTTGGAGTTTAAAGTTTAGGTTTTAAAGTTTCTCCCGATGTCCCGCGAACGAAAGAAGTCCTACTCGCTGGTTCCACTCCTGATTCTGGCAGCCGCCATTGCCATATGGGCTTTAGACGCCTACAGGCAGGGGGATTTCGGAAGTCCACAGGGAAAGAAAGAAAGACAGGAACAGGGCACTTCGCCGAAGGAAAATTCCACGCCGTCAGGAAAAACCCCAACCCGCACCGGGAAATACGACACCTACTCCGGTTGCACCCTTGTGGCGGACAGGGCGAACGACGGCGACAGTTTCCGCGTGAAACTTCCCGACGGCAGATCCGAAATCATCCGGCTCTATTTCGTCGATTGTCCGGAAAGCGCTTTCAAGACCTACCGTAGTGGCCAAGACAACCACGCCCGCATCGGCGACCAGGCGGCGGACATGGGTGGCATCACTGCGCAGCAAGCGGTTGAGATCGGCAAGAAAGCCAAGGAATTCACCCTATTTCACCTGGGAAAATCCCCTTTCACGCTCCACACCGAATGGGACAGTCCTTTCAACGACAAGCGCTACCACGGATTCATCGTGATCATCTACAACGGCAAACCCCGATTCCTCCACGAGCTGCTCGTCGGGAAAGGTTACGCCCGCATCCACACCGAAGGCGCGCAACTCCCCGACGGGACATCGGAGCGGAAACATGAAGACCATCTCGGCAACCTCCAGCGGACCGCGAAAGCTGCGAACGCGGGTGCCTGGGGTTTCTGAAATGGAGCGCGGCTTTTTCAGGCTCCGGTTAACCGGCAAACACCGTATCATAACCAACCTCAGCGGCTTGCAATGCCACGCTCCAGAACCCCCATGCACATCTACACCCTCAAGACCTGCGACTCATGCCGTAACGCGACGAAATGGCTCCGGGAAAACAACATCCCGTTCACGGAAATCCCCATCCGCGAAACTCCCCCATCCGCTGCCGAACTCCGAACAGCCCTGAAATCCACCCCAGACATCCGCAAACTTTTCAACACCTCCGGCCAGGACTACCGCGCCCTCAACATCAAGGATCGCCTCCCCGCCCTTTCCGACAAGGAGGCCATCGCCCTGCTCGCCTCCAACGGCAACCTGATCAAGCGCCCGTTCCTCATATCAGGGGAGACCGCCCTCGTCGGTTTCAAGGAAGAGGAATGGACGGCGGGGGTGCTGCCCTAACAGGCTGGCTAAACCGGGACGTTCCCTCATCATCCCGCCCATGTTCATGGACACGCGGGAGCAGGCAAAACGGTTGCTCGGATCGTTCGAGCGAACCGAGCGCCAAGGCATCGTGAAGACCGTCGGATGCGCCTTGCTCGCGCTCGCTGTCGTCTTCCTTCCCGGCATCCTCGGTTCGGATGTTTACCTGACTCTTCCGGCCGGTGCGATGGCCTCGCTGGGGATCATGGTATTCGCCGCCGCACTTTGGGTCACGGAGGCGATGCCCGCCTTCGCAGTCGCCCTCCTCGTCATCGGCCTGCAGATCGCCATCCTCGGGAACCCCGGCGGCGTATGGGCGGCGGAGGGCGATACCAAGGCGTGGACCATCTTCGTCTCGCCATGGTCCTCGCCCACCATGTGGCTGTTCCTCGGCGGCTTCGTCCTCGCCCACGGCTGCTCGAAAACCCAGCTCGACAAATGGCTGGCCGGGATGGTGCTCGGGCGCTTCGCCACCAGCCCGGCGAAGCTCGTCGCCGGCGTGATGGCCATCACTTTCCTCTTCAGCATGTTCATGTCGAACACCGCCACCGCCGCCATGATGATCGCGGTCACCGCCCCCGTCCTCGCGGGTCTGCCGAAGGAAAGCCGCCTGGCGAAAGGTCTCGTGCTCGCCGTCGCCGCCGGTGCAAATCTCGGCGGCATCGGAACCATCATCGGCACCCTGCCCAACGCCATCGCCGCAGGGGAACTCCAAGGCAGGCTGGATTTCGTGAAATGGATGGCCATCGCGCTCCCGCCCGCGCTGCTTCTCGCCGCAGCCACCTATTTCCTCATCTGGCGCACATACATCCACGGCACCGGCGAAAAACCTGTGGTCAACCTCGACTCATCCGTTGAAAGCGGCGCCCGCCTCAAACGCCACCGCATCACCGTGATGGTGGTCTTTGCCATCACCGTGGCGATGTGGATGGGCGAGTCGTTCACCGGCATCCCTTCTCCGGTCGTTTCCTTCATCCCCATCATCGCCCTCGCGGTCTCGGGAGTCATCGGCGCGAGGGACATGCGCGTGCTGCCATGGGACGTGCTGATCCTGCTGGCCGGCGGGTTATCGCTCGGGGTGGGCGTGGAGGTCACGGGGCTCGCGGAGTGGTTCGCCGGCCTTGTCCCGGGAAATCTCGGCATCGTATCCATCGCCATCGTTTTCAGCCTCCTCGGGCTTTTCCTTTCAAACCTGATGAGCAACACCGCAGCCGCAGCCCTGCTGATCCCGCTGGCCTCCAGCCTCACGGGTGACGCCGGTTCGACACTGGTCACCGTCTCCATCGCCATCAGCTGCTCGGCGGCAATGGCCCTTCCCATCTCCACCCCGCCGAATGCCATCGCCTACGGCACCGAACGCCTTTCATCCCGGGATTTCCTGCTGCCCGGCCTCGTCGTGGCGGCGGGCATGGCACTGGTGCTGCCGTGGCTGGCATTCGTCTTGCGCTAAAATGATTTCAGCATTCCAGTGTTTCAGCTTTTCAGCTTTTACCCACCATCCCACCCTCCCGCCATGCCCATCTCCGCTTTCGCCAACTCATTCGTCTGCGACCTCGTCGCCTACGAGCCGGGAAAACCCATCGAGGAAACCGCCCGCGAACTCGGCCTCGACCCGGCCTCCATCGTCAAGGTCGCATCGAACGAGAACCCGCTTGGGCCGTCACCGCTTGCAAAGGAAGCGATGCGCAAGGCGATTGAGCAGGCGCACATCTATCCGGACGGCGGCGGTTTCAAGCTGCGCACCGCCATCGCGGAAAAGCTCGGTTTCGGCATCCAGAACATCATCCTCGGCAACGGCTCCAACGAGATCATCGAGCTGCTCTGCCACACTTTCCTCAACCGTGATGCCGAGCTCATAGCGGCGAAACATGCCTTCGTGGTTTACAAGCTCATGGCCACCCTCTTCGGCGCGAAATACGTCGAGGTCGATGATCCGGATTTCATCCACGACCTCGATGCGATGGCCGCCGCAATCACGGAAAACACCCGCCTCGTATTCATCGCGAATCCGAACAACCCGACCGGCACCCAGGTGACCCAGGAAGCCATCGACGCCTTCGTGGAGAAACTGCCGCCCCATGTGATCGCCGTTTTCGACGAAGCGTATTTCGAGTTCCTCGACACCCCGCCCGATGTCCTCAAGCACATCCACGCCGGGAAAAACGTCGTGGTGCTCCGCACCTGCTCGAAGATCCACGGCCTCGCCGCCCTGCGGATCGGGTATGGGATCGCGCCGGAGCCAATCGCCGCGATCCTCCAGAAAGCCCGCCAGCCTTTCAACACCAACGCCCTCGCCCAAGCAGCCGCGCTGGCCGCGCTGGACGACGAGGATCACATTTCCAAGACCAAACAGGTGAACCGCGAAGGCTTGGCTTTCTACGAAAAGGCGTTCAACGAGCGCGGCCTGAAATTCGTCCCCTCGGTCGCGAATTTCATCCTCGTGGAAGTCGGCGACGGCAACCTCGTCTTCAAGGAAATGCTGAAACAGGGGGTCATCATCCGTGCCATGGCCAGCTACAAGCTGCCCGGCTGGGTGCGGATTTCCATTGGCACAGCCAAGGAGAACGCCCGTGCCTTGGAAGTCCTGGATTCCGTGTTAGCCAGCACTGATCACTGATCACTGTTTACTTTTCACTCTCTTCCTCCAAAGTTCCCGCGTCATGAATTTCACCGGCATACACACCGCGCTCATCACCCCTTTCCGCGACGGGAAAATCGATGTCCCGGCCTTCGAAGCCCTCATCGAACGCCAGATCGCTGGGGGCGTGGATGGCATCGTCCCGGTCGGCACCACCGGTGAGTCCCCCACCCTCGACACCGAGGAACACATCGAGGTGATCCGCCTCGCCGTCCAATTCGCAAAAGGCCGGGTCAAGGTAATCGCCGGTACAGGCGCAAACGCAACCGCCGAAGCCATCGAACTCACCAAGGCAGCCGAAGAACTCGGCGCGGACGGATCGCTCCAGGTCTGCCCCTACTACAACAAGCCCTCCCAGGAAGGTCTTTACCTCCATTTCAAGGCGATCGCGGATTCCACCAAGCTGCCTATCATGCTTTACAGTGTTCCCGGCCGATCCTCGATCGAGATCGCCCCGGAAACCGCCGCCCGGCTGGCCGCGGATTGCAAGAACATCACCGCAATCAAGGAAGCGGGCGGCTCTGTGGACCGGATCAACCAGCTTGTCCAGGCACTTCCCGACAGCTTCGGCATCCTCTGCGGCGATGATCCGCTCACCCTGCCCTTCATTTCCTGCGGGGCGAACGGTCTCGTCTCCGTGGCATCCAACCTGATCCCGGATGTCATGTCCAAGCTCGTCGCACATTGCCTTGCCGGTGAATTCGCCGAGGCCTTGGCGATGCAGAAGGAATACTATCCGCTGATGCGCGGCCTGATGTCACTCGATGTCAACCCGGTGCCGGTCAAGACCGCCGTGGCACAGCAAGGCCGCTGCACCGACGAGCTGCGCCTGCCCCTCGCGCCGATGTCGGATGACAACCTTTTCGCACTCCGCGCACTCCTTAAATCCTATCATCTAATCTGATTTCAGTTTTCAGCATTTATCAATATGACCCCCAAGCTTTTCAATCCCGGCCCCGTCGATGTTTCACCCGGAACCTTCGCTGCCATGTCGCACACAATGATCGGCCACCGCGGATCCGATTTCGAGGCGCTTTACGCATCGCTCCAGCCCGGGCTGAAGGATATCTTCGGCACCGCACGCCCCGTTTTCCTTTCCACATCCTCCGCGTGGGGAGTGATGGAAGGAGCTCTACGCAACCTCGTCCGCAAGAAGGTTCTTTGCCTTTGCTGCGGAGCGTTCTCGGACAAGTGGATCGATGTGGCGAAAAAATGCGGCTACGAAGCCGAAGCGATCCAGGTTGAGTGGGGCGAGGCAATCGATCCCGAAGCCGTCCGTGCCAAGCTCGCCGAAGGCGGCTTCGATACGGTCACCTTCATCCACTCGGAAACCTCCACAGGCGTCCTCAACGACCTCGCCGCAATATGCAAAGTGGTGAAATCTTTCCCTGACACGATGCTCATCGCGGATACGGTCTCGTCGCTCTCCACCGTCGATATCGATATGGATGCAAACGGGATCGACGTCTGTCTCGCAGGTGTCCAAAAAGCCCTGGCACTCCCCCCCGGACTTGCGGTTTTCGCGGTTTCCGAGGCCGCCATGGAACGCGCCAAAGGCACGGCGAACCGCGGTTACTATTTCGATTTCATCGAATTTGCCAAGAACGACGCCGCCAACAACACCCCCACAACCCCGGCAATCTCGCTCCTGTTTGGACTGCAATACATGCTCGGTGAGATCGCGAAGGAAGGCTTCCCGGCTCGCAAGACGCGCCACGCGAAAACCAACGCGATGATCCGGGCATGGGGCGCGAAGCACGGTTTCGAGCTTTTCGCACCCGAAGGACGCCGTTCCTTCGCGCTCACGTGTTTCGCTACACCCGAAGGCTTCGACCTCACGGGATTCATCAAGGCGCTGAAAACAAAATACAATTTCCTCATCAACGGCGGCTACGGCAAGATCAAGGGAACGACCTTCCGCATCTCCAACATGGGCAACGAAACCGAGGCCACCATGCAGGAACTCATCGATGCGATGGACGACGTGCTCGCAGGCACCTGAGTGAGACCGGATTCTCCGTCCGGTCAAAAGAAAGAGGAGATACTTTGCTTGTCACGTAGGCTCAGAAGAACGAAGACGAAGTCCCCATTGATCCAGCTTGCCTCCTCCCAATGGCCGGACTGTCCGATCAGGGGGCTGGACATACCCGGCAATACGCCGTCGACATCCTCCCGCCTGAAAATGACAAGATGGACAGCGGCTCCATCATCATTGAAGCAAAGCAGGGATCCTCTCTTCCCGTCGATCACGAGCTCCCGGCAACCCAAGCCCTTCATGCCCACCAACCCGGGCGGCAGATATCCACGCCCGCACGGCAGCCCTTTCCCCCTCAGGTAGGACATCAGGTGGGGCGCCTGTTCGCTTTCCTGGTCAAGGCTGAAAACCGGTGATTCTAAAGTCCTCACGAAACCTACCTGGACCGCTTTGACGGTGATCCTCTGATCGTTCACGGCGATACCGTCGCGGTGATTACCCTCGACAACGACAAACGCCAGCGCGATCCCGGCCGCAGCGGCAAGAGGGATGCCGAAACGCTTCCACCCGAAGCTCCCACGCTCCACAACCGCAGTCCTTTCCATCGCTTCCAGAATGCGTTCGCGCAGCCCTTCCGGCACTTCGATGCCCGCAATTGCAGTGACCATGCATTCCTCAACCTTAGGATCGATGTTCGGGAAACCCCCGCCGTCCTTCACCATGGCGAGCAGCACACTTTCCCTGAGCCCGTCGGGCAGATCCACGCGAGCCAGCGCCTCGGCGAACTCAGCATCGAAGGCGCGCTCACGCATCAACCATTCGCCAAGATCGCGGTCGCACGCCGCCAATTGCAACGCCTCGGCGAAATCAACGTCGGTGGAGTCCGCCCCGTCGGGGCGATAACTGCGCAAAACGAACTTTGCCCTTTCCTTATCCATTTCTCTTTTCAAAAAGTTCGGGTTTCATGTTCACAAGTTTCTTCGGGCCGCTCGAAGGCTCCGTAACCATTCTTTTCCTCAGCAATTCTTTGCCGCGTGAAAGCCGCGACATCACCGTGCCGATGGGCACATCGAGTATCTCCGCGATTTCCTTGTAGCTGTGCTGCTGAAGATAGAAAAGTGCCAACGGCGCCTGATAGATCTCGTCCATTTCCCCGAGCAGCTCCACCGCCCTCTGCCCGTCCATCTGCCGATCCGCTTCATCCTCGCTGCCGGTTTCTGACCCAAGCGCGTTCTCATCGATCGGATCGCCGGAAAAGCGTGACATCTTCCTCCGCTGCCCGAGGAACTCGCGGTGGAGAGTGGTGAACAGCCACGTCTTCGCCTTGCTTCTGTCCCTGAGCTGCGAGTTCTTCTCTGCCCAGATACAGAACGTCTCCTGCACAAGATCAGCAGCACGGTCCGGACTCCTTGAAAGGGAGTAGCCGAACCGGTAAAGCGCCTGGTAATGGGCATCGACCAAATCCGCGAATTCACTCATATCACTAACTTAGGAGTGCTTTCCACTCGCGGCTATTCCGAATATTCTCAGTTCCTGAAAAACATTCCCACCCATTGCAGTATCCCACCCTTAGCCCATCAACGCAGATGCATAAAAACAACACCCTGTCGCTCACGGCGGCCGCCCTCGTATCCTTCACCGGTTCCGCGCTGGCGGACTTCAATTTTTCGGAAAAGGACGGCGTCTTGCAGCTCCATGATGAAGGGAAACTCATCACCTCTTTCCGCACCGATTACCGGGTTCCCTGCCTTTATCCGCTCACCTCTCCCTCCCGGGCGAACATCCTCCGCCACTGGCCTCTTGAGAATGACGCTCCCACCGAGGAAAAGGATCACCCCCACCATCGCGGCCTCTGGCTCTCCCACGGCAATGTCAACGGCTACGACTTCTGGGCCGGATTCGACAACAAGAACGCTTCTATCAAAGTCAAATCGGTGCACAACAATAAGGTCGAAAATGGAGTAGCAAGCTTCAACGCCGACCTCTACTGGACTGCGGAAGGAAAAGACATCCTCGGCGATACCCGCGTTTACTCATTTTCCAGGCCGGATGCGGATACACTCCGCATCGACATCACCTCAAGGCTCTTCCCCATCAAAATTGACGTGGTTTTCGGAGATACAAAGGAAGGCACCTTCGCCATCCGCATGGATCGCAGCCTCCGCGTCGTCGGCCCGGAAGCGAAGGCGACCCTGACCAACTCGAACGGCGAGACAAACGCAGAAGCATGGGGCAAGCGGGCCAAGTGGGCCGCATACTCCGGCCCCGATGAACTCGGGAAGCCGGTCGTTGTCGCAATCCTCGATGATCCCTCCTCATTCCGCCATCCGACACACTGGCACGCCCGCGACTACGGATTGCTCGCCGCAAACCCCTTCGGAATCCATGATTTCGAGAAAGGGAAGGACAAGAAAGCGGGCAACCTCACCCTCAAGGCGGGCGAATCGATCACCCTGAAATACACGGTCATCATCCACCAAGGCACCTTGGAATCCGCAGGACTCGACGCGATCTACGGATCACTCGGAAAGGAGTGACCGCAGGTCATTCCCAATCCTTGATTCGCTCGGTGAGCTGCGCCTCGCGCTCGGGATCGGGGGATAGCCCCTCATATTTCACCCCGTAATGGTAGCCGAGCAGTTCGTCACCGAATCGCGGCCTGCCATCCATATCATCAAGCCGCCTTTTTAGGGTCACGCCTCTCGGCCATCTCATTCCACGGTCTTCGCAGGCCTTTGCCCAAGCGCGGAAATACCCCGCCTTCGTCCCCAATATCGGTAAAACCGAAAATCCGCCGCCCTCCGCCGGAGGACGCATGGCCTTCGCGATGAAGGCGATCGCCGCAATGATCCCGAAGGCAACCATCATCCCCAACGCAACCTTGCCGACATGATCCGCAGCGACCGGCGTTGCATCATCCGCAACATCGGCGATTTCTTCGCGCGTTGGCGGGCGCTCCCCCACACCCGCATTCCTTGGCACTCCCCCTCCCCCGAGGAATACGGGCGGGGTCGGCTCCATAACCGCCCAACCGTGACCCGGAACCTTGACCTCCACCCACGCATGCGCCTCCCGCGCACGGAAAACGAACATAAGGCTGTCCTTGAAATACTCGCCGCCCGCCCATCCGTAGGCGACCCGCGTCTCAAGACCCAGTTCTCGCACAATCAAGGCCCCCGCGGTCGCGAAAAACTCGCAGTGCCCCCTTTTCTCCCCGAAAAGGAAATTCTCAAGCGGATCGAGATCCTTCGGATTCTCAGTCACCAGTGAGTATTGGTATCCGCTCCTGAGGAAATTCTGGATGTTCAGCAGTTTTTGGAACATATCGCCGTTCCCCGCCGCCTTTGCCGACAGCGCGGATAGCTTTCCACCGCCCGGCGCGGCGGTGGCGGTCCAGCTCACTTCCACCCCCTTGAGATCCTCAAGCGCGAGCGGAACCGAACCCGCCATATATCCGAAGCCATCCGGTCCGCCGATATCCGGGAGTAACGCCATCCCATCCGAGGCAACGCGGACTTCCGGCAAGCGCACCGTCCGAACGCCTTGCAGCGCAGTCACAACATCCCTGCCCCCGGCATCTTTCCCATGGAAAATCTCGTGCAGTATCTCTCCCTCAAGCCGCTCTCCGAAGCGGATCCACCCTCCCCCGTCCGCCTCCATGGTCACGTCCCGGGGATTTCCCGGGCTCCAGACGCCTTCCCGGTAATCATCCAAGGCGAACGCCCTCACATAGGTCTTCCGCGCCAAAAGTTTCCGAGCATCCTCTTCCCGCGAAAGCCGGATAAACACCTCGGGCTTGGCTCCGGGTTTCAGGTTCGTCCGCCTTGGCAGCGCCCTTCTGCCCTCCTCCTGCCACAACCAGTTTCCGGAACCCGTCCGCCCGGTGGACGCATCCGCCGCGCGCGCCGCAGCAGCCTGCGGACGCAGCTTCAACTCGATCACCGCCGCAACCTCTTCCAATGGGCCGGGAGTCGCGCTGAGCACCCACAGGAAACCGCATTCCAACGCCAAAACACCCATGCCGATCGCAAGGAAATCGCGCAATTTCGGCTTCGCGGAACCGCTCGCGACATGGAGATCATCCGGCTTCCGCCCGACGGCCCACCAGGCGAGGCCACCGACCAGAAGCAAGACCGCAAGACAGGAACGGACCAGCGGAGGGAATGCGGTGGGCATCCCCCGCAAAAGGGCGTATGCCCCCGCCCCCGAAAGGCAGAGCGCGGCAAGCCTGATCATCACGGCCGCCCCCCTTTCCTACTGGAAACATCGTAGGTGGCAATGTCCACCAGCACGGGCGGGATCGCGGAACGGGGAACAAAGCCCTCCCACGCCGCGCGGGGCATGTCGGAAATCACAACCACACACTCATGGTCTGCCGCCTTCCCAAACGCGGAGATCAGGTTGTGCGCCTCGGTTCCCCGTGCCCTCTGCGCCATCATAAAGCTCTCCCGGGATGCCGCCAATTGCCGACGCGTCCTCACCTCGTTTTCCCGCCACCCGTCGAAATCCGCAACCCACCTGACCGGCATGCCCCAGCCGATGAGAGCCGCCAAAGTCCCATACATCAGCCCCAAGGCCTTCTCAAAACGGTCGGGCCGGATGAGATCCCCGTCCCCTCCATACGAATGGAAAACCACCATGCAGCCCTCCGCCTGCGATCCCGGAGGCTCGTCCTCCCTCACCAGCATCGCACCGCCCGCAGCTTCCGATCTCAGGCTCGCCGCCCAGGCGATACGCCGCAGCCCGTCACCACCGCGCCTTTCCCGCAAGCCCTTCCACTCCCCGATCCCCCCGAAATGTCTCGATCCCCCGAAGGGCGATCCGTCGAGCAGGTATCCGCTCAGATACAACTCGCGCGGTATGACCGGATGCGGTAGCACCCCGATCTCCGCACCGATCACCAGCTCGCGCGTGAATGTCATCAGCCCGAGCGGAAATGTGGAACCCAGCCGTCCTTTGTGGGACATGGCCAACCCGCGTTTCCTAAGGACAACCCTTTCACCGATCCCCGCCGTCCCCTTGCCTGCGATCCAGTGGGACCGGCCGGAAAGGAATCTCTCCGCGCACACCGACATCCGGAAATCGATCCAGAACCCGTCGAAAGCCCGGGCCACATTGGTTAGCTCCAGCCTGGCGGGAAAACCTTTTCCGGATTCCACCCGTCCCGGCCCCCGATATGTGAGTGCTAGCCCACTTAGGTTCATGCGACCGAAAATCCAGGCCACCACAAACAGCACCGCGACCGACAGCCCCATCGCCGCCATCACCCCGTCCACCCGCCACATCCCGACGAGGAAAAGGGCACATCCTAGCCCGGCGAGTATCAGACCCCTCCGGGTCCATGAGATCCGGATCCGGCCACCGCGCCCGGCACCCTCAGTGGGTGAAATTGGATTTTCTCCGTCCTGCATCGCCTTCATCGGATCCTGCCTGGCTCCATTCCGGCTCTTTCGCGTCCGCCCAAAGCTCCTCAATGCCGTAAAACTCCCTCATCTCCTCGTGCATCACGTGAACCATCACATCAATGTAATCGAGAACCACCCATCGCGAATCAACCTTTCCCTCCGTGTTCACCGGCTTGGCTCCGGACTCCTTCTCCACGATCCCCGCCACCTCACGGGTGATGGCACGCAGGTGCGGCATCGAGGATCCCGCGCACACGATCATGAAATCGGTCAGGTTCGAAACCCCCCGCATATCCCAAACCCTGATGTTCTCCGCCTGCATCTCCTCAGCAGCCTTCGCGCATGCCTTCGCCAAATCTTCTCCTTCAATCGCCATAATTAATATCTTCGGAAACGAACCATAGCCCGCGAGAACCGCACAATGCAACCCGCATTCTGCGGATCACGGGGCAAAATCAGAAGCCGATGAGCGTCACCAGTTCCTGGTCGCTGAAACGGTCGAGATGATCCGCAGCGGCGGCCAGCATTTCCGCCTCGGCCACCTCCTCGATCTGCACCCACTGGTCTTCCTGATTCGCTGGGGCATGGGCGATCCCGCCACCTGAACCCGGCTTGGAGTCTTCTTCCATAAGGAAAAACACGGCGAAAACCCCGCAGGCCGCAAGTGCAGCCCAAGGCGAGAACGTAAGTATCTTCGGCCACCACGGATCGGCCTCGGGAAGCAATCTGACAGCCCTGAGGGTGTCATCGGCGAAACGGCCGCTCGCCTTCTTGGGCGCAGCGTCCCCCAGCAACTTCCAAGTCGCATCATCCTCATTCCACTCATCGTCGCGTCTCATCTTCATCTCTTTACAAAACCTTAAACTCCGCCGCCGCAAAAAAGTTCCGGAAAAATCCCGTCTTCATTCGATGTTCAATGCTGGGCGTTGGAGGTTCGACGTTCCACAAAGTGCTAAACCCCGCGCCTGTCGCCCCAGAGCCGGACATGCAGCCTGTCCGAGAAGCGGAACCCGAGCTCGCGGCACCGATCCGCCAGCCAGCCCGCGACCTTGTCGATCTCCTCCACAGTCCTGCCCTCGGGCATCAGGATCACCCTTTCCGGAGGAATTCCCGCTTTCCCCATGAGACCCAGGATCTCCGCAATATCCCCTTCCCCCTGAACCACGAACTTGAACCATGCCTTTCCTGTGGCGACCAGTCCGTCCAGCACATCCCCTTTGATCCGTAGTTCCTCCGCCATCCCGCTGTTCGCCAATTTCGGAGATACATTCATCTGATCCACACCAGCCAGGAAAGCTTCACCCGGCATGTTCGTGCCATTCGTCTCGATCTCAAAAAACCATTCCCCGCCGTCCCCACGGAGTTCCGCCATGAGTTCCACCAGCCCCTCCTCCTGCAGAAGCGGCTCGCCTCCTGTCAGCACCACCCTCCGGCATCCGAACCCCCGCACCGTTTCCGCAACCTCATCCACACCCATCTCGATGATCACATCCTCCTTGCTGTGCTTCGCATAGCCGGGCACAGCATCCTTCTCATGCTTCCAGGGCGTACCCTTGAAGTTCCAAGTATGATCCGTGTCGCACCAGACGCAGTGCAGGTTGCACAACGAAAGCCTCACGAAAACCGCAGGCGCACCGATCCCCACCCCCTCACCTTGCAAGGTGTGGAAAATCTCCGCCCTGTCACCCAATCGCGCCAATTTCATGGGTTCAGTCCCCCGCCCCATACATTAGGGCTATTTCCAAAACTATGAGCGCAGCCGTTTCTTCCTTGCTGATCTTCGAGCCGAATCCGAGCAACCCGCCGGATGCGGATGCGATCGCCATGCCCAACCCGCAAAGATTCCGTGCGATCGGGTCCGCCTCTTCCCGGGGTATTTTTCCGGATTGGCTCAGCCTCCCGAGTTCAAGGATCTGCATATCTGTCGGCACTCCACCGGTGAGGATTTCTTGACAGAAGCCCTGCACATGGTTTTTCGCAATCCCGGGGATCTTGGGAAAAATTTCCTCAGTCCATGCGGTGATCCCCCGGATTCCGCGATGCGGATGAAGCCAAACCTGCTCCTCGTCCAGCCCATCCTCCAATCCGGCAAGCTGGGCTGCGATACCGGAAATCCCAATCCGCATCGATCCATCGCCTTCGGCAAAACCCGATTCAACCGCATCAAGCCATGCCGTCCGGTCAAATCCCCGTCCCCTCAGATATAAGCTGTATCCCATAATGAAACTCCGATCAAATATGGCCGCGAAGCTGTTTGCATGGCCCGAAAGCGTCAAGGCAATTGGTCAAGCCCTTCAACTTGATCCATTCATAGGCGGCATCTCACACCTGCGGGAGTTTCGATACCAAACTCCAAGCTCCTGCAACATCCGTTTTCAACTCAATCTTCCTGGAGGGGATGACGCCGGCCTGCCCCGAGTCCGAGAAGCCAAAAGACCAAAAGATTTGGCGAATTTCTCTTCCTTAGCGGCTACTTCGCACACAACCAAACCCTTTGCACCTTTGTGCCTTTGCGTTTCAATTTTTTCACATGACCCTATCCCAATTCCTAGCCAAACGCACCGGCCTCGGCAAACGCCACGCCAAGAAACTTTTGGGAAGCTGTGAAGTCACCCTCAACGGCCACCCCGTCACCGACGGTAACCTCCCCTTCGGCAAATTCGATCAAATCATCGCAGCAGGCGAAACCCTCCAAGCAAACACCCGCCGAATCATCCTCCTCCACAAACCCGCCGGCATCCTCTCCGCCACCAAGGATCCCGCCCACAAAACCGTCATCGACCTCATCGGCGAACGCTGGGCACACGAACTACACCTCGCCGGCCGCCTCGACCGCTCCACCACCGGACTGGTGATTCTCACCAACGACAGCAGATTTTCCGAATCCCTGACCCGTCCGGAAAACAAGATACCGAAAACCTATCTCGTCGGCACCGACCAACCCATTCCCGAAGAAGCCATCGCCAAGTTCCGTTCCGGCATGTCATTTGAAAAGGAAAACACCCGCTCCCAGCCAGCCCTTGTCGATCTCCTCTCCGAAACTTCCTGCCGCCTAACCATCCACGAAGGCCTCCACCACCAGATCAAGCGCATGTTCCTGCGCTTCGGCATCCGTGTCACATCCCTCCACCGCGAATCCATCGGTTCCTATCACCTCGGATACCTTGCACCAGGGAATTGGCGGATTTCATCGTGATCAGAGATGTTGAGCATACCCTTCGGGTGAATCCGCAGTTCTCTTTTCCCTAGTCTAGGCAACCTACTTCCTCACCGGGAAATACCACTTCCCGTCGCGCTCGAAATATTCCTTATACTGCGGGAAAGACTCGGACATCATCTTCTCCTCATGCGGCCCGCGCACCGCCATCTGCAACTGCGCCGCGACAAAGAACAGAATGACCAGTCCCGCCGTCCGGAACGGGCTGAGCGTCCCGGCGATGACCTTGTGGCCGCCGATGTGATCCCAGATCGGCTTGCCGAGGCGTCTCGTGGTGAACCAGCTCATCACCTGGCACAGCAACGAAAGCAGCCCCCAGCCAAAGCCGACCCCCGTCACCATCACCCGCAGCGAGCGCCAGATCGCGGGCTTGAGGGCAAGCGCGGAGCCGTCCTCGTTCACCACGCGGAGACCCATCAGCCATTTGCCCGGAGTGCTGCCGAAACGATGGATCATCCAAGCCTCCAGCGCAAACCACGGCAGATAGATCGTGAGCAGCAGCCAGAGGTTTGCGATTGCTGCACCGATGTCCCTGCCGCTGAAATACATCCCGAGCCACCACAGCGCGGAGTAAACCGTCAGATCCGTCCAACGCGCCCAGAACCTGCGGCCGAGATGCGTCCTCGGCTTGGGCTGCGCCGTCTCTTTCACGATCTGCTCCAGGTATTCCTGCGGCAGCACCGGCGGGACGACCCCGGGCTTTTTATCCCCGAAACTTTTCCTGAAAAGCTCCAGCTCCCCCACCGGCGTCCACTCCGCCAGCCCCTCGTGCCAGACTTTCTCCTCCGGTTCCATCTCACCGTGCTCGATCCTGCCGCGGATCTCATAATCGGGATACGGGCCGGAGCGCTTGCCTTTGAGGATGAGCCAGATTTCCATAATCAGAGATTGCGCAGGGATTTCGCCGCATCGCTGCGCGCCGCGAAGAAGGCGGGCACCAGCGCCGCAAGCGAACATAGCACAAAGGCAAGGAAGCCGATCACCGCCTGCTCCACCGGATCATTGAAAGCGGGCAAGACCCCGAAGCCGGTCAGTTGTGCCGAAAACGGATCGAAGCCGATCACGCGCATCCCTTCCTGAACAACGCCACGGAAATGGATCACGATCCTGCCGAGGCCGACGCCCATCGCCGCACCCAGCAAGCCCAGCAACATCCCCTGATAAAGGAAAACCCGGACGATCTGCCCCGGCGCGGCGCCCAGCGCCTTCATCACGCCGATCTCCCGCCGCTTCTGGATGGTGACCGTGAACATCACCGCCATCATCGAGAACGCCGATACCAGGACGATGAACGAAAGCGCGAAATACATCATCACCCGCTGCTGGTTGATCAGCGCAAAGAACGCCTGGTATTGGTCTCCCCAAGTCTCCACATACCGCTCCGGGCCGAGGGTCTTCCTAGCCACCGCCGCCACAGCCTCCGCCTCATACGGATCGTCCAACCGCAGCGCAATCCCCTGCACCTGGCTGCCCAGCCCGGCGAGATCCTGCGCCAGCGGCAGCGGCACGAAAAGTTCCGGAGTCACCGCCATCTGCGAGGCGGAATAGATCCCTGCGACCACCACCTCCTTCGGCAAGACGAGGCTTTTCAGACCCTTGAGGATTTCCCCGTCCATTTTCTCCGCATCGGTCTTCTCCAGCGCTGCGAAAACATCGTCCACCGTCTTCTTATCCTCTGCGGAAAACGTGAATACCGGGCCGCCCTCCTCGCGCTCCCCGGTCTCCATCGCCCGCAGCAGGCTCTCGACAAGCTCCCGCTCCGGCTCCCGGATCTCCTCGCCATGTATCATGCTCAGCGCATCATAGGCACCGCCCAGCTCGGCGGACGGCATCGTGAAACTCTCCCCGCTCTTTTCCCATTTGGTCAAAAGCACTTCGGAAACCGTCGCCCAATCGTCCGCGTAGGCTTCGCGCATCACCGGCTTCTCGGTTGCCTTGTATGCCTGCATCACGCCCTCGAAATTCCTCGTCGAGTACAGCCGCATAGTATCGCCGACCCGCAGCTTGAACTGCTCCGCCACGATGGAGGAAATCACCGCCTTGTCGTCCAGCCCGAGGTCGGCGCTCGATTCGGGGAAATTTTTCCTATCCAGCATGTCGGCCACGCCTTTCAACTGCGCGGCATCGCTGGTGTCGATCCCACGGAAGCTCACAGGCCGCTGCCAGGAGCCGACATCAAGGATCACATTATCCGCCACATAGGCCGTCGCCCCCGCGACACCGGGGATCGCCGCAGCCTCCTCCGCCAGATCCTGCCACGGCGGCGCATCCTCCTCATCCACGGGCAGCCCCAGCGTCGGCGATTTCACCAGCACGTGCGGGGTGAACCCGAGCAACCGTTCTTTCACATTCCTCTCCAGCCCGGCAAACACCGCCATCACCACCACCAGCACCAGCACACCCAGCAGCACCCCGACCAATGAGATCAGGGTGAAGGAAGAAAGCACGGCCCGGCGCGGATTGAGATACCGCCTCGCCAACATGAAACTGAACGAACGCTTTTTGATACGCAGACCTAGCCCCATCCCGCCCCACCACGCAACCAAAACCCGACGAGCCGACAGGAGTGGCTGACACCGGTCTGCCACGAGCCCCCGCTCAACCCCACCAGAACGCGGCCGCCTGGAAGGACGGCTTACCGGCGGGAGACAGTTGGGGCAGACTGGGGTCAGCCCCTCCTGCCGGGAAAATGGATTTTGGCTAATTCTTGACAGAATCCAGAACAAGGGCGGAAGCTGTCTTCCGTGACCCCTCCGACCGATCTTCTCCGCAGCCACGGACTGCCGGTGACGGCGCAGCGGCTTGCGGTTTTGAGGGCGGTGGCGGGTCGGCCGCATGCCACGGCGGATGAGATCGCGGTGGATGTGCGGGCGGAGATAGGGACGATTTCACGGCAGGCGGTTTACAACACCGTCGGGCTGCTGGCGGAAAAAGGGCTGCTCCGCCGCATCCAGCCGGCCGGTTCTGCGGCCCGCTACGAGGACAGGACCGGCGACAACCACCACCACCTCATCTGCCGCAGTTGCGGGAAGACGCTGGATGTCGATTGTGCCATCGGCCACACTCCATGCCTCACCGCGGGCGAGGATTTCGGTTTCCACATCGCTGAGGCGGAGGTTGTCTATTGGGGCACCTGCCCGGCCTGCCAAAAGACCGACGCATACTGAATTTTCAAACCACATACCTAACAACAACACACCATGTCAGAACCAAAATGCCCTTTCGGACACACCTCCGCCACCACCGGCGGCGGCACCACCAACCAGGATTGGTGGCCGAACCGCCTGAAAACCGAACTCCTCAGCCAGCACTCCACGAAGACCGACCCGATGGGCAGCGGTTTTGACTATGCGGAAAAATTCAAGAGCCTCGATCTCGCCGCCGTGAAAGCCGATCTGGCGGCACTGATGACCGACTCACAGGACTGGTGGCCGGCGGACTTCGGTCACTACGGCGGGCTTTTCGTGCGGATGGCCTGGCACAGTGCCGGCACCTACCGGATCGCCGATGGGCGCGGCGGCGCGAGACGCGGACAACAACGCTTCGCCCCCCTCAACGGCTGGCCGGACAACGTCAGCCTCGACAAGGCGCGCCGCCTGCTCTGGCCCATCAAACAAAAGTATGGCAGCAGCATTTCCTGGGCGGATCTGCTGATCCTGACCGGCAACGTCGCCCTCGAAACGATGGGCTTCAAGACCTTCGGCTTCGCCGGTGGCCGCGCCGATACCTGGGAGCCTGACCAGGATGTTTACTGGGGGCGTGAAACCAAATGGCTTGGCGGCGACGAGCGCTACTCGAAGGGTTCGGAGGGCGTCGCTGGAGAAGGCGTGCTCGTTTCCGACGACGATGCCGATGGCAAAACCCACTCACGGGATCTCGAAAACCCGCTCGCCGCCGTGCAAATGGGACTCATTTACGTGAATCCGGAAGGCCCCGACGGCAATCCCGATCCGCTGAAGTCCGCTTACGACATCCGCGACACCTTCGCCCGCATGGCGATGAACGACGAGGAAACCGTCGCGCTGATCGCCGGTGGCCACACTTTCGGGAAAACCCACGGCGCTGGCCCGGCGGATAACGTCGGGACGGATCCGGAGGGGGCATCGCTTGAGGAGCAGGGACTCGGCTGGAGAAACAGCTACGGCTCCGGCAAAGGCGGCGACACGATCACCAGCGGGCTGGAAGTCACCTGGACGCAGACTCCGGCAAGGTGGAGCAATCACTATTTCGAGAATCTCTTCGGATACGAATGGGAACTCACCAAGAGTCCGGCGGGTGCGCAACAATGGGTGGCCAAGGATGCGGATGACGTCATCCCCGATGCCTACGACGCCTCGAAAATGCAAAAGCCCACGATGCTGACGAGCGACATCGCCCTGCGCGCCGATCCGGCCTACGAGAAGATCTCGCGCCGTTACATGGAGAATCCGGATGAGTTCGCGGATGCCTTCGCACGCGCCTGGTTCAAGCTCACCCACCGTGATATGGGGCCGAAGTCCCGCTACCTCGGCCCGGAAGTCCCCGCTGAGGATCTCATCTGGCAGGATCCCATCCCCGCTGTTGACCATCCGCCCATAGATGCGAACGACATCACCGCCCTCAAGGCCAAGGTGCTCTGCTCCGGACTTTCGGTTTCGCTGCTTGTCTCCACCGCCTGGGCCTCCGCCTCGACATTCCGCGGCTCCGACATGCGCGGCGGCGCGAACGGTGCACGCATCCGTCTGTCCCCGCAAAAAGACTGGCAGGTCAACCAGCCTTCGCAGCTCTCCCACGTGCTGGAAATTCTCGAAGCGATCCAAAGCGAATTCAACGCCGCGCAATCCGGCGGCAAAAAAGTCTCGCTCGCCGATCTCATCGTGCTGGCAGGTTGCGCCGGAGTTGAGAAAGCCGCGAAGGACGCCGGACATGACGTCGCCGTCCCCTTCAGACCGGGACGCACGGACGCTTCCGCCGAGCAGACGGATGCGGAATCCTTCGCTGCGCTCGAGCCATACGCCGACGGTTTCCGCAACTACCTCAAGGGGAAATACACCATCCCCGCCGAGGCGTTGCTCATCGACAGGGCGCAACTGCTCACCCTCACCGCACCGGAAATGACCGCCCTCATCGGCGGCATGCGCGTCCTCGGAACAAATGCCGACGGCGAGTCATACGGAGTCTTCACCGACAAACCGGGAGCCCTGAGCAACGACTTCTTCGTGAACCTGCTCGACATGGCGACGGAGTGGAAACAGGCATCGCCCTGCGGCAACGCCTTCGCAGGCATAGACCGCAAGACCGGCCAGCCGAAGTGGTCCGCCACCCGCGTGGATCTCGTTTTCGGATCCAACTCCGTCCTCCGTTCCCTCGCGGAAGTCTATGCCTGTGCCGATAGCGGCGGGAAGTTCGTCACGGACTTCGTCGCGGCATGGGCGAAGGTCATGGAGCTGGATCGCTTCGATCTGAAAGCCTGAACGGCCCAAAGATTCCCAAGGGGTCGGCGCAGGTAGCGCCGGCCTTTTTGTGTAAAGCCATTCTTGCCAGTCCCGCAGCTCACGGCAAAGATGGACTGCGGAGGGACGCAAAGCCCTTTCCAACCCAACAACACCATTTCCCACATGAAATTCGGAATCATCGGCGCCGGCATGATCGGCCATTTTCACGCGAAAGCCATCACCGCCATGACGGGCGGGGAACTGCACTCTGTCTTCGACCTGCGCGGCGAGGCCGCTGAGAAGCTTGCCAATGAATATGGCGGAAAAGCATATTCCAATATCGAAGAATTCCTTGCCGATACCGAACTCGAGATCGTCACCATCGGCACGCCCTCCGGCGCTCATCTCGATCCCGCTTTGGCCGCGCTCAACGCGGGCAAGCATGTGATCTGCGAGAAGCCGCTTGAGATCACAACAGAGCGCATCGATCAGCTCATGGAAGCCGCCGCGAAAAACGGCAAGACGCTTTCCGCCGTTCTAAACCGCCGTTTCCACCCGGGCATGGATGCGTTCAAGAAAGCCGCGGACGAAGGCCGTTTCGGGAAACTGACCTCCGCCTCCTGCTACGTGAAATGGTTCCGCGACCAGGCATACTACGATTCCGCCGGTTGGCGCGGGACGTGGGCGCTGGATGGCGGCGGTGCGCTGATGAACCAATCGGTCCACACGGTTGACGCCCTCATCTATCTCGCCGGGGCGATCAAATCCGTGCAGGCGACCACCGCATGCCTCGCCCACGAGCGCATCGAGGTCGAGGACATCATCGTCGCGACGGTGGAGTTCGAGAACGGTGCGCTCGGTGTGATCGAATGCTCGACGTGCACTTGGTCCAAGGACGGCCACCCGGCACGGGTGCAGCTCGCAGGGACGGATGGCTCGGTTTTCCTGGCCGATGAATCCTTCGAGATCTGGGACTTCCGCGACGAAAAACCGGAAGATGCGGAGATCAGGAAAACCCTGATGAAAGGCCAGGAAGCCGGGCTTGGTGCGAACGATCCTTCGGCGATCAATTTTTACCAACATCAGCGGAATTTCGAAGAGGTCGTGCAATCGATCGCGGAAGGAAGGCAGTGCATCACCCACGCGGGCGAGGCGCGCAAGGCGGTCGCCGTGATCCGGGCGATCTATGAATCCGCCAAGAACGGCGGGAAAAAGGTAGCGGTGTAAGCGCAGGAGAATTCCCTCACTTCCAGATCGGCAGGCCGCCTGCGGGGCTCAGTTCTTCGGGCGGCTCGATGGAAAACGATTTCTCCTTTCCGATCCGGTAGGGGCCGTAGGCGATTGGGATGACGGTGAGCTGCAAGGCAGGTTCCTCGTCCACCACGACCTTGGACACATTGACAACCGCCGCGCAATTCGGGTTTTTGCTGACCTCAAGGATGTCTCCGGGGCTGAACCGCCCCGCGGCGTCTTCCTCTGCGGTGGGGAAAATGTATTCGATGACCACCGGGAAACCAACCGCTTCCGTGAAGTCGTCCGGCTTCACCATCGCCTGGGCACGGATCGCAAAACCGGGATGGATGAAGCTACCGGCATCGAGTTTCTTCGCCTCAATAACCTGAAAATCGCCCTCCACATAAATGAGCAGGAGATCCTTGTCGAAGTTCCGCATGTAGTTGCGCATCAGCAGATCGTTGAGGCTCTCGCGTTTCGATTCGTCGAGTGCGAAATATTTCCCATACAGCTCGGCGGGTGAGAGAGCGTTCCCGTTTGGCACGTCGAGGACAGTGTAGCGCTTGAGCTTCGGCAGGCGGTCGAGTTTCTTGAGGATCGCGTAGTTGCGCGGATTCTCCGGCATCCCGAAAATGTTCAGGCAGATCGCCCAACTGAAGATCGCGAAGCAAAGAGCCAACGTGTTCGCGAGGAACCACCAGAAGTACGCGGGCCTGCGCGGTGTTTCGTCATCGAGGGCGCTTTTCTTCCGCTTGTTTCCCGCCACGACCCTAGGCTGCGCCTCCCCCGCCACAAACTTCGCCGTCCTCCGCGCCGCTACCCTCAGGCTCATCCTCCGGCTCGAAGGAAGTCCCGCAGCCGCACGAACGGCGCGCCTTGGGGTTGTTGATCTTGAAACCGGAATCCGTCAGGTCATCGGTGAAATCCACCTCGCAGCCGCGCAGTTTGTCGAGGCTGTCCGCCGCGACGATCACCCGCACGCCGCCCTGCTCCACGATCTCGTCACCGGCCTGAGGCTCCGCGACTTTCATCTCATACTGCCAGCCCGCACAACCGCCCTTGCTTACGCCAAGCCTGAGGCCAGCGTCTGGCGACGCGGCCTTTCCGGCCAACAGGATTCCGAGTTCCCGCTGCGCTTTTTCAGTAATGTCGATGATTGCCACGCGGTGAAAATAGCCCGAAAGGCCGAACATTAAACACCAAACTTACGGAGATCAGAGCTGGAACAGATCCTCGGCAGGCGTCTTGCCCATGGACATCTGCGCTTCGCCGTTGTTCGCGAGGTGGACGAGGCAGTGATAGACCGCCTCGGGATCGCCATCGCACTCGAAGGCGACCTGCTCCGCACCTTTGGCTTCGGAAACGAGGCGTCCGCGCACTTGTCCGAGGAGATTCAGGAAGGTGATGGCAGCCGCTTTCCCCGCCTCCACGCCGGGCTGGTGGTAGGCGTTGATATTGACGAGGGAGGCGTAGAAGGAAACCGTGCGCTCGAAGAGTGCGATCAGCATCCCGAGGGTGTGCGGTGTGACCTCGTAAACGGAGATCGTGACCGATTTCCGTCCGCTTTCATAAAGCGCGTTGCGGGTGCCGCGCAGGAAGCCCTGCAGGTAATCCTGGCTGAGGTTGCCGGGCTCCACCTCGATGGATTTCCGTTTCCGCCCGTGGCGCACCTCGATGAAGGTCGCAAAGAAATTATTCACCCCGTCGCGGAGCTGCTGGACGTAGGCGTGCTGATCCGTAGAGCCCTTGTTGCCGTAAACCGCGATACCCTGGTTGACCACCTTGCCATCGAGATCCTTCTCCTTGCCGAGCGATTCCATGACGAGCTGCTGGAGGTATTTGGAAAACAGGACGAGTGAATCCTTGTAGGGAAGGACGACCATGTCCTTCTCGCCCTTGCCGTTGGTCGCCTTGTGCCAGGCGATGGCGAGCTGCATCGCGGCGTTTTTTCCGGCGTCCTGGACGCGGGTTTTTTCATCCATCGCGGCGGCACCGGCCAGCATCGCGTCGATGTCGAGACCTTGCAGCGCGGCGGGCACGAGGCCGACCGTGGAAAGCACCGATGTCCTTCCGCCGACCCAGTCCTCCATCGGGAAGCGGGCGAGGAAACCATGCTCCAGGGCGAATTTGTCGAGCTTTGAGCCGACGCCTGTCACCGCCACCGCATGTTTTCCGAAGTCGATGCCCGCCTTCTCGAAGGCCGACTTGGCTTCAATCATCCCGTTGCGGGTTTCCGGCGTGCCGCCGGATTTCGAGATCACCAGCACCAGGGTCTGCTCCAGCCTGATTGTCGCGAGCGTATCGTCGATTCCCTGCGGATCGGTGTTGTCGAGGAAATGGATGGGCATCTTCGCCTTCTGGCCTATCGCCTGGGAAACCAGTTGCGGCCCGAGCGCCGAGCCGCCTATTCCTATGAGGAGAATGCCCTTGAACGGGCTTCCGTTCGCCGCCCGGACATTGCCGGTGTGGACTTGCTCCGCGAATTTTTTCAGCGCCTTTATCGGCTCCGTCACCTGGGCTTTCAACTCCGGGGTCGGTGCGAGAGCGGCGTTGCGCAGCCAGTAGTGGCCGACCATGCGCCCCTCGTCGGGGTTCGCGATGGCACCGCCCTCAAGCGCAACCATGTCATCGAAAGCCTTGGAGATCTTTCCTGCCAGCCCATCCCGGTAGGCCTTATCCACATCCATTAGCGAGAGATCCAGGGTGAAACCCAGATCATCATACCGCACCAAACTCTCGTTATATTGCTTCCAGCTCATTGTGTATCTTTTGGAAAATTTCAGTATTTGAGGATGGCTTTCACCTCGTGCGAGCCAAGCTTGCCCCGACCGCCGAGGAAAGAAAGCTCGATCAGGAAAGAGACCGCCACGATCTCCGCGCCGAGTCCGTCGAGCAGCTTCAACGCTGCCGCTGCCGTGCCGCCGGTAGCAAGAAGATCATCGACCAACAGCACCTTCTCTCCGCGCTTCACGGCATCCTCATGGATCTCAACCACCGCCTCGCCGTATTCCAGCGCATACGATTCCTCGATGCACTTCCATGGCAACTTGCCTTTTTTTCTAACAGGAACAAAGCCGGCACCCAGCCGATCCGCCACCGCCGCCGCGAAAATGAAACCCCGCGCATCGATGCCCACCACCTTGTCGATTTTCACACCGCCCGCCGTCGCGCAAAGCAGGTCGATGGACAAGCGGAAGAGTTCCCCATCGCCGAGGATGGGTGTGATGTCCTTGAACACGATCCCCTCCTTCGGGAAATCGGGCACATCACGGATCGCCTCTCTCAGCCGCTCAATCATGCGGGAGCTTTAAGAGCTTTCGGACTGAGGGCAAGGGCCGAGGCGGGGGATGGGAAAATTTGGAGCGCGGGTTTGAAACCCGTTTCCCTAAGCCATCGATTTCCTATCCGCACGGACAACAAAAGCAAAGCGTCAGAAAGCGGCTTGCAAAGCCGCGCTCCGAATCAATCTTCCTCATCCTTCGCGCCTTTCACCCGGACTTTCCCGCGGAGCTTGGCCTCGATGAACGCGTCGATATCGCCGTCCATGATGTCCTGGATGTTGCCGCTTTCCTCGCCGGTGCGGAGGTCGAGGACTTTCTGGTAGGGCTGGAAGACGTAGGAGCGGATCTGGCTGCCCCATGAGACATCGCTCTTTTCACCGTAGGCGGCTTCGGCCTCGGCGGCGCGCTTGTCCTCCTCGATTTGGAAAAGTTTCGCTTTCAGGATCTGGTAGGCGAGTTCCTTGTTAGCGCCCTGGGTGCGGGAGGCGGTGGACTTGATCAGGATGCCGGAAGGGAGGTGGCGCAACAGCACCCCGGTCTCGACCTTGTTGACGTTCTGGCCGCCCTTGCCGCCGGAGCGCATGGTGCTGATCTCCACGTCCTTGTCGTTGATCTCGATCTTGATCTTGTCATCGACTTCCGGGGTGGCGTCGATGGATGCGAAGGAGGTATGCCGTTTCCCTGCGGAGTCGAATGGTGAGATGCGGACAAGACGGTGGACACCGCGTTCGTTCTTGAGGAAACCGAAGGCGTTTTCGCCGATGATCTTGACTGTTGATGAGCGGAGACCGGCGCCATCGCCGTCTTCCCAGTCGAGGGTTTCGACCCGGTATCCCTTGCTTTCCGCCCAGCGGGTGTACATGCGGTGGAGCATCTGCGCCCAATCGCAGGCCTCGGTGCCACCGGCCCCCGCCTGGATCACGAGGTAGCAGTTGGCCTCGTCGTTGGGGCGGTTCAGCAGCGTGAGGAGTTCGAAATCACGGATGTCCTTTTCAAGCTTGGCTGCGCCGCTGATGGCTTCCTTGGCCAGTTCTTCGTCGTCGAATTCCTTGGCTAGCGCCACGCCTTCGATGACGTCCTTGCTGCGGCCTTCCAGATCGAAAAAGGCTGCGAGCTTCTTTTTCATCCCGGCCGCATCCTCGGAAACCGTGCGGGCTTTTTCGGTATCGTTCCAGAAGTCCGGAGCTCCCATCGCCTCCTCCAACGTCTGGATCTTGTTCTCCAATGCGGGAACGTCAAAGATACCTCCTGAGTTTCGACAGGCGGCTCTGGAAGCCATCCGTGTCAAGCGCCAGGAGGTCAGCGGTTGGGAGTGTGGACATGGGGCGAAAAGAAACCGCAAGCGATGCGCGCGGGCAAGCAGAAACCGAATTCCCGCGACGGCCATAACTTCCAACCGCGAATGGACGCGAATTTACGCCAAATGAAGACTCTAGAAATTGAAGCCTTTTTCATCGCTCTGGATTTGCGGAAATTCGCGTCCATTCGCGGTTGGAGACTCTCCTCTTCATTAAAGTTTGAATTTTGAAATTTGAAGTTTAGCCTCCGCGCACCATGAGTAACAAAACAGTCCCAACCATTTCCTCCGGCACCGCAGGCCCGCTCGGAGTCCTTCACCTTCCGCGCCTTTGGCAGAAAATGTCCCTCGGGGCTGCGGGCAAGCTCGCCGAGGGCTACGGGAACTGCAGCCCAGGCTATGACATGATGGTGATCGACGCACTCGGTTTGGACCGCGACGCACTCATCGCTTTCGTTTCCGAAAACAAGCCGACCTACAGCGGCTTCGAGAAATTCATCGCCGAAAACGCCACGATGCTGAACCAGACCGCCGTTTCCCAGCTCAACAACGCCATCATCGGCTACCAGCACTCGGATGAGACGCGCCAGGGGATCCTTTCCGCCGCCGGCCTCCCGGATGGAAAGCCGACCGATGCGGTCAGCCTGAACAATCTCGACGACTGGCAGGAATTTTACGCTGCGGAGATCGCCTGAGCCAAACGGGCTTACATTTCCAGGAGATCCGTGAAGGTCACCGCTGCGATTTGCTGAGCTGCGAGTGCGTTCAAAACATCCACAACACGCTGCTGGGTGGTTCCGTTCCCGACAAGGATCTGCACCAGCGGCGTATCCATGGAGCTTCTTGCGGCTTCCGCGTAGAGCTTGAGCTGGCTTGAGAGAAGGGGCAGATCCCTGCTTTCGGGATTCGCATCCATCACCCGCTCCTC
>Ga0163144_10005021_pt1 | contig 29533 bp, 22 predicted proteins | sample OliLak19BULKMAT1_FD_123175 | JGI IMG/M metagenome (GOLD analysis project Ga0163144, IMG submission 123175) | Freshwater microbial mat bacterial communities from Lake Vanda, McMurdo Dry Valleys, Antarctica - Oligotrophic Lake LV.19.BULKMAT1 | ecosystem: Environmental > Aquatic > Freshwater >...
GCACGGGCGGCACGGGCGGCGGAGGTCACGTCGGCAGCGGCTCATCGAACTCATCGCCGCGGAAGAGCGAGCCGAGGTAGACGCGGCGGACCATCTCGTCGTTGATGAGGCCTCTGGGGGTGCCCTCGGCGAAGACCTTGCCCGAGTCGATGATGTAGGCGCGGTCGCAGACGCGGAGGGTCTGCTGGACGTTGTGGTCGGTGATGAGGAAGGCGATGCCGTGGTCGGCCAGTTCGCGGATCTGCCTTTGCAGGTCCTCGACGGCGATGGGATCGACGCCGCTGAAGGGCTCGTCCATGAGGATGAGGCGGGGCTGAGTGACCAGGGCGCGGGCGATCTCGAGTTTTCGGCGTTCGCCGCCGGAGCAGGTGCGGGCCGCGTGGCGGGCTTTGTGGGTGAGGCCGAAGCGGGCCAGGAGCGAGGCGGCGCGGGCTCTGCGGTCGGCGCGGGAGAGCGGCTGGGTTTCGAGGATGGCGAGCAGATTCTGCTCGCAGGTGAGTCGCTGGAAGACGGACGGCTCCTGGGAGAGATAGCCCATGCCCAGGCGGGCGCGTTGGTACATGGGCAGGCCGCTGATATCGTCGGCGTTGAAGGTCACGTCGCCGTCATCGGCGTCGATCATGCCGATAGTCATGCGGAAGGAGGTGGTCTTGCCGGCGCCATTGCGGCCCAGGAGGCCGACGATCTCTGACTCCTCGACGCGGAAGCAGACGCCGTCGACGACGGTGCGACCCGCGTAGGACTTTCGGAGTTTGGAGGCTTCCAGCAGGGGCATGGGGGGAGTGTAGTTGGGGGAGCGGGGAAGGGGAGAAGAGACGGAGAGACGGAGCGAGCCCTGAGCGCGAGCTCAGGATGAAGTGGCGAAGTGGCGGAGCCAGGTGCGGCAGCGTCGGGGTTCGTCGGTCATTGGACCGGTTGATAGCCTTGCAGCCCGTAGTCGGACCAGCGGCGGGTGATGAGTTCGCGCGTGCCTTGGTCATACCGCAGGATCGGGGGCCACGCGCGGCAGGGCGAGTGGTTCGCAGCATCGGCCTCGGCACCGGCGACCTTGGGAGTCGCATCGAAGGCGATGCAGCCGCGGGGCACCCCGGCGTCATCGTCGACCTGAAAGGTGAGCGCATCGCGCCCGGCGTCGGAGTTGGCGAGCCATCGGAAGAGGGTGGCGTCGAGATCGAAGAGGTCGGCGTCCTGCCCCAGCACGATGGCGAACGCGGGGAGCGACGCCGCGCCGCCTTTGAGCAAGCCCGCCATGCGTCTCCAGATCGGCGGCAGGGCGCGGATGGCGGTCTTGCCGACTCCCGCGAAGCCGGGATCATCTTGCTGCCGATCGGCCTTGAGAAAGAGCCATCCCGGCACGTGTTCGTGCTGGTGGGCGTCGAGAACGCCCGGGATGCTCCGGCACTGCGTGAGCAGGGCTTCGCTGGCCGCCGCGCGCGCGGGCAGGCGCGGCGCGCTCAGCGAGCCTCCCACCTGTTCGCCCTCGCGCTTGGGTGTGCAGTCGAAGCCGATCTTGGTGCCTGCACCGAGGTAGGGCGCGGCGTGGTCGAGGATGTCCAGCGGGCCACGGACGGCCTCGATATCGCGGGCGGGGTCGCAGAACTCACCCGCGGCCCGAAGCACGGCCATCGTGTCATGCACATCCACATCGTGATCGACGACGAAAATGCACTTGGTCCACGACATCTGCCCCGCGCCCCAGATCGCGTGCATCACGCGCCGTGCGTGCAGCGGGTACGCCTTCCGGATCTTGATGAACGCGCAGTTGTGGAACGCGCCGAACATAGGCAGGTCGTAGTCCTCGATGTCGTGGATGAGCGTCTTGAGCAGCGGGAGCATGATGCGCTCGGTGGCCTTGCCCAGGAAGTAATCCTCCTGCGGCGGCAGGCCGACCACGGTGGTGGGGTAGATGGGCTTGCGACGCATCGTGACGGCGGTGACAGTGACGATTGGGTAGCGGTCAGGGAGTGAGTAAAACCCGGTGTGGTCGCCGAAGGGGCCCTCGATGACGGCGCCGGGGCCGGGGGCTGGGGGGGCGTGCTGAGTGCTGGGTGCTGAGTGCTCAGGGGGCGAGTCCTTGGTCCTTGGTCCTTGGTTCTGGAGATCGGGCCGCGGGTTGCTGGCGGGTGTTGCAGGGGGTGTGAAGTTGATGTGCCCGGCCTCGTGGCTTATGTAGCCCTCGATGACGATCTCGGCATTGGCGGGGACCCAGAGCGGGACGGTCTTGGCGCGGGCGAGGGGGATGCCTCGCTGATTGAGGAAGCCGGCCATGAGAAGTTCGGAGATGCCGGGCGGCAGCGGCGCGGTGGCGGCGTAGGGGAGGATGGCTTCGCCGCCGAGCACGATGGCGACGGGCATGGGCTGGCCGAGCTTTTTCCAGGAGCGCCAGTGGCTCGCGCCGTCGTGGTGCATGTGCCAGTGCATGGCGAGGCGCCGCGGGCCGAGGAGTTGGACGCGGTACATGCCGATGTTGTGGCTGGCGGGCTTGCCGCTGTCGCGGTCATCGGCGTGGATGGTGTGGATGCCGGCAAGGGTGATGTAGCGGCCCCGGTGGTTGGCGTCCCAGTCCGGGCCGGTGCACACGCCCTCGACGCCCGCGTTGATGTCGGAGGGCCAGCCGACGGACGCCAGGTCGCCGTCAAGGGGCCAGCAACGCAGCAGCGGCAGGCGAGTGACGTCGATCTGATCGCCCTCGAGGATGACTTCGTGGTGGGCGGCCCGCTTGCCGCGCTTGGGGGCGATCTTGAGCAGAGGCAGAAACTCGCGGGCCTTGGACCAGGCCTCGGCGAGCGAGCGAGGCGGCTGCGGCTTGACGAGCGAGGCGATCTGGTCGGCGACCTCCTGGAACGATCGGCCCAGGGCCAGTTCCATGCGGCGATAGGAGCCAAAGGCGTTGATGAGCACGGGGATGTCGGAGCCTTCGACGTTCTCGAAGAGGACCGCGGGGCCGCCCAGGTGGTGGAAGCGGGGATCGGTGGCCTGTGCGCTGGCGGAGGGCGCATGGGGGGCGGGACACTTGGAGAGGCGGTCGGCGATGGCGGGGATTTCGAGGAGGGGGCTGACGCGGGCGGTGACGCGGACGAGTTCGCCATGGCGTTCGAGGAGGGAGACGAAGTCGGATAGAGTTGGCATTGGAAGAACAATCGCTCGGACAGGAAGCCAGAGTTCACCGCGGAGGCGCAGAGTACGCAGAGGAGACAGAAACAGGAGAGACGTTCGCGGTCCGCGTGAGGTGGCTGGACCTCCCCGGTGGGTGCGGAGCGCGTTTCGGCCCTCGCGTTGGCTTGCGTCTGTATCCTGCCTTCCTCTGTGCTCTCTGCGTGTCTGTGGTGAGTCCACTCTTCGGAAGACCCAATGGCTGAGAACCGGACGAAACCTGGTGCGGCGGACTTCGCGGCGGTTGAGGACTGGGCGGGGTACTTCGATGCGGTGAGCGGGAAGCCGCCGCGGGAGACACTGGTGCTCGCGCTCAAGTTGTTCGATGGCGAGGGGGTGACCAGATTCCCGAGGGTCGCGGTTGATCTCGGGGCGGGCGAGGGGCGAGATACGGCCGAGTTGTTGCGGCGCGGGTGGCGTGTCGATGCGATCGATGCGCACCCGGAGTCGCTCATGCGGATCTGGAACCGGGCGGACCTGGTGAACACGGATCGCCTGACGACCACACGGGCGACGTATGAGCAGTGCGTGCTGCCGGCGTGCGACCTCTTGAATGCGTCCTACGCCCTGCCGTTCTGCTCGCCGCCGCCGTTTGGGGCGGTGTGGGCCAAGATCGGTGCGGCGGTGCGGCCGGGCGGGCGATTCGCCGGGCAGTTCTTCGGAGATCGCGACACGTGGGCGACGATCCCGGGGCGCTCGCACCAGACCGAGGCCCAAGTCCGCGCGATGCTGGTTGGCTGGGAGGTCGAGCAGTTCCAAGTTGAAGAGAACGACAAGCCGACCTCGATGGGCGAACAGAAGCACTGGCACATTTTCCATGTGGTGGCCCGAAAGCCGGGGGGCACAGCCCCAAGGAAGCAGGCATGAGCAGCGCAGTGGGTAGGGGTTTGGGGAGCCCAGTGGCGGGCGCGGTCGTCGGGGCGATGCCCGGCGGTGGGGGATTGGCCGCCAAGATGGGTGACTACGCCATCGACCTGGCGCACGTCGCCAAGACGTATGCTGGCCGGCGGAAGGTCAAAGCCTTGCGCGGCATCGAGATGCGCGTGCATCGGGGCGAGGTGTTCGGGCTGCTGGGGCCAAATGGCGCGGGCAAGAGCACGCTGGTCAAGATTCTGATGACGGTGATTCGGCCGACCGAGTGCCGAGGGGCGATGCTGGGCGATCCGGTGGGGCGGAAGGAGACCCTGGGGCGGGTGGGGTATCTGGCGGAGCACCATCGGTTCCCGGATTACCTGACCGGGGCCCAGGTGCTGGACTATTTCGGGGCGATGGCGAAGGTGGGGCGGGTGGATCGGCGCAGGCGCGTGCCCGAACTGCTGGAACTAGTCGGGATGAAGGACTGGGCGGGCCAGAAGATCAAGAGTTACTCGAAGGGGATGCGGCAGCGGGTCGGGATCGCGCAGGCGCTGATGAACGACCCGGACCTGATCCTGCTGGATGAGCCAACCGACGGCGTGGACCCGGTCGGGCGGCGTGACATCCGCAACGTGCTGTCGCACCTGAAGAGCCGCGGCAAGACGGTGTTCCTGAACAGCCACCTCTTGAGCGAGCTGGAGATGGTGTGCGATCGGGTGGCGATCCTGGTCCAGGGGGTGGTGAGCAAGCAGGGGACGCTGGATGAACTGACGCGGGACCGGCAGCGGTATGAGATTGAGGTGGTGGGGGAGGGGGAGCAGGTTGAGGGCGTGTACCGGGCCGCGCTGCCGACGGGGGTGCTGCGAGAGGGGAGCCTGGTGTTGCCGGGGCAGGTGGCGGGGGCGGGTGGCGCGGCGGGCGTGGCGCCCAGCGGCGGGAGCGCGCTGGCGGGCACGGCCGCGGCGCGGCGAGTGGGTTTGCACGGGGCGCTGGCGACGGGCGAGTGGCTGGAAATCGAGCGGGGCACGCTGCGGGTCGGGACGAGCGACGCGGGGCGGATCCAGCCGATCCTGGACGCCCTGCGGGCGCGAGGGGCGATCATCAAGAGTGTGCGATCGATCCGGCCTTCGCTGGAGGACCTGTTCATGGAGGCGGTGACGGACCCGACGACGGGGGAGGTGCTGAGGCCCGGCGCGGCGGGCGGGGCCGGTGGGGCGGCGGATGGACCGCGGAACGAGGGGAGCCTCTGATGCTCATCCAGACCTGGGCAATCTTCCTGGACGCGTACCGCGAGCTGAACAGCAAGAAGCTGTTCTGGATCACGATGGTGCTGTCGGGGCTGTGCGTCGCGCTGTTCGCGGCCGTCGGGATCGACGAGACGAGCCCGACGATCCTGTGGCTGCACCTGCGGTTCATTCCGGTGAACAGCGAGATCATCCCGCCCTCGCTGCTGTACAAGCTGCTGTTCGTGAACCTGGGGCTGGGGGTGTGGCTGACGTGGATCGCGACCATCCTGGCGCTGATCTCGACGGCGCCGGTGTTCCCGGACATGGTGGCGAGCGGGGCGATTGAGACGGTGCTGAGCAAGCCCATCTCGCGGACGCGCCTGTTCCTGACCAAGTATGCGGCGGGGCTGCTGTTCGTGACGCTGCAGGTCGCGGTATTCACCGTGGCTTGCTTCCTGGTGATCGGGATTCGAGGCGGTGCCTGGGAGCCCGGGCTGCTGCTGGCGATCCCGATCGTGGTGATCTTCTTCTCGTACCTGTTCGCGGTGTGCGCCGTGCTGGGGCTCATCACGCGGAGCACGATCGCCGCGCTGCTGCTGACGATCCTGTTCTGGTTCTTCCTGTACCTCTTCAACCTGGCCGACGCGGTGCTGGTGTCGATCCGGGAGCAGACGTCGGTGGAGATCGAGAGCCGTGTGGAGGCGATCAGCAGGGCGGAGGCGGGGACGACTGAGGCCATCATCGGGCAGATGCGGGAGGCCGGGCAGGAGGTGCCGGAGGGGTTCGTTCCGACCGCGGAGCAGGTGAACCTGACCAACCCGTTCATCGCGGGGATGCGCACGGAGAACGTGGAGGCGCAGTCTGGGCTTGAGCAGTTGTCGTGGTGGACGGGCCTGCTGTACTGGGTGAAGACCCCGCTGCCCAAGACCGGCGAGACGGTGCAGTTGATGGAGCGTGTGATCGTGGACGCGGCGGAGCTGGACGCCGCCCAGACGGCCGCCGATGCGGACCGGGAGGCGCAGGAGGCCCAGGGTCGTCCGCGGCGTGGGCAGAACCGTGATCAGGTTGAGGCTGGGCGTCGGACCGAGGCGGTGTTCAAGGCGAGGTCGGCGTGGTGGGTGATGGGCACGTCGCTGGGGTTCGAGGCGGTGGTGCTGGCGTTCGGCGCGTGGAGGTTCAAGCGGCGGGATTTCTAGACCGGCGTGGTCGATTGGTCTCAGGGGTCGGTGGCCTTGGGCCCCCTCGATCGAGCCGGAGGCCCGATACCCCTGCTGATTCGGCAGACCGGGCGCATACAGTCTGTCGCCGGGGGCATTCCCGGCGTCACAGGGTGTAGCTCAGCTTGGTAGAGCGCCGTCTTTGGGTGGCGGAAGTCGGGGGTTCGAATCCCTTCACCCTGATTGATTGTTCTCCGGACCTCAGCCGCAGGGAGCGCCCGCGTGGGTTCCCGGGAGTGCGCCGGGACGTTGCACGGGTGTGATTGTGCGAGGGAGGTTCCGAGCAGGAGCGATCACGATGTGCATCGAGCAGGAAATCGGAGCCGATGGGGGCCCGGTAATCATCACCGACCAACCCGCAGCGCTCCTATCGCGGCCCAGACTACCGCGTCGAGAACGAAGCGCTGGTTGCCCTTATGCAGACCTTGGCGACCGCGCCCGCAACCGTCCTGGAAACCCTCGCCCAGAACGCCATGCGCCTCTGGCGTGCTCAGTCCGCCGGCATCAGCATCGAAGAGGGGCGCCGCCAGGACGGCGTCTTCCGCTGGCACGCGGTGGAGGGGGTCTGGAGCCGATTCGCCAGCGGCACCCTGCCGCGACACGCCAGCCCGTGCGGCACGGTTCCGCGCGAGAACTGCTCGCTGCTCATGTCCCGCCTCGAGCTCGCCTACCCCATCCCCACCGAGCTCTCCCCACGCGTGGAGGAGGTGCTGCTCGTGCCCTTTCGTACCGCCGCCAGCGACGGCAAGCCCGTCGGAACCGTCGGGGTCATCTCCCATTCCGAGGGCACAAAGTTCGACCGTGAGGACCTCCGCCTGATGGAGAGCCTGGCCGCGCTCGCCGGGGCGGCCTACCAGACCCTTGTGGCCGCTGGCCACCTTCGCGACCCGAGCTGATCGCCCAACTCCCCCGCAATTCCCCCGAACACCGGAGCCACCATGCCGGACCCCGCAATCCCGGCCATGCTCGCCCCCCCCCGCCCACGCCCCACCTGGCGCGACAACCCCATCTTCCGCAGCGTTCCGGGCATGGTCGGCCTGGGCTTCCTCACCCTCATGTTCGCGGCCTGCCTGCTCACCCTTCCCTACACCTTGGGGCGCGTCGCCCTGGGGGAGTCTGGCCACGTCCCGCGATACAACACGGGTGAAGCCACGCACGCCCGCATCCCGCCCGCCTGGTGGCCCCGCGATCGCTGGGCCAAGAACCCCGCCGACGTCGCCCGCCTCAACGCCCTGGTCGAGCCCCAAACGCTCGATCGCCTCGCCGCAGACGCCGGCACCACCGCCGAGTCCCTGCTCGAAGCAACCGCCGGCCTGCTCGCCCACCGCCTCCGACCGCACTGGCCCTCCTACATCCTGGGAACCGATCCGTTGGGCCGGAGCCTTGGCATACGCTTGCTCACGGGCGGGGGGATCTCGCTGGGGATCGGGATCGCGGCGGCGGCGCTGTCGGTGCTGATCGGGACGCTGTATGGGGCGGTCGCGGGGTACGCCGGGGGTCGGGTGGATGCGGTGATGATGCGGATCGTGGACATCCTTTATGGATTGCCGTACATCCTGCTGGTGGTGCTGCTGGCGGTGGCGGTGGATGCGTGGGTGGAAAAAAGTGTGACGGCCCGGGTGGAACGTGTCAGCGTCGCCCGGGAGGCGTGGGTACACCAGCAGACGGCGGCGATGCCGACCCCGCCCGAGGGTGAGGCTCTGCTTGAGTTGGAGCGGGCGGGGCTTGATCGGTTCGGGACTGGGGAACTGTCCGCCGGCACGATGTCGGCGATCAATGTCGGGACGCTGCTGGTGGCGATTGGTGGGGTGTCATGGCTCACGATGTCTCGAGTCATTCGCGGTCAGGTGCTGAGTCTGAAGGCGCAGCCCTTCGTGGAGGCGGCCCGCGCGCTGGGGATGTCTCCCGGGCGGATCTTTGTGCGGCACCTGTTGCCGAACTTGCTGGGGCCGATCATCGTGTACGCGACGCTGACGGTGCCGCAGGCGATTTTGCAGGAGTCGTTCCTGTCGTTTCTGGGGATCGGGGTCAGGCCGCCGCTGCCGTCGTGGGGCAATCTGGCGGCGGATGGGCTGTCGGAAATCAACCCGTATCGGAGCAACTGGTGGTTGCTGGTGTTCCCGTGTCTGCTGCTGGGCTCGACGCTGCTGGCGATGAACTTTGTGGGTGAAGGGCTGAGAGAGGCGTTTGATCCGAGGCGGAGAGGGAGATAGGGTGGGAAGCCGCCGTCCAGAGTCCTGAGTCCTGATGGTCGGGCAACCGGCGGTCGGGGCGGGGGGCGAGGGAGCGCTGCCAGAGGATGCCATCGGCTTCCTCGAGTCAGTGTGAGTTGACGCCTCGCCTGTCGTGAATCCCTGACCCGACCTCCAGAACTCAAGGCCAAAGACGCAGGACTCAAGAACCCGCGACTCCGACCACTTCAGTCGGTCAACCGACCCGGACCTTCCCCATGACCAACACCTTCGGCTTCAAGGACTTCCTGCTGCTGGCCCTTGTGCTGGCCCTGGTCGTGATGACCGGGCTGTCGATGGTGCAGGAGGACCGGCGGTTCAAGGACGTGCAGACGCTGTCGAGCACGGTGCGCGAGCAGGCGGCCCAGATGGGGCAGCTGCGGCGCGCGATCGGCGATCGTGGGACGCGGGACGAGGGGACCGACCGCATCGTGGACGCCATCAACGCTCTGGCCCGCCAGGTTGCGAGTTTGCAGGCGATGCCCGCGGGGTCGATCGGGTCCGGGGGCGACGGGCAGGGCAACCCGGCGACGAACCCGGGTGGTCAACCGGTGCTGGTCGCGGGCGGGCGCGACGAGTCGTGGGCGCGACCCGGGGTCGAGATCGACTGGCAAGATGGGCCACCCTATGTGAGCGACCCGCAGGAGTTCGAGGACTACGCCGAGGGCGGTGAGTTGATCGAGACGTTCGAGGGCCAGCCGGCCAAGATCACGCCGTTCACATATTCCGACGTGTACGGTCGGCGTGTCGTCGAGGACGTGGTGGTGGAGTCCCTGGGCAAGTACAACGCGCGGTCGCTGGCGATGGAGGGGTGGCTGGCCGAGGCCTGGCAGTACGACCCCCAGGGCATGTGGCTGCGGGTCAAGATCCGCGAGGAGGCGTGCTTCAGCGACGGGATGCCGGTGACGGGCGAGGACGTGAAGTTCACGTTCGGCACGATCATGAATCCCGAGCACGACATGGAGCGGTTCCGCTCGGTGGTGAACGTGATCGAGCGTGTGGATGTGGTGTCGGAGAAGGTGTGCGAGTTCGTGTTCGAGCGCCCGGTGTTCAGCAACATGGACGCCGCGCTCTCGATGAACGTGATCCCGAGGCATGTGTACGGGTCGCTGACGCCAGCGCAGTTCAACTCGTATACGGGATTCCTCATGGGCTCGGGCGCATACCGCCTGGAGACGCTGGACGCGAACAACCAATGGTCGCCGCCGCAGGACATCGTGCTGGTGCGCAACGAGAACTACTGGGGCGAGCGCCAGGCGTTCGGCAGCCTTCGGTTCAAGATCATCCAGGACTATGTGCAGTCGCTGATCGACTACGAGAACGGCGGGTCGGACATGCGGCGTGCGACGCCCGAGCAGTTCGCGGAGAAGAGCGAGGACGAGGACTTCGCGCGGCACAATCAGATGCTCGCCTGGACCAACATGCAGGGCGGGTACTCGTTCATCGTGTGGAACAACGGGGAGCGGGAGGGGCGTCTGACGCCGTTCGCCGATCGGCGGGTGCGTCTGGCGGTGACGATGATGCTGGACCGCGACCGGATCAACCGGGACTTCTACATGGGATTGGCGGAGATCGCGACCGGGCCGTTCCCGCCCGGGCCCTCGACCAACCCGGAGGTGGAGCCCTGGCCCTATGACGAGGCGCAGGCGCGTCGCCTGCTGGCGGAGGCGGGGTGGCAGGACCGGAATGGAAACGGGATTCTGGAGAACGAGCGTGGCGATGAGTTCCGGTGGGAGTACACATACTCGACCGGCAGCACGACGACCGACAAGATCGGGCGGTACGTGGTGGACCAGTGCCTGAAACTTGGGATCATCTGCACCATCCGCAAGATCGACTGGTCGATCATGGACACGACGCTGGACACCCGGAACTTCGACGGGCTCACGATGGCGTGGTCGGCCTCGGCCCCCGAGAGCGACCCCAACCAGCTCTGGCACTCGGACGGCATCAGGAACCAGGGGGACAACTTCGCGCAGTGGAACAGCCCGGCGGCCGATCGCCTGATCGAGGAGGGACGCGGCACGCTGGACCTTGATGCGCGGATGAAGGTGTGGCACCGCCTGCACGCGCTGATCCACGAGGAGCAGCCCTACACGTTCCTCCTGATGCTCCCGTGGATCCGGATGGTGGACGATGACGTGAGCAACGTGCACGCGTATCCGGCGGGCCTGAGCAAGGACGAGTGGTACTTCCCGGGCGGCGCGGGGCAACCGGTGCCGGGGGGGTGATGAGAGGGCGGACGTGGCGGAGTGGCAACGAGAGAGCCGACCCGACACCCGCCCGAGAACGTAGGGGCGCATCCGCGCGCGACCCTGACCCCGTGATGACCAGCGCATCGCCATCGTGAACTTTGCCCCTCTGCCGCTTTGCCACGTTGCCACGTCTTCCCACATGATCTCCTACATCATCCGACGCCTGCTCTTGATCATCCCCACCGTGCTGGGGATCACGTTCCTCATTTTCATGCTGGTGGCATATTCGCCCGGCGGGGTAGGAGCCGCGCTGCAGGCGTCGTCGGGTCAGATGGAGCAGAGCGATCGTGCCAGGCAGGAGGCGTACCTGGAGGAGCGGTACGGGCTGAACGATCCGCCGGTGGTCCAGTATCTGCGGTGGCTCGGGCGGGTCAGCCCGATCAAGTTTGGCACGCGTGAGCAGGTGAAGCCCAACGGGGAGGCGGTCCGTCCGCCCAAGGCGCTGGCGACGCCGGTGATGGCGGGCGAGTGGTACGGGATGGGAAGCGTGCCGACCGAGCCCGCTCCGCCCGAGCACGAGTTCAATGACGTGGACCTTGTGGCACCCGGTGCGGCCACCCCGGAGGCGCTGGGTCGGGCGGCGCGGAGCTCGATCGTCCGATGGGTCGTGGATGACAACTCGCCGGTCCGGGGCGGGCAGGTGGTGGCGGAGATCACCCAGGAAGGGTCAACCCAGCCGCCGATCGCGGTGACCGCCCCGCGCGGCGGCACGGTGCGGCAGTCGGTGCCGCAGGGGACCCTGCTGCCGGCCAGTGGAGTGATCGGGCGTCTGCTGGAGGATCGCGACGAGGCCTACCGACGCGCGGCTGATCGGTATGCCCGAAGCCGGGCGGCATTCATCGGGGCTCGGGCGCAGCTTGAGGATGCGATCCGCCTGTACGCGACGTGGGGTGGCGACCGGCTGCGCGGGCACAACGACGCGGTGCGCCGCTTGCGCGAGCGGCGGCAACTGCTCGATGATCCGGGGGCGATGCCGGCGGACCAACGGGCGGAGCTCCAGGCCGAGGTGGCGGAGCTGGAGTCGCGGCTGCTGACCCCCGAGCAGATCGAGGTGTCGCAGGCGCACGCGGACCGGTATCGGGGTGCGGTGGACAGGGGCAACGACCTTGGCGCGGGCGTGCTTCGGCGCGCGGGGTTCGACGCGGGGCACGAGCTGGCGGGCGAGGTGGTTGCGGCGGGTGACGCGGCGTTGGCGGCGTACGGCGCTGCCCAGCACGATCGTTCCGCGCTGATCGGCCTGTATCGGGCCAGGCCGTTCAGGCAGGCCGGGTTCTGGATCATCCCGGGGCTGGTGAGCGTGGCGTCGCCCGACCTGGGGGTGAGTTTCAGCCGGGGCACAAGCGTGCTGACGCTGATCAAGCAGCGTCTGCCGGTGACGCTGACGCTGAACCTGATCGCGTTCCCGATCATCTATCTGCTGGCGATCCCGACGGGGCTGCTGTCGGCGGTGCAGAAGGGCCGGTTCTTCGACCACGCGGTGGGCGGGCTGGTGGTGGCGATGTGGTCGATCCCGGTGCTGGTGAGCAGCGTGCTGATGGTGGGGTTCCTGGCCAACCGCAACCAGTTCCTCGGCGAGAACCACTTCCCGACCGGCTTCACGCCGCCGGGGCACGAGACGATGGCGTTCCTGCCGGATCGGGGCGAGGGCGGGGAGTTCCGCCCGGGGCTGCTGCTCTCGCAGATCCACCACATGCTGCTGCCGCTGATCGCGCTGGTGTATCCGCAACTGGCGATCCTGTCCAAGCAGACGCGGGCGTCGATGCTGGACAACTTCAGCGCGGACTACGTGCGCACGGCCAAGGCCAAGGGCGTGTCACAGAGCCACGTCGTCTCCCGCCACGTCATGCGCAACAGCCTGCTGCCGCTCATCACCATGTTCGCGACGATCTTCCCGGCCATGCTGGGCGGGTCGATCATCGTGGAGAAGGTGTTCGACATCGACGGCATGGGCTCGCTGATCCTGGAGGCGATCAACCTGCGCGACCGCGAGCTGCTGCTGGCCAACATCATGATGATCACATGCGTGAACCTGCTGGCGCTGCTGCTGGCGGACATTCTGTACGCGGTGGCGGACCCGAGGATTTCGTACTCGTGAGTGTCACAGAGACGCGAAGGCGAAGAGACGAAGCGACGGAGTGACGGGATGGTCGGCTGATGCGGTGACGAGGGAGCGGATCGACACGACATGGCACGCGAGAAAACCAACCCGACCACCATCACCGGCCTCCAGGCCTTCCGCGGCGAGGGTGCGCCCGCGGCCCGCGGGTTCTGGGCCGACGCGTGGGGGCAGGTGCTCCGCCAGCCGGGGGCGGTGGTCGGGCTGGCGTGGGTGGGCGTGGTGGCGTTCTTCGCGATCTTCGCGCCGGTGATCTCGAGCGGGCACCCAATGGTGCGGTGGGAGATCGACGGGCGGACCGGCGCCGACGCGGCGTCGTGGTTCGCGCAGGAGGTCACCGTCGGCGGGACGGGCCAGCGCGTCCGCGAGGGACTCTCGAACGACACGGCGAGGGCGCTGCTCGAACGCGAGTTCGGGCGGCACGCGGGCGTGAACGCGGCCGAGGGCGCACGCCAGGTGATGGGCGATGCGGCGGCGGGCGACATGCTGCTGGCGTCGCACCTCGAATCGATCCTCGCGGCGATCCGCGCGTACGCACCGCTCGAGTCGACGGGCGAGGAGTTGCCCCCGAGCTCGCCGCTGCTGTCGCACCTGAAGGCCGCGGACTGGGCGATCCTGGTCGGGGGCGTCCTCGGGATCGTTGTGATGGTGCTGCCCAAGGGGGCGGTGGGCGGGCTGTCGCGCGGGGCGCGGGCGGGGTTGATCGCCACGGGCGCGCTGCAGGCCGCCGCGAGCATCGTGGTCGCGTCGTTCGTGTCGGGGTACTTCACGTCGCGGGACGCGCCGGACTGGGCCAGGCGGCTCGAGACGGGCGCGTGGTTCGTGCCGCTGGCCGCGACGGCGTGCGCGAGCCTGTTGGCGGCGATGTTCTGCGCGATCGGGGCGATTCGGCGTTCAGCGCTGCGCGTGGTTCTCAGCCTGCTCGTGGCCGCGGGCGTGGCGACGATTCTGGCGATGACCTGGCGCACGCCGCCGGGATCGTTCGACGCGATGGAGCGTGAGCGGTTGGGGCAGATCAGGGCGATCTACACGCTCGTGCCCTGGTCCAGCAACCAGAGGCCCAGCGACCGCGACGCATCGGCCCTGCCGCCCGGCGCCACGCACGACCAGGCGCTGGCGAACCTGGTGCGTTCGGCCATCCCGCCGCCCGGGCAGCGGGCCGCCACGCCCGCCGATGTCGAGCGGGCGATCAGGCTCACCCGTGAGTTGCCGCTGGCGTCAGATGTCCGCGACCGCATCGCTTCGGACCTTCAGGCGACCTTCGGCGGGCAGAGCGGCGTGAGCCGAGTCCGCGTGGGAGAGGTCGTGCGTGAGCATCTTCGGGGCGTGGGCAAGGCCCACCTTCTGGGGACCGACAAGTTCGGGCAGGATGTTCTGGCCCAGATCCTGCACGCGTGCCGACTGGCGATCTCGATGGGCATCGTGGCCACCGGGCTGGCGACGGTGATCGGGGTGACCATGGGCGCCCTCATGGGGTACTTCGGCGGATGGGTGGACATGCTGCTCTATCGCGTGGTCGAGATCTTCATGGCCATCCCGCTGCTGTTCCTGCTCATCGTCGCCGCGGGGGTGCTGGAGCGGAACACGTATGTGATGATGGCGATCATCGGGTGCGTGACCTGGCACGGGGCCGCGAGGTTCACACGGGCGGAGTTCATGAAACTGCGGTCGCAGGACTTCGTGCAGTCGGCCCGTGCGGTGGGCCTGCCGCTGCGCTCGATCCTGTTCAAGCACATGCTGCCCAACGGCGTGACGCCCGTGCTGGTGGACGCGTCGTTCGGGATCGCGGCCGCGATCCAGTTCGAGGCCGTGCTGTCCTACCTCGGGCTTGGCCCGCCCGACCAGCCCTCGTGGGGGCGCGTGCTGGCCGACGCGGCGGGTGAGTCGGGCACGTTCAACTGGTGGCTCGGGGTGTTCCCGGGCCTGGCGATCTTCCTGACGGTGCTGAGCCTGACGATGGTGGGCGAGGCGCTGCGGGATGCGATCGATCCTAAACTCAAGAAGGCGAGAGTCTGATCCGGGTGGCAGGTCCACGGCTCCGCGTGGCGATACCGATCAATCCGCAACCAACCCATGGCAACCGCGACCACGACAATCCCGACGCCCGCGCTGGATCGAACCGCCCTCTCGTCCCTCATGCGGGTGGACGACTTGGCAGTTTCGTTCCAGTCGGGGCGCGGGCCGAGGGTGCAGGCCGTGGACGGCGTCCGCATGACCGTGTATCCCGGGCACACCGTCGCGGTGGTGGGGGAGTCGGGGTGCGGCAAGTCGGTAACGGCGATGAGCAGCCTGCAACTCATCCCGCGCCCGCCCGGCAACTTCGATCGGGGGCACATCTGGTTCCGGCGCGATCCGGCGGACCTGGGCGCCACGGGCGGGCTGATCGAGCCTGGCACCGCCTCGTCTACGCTGGGCGTCTCGCAGCCGATCGACCTGCTCAGCCTGACCGACCGCCAGATGCGGCAGATCCGCGGCAACGACATCGCCATGATCTTCCAGGAGCCCATGACCTCGCTCAATCCGGTGTACACCGTGGGCGACCAGATCATGGAGGCGATCCTGCTGCACCAGGCGGTGCATCCGAAGGACGCCCGCGAGATCGCCCTCAAGTCGATGCGCGACGTGGGCATCCCCGAGCCCGAGAGGCGGATCAGGCAGTACCCGCACCAGTTCTCCGGCGGCATGCGCCAGCGCGTGATGATCGCGATGGCCCTGTCGTGTCAGCCCCGCATGTTGCTGGCCGACGAGCCGACGACCGCGCTGGACGTGACAATCCAGGCCCAGATCCTGGAGTTGCTGCGCGAGCTGCAGCGGACGCGCCAGATGGCCATCATGCTGATCACTCACGACCTGGGCGTGGTTGCGGAGAACGCCGACGTGGTGTGCGTGATGTACGCCGGGCGCGTGGTCGAGTACGCGACGGTGTACGAACTCTTCGACAACCCGCTGCACCCGTACACGCGGGGGCTGCTGGCGTCGATCCCCAAGATGCACGAGCGTCTGGATCGCCTGGTGACGATCAAGGAGATCGTGGAGGACGAGTCGCAGTTCACCCGCCTGCACGAGATCGGGCAGGACAGGTCCGTCCGCCCGTGGTGGCCCTGGCACGATGCGCCAGCGGGCACGCCGACCGACGGGCCCAGTTCGTGCCTGGTCGAGGTGAGGCCGGACCACTGGGTGGGCGTGTGGCGCACGCCGGGGATCACGCCGGGGCGTGAGCCGGACCTGTCCTATCGCGCCGACCGCTGATCCCCCTTCCCCCGATGACGGGGTTTGTGCGGTAGGCCGCCGCGTGGCGCGACCAATGCGGCCTCGCACGTCGCCTCCGAGCCATCAGAATCCCGCCAGAACAGCTCGTTCGACGCGCCGAACCCGCCCTTCGGCGTCGTTCTGCTGTGGTCGACACCCCGCACCCTCACTTCCGGGAACCCAGCCATGCGCATCCGCACGATCGCGATTCTGACCGCCACCGCCGGGCTCTGCCTTTCGATGACGAGCCTCCCCGAATCGCACGCCCAGCCGACCGCGACACGCCCGTCGCCGGGAGAGGCTCCGAGGTCTGCCACCGGTGGGACGTTCGATCTCAACTTCCCCGGCGGCACCGTGGGCGAGTACCTCGACTCAGTCACCCAAATCACGACGGTCAACATCGTCGCCCCGGAGGAGGTTCGCTCCCTGGTGATGCCCGCTGTCCGGCTCCGCGGTGTCTCGGCCGGGGCGTCGGTCGAACTGGTCAAGAACATGTTCATCGACTCGGCCTCGACGGGAGCCGTGCAGCTCGGCTTGGTTGAGGGCGAATCCACCGCGCCGATCTATGTGCTCAGCGTCGTGTTCCGGGACGGCAGGCGGTCCGATCCGGCGCCGCCCTCGGTCAACGAGATCTTCTCGGTTGGCGACGTGCTCCGACCCGCCAGCGATGAGCCGACGGACCTGCAGGTCAAGAAGATCTTCGAGATGATCGACTCGGCCATGACGCTGGCGCCCGCCGAGGTCGCGCCCGAACTGGCGTTCCACGACGACACGCAGATGCTGGTGTTCCGCGGCTCACCCGAGCAGCGCAGGCTGATCGAGTCGGTGCTGGAGCGGTACCACCAGTCGTGGCGGGCCTCGTCCGAACTGGCGAGGCAACTGCGGGAAGGGGCCGCGGCGACCCAGTTGGAGGCCCAGACCTCGGCGATCGAGGCTGATGCCGCCGAATCGAGAACCAAGCACCTGATGGATCGGGTCGCCGAGTTGCGAGAGCTTGTCGAGGCCGGCGGCGTGTCGAGCTCCGAGCTTCGCGATGCGGTCGAGGAGGCGAACCAGGCGGGTCAGCAGTCCCAGATCGCGCGGGCTCGGGCCGAGCACGCCCGGGCACAGGCGGACGTGTTTACGCGCCGCTTGACGACGCTGAACGCGAGCGATGAGTCCACACTGGTGATCTACGACTTCCGGGGCTTGGGCGCCGAGGGCGATCGCGTGGGCATCGCCTTCAAAGGCTTCCTCGACGCCGCCCGCTTCCCCCAGACCGAGATGAACGCCGACGGCGCGGGTATGGTCACCCTCCGTGCCCGCCCGGCCCTGCACGAGACCATGCACTACCTGCTCCACCACCTTCGGGCGCAGGCCGCGGCCAGCCGCCCGCCCTCGGGCACCCGGTAGACTCAACCCGGAGCGTGACCCCGCGTGATGACGCCGACGTGCCCAGTGTGCGACGTGGACCAGCCGCCCGCCCAAGCCGAGCCGATGGACGTGCCCTCGTCGCCGGTCGACGGGGGCGTTCTCCGTTCCGCGCCGAACGAGGAACGCGGGTCGGTTGTCGGTGCGACGCGCGCGGTCGATTCGGGCGATGGGGGCCCTGCGGAGGCGCGGGGTGCCAGCCCGCAAACGCATCGCCTTTGCGCCGCCATCGCCCAGGGCGACCGCGGGGCGTTCGCCGTGTTCTACCAGGCGTGGTTCGACCGCTGCTACGCGATGGCCCGCTCGCTCACACGCCGCGATGAGTCGTTCTGCCTCGACGTGGTGCAGAACACGATGCTGCGGGTGGTGCGGTCGATCCGGGCCATGGAGTCCGAGGGCGGGCTGTTGCGGTGGATGGTGCGGGCGGTCCATTCGAGCGCGGTGGACATGCTGCGCAGCGAGGCCCGGGCACGCCGACGCGACCGCGTGGCCGCCCGCTTCGAAGCCCCGAACGGCGCCGCCACAGGCAGCGATGCGCACACGACCGAGTGGCTGACCGCGGCCCTCGCCAAGCTGGATGATCAGCAGCGCGACATGCTCCGGCTCCGCTTCGCCGGCGGCGGCACGCTCGACGCGGTCGGGCAGGCCGTCGGCTCGACCGGAGATGCCGCTCACGGGCGTCTACGGCGCGTGCTGGCGCGGCTGCGACGATCGGCCAACCCGCCCTGAAGTGGGCACCGATGTCCGATTCCCAGTTGATGAGTACACGGTTTCGATGTTCGCCCCGAGTTGATCGTCAGGATGCGTGCCATGAACCACGACCCCTTGAACAGCCTCGACGCCCGCCTCAGCCCGGCTGGCGAGACTCGCAAGCAGGCGATGCTCGCCAACCTCCAGCGAGAAGTGACCGGGCGCGGGCGGCGGCGTCGCGTCGCCCGGGCGGTGATCGTGGCCGTGCCGGTCCTCGCGCTGGCCATCGTTGGTGTGCTGGTGTTGCGTTGGGCGACCCTGCCGGCGTCGATCCCGACACCCGGACCGATCACCGACCTTCCCACGAACTCCGAGACAGTTGATCACCGCGGCATTGCGGCCACGTCGGACGATGCGATCCACGATCCACACGGCGGCACGACGCCCGACGCCCTCGCCCATGCAGCAACCCGCTTCACAACCATCGATTCCGGCTGGGATCTCATTCCGCGCGTTCGCCCCACCAGCGGCACGCGTATCCGCACCGCCAGCGGCGATCCGGGTCTGCTTGATCGCTCGCGATATCGCGGTGGCGGCGCGTCGGTTCCACTCGCGACCGATGCGCAGCTTGCCGTCGCCCTGCGAGCCGCCGGGCGAGCCGCTGGCGTCGCCCGCACGCCCACCGGCGTGCAGATCATCCCAGACCACCCGACCCAGCCGGGTTGAGGCCGCGGCGAGGAGGCGTGAGGGGTAGCAGGCCTCCGGCCCGAAGTCTCTCGGCGCATTCCTGGGCTCCTTGATCGCCGGGTGCCGGGCCGGAGGCCCATCACCCCCCGTTGCGCAGAGGCCGCGTGTTCGCCGGGTCGGCACGCAGCGGCGCGAGTCGTACACTCCCACGTTGCCCGCCCACTTCGCCATCCTGACCGCCTCCACCCAGCCGCCGCAGCCGCGAGAGGTCGCCCGCAAGGTGGCGGGGATGACGCTTCTGGTGTCGCTGATCGGCGTGGTCGTCATCACCGTGCTGACGCTCATCGTGATGCGTCGGATGCGTCGCCGCCTGACCGACGCGGGCCGAGCCCGGCGGACACGGCACAGCGACGCCTGGGCGGAGGCGGGCCGCCGGGCTGGCTCGCCGCCCGCGGAGGCCTTTGAGGCTGACACGCCAGTGTTGCCCGGCACGGACCCGGGCGCCAGCCCCGGAACCGGACCTGCCCCCGGTTCCGGCCCCGGTTCGGAGCCAGACGGCCGGCCCGGATCGCATCTCGACCCCTCATCGGACAAGCCAGGTGGCCCCTATGGCTGACCGCCCGCTCGCGCTGGTTACGGGCGGGGCGCGACGGGTCGGCCGCGCCACCGCGCTCGCGTTGGCGGGAGCCGGGTGTGACCTGATCGTCACCTACTTGGGGAGCGACGCGGAAGCACGGACGTTGGTGGGCGACGCTCGCCCGCTGGGGGCGGGTGTGGCGTGCGAGCGTCTGGACCTGGGGGACTTGGCCGCGGTCCGCGCGTTCGGGGCGTCGATGGCCCGTTCGCACGGTCGGCTGGACGTCCTGGTCCACAACGCTTCGGTGTACCACGCTTCGACGCTGGACGAACTGACTGGCGACCCGTCCTCTCCGGGCGACCGCGCCGCAACGCCCTCGGTGCCCGACATTGAGCATGCCTTCCGCGTCAACGCCGTCGCCCCTCTCGTGCTCACCGCGGCCTTGGCCCCGCTCCTGCGGCGTTCGATTCTGCCGGGCGGCGGGTCGGTCGTGGCGATGTGTGACATCCACGCGATGGGGCGCCCGCGCCGCGGGCTGGCGGCCTACTCCATGTCCAAGGCCGCGCTTGAAGAGATGGTCCGCAGTCTCGCCCTGGACCTGGCGCCGGAGGTCCGCGTGAATGGCGTAGCGCCGGGCGTGGTCGCGTGGCCCGAGCATGGCCGCGAGTCGGACCCAACCATGCAGGCCCGATATCTTGCCCGCGTCCCGCTCGAACGCGCGGGCACACCCGAGGATGCCGCAGAAGCCGTCCGGTGGCTCGCCTTCGACGCCCACTACAGCACGGGCCAGATCATCCGCGTCGACGGCGGCCGCTGGCTGACCTGAATCCAACCGAGCCGACTGCGCGAGCAGTCGAGCAACCGTATTTCGGCACTCAACGTCGCGACACACCTTTGCCCGACCGCTCGCGCGGGCGGCTCCAGTCTCCAGCACGTCCTCCCGCCATAAACTCCCCGACCACCATCCGGAGTCTCCGCATGAACATCCTCATCGCCGACAAGTTCGAGGCCGAGGGAATCGCCGCCCTCAAAGCACTGGGCTGCGAGGTCGCCACCAAAGCCGGCCTCGACGCCGCCGGCATCACCAAGGCCATCGCTGACACCAAGGCCCAGATCCTCATCGTCCGCTCAACCAAGGTTCCCGCGGCCGTCATCAACGCCAGCCCCACTCTCAAGCTCATCATCCGCGCCGGCGCGGGCGTGGACAACATCGACGTGCCCGCGGCCACCGCTGCCAAACTGCCTGTCTGCAACTGCCCCGGCATGAACGCGGACGCGGTTGCGGAACTGACCATCGGCCTGTTGGTCTGCTGCGACCGGAGGATTCCCGACCAGGTCTCGATGCTCCGCGAGGGCAAGTGGGACAAGGGCGAGTTCGGCAAGGCCAGGGGGCTGAAGGGCAAGACGCTGGTGATCGTCGGCATTGGCTCGATCGGGCTGGGGGTCGCCAAGCGGGCGTCGGCGTTCGGGATGAACGTGATCGCGTGGTCGCGCAGCCTGGACGCGTCGTTGGCCAGGGGCAAAGGCCTCGGATTCGGGGGTAACTCGCGGGGCGACCTGCTCAAGGCCGTCTCGGCCGCTGACGCGGTGTCGATCCACGTCGCCGCGACCGCCGACACCAAGAGACTCGCCAATGCCGAGTTCTTCGCCGCGATGAAGACGGGCGCCATGTTCATCAACACGTCGCGTGGCGACGTGGTGGATGAGGCGGCGCTGCGCGAGGCGATCAAGAGCAAGGGCATCCGGGCCGGTTTGGACGTGTTCGAGGGCGAGCCCGCGGACAAGGCGGCGTCGTGGAAGCCCGAGATTGCGTCGCTCCCGGGCGTGTACGCCACGCACCACTGCGGGGCATCCACGGATCAGGCCCAGCTGGCGGTGGCCGACGAGACGGTGCGGATCGTGCGAGAGTTTAAGGCCAGCGGGGCGACGCTGAATCGGGTGAACTGACGAAGCCCGGGACTTCGGCGAATGAATCGACTTCCCGCACGGTGACCAACGCCTGAATCAAGGATCACCCCGCCCTTGATCACGTCACGATACCCCTATGCGAAACCCGACTCGTGGTCGCCTCGGCGAAACCCTCCGCCCCGTCGCCAACGAGCGTATAATTCCCCATGACCACCGCAGCCGCCCCCTCTATGCCGTCCGCGGCCAAGGCCGCTCCCGCCCACCGCACCTACAACTTCTCCGCCGGGCCCGGCGTGCTGCCCGAAGAGGTCATCCGGCAGGCCCAGCACGACCTCTGGGATATCAGTCTCGAAGGCAAGTCCACCGGCATCGGGATCATGGAGCACAGCCACCGCGGCAAGACCTTCGACGCGGTCTTGGCCGCCGCCGAGGCCAACTGCCGCAAGGTTGCGAGCATCCCCGCCAACTACAAGGTCCTCTTCCTGACCGGCGGCGCGACCAGCCAGAACTTCATGGTCCCCGCCAACCTGCTGCCCGACAACGGCGTGGCGGCCTTCCTCACCACGGGCTACTGGTGCGAGAAGACCTGGGACGAATCCAAGTTCTACTCCGGCAACTGCTACGAGGCTTGGGATGGCCGGGGCGTCAAGCACGACCACTGCCCGAGCGACGCCGAGATCAAGTACCCCGCCGGTTCCAAGCCCGCCTACGTCCACATGTGCTCCAACAACACCATCTACGGCACGCAGTGGCGCAACCAGGACGGCACCGAGCGACTCCCCAAAGTGCCTGACGGCGTCCCGCTCGTCTGCGACGCGTCCAGCGACATCTTCTCCCGCCCCATCGACATCTCCAAGTACGGCATGATCTACGCCGGTGCCCAGAAGAACATCGGCATCGCCGGCACCACGCTGGCCATCATCCGCGAGGACCTGCTCAAGCCCGCCCGCAAGCTGCCCACCATGCTCCGCTACGAGACGCACGCCAAGGACGGGTCACGCCACAACACGCCCCCCGCGTTCGCCATCTATATGTCGGGCCTGGTGTTCGACTGGATCCTGAAGCAGGGCGGCGTGGGCCCCATGCACAAACGCAACCTCGAAAAGGCCACGATCATCTACGACGCGATCGACGGGTCCAAGTTCTGGAAGGGCCACGCCCGCGCCGACAAGGACAACAACAGCCGCAGCCTGATGAACATCACCTTCCGTGTCAGCCCGGAGGTGAAGAACGCCGAGGCCCTGGACGAGCAGTTCGTCAAGGACGCCTTCAAGAACGGCATGGACCAGCTCAAGGGCCACCGCTCCACCGGCGGCGTGCGGGCCAGCGTCTACAACGCGTTCCCGATCGAGGGCGCCAAGGCCCTGGCCCAGTTCATGAAGGAGTTCGAGAAGAAGAACGGGTGATCGCGTCCGCCACCATAACGCCCCCGAGGGCGGTCTGATCTCTTGAACAAACATCGAAGCCCCCGGGTCCGACCCCGGGGCTTTGCCTTGACAGCCGGCGATGCGACCCTCACTCCACCGACGTCCCGCCTGACCTCGTCTCCGGCGTGAGTGGTCCGCTGCTCGGACCGCCGCTCGCCCCGCTTGCGGGCCACGCCACCACCAGCCCGATCGCCACGACCGCGCACGCCCCATACAGCACGACGACTCGCCGCAACAGCCCGCGCGATCCAAGCGTGGCGATCATGCCCGCTTTGAACACCATGTTGGCGGTGGCCGCGATGAGCACCGCTCGCCACGCGTCGGACGCGGCCAGTCGATCATCCTGCACCAGCCTGGCCGACGACAGCGTGATGGCGTCCATGTCGGTCAGCCCGGAGATGGCCGCGACCGCGTAGAGTCCGCTGGAGCCCAGGTAGTGCTCCGCCGCGGCGGCGAAGAAGATGACCCCCGCGTACATCAGCCCGAAGAAGATGGCGGGCTTGAGCTGCGTTGGGTTCTCCGATTCCGGAATCGTCGCCTGATTCCGGCTCGCCCGCACCCAGATCACCCCGCCCAGCACGAGCGTGACCGCCGCCAGCACGACGATCGGCGGCGCGATGGCCGTGAAGTTCGAGGGTGTGACGACCGCGATCTCGACCAGCACGCGGGCGTACATGACCACCGTGGCGAGGAGGATGATCGTCGCGGCCAGGTTGTCGATCCCCGCGCGCGTGCCATGACTCGAACTCGCCCCGCGCCCGCCCTTGTGCTCGGTAGCGGTCGCGCCGAGAACGCCATCACCCGTGCCGGTGTTCGGTTCGCCCCGGGCGCCTGCATTGTCCCCGCCTGCCTGCTCAGCCATCCCGTGCTGCGTTTCGCCCCGGTCGCCCCTGGTCTGCCGTGCCGCCGCCGCCGTCGTGGCCGTGCTCGAAACCAGCCCGCCCATCAACCCGGCGATGATTGCGCCCCCGCCCCGTCCGAACAGTTTGGTCGCGACGTACCCCGCCAGCGACATGCCCACCACCAGTGCGACCATCCGCCACGCCTCGTACGGATTGAGCACGTCAAACGGCCCATACGTCTGGTTTGGCACGACCGGCAGGATGATGAACGTGATGAGCGCGAACGTCAGGACCGCCCGCACGTCCTTCTCGCCGATCCGGTCCGTGAAGCGGTGCAGCGCGTCCTTGGCGTGCAGCAGCACCGCGACGCCCACGCCGATCGCCGCCGCCACCTCCATCGGCGCCAGCCACGCCAGCGCTCCCACGGCGTACATCACCAGCATCGCCACCTCGGTCGACATCCCGGGGTCGGACTGGTTGCGCTTGACAGCGAGCACGTTGCCCAGGAACGCCAGCGACACGATGCACAACGCCCCGGCGGCGATGATCCACGCGCCCTGACCGACGGGCGCCAGGTGCCAGCGCGATGGCGAATCCTCGGCCGTGATCGCTGGCTCGCGAACGTCGCGGCCCCGCGCCAACGGGAATCCCCCGCGATCCCGCCCGCGATCGCCGGCACCGGTCTGTGCGTCCGGGTCGGCTTCGGCGTCCGAAGTCGGCTCAAGGCTCGACGAGTGATCGCTCGCGACCGCCCGTGCCACCTGTTCCGGCGGCGGACCTCCAGCCGTGCCCTCACGCCACCCGGACCCCCCCGCCGCCGTCGCCAGCATCGCGCAGCACGTCCCCAGCAGCGTCACCAGCGAAAACGTCCGCACCCCGGCCACCAGCGACCGCGACCGCTCCCGCTGAATGCCCACGAGCAACCCGAGGACCAGGGCGATAGCCAACGCGCGGAACGCCGGGATGACCTCGATGGGGGGCACGCCGCCAAGATACCACGTCCTCCCCGAACCGACGGCCCACCAGCCCTCGACCACACGCGGCCCGACCGTGAGGGAGGGTTCCACGCTCCACAGGCACGACGCGCACGAGCATCAATCTCGCTCAGATCGCCCGCACTCAAAGCGCCGACCGCCCCGCGCAACGCGGGGTCGGCCAGCAGTGGGGTTGACCCTCCGGCGCACAGGCCGCCATGCACCGGCGCCGCCGCCCCGCGATCATCGACACCAGCCCGAACACCCCCGCGGTCGCCGGCCCGGGCACCGGAAGGTACTCGTGCTGGTACCTGAAGTTGCCGTCGTCCTCCCAGGTGCCGGTGCTCGGCTCCAACCGATCGGCGTGTCCCTGCACCGTCGACCACTCGCCGGGCAGCAGCGCGCTGGGAAGCGTGAACGACGCACGCTGCCCGGGTCCCAGGATGGTGTCGGGCATCGAGTACATGTACGAGCTGGCCAGCTCCAGGTCGTCTGCCACTCCAACCGTCACAAGCACCGCCACGCAAGACACTCGGTTTGGGCTCATGGCAGACATCCTCTCCGGGCGATGCCACGGCCGCGCACGCGGGGATGGGCGGCACACGCACCCTGTTTGCTCTTCGCTCGTGGCGACCGCTGATCGCCCTCCTCGGTGAACGCGGAGCCCCCCAACACTCACGCGCCCGATACAATCAACCACCTCAGAGTGGAGATCCCCCCGATGACCACGATCCCAGCCTCCACCTCCCACGCCCACCCCAAAGTCGACCCACACGCCGTCACCATCTCCGGCGTCGTGCTCGACGCGATCTACGGCCCCGCCAAGCCCGCCGCCTCACTCAAAGACATCCCACGCCACATCGCCGAGCCCGGCGAGTACCCCTACACCCGCGGCCTGTTCCCCCAGGGCTACCGCACACGCCTCTGGACCATGCGCCAGTTTGCCGGCTTCGGCTCCGCCGACGACACCAACAAACGCTTCAAGTACCTCCTCGGCGCCGCCAAAACCGCCAGCAAGGCCAACACCGGACTCTCGACCGCGTTTGACCTGCCCACGCTCATGGGGCGCGACTCCGACGACGCCCTCTCGCTGGGCGAGGTCGGCAAGTGCGGCGTCGCCATCGACACCATCGAAGACATCCACCGCCTTTACGCCGACATCCCCGTCGACAAAGTCACCGTCTCGCAGACTATCAACGGCCCCGCCGCGGTCATCTGGGCCATGTACCTCGCGCACGCCCTGCAGCGCGGCCTCTCCTGGGACGCCCTGGGCGGCACGCTCCAGAACGACATCCTCAAGGAGTTCCACAGCCAGAACGAGTTCATCTACCCGCCCGAGGCCTCCGTCAAACTCGTCGTCGATACCATCGAGTTCCAGTCCGCCCTCGTGCCCAAGTGGAACAGCGTCTCCATCTCCGGCTACCACATCCGCGAGGCCGGCAGCACCGCGGCCCAGGAACTCGCCTTCACCCTCCGCGACGGCATGGAATACGTCGAGGCCTGTCTCCTCCGCGGCATGGACATCGATTCCTTCGCCCCGCGGCTGTCCTTCTTCTTCAACAGCCACAACGAGTTCTTTGAGGAGATCTGCAAGCTCCGGGCCGCACGCCGCATCTGGGCCCGCATGATGCGCGAGCGCTACGGCGCGCCCAATGAACGCTCCTGGTTCATGAAGACCCACGTCCAGACCGCTGGCTGCTCCCTCACCGAGCAGCAGCCCATGAACAACATCGTCCGCGTCGCCTACCAGGCGATGGCCGCCGTCCTCGGCGGGTGCCAGAGCCTCCACACCGACAGCATGGATGAAACGCTGGGTCTGCCGACCGAGCAGGCGGTGATGGTCGCGCTGCGGACGCAGCAAATTCTGGCCCACGAAACGGGCGTGACGCGCGTGACCGATCCGCTGGGCGGGTCCTGGTTCGTCGAAGCACTCACCGACCAGATCGAGGCCGAGGCTTTGGAGTTCATCGCGGAGATTGACGCGATGGGCGGCGGGGCTTGGAAGAAGGGCGCGACGCCTAACGAGAATCAGGGTGGGTACGGCGGCGCCGTCGCCGGTATCCACCGCGGCTACTTCCGCCGCGCCATCGCCGAGGCCTCCTACCGCTTCTCCGAAGAGTGCGAGGCTGGCGACCGGATCATCGTCGGTGTCAATGAGTACGTCGATAACACCGAGCAACGGCCCATCGAGATTCTGATGATCCCCGACAGCGTGGAAACCGAGCAGGTTGCGCGGCTGCGGGTGTTCAAGCAGAAGCGGGATGCCAAGGCGGTGGCGGCGGCGCTTGAGCGCATCAGGCGGGCGTGCCGGGACGGGGATGTTGGTGGCACGGCTGGAGCGACGACGATCTCTGCAACATCCATTCCGTCGGCCGGGGCGTTGGGGCTCGACAAGCACAACGTGATGCCGGCGTTGGTGGCCGCGTCGTTGGCCAACTGCACGCTGGGCGAGATGGTGCAGGCGATGGCGGATGTGTATGGGAGGTATAGCGGGGGGCCGGAGTGGTGAACACGCCATGTGTACCTGAAGCGTCCGTGACGTGGCGCAAGTTTCTCGATCGGCTCAACAAGCACTATGGACGCCCGACAGCGGCTCGTGGTGAGTTGCTCGTTCGGGGACACGCGTGTTCGGCCTGGACTCTCGCGCCCACCATCGATCGGGGCGTCGATCAGGCGTTCATTCGACGAGATCGCGATGTGCTGGCACGGGATCTGACCAGAGCTTTTCAACATGAGACACTGGGACTCGACATCCCGCTGGGTTCCCCCGTGGGTGAGGAAGAATGGGAACTACTCGGGAGACACCACGGACTTTCGAGTCGGTTTCTCGATTGTTCACGCAGCCCCTGCATCGCCGCTTTCTTCGCGTTCGCTGATCCTAAATGCGGACTATCCCATCCTGTCGCGGTCTGGGTATTTGACCGTCAGTACTTTGTGAGCAAAGGAAAACTTGGAGTTCCGGGAACGCCAGCAGGCGATCCTGTGGAGTTGCCGGAGAACTACGAGCACTTTCGGTTCAATCGTCGAGCGGTGGAGCAGCAGGCCGTATTCATGCGTGTGGCTACATCCAAAGAAGCGGTTGAGCTGAGCTTGGCCGGTTATCTCTGGAAGTACGTCATCCCCGGACCTGACCGACAGGCGGCGCTGACTCACCTGTCCGCTATGGGAATAACTTGGCGATCATTGTTCAGAGACCTCGACGGTGCCGCACGTTCCGCGGCGACAAGGTTGCTTGTGGAGGAAGCAGATGTAAGCGAGACTCTCAGCGCGGTCCGATCGAGTCGGCCGCAAGGACCCTCTCAGATCACGATTCTGAACTGATCTCGATGTGCCTCCGATCAGGTCTCACCGTGGATGAACTGGCCTATTCCAGCGAGTTCGAGGATATCCATAAGGCTCTCTGTCGCGCCGGAGATGCCCGCTCGACTCAAGAGCATTATCGACGCTTGCTCAATCTCAGGAAGTCTGGCCGACTCTCACGCGTCGCGTGACAGCCTCGCACAGACTACACAAAGCCCTTATGCTTATGCCCGACCCCTTACCACCCACCAACCCCCTCCTCACCCCCCGCGGCAAAGTCGATGAATCCGCCCTCGCCCGCCTCATCGAACAACGCCGCGCCGCCGGCTTCGACGAATCCGCCCTCCCCACCGTCCGCTTCGAGCTCCAACGGGACATCAACGACCGCCTCGACAAGTACCTCACCAGCCGCGTCCCGTTCCTCAGCCGCACGCGGATCCAGCGCCTTATCGACGCCGGGGCCGCCACCGTCAACGCTCGCACGGCCAAGTGCTCGTCGCGCTTGCGCCTGAACGACGTGGTGGAACTCGCCCTCCCCCCGCCCGAATCCAAGGGCATCAAGCCGCAGGAAATCCCCCTCGACATCCTCTTCGAGGATGAGCACCTCATCGTCCTCAACAAGCAGCCCGACATCATCGTCCACCCCGCACGCGCCGAGCTGGCCGGCACGATGATCAACGCGCTCGCCTGGCACTTCCAGCACACCACCTCGGGCGCCCTCTCCACCGTCGGCGATGAGTTCGCCCGCCCAGGCGTCGTTCACCGCCTCGACCGCGACACCACCGGCTGCATCGTCTTCGCCAAGCAGGACGAGGCCCACTGGAAGCTCGGCTCGCAGTTCGAGCACCGCAAGGTCGAGAAGCGCTACCTCGCCCTCGTCCAGGGCTCGTTCGAGCCCGACATCGACGCCATCGACCTCCCCCTCGGCCCCCACCCCTCGCGAGAGAAGGGCTATCGCGAGAAGTACGTCGTCCGCCACGACGAGCTCGGCAAGGCCAGCCTCACCATCGCCCGCGTCATCGAGCGCCATCGCCTGCACGACCGCCCGGTGAACGACCAGAAGTTCAGCCTGCTCGAACTCGAACTGCGCACGGGCCGCACGCACCAGATCCGCGTTCACCTCACCTACCGCGGTTTCCCGATCGTCGGCGACCAGATGTACGCCGGGCGTCCGCTGCTCGATCCCACCGGCACCCCCATCCTCGCCCGCCAGGCCCTCCACGCCGCCCTGCTCGAGTTCACCCACCCCATCACCAACCAGCGCCTCCGCTTCCAAGCCCCACTGCCCCCCGACTTCGCCGCGGCCCTCGCCCACCTCCGCACCGGCGCGGTCGAACGCCCAGAAATCAACGGAACCTTGGTCGCCATCTGAAGTCGCGCGACGCCCGCCCTCGCCCGACGGAGCCGATCGCGCGA
>Ga0163144_10005022_pt1 | contig 29532 bp, 12 predicted proteins | sample OliLak19BULKMAT1_FD_123175 | JGI IMG/M metagenome (GOLD analysis project Ga0163144, IMG submission 123175) | Freshwater microbial mat bacterial communities from Lake Vanda, McMurdo Dry Valleys, Antarctica - Oligotrophic Lake LV.19.BULKMAT1 | ecosystem: Environmental > Aquatic > Freshwater >...
CGTGACCGGTGGTCTCGCTGCGCTTCGACCACCGGCTAATGGCTGTGACCCCTGTCGGGGTCGGTAGGGATGCTTACGCCGCTCGATGTACCGGAGTCACCTTTGGCATCTTGCCTCGACACCAAGCTGTCGCGTAAACCGCGATTTGCACCCAAAGCAGATTTGCGTCCCGGCCTCGCGTCCCCTGCCCCGCGAACTTTCACAAACGGCGAAAGATCTGACGGGGCCGCGGTCGACAACCACAGAACGAATCAATTGGCGTCGGCTTCATGCTTCCCATGCAGCTTCCGCAAGTACTCGTAGTTGCTCGGCAGCGATTGCAACAACTCTCGTTGCTGCTGCTTGACGCGTGCGAAGAGCTCCTCGGCCTGGCGGACCGAATCGGTCTTGTAGGTCAGCAGCGGCAGCGGTTGGTCGGGCAGGAAGCCCAGTCCAGCCAGGATGCAGTAGTAGCTGCCATTGGTCCAGAAGTTACGGAACTCGGCCTCGAAACTGCCGTAGTACGAGCTTTCGTCGGCGATCGGCGGGTTCACCGGCAGGCCGGCCTTGTACATGGCGATTTTCTCTTGGATGTTGTCCGTCAGATGAAGTTCTTTGTTGGCTCGCCAGAAACGCGTGTCCATCCGCGGAGAGAATCGAAAATGCGCCTGGATAAAATCCCGAGTGTCGTCAAACATCGTTGCGATTTCGGCATTGAATCGATCGACGAGAATCGGATCGAAGTTGCGATTCGGAAAGTGCTTGACCAGTTGATACAAGGCCGCGTAGATGAAGTAGATGCCGGAGGATTCCAGCGGCTCGAGGAAGCAGGAAGCCAGCCCGATGCTGACGCAGTTTTTGACCCAGGCCCGGCGATTGCGGCCGACCCGGAAGCGGAGCTTATTGAGCGTCGCCTTGTTGGGATCGAGGCCCCATAGCTTGCAGAAATCTTCCGTGGCCTGATCCTGGCTGGAAAACTGGCTGGAATACACGTATCCGGTGCCAAAGCGTCCCAGCATCGGAATCTTCCAGGTCCAGCCGGCCGCCATGGCAATCGCCGACGTGTACGGCTCGACGCCGTTCTGCGCATCGTCGTTGGGGACCGCGCTGGCGACGGCGCTGTCGCACAGCAAATGATCGTTCATGTCGAGGAACGGTTCCGCCATCGCCTGATTGATCAACAGGCCGCGAAACCCGGAGCAGTCGATGAACAAGTCCCCCTCGAGCGTGCGACCGCCTTTGGTGCGCAAACTTTTGATTGCGCCGCCGGAGTCAAAACTCACGCCTTCCAGTTCATCCTGCACGTGAACGACGCCCAATTTCGCGATGGCGTGCTTTTGCAGGAACGCCGCGACCAGGTGCGCGTCGAAGTGCCATGCGTAGCGCGTCGCGGGCCGGCCGTCCATCCAGCATGGCGCCAGCTTCGCGTCCAAGAGCGGCGGCTCGCGAAAGCAGGCGTAGTCGTAGGCCTCCTTCGTTTGGCCCCGATATTTTTTCAGGAACCAATAGTGCGACATCGGAATCTGGTCGCAATCGGGCAGGATGCCAAACGGATGGTCGAAGTGGTCGGGGCCGCCGTCGATCGTTCGGGGCGAGGGCGTGGCCGCGCCGGGCGTGCGCCAATTGATAAACCGGACTCCCACCTTGAAGCTGCCATTGCAGTGCGGCATCCAATCGCGCTCGGCAAATCCCAATCGATCGAAAAACACCTTCTGAAGGTTTGGGATCGTTGCCTCGCCGACGCCAATCTTGCCGATCGACGGCGCTTCCATCAGCGTCACTCGCGCACTGCCCTGCAAGTGCGTGCTCAGGTAGGCCGCGGTCATCCAGCCCGCGGTGCCACCGCCAAGAATGACAATTTCCTTGATCCGTTTGTCCTCGTTGGCGGCTTCTGTGGGAGTCGTCGGCATGGTGGGATTCACTGAGGAGTGCAAGTGCAAAATGCGGAAACCGGCTCGAAGCCACCACGAAAGCACCCGGCGGTTGGCCGAGCCCAGCAGGGGGCCTAGCTACTTTTATTGAATCGTTGTATTACCGGATTGGCGTCTTGGCGACCGCGCGCGTTGACGAGCGCACTTTTCCATTGGCTCCGTAGCCCGAACCAATCCGCGCTTGACCGAGGCTGTGGCCATCGACTGCGGGACTGGGGAAAATCTGCCGTGTTGCGGTTCGCGAAACCGAAAGTTGTTGCTCGTGCGAATGGCGCGCGTGGCGGCGAAACTCGCCAGGTGTTTGGCCGGTTTGCTGCTTGAATACGACGCTTAAATAGGCAGCTCGCGAGAAGCCCGCATTGGCGGCAATTACGTCGAGCGTGTCCTCGGTCTCCGCCAATTGCCGTTTCACGCGATCGACGCGCACGCGCAAGAGTTGATCGTGGGGCGAGCAATGAAAAAACCGCGTAAAGCCGCGCTCGAGCACGCGACGCGAGATGCCCACGTGGTCGCAAATCTGCTCGACGCTAATGCCTTCGCAGGCGTGCTCGCGTACGTAGCGAATGGCCGCGGCGATCACCGGATCGTCGATGGCCACCACATCCGTCGATTGCCTGGCGACGATCCCTTGGGGCTCGAATAGCAGCGGGACTTTCGAGACAGGTTTTCCGCGCATCATCTGGTCCAACAGGCAAGCCGCTTCGTATCCGATGCAATCCAGTTGATGCGACACGCTGGTAAGCGGGGGGTCCGCGAGCTCGCAAAGCACTTCATCGTTGTCGACGCCGATGACGGCCACTTGTTCTGGCACGGCGGCATTGATGCGGCGGCACGCGTCGAGTACGCACAGCGCGCGAAGGTCGTGCGCCGTCATGATGCCGACGGGCTTCGGCAAGTTCTGGATCCACTCGCACAGATCGTCTTGCCCGCCCTCCCAGCTTGCGTCGAACCGTTTGCGCGACAAAGGAGCATAAACGTGGCAGCGATATCCCTGGCTCGTGATGTACTCGTGGAGCGCGTCGGCGCGCAATCGAGACCAGTAAGCGCCCTCGACGCCGACGAACGCGAAATTCTGGAACTGTCGCTCGATCAGATGGTCGGCAACCATCCGCGAAATCGCCTGGGGATCTGAATACACGGCCGGCAGGTTGTCTGCCTCGAACTGTCGCAAGGCGTGAACGACGGGCACCCGCAATTTGCCGACCTCTTTGGCGATGCTGCGCGTCGAAGCCCGAGTGATGACTCCGTCACCGTCCCAGTCCTTCAGCCAACTGGGTGGCGCTTCGTGGGCCGAGCGTTCGTCGACGTAAATGGACCAGGGGTCGTGCGTCCGCACGTAGCGGGCAATTCCCCGCAAAAGCCCACGCCCATAGCCCTTCGTAGTCTCGATAATCAGTGCGACGTGGGGGCGTTTGTTCGCCATGATCGCGATTCTCCACGGATTGCATCGGGGCGCGCCATTGCGGCGCAATTTTGAATTATCACTTCGTCATAGCTGGCGCGCGGGGCGTCGTCAACATATTTCAGCAGGCCCAATTGACGCCATTGATTCCCGAGTTCTGTCGGTTCCAGACGCCGGACACGTCTGCCGTCGGGCGGGGGCGCAAAATCGAAAGACAATTGCCGCAATATTGGATTGTGGCGCTATCCACGCGACCCTAGAGTTGAGGTCGCAACGCGGATCGCGAGCTTGCAGCGGCTGAAATGTTTCACCGGCAGTGGGTCGAACACGAAGGCGACCTTCTTGGAACAGAGCTGCCCTCGACAACCTCTGCACGAATGCGTCCGCTCTGCACGAATGTGTCTACGCAGTCTCGAAAATCAAAGTGCTGAAAAACAGGATACGGCTCGTGTGGTGTCAAACCGTCCGAGTTAGTATCCACACATGAATAGCCTGTTCAATTTGCCACGGATTGAACACGAATTAAACACGGAAGTGAATAAGAAATTGTACCGCGGATGAACGCCGATAAACGCGGATATGAAGTCTGGAACAAGAAACCCAATAGCCTCGTCCGTTTTCATCGGCGTTCATCCGCGGTACAATCGATTTCCATAAAGCCGTCTTTCGTCCGTGTGTGATCCGTGGCTAAAGACTGCTCAACTTATTTCTGTACGACCCGTTAGCATCAGAGCATTGCCGAGATCGTCACGGTCGCGCATGACCGCCGGTTGCGGCGTACCAGTGCAGGTTCAGGAATTCCGCAGTGGGGGCGACTGAAAAGGAAAGTCCGTCGCATGAGTGTCACTTCGAGCACGGATCGACGACCGACTCGGGCGAAGCCTTTTCATGGTTTCACCCTCGTTGAATTGCTGGTCGTCATCGCGATCATCGGCATCTTGATCGGCTTGCTGCTGCCAGCCGTGCAGGCGGCTCGCGAGGCCGCGCGGCGCTCGCAATGCACGAACAACTCGAAGCAGATCGCCCTGGCGCTGCACCTCTATCACGACTCGTACAATGCCCTGCCGCCGGGATATGGCATTCTGCCCACGGGCGGCTACGGCACGGGCGTCGGCGACATTGGACAGCGCGATTACGCGGAATGGTCCTGGGCAGCCCGCTTGTTCGGCTTTCTGGAGCAAACGGCCATTTATGGGCAGATCGATTGGACCTGGAACCCAGGTCTCGCAGGGGAGCCGACTCCCACAATCAAAGAGATCATTACCGCCAAGTTGCCTGCTTTCTACTGCCCCTCCGACGATTCGGTCCGCACGAATTGGAACGAGGACCTTTCCTGTTTTGGGGGGATGGCGACCAAAGAGGGCTTTGGCCGGATGTCTTACGCCGGCAACTTCGGTCGCGGCCAAATGGAAGCCCCCTTAGCGCCCCAAGGGCGCAGATATCACGGTGTGTTTAAGTACAACTCCGGCGACGGTTTCAGCGCCATCACCGATGGTACTTCGAACACTCTTTTGACGTTGGAGCTAATTCCTGGTGGAGTTTGCGCCGTGCGCGGCTGCTTCGCCTACGACGAGGGGCCCGTTGCCATGCAAGACTATCCGCCCAACGACAAGACACCCGATTTGGTCCGCTGGTGCGACAAGACTGATCGCCAACCTGACAGCCCGATGTCTGTTGCACCCTGCATTGATTCGCTCACGCAGCTCAATATGGTGCGGCATACCTCGCGGAGCAAGCATCCCGGCGGCGTGGTGGTGAGCATGTGCGACGCCAGCGTGAGTTTTCGCACGAACGAAATCCAGCTCGATGTTTGGCAAGCCATGGGCACCCCCGGCAATGGTGAAGCGATCGGTGGCAATGCTCCATAATTCTCAATACCTCAGGTCAAGGCAAATGCGAGCCTTAGCCGCTTGTTCAATGGCGCTGGTCGCTGTGATCGCGCTGGCAGGATGCGGACACCAAGAGCTGGGCGTGCAAGGCACCGTCAAGGTAGACGGCCAACCCTTGGAACAGGGAACCGTTCATTTTGAGTCCGTCGGGGCCAAGCAACTGATCCGGGGTGGAGCGGCGGTAAAGGACGGCGCCTTCACGATCTCGCCCACGGACAAAGGCATGGCGCCCGGCAATTATAAGGTCAGCGTCGAGGGGTATCACAAGACAGGTCGCCAGGTAAAAGACCCGCAGCGCGGCCCCGTCGATGAGATCGTGCCGATCCCCCTTCGCGAGTCAACGGTCGATGTCACCGTCACTCCCGAAAACGCCCAGCAACTGGAAATTAAAGTGTCCCGCGTGCGATGAGTCCTCCATACATGTTCTCTTTTCAGGCGCGCGCCTGAAAGCCTTATTACAGGAGCACCACGATGAAGCGCTTGATGAGTGTCTTCGGCAGCCTGGCCCTTGCGGCAGCCATCTTTCCTTGGAACCATGCCGACGGGGCCGAAGTCGCGAGCCGTTCGAATGGCGTTCCGAACGACTTTATCAAGATCGACGGCAATCTTTCGGATTGGCTCAACCCGGGCGTTACCTGGTATCCGATCGACGACGTGGGCGATGGTTCGACGGGCGGCGCACGGCCGCTCGATATTGACATTCTTCAAGGCGCCGTTGCCAACGACGAGAACTATATCTACGTGCTGTACCGAAACGCCGGCGACAACATGGTCGACGGCGCTTCCAACTGGGTGTTCTTCGATACGGATAAGAATCTTGCTACCGGGTTGGCCTTCGCGGCATGGACCGGAGGTGGGTTAGATTTTAATCTTGGCGGAACCGGCGGCTGGAATGCGTGGAGCGCGGCCGGCGCGTTTGTCGGCGGTGGCGCAGGAAAGACTGTCGCCGTAGGCGATAGCGACGGTTCCGGTGGCGCTGACTTTCTTGAGTACCGCATTTCTCGTACTGCCGCCCAACCCAACGGCATCCCGTTTAACCCGGCCAATGGCACCGATTTCAATCTGAGCTTCATTGCCGAAGATACGACGATGGATTGGAGCCCCAATAACAGCGCTGACTGGTTCAACTACGTGCTAGGCTCCTACACGCCCAAGGCCCCGGGCGACGCCAACGGTGTCGGCGGTGTCGACATCAACGATTACTTGTTGATCCAAGCGCATGCGTTCGAGGCCGTCCCGTTCGGCGCGTTGGGCGACGTGACGGACGACGGCTTCGTCGACTTCACGGATTTTCGTGAGTGGAAGGAGAACTTCCCGGGCGGCGCCGCGGCCGCTGACGCCGCCGTCGAAGCTCTGGGAGTTCCTGAACCCAGTACTTTTGCCCTGGGAGGGATCGGACTGCTGCTGCTCGCGACGTTCCATCGTCGTCGCGGACTGCGCAATCGTTGACAATCTTGACGACTTCGATCCTGAATCCCTCTTCACAAGGCATCACCCATGAACTTTATCCTACTACGTCGGTGCGTCTGGGCCGGTGTCGTTGCCGCGGCAATGACCGCCGCCAGCGCACGGGCACAGACGGCCGTGAACTTCAACGTTGCGGGACCAGCCAGTTGGAACGACCTGAATAGTTGGAGCACTTTACAGATCCCTGAAGCGCAATTTAGCGAATTCGCGGTCATCGGCGGCGCAAGATCGGCGTTTGTCAACGATTCTCCCCCCGCGATTGGCGGCGTCACGATAGGCGCCGGCACGCTCGAGATTCAGCCCACTGGCAACCTAACCGTGGTCGCCGGAGGGCTTAATACGGGACGAATCATCCTTGGCTCAGGTGGGGCCAGCAATGTATCGATTCGTCGGGGAGGTACGCTCACGGGCGACTCGCTCACCACCGCCGGCGGCGCGGCAACGCAACTCGTGCTTGGAGGAACGACCGGCTCGGGCACGTCGACGCTCACAGTCGGCAATGCCACGCTCGCCGCAACCACGCGCGTCATCGGTCCCAACGTGAACTTCGATGTGACTGGCAATCTGACGTTGGATTCGACAAGTCAACTCGTTGCGGAGATCACCGGCACAACGCACTCGGCCATCGACGTCACGGGCTCGGCCACGCTCGGAGGCACGGTGCGCGTCGAGTTCAACGGCTACGCACCAGTGCTCGGCAACTCGTGGACCTTGGTCAATGCCGCATCGGTGACCGGAAATCCGACGATCGACGCTTCGGCAGCCCCGGCCCTGGCGCGGGGCACAGGCTACCAGGTGATCAAGACGCCGACTTCTGCCGCGCTGACACTCACTAACCAGTTGGTGCTGACGGTCAACCGTCTCAATGGATTGACGAAAATCGAGAATGTCGTGGGCAGTCCGATTCTCTTGGACGGCTACACGATCGCTTCGCCGGGCGGCAATCTCGGCGGCGCATGGAATAGCCTCCAGGATCAATTGCTGACCGGCTGGGACGAAGCTGCCACTTCCAACTCGCATCGCTTAACGGAGTTCAAGACGTCCAGTGGAACTTCGATCGGTGCGGGCGCGTCGCTGTCGATCGGCACTCCGTTCCTGGCGAATCCTCCGGCGCTCGGAGTAGGAGTGCAAACGGATCTGGCGTTTCAGTACACAACGTCGTCGAAACAGATTATCGCGGGCACGGTCGAACTGAGCGGTCCTGAGAACAATCTGGTGTTGACCATCAATCCGGCGAACGGATTGACGACCATTCAGAACGAGTCGCCGTTCTTCAACGCCACGATCGACGCCTACACCATTACCTCGACATCGGGAAAGCTTAAAGTTGCCAACGGCGATTGGATCAGTCTCGACGATCAGAACGTCGGTTCGTGGGATGAGGCCGACAACGCCAATGCCAATCGTGTGACGGAATTCAGTCCCAACGGCGCCACACTGCTGGGCGGCGGTGGAACGATCTATGCCATGGGCGATTTGGTGAATGTCGTGGGCGGCGCGCCGTCGGCCAGCGATTTCACCTTTAGTTACACGCTTTCCAATGGCACGGAAATGACGGGCATCGTCAAGGTTGGCGCCCTGCCCACGCCGGGCCTCTCGGGAGACGTAAACTTCGATAAGGTCGTCAACATCTTCGACATCAATCTCGTGTCCTCGAAGTGGAATACGGCTGGCCCCTCCGGCGACGCCAACCACGATGGCATTGTAAACATTTTCGACATCAACCTAATCAGCTCGAACTGGGGTGCGATGGGCGGCAGCGCGACCGCGGTGCCCGAGCCGAGTTCGATCTTGACGGCATTAATCGCGATGGGCTGCCTGGCGACGTTTCGTCGTCGGTCTCCCAAGCCTCAACGCGGCCCTTCGATGGAAACTTGAGGCCCTAGAAAAACCGCACTGCGGCAGTATCAAACGTCTTGCTTCGGAATGCGGATCGCCCGGTTTTCCCCAGACAGGCCGGGCCGATCCGCATTCGCTTAGAGCCCCTAACTCAACCTCCCAACACGCCGTCATTCCCGCGCAGGCGGGAATCCAGTACACCGCAAGACGGCCAGGCACCACAAGATTTACAACCGCAGAATACAGGTCTCTTTCGCAACCACCCTCCCCGAGTCCCTGGATTCCCGCCTGCGCGGGAATGACGTCCGAGTAGTAGAATTAGAGGTTCTTAGTAGGCGCCGCTGCTCGTAGCCATTTCTTGTGACTTCGGCGGTGCGCAAGCGCCATGACACCACCTCGTGCGCCGTACCTCTGGATTTTGTCAATCGTCGTATCTAGTCAAAACGTCCCTCCCCGCGAAGCATCCTGTGCGTCTCAACTGTCGAATCACAACCTTCGCGATTCTTGTTGGCTTAGCATGCAGCGCTGGAACCACTAGGGGCCAGACGGGCTATTTCGGCATTGCGCAGACGAACATCAACCCCACTACGCCGATCATGCTTAGCGGCTACGCGGGCCGTGCGGGCGGCCCAGAAGCAACGAGCGTTCAGCTCGCAATCGGGGCTCAAGCCGCCGCCTTCGGCGACGGAGCCGATACGGCGTTGTTGCTTTCTGTCGATGCGACCGGGTTCCCCCGTAGCGTTACCGATGCCGTCGCGGCACGATTGAACGCTACGTATGGAATTCCCCGCGAGCGGATTGTCATCACCTGTACGCATTCGCACAACTGTCCCCACTGCAGCGGCTACTTGGACAATCTGTTTTCGTCCGTGGGCGGTTTGACGCCAGACGAGCAACAGAACGTCGATCAGTACACGAACCAGCTCGTCGACAAACTCGAAGCCGTGGCCGTCCAGGCCCTCGGCAACCGCACGCCCGGGCATCAGATGCAGCGGGGCCAAGGCGCTGTCGATTTTGCCGTGAATCGTCGAGGCACGGCGATTGCGCCGGTGGATCACGACTTGCCTGTGTTGCAAGTCATCGATGCCGACGGCAACACCGTGTCGATCGTGACCAGTTATGCGTCGCATGCCGTCACGCTGGCCAACAATCGTGTCAGCGGCGACTGGCCCGGCTATGCCCAACAGTACATTGAGGACGCCTATCCTGGCGCGATTGCCATGGTGATGATCGGCGCAGCCGGCGACTCGAACCCTTCGCCGCTGGGCTCCACGGCCTACGCGCGGGATCATGGCATGTCGGTCGCCAACGAAGTGCAGCGAATTCTCAGTCAGACGCCGCTGAAGCCGGTGGCCTTTGGCGTCACGGCACAGCAATCGATTTTGCAACTGGACCATGCGACCACTCTCGCGCCAGGCGACCCTGCCAGCGCACGACTTGCCCCGGCGCCCGCGCAAATGCCGTATGGGATCACCTCGTGGAGTTTTGGAGACGACCTGGCAATGGTCTTCATGGAGGGCGAGGTCACCGTCGACTATTCGCTGCGTCTGAAGGCCGAGGTGGGCGACGACCGTCTCTGGGTCAATGCTTACTCCAACGCAGTGCCAGGATACGTTCCCTCCGAACGAATTCTCTACGAAGGCGGCTACGAGGCCGACGATTCCACGTTCTGGTATGCGCTGCCGGGCCGGCTGGCGCACGGATTGGAGGACAAAATCGTCGGCACGGTCGAATCGCAGCTTGGGAGCTTCTTCAATCCGCAAGATCGGCTGACGCTGATCGTCGATGCCGCGACAGGTGAGGTGACGTTGCGAAATGGCTGGCAAGAGTCGATCGCGTTCGATGCCTACACGATCTCCTCGGCAGGCGGCGGGCTACGGCCGCAGAATGGGGCCTGGAACAGTCTCCAGGACCAGCACCTCAACGGTTGGGATGAGGCCACGACCGCCAGCACCAACCGACTCACGGAGTTCAATCCACACGGCGGCCTCACACTCGCATCGGGCACAAGTATTTCACTGGGAAACGCGTACCAAATCGTTGCGCCCTCCGCGTTCGGCGAAACGGTCACGATCGACGACGACATGGAGCTGCGCTATTCCACGGATGGAGAGAACTCGATCGCCGGCATACTCAGTTTTATTGGCGCTGCGAACAAGAACAATCTTGTGCTGACGATTGACCCCGCCACGGGCCAGGCGACCATTCAGAACGAGTCCCTGTTCTTCAATGCGGCTATCGACGGATACACGATCACGTCGGCCGACGGTATACTCCAAATTGCCAACGGCCAGTGGTCCAGTCTCGAGGACCAGCAACGAGGCAGTTGGAGCGAGGCTGACAATTCAAATGCGCATCGAATCACCGAGTTCAGCCCCGTTGGATCGCTGTTTCTCGGTGGCGACGGCCAGATCGTCGATCTTGGGAAATTGGTCAACATTTCGGAGGGAGCGCCGGCGCTCGACGACTTCGAGTTTCTTTTTACATTGTCCGACGGCACAGTCTTGGCCGGCGTGGTCGTACTGGGGGAACTCCCGGTGCCCGGCTTAATGGGCGACGCCAATGGCGACGAGATCGTCAACATTTTTGATATCAACATGATCTCGACGTATTGGGGCGGCACCGGCCCTCGGGCGGACGTCAATCACGACGGCATCGTCAATATTTTCGATGTGAATGCGGTCAGCGCCAACTGGCTTGCCACGGGTGGGTCCACGGCCGTTCCTGAACCAAGTGCATCGACGACTATGCTCTCATGCTTGGTAATTTGCGTTGCCGCAAAAGTGCGAGCGCGACGGCGACGTTTCGCCAAACGCGCGAATGATCCTTAGGGCTCGTACCGAAACAGCTCGAGCAGTTTTTCAGCCACGGACCAAACACGGATCGACACGGATGACGAGAATCACGAAGACAGAAACGAGGCAACAGCCCTGATTTTGCGTTTTCGCACTTTCTGTCTTTCGCGATTGCATTTTCCTATCCGTGTTTCATTCGTGTTCAATCCGTGGCAAATTGAACAGGTTATTCATGTGCGGAGCCTTATTACGAGCGCCGTTCACTTGGAATGGCCCTTCGAGACGAACCTAGGAATCAGGAGTGACCATTATGCGAACGAGCAGTTGGGCTCGCGTCGCCCTGGGCTTGGTCGGGCCTTTTGTCGTTGGGCTCGCGCAAAGCAATCCATCCGCGGCCGCGGAGACCGAAAGCGTTGCCGGCGTTGCCAAGGTCGACATTACGCCGGATTACCCGATTCGTCTCAGCGGCTATGGTGGTCGTCGCAAGGAACACGAGGGGGTCGTGCATCCTGTCTGGGCGAAGGCCGTGGCCTTCGGCAGCGACACCCAGGGGCCAACCGTATTGATCACGGTCGACAACTTGGGCGTGCCCGACTACCTGGTCACCGATGTCGCGGACCGATTGCAAAAGAAAGTCAACCTTCCACGCGAACGTCTGGCCGTCTGTTCGAGCCACGCGCATACCGCCCCCTGTCTGACGAACGTTGCCCCGACGCTCTTCGGCGAGCCGATCCCAGCCGGGCACCAAGCGCACATCGATCGCTATACGCGCGAGCTTGCCGACAAACTCGAGGGTGTGGCCTTGGCGGCCTTGAAGGATCGCGGTCCTGCCAAGCTGGCCTGGGGGCAAGGAAAAGTTGACTTCGCCCACAACCGCCGCACGCCGGGTGGGCCCGTCGATCACGACATGCCGCTCTTGCGCGTGACCGATCTCGATGGAACGCTGCGCGCAATACTCGTCAATTATGCCTGCCATTGTACCGCTTTGGACGACAACCAGATTAGCGGAGATTGGGCCGGATACGCGCAGCAACAAATCGAACGCAGCCATCCCGGCGTCATCGCCCTGGTAGCTATCGGCTGCGGCGCCGACGCGAACCCCGAGCCGCGTGTCGGACACAACTTCGCCGAGCAGCACGGCACGGCCATCGCACGCGAGGTGGATCGCCTACTGGCGAGCGATCTCAAACCGCTCGACAGCAAGGTCACGACAAAATTGAAGCGAGTCGACCTGCCGTTCGATACGCTGCCGACTCGCGAAGAGTGGCAGCGCCGAGCAGCCACCGAAGGCGCCGTGGGCTATCACGCCCGCGTGCAATTGGCGCGGCTCGATGCGGGCGAGTCTCTGCCGACCGAGCTCGACTATCCGATTCAAACCTGGGCATTTGGTGACGCGCTGGCGATGGTCTTTCTTCCCGGAGAAGTCGTCGTCGACTATTCGTTGCGGCTCAAGAAGGAACTAAACTCGCAGCGAGTGTGGATCAACGCCTATTCCAACGACGTCCCTTGCTATATCCCCTCGAAGCGCATCCTTAAGGAAGGCGGCTACGAAGGGGGCGACGCGATGATCTATTACAACCGGCCAACGCGATTCACGCCGGCCGTCGAAGACCTGATCGTCGACACCGTGGGAATGCTCTTGCCGCGCAGTTTTTGGTCGGCGGACAAGCAAGCGGAGTCTCCCTTATCGCTTTCTCCCGCCGAGTCGCTCGCGCGCATCAAGCTCAAACCCGGTTTTAGAGCCGAGCTAGTTGCCGCCGAGCCCGAGGTGGTCGATCCCGTGGCCATTGATTTTGGTCCCGATGGTCGCTTGTGGGTCGTCGAGATGAACGACTACCCGATGGGCATCGATGGCAATTGGCAACCGGGCGGCCGATTGAAGTTTCTGGAAGACGTCGACGGCGACGGCCGCTTTGAGAAAGCTACGCTGCTGGCCGACGACTTGCCTTTCCCGACGGGCGTGATGGCCTGGCGCGACGGTGCTTTGGTGTGCGCGGCCCCCGATATTCTCTACATCGCCGACACCGACCACGATGGTCGGGCCGATGTTCGGCAAGTCGTGTTTACGGGCTTTCCGACCGACAACTACCAGGCGCGCGTGAATGGGCTCAGCTACGGCCTCGACAATTGGATTCACGGCGCCAATGGACTTCTGGGCGGTCATATCAGTACGCCCGGCCGCAAAGGAACAGTCGAGTTGGGGGCGCGCGATTTTCGCTTTCGTCCAAACCTCCAGGACTTCGAGCCCACATCCGGCCTCACGCAACAAGGTCGCGTTCACGACGATTGGGGCAACTGGTTCGGGTCAACCAATGGTGAGCTGCTGAAGCATTATCCCGTTCCGGACCACTACCTGCGCCGCAATCCGCACGTCGCGGGACCACCGACCCAGGTCTATGTGCCGCGCGGCGATTCTCCGAATCATCTCCACCCGGTCAGCCGCACCTTGGTGCGCTTCAACGATCCTGAACAAGTCGATCATGCGACGAGCGCCTGCGGGGCCACGATCTATCGCGACGAGCTGCTAGGCGCGGATATCGCCGGCGACGCGTTCACCTGCGAGCCGGTCCACAATCTCGTCACGCGGCGCAAGCTGACTCCCGAGGGAGTGACCTTTGCCGGAAACCGCGTTAACGACGAGCAATTCTCTGAGTTCTTGGCCTCGACCGACAATTGGTTTCGGCCCGTCCAGGCGCTGACGGGCCCCGACGGTGCGCTGTGGATTGTCGACATGTACCGTTTGGTGATTGAGCACCCTCGGTGGATCACTCCCGAACGTCTGCGGACGCTCGACGTGCGTGGCGGCGCAAACCAGGGGCGGATTTACCGCATCGCCCGGGTCGACGCGCCCGCGCGAAAGGTCCCGCGGCTACTAGGAGCGGATACCGCCGCGCTGGTGGCGGCCATCGATAGCCCCAACGGACCGCAACGCGACTTGGCACAACGGCTGCTGGTCGAGCGACAGGACCCCGCGGCAGCGGCGGCGCTAGCGCGATTGGCGAAGAGCAACCCGCGCGCGACGACACGCGCGCAAGCGATGTGTGCCTTAGCGGGACTGGGAAAGGTTGGCGCAGAGACTCTGGCTTCCGACGTACTGCCCGCCGCATTGAGCGATTCGCACCCGGGCGTTCGCGAGCAAGCGATTCGTTTGTGCGATCCTCTGCTCGCCGCTTCGCCGAAACTCGGCGAAGTTCTCGCGCGCCTCGCTGACGACTCCGAGCCCCGCGTGCGATACCAGCTTGCCTTCACGTTGGGAATGTGGGCGGACCCCCGCGCCGCTTCCGCGTTGGGCAAACTCGCGCTCGCGGCCGAGGACGATCCCTATCAAACGGCGGCGGTGCTCAGCAGTATCACGCCGAAGACTCTGCCGACTGTGCTGCAAACGGTGCTTTCCTTGCAAGGCTCGCAACCCGACGGAAGTGGCATGCTTTCTCGGTTGCTCGCGCTCGCGGCCGGATTTGACGACCTGCCGACATTGCAAGCGGCCCTGGCGATGATCGATACACCTCGGTCGGACGGCAGCTATTCCTTGGGCCAACTTACAACATTCGGCGCTGCGTTCGATGCCCTCGAGCGCCGCGGAGTTTCGGCCGAAAAGGCTTTTGGTAACGCGTCGAAAGTACCCTCCGGCAAGGGAGGCTTCTCAAAAGTCCATTCATTCGCCCGAATCGCCGCCAAGGATTCCGCGGCCGACGAGACGTTGCGTTTGGCGGCTATCGGGCTGTTGGGTCGCAACGAAGTGCGTCGCGGCGACGACCTCGAAACACTATCTCCGCTACTTTCTCCGCAGACACCCGCGGCCATTCAATCGGCCGCCATCGACGCGGTTACTCGATCGAAAGCAGATCCCGCCGCGGACGTGTTGCTGGCGGGCTGGGCCAGCTATGGCCCCACGATCCGTGGGCGCGTTCTGGATGTACTGGCGACGCGGACTGCCTGGAGTAAGACCCTCTTGGACCGAGTCGAAACTGGCACGATCGCCGCGGCGGAGGTCGATGCCGCTCATCGAATTGGACTGACGACACATCGCAATCCGGACATCAAGCAGCGTTCAGAGAAGGTCTTCGCCGCCGTCGCGGATTCTAACCGCAAAGAGGTTCTCGCAAGCCATCAGAACATACTATCGCTTACGCCCGATGGAGTTCACGGCGCCGTAGTGTTTCGGCAGAAGTGCGCCGCGTGCCATCGGATGGGAGAAGAAGGACATGCCCTCGGACCGAATCTCGCGGCCCTCACCGACAAGTCGCCCGCGGCGCTGCTCGTCGCGATTCTCGATCCTAATCGCACGATCGAGGCCAAATTCGTGGCCTATGTAGCCCAGACATCTCAAGGCCTGACGTACACCGGAGTGCTGGCCGAGGAAACCGCCACCAGCATCACACTCGCGGGACAGGAGAACGCGCGGCAGGTTGTCTTACGTTCGGATCTAGAACAGTTCCAATCGGCCGGTCGATCGTTTATGCCCGAGGGGCTTGAAAAGGATCTTTCGCGTCAGGACCTGGCCGACGTGATTGCATTTCTCGCGGATACGTCAGAGAAGCCTAAGACATTTCCCGGCAACAAGCCCGATCTCGTCAAGCCCACGGATGCGGGCGTGCTGCGTCTGCTGGCATCCAATGGCGAGATTTACGGCGACTCGATCCGGTACGAACAAGAACTGTCGAACGTCGGATACTGGCACCACGAAATGGAGCACGTCGTATGGACCGTCGAGGTTCCAGAAACGTTGGAGTACACGGCCCATTTGGAATACTCCTGTGAAGACAACACCGCGGGCAATCCGTTCGTCTTTCAGCTCATAAGCCAAGGTGAGAACGGCGGCGGCATTCGCGGTCGCGTGGACGGCACCGGCGGGTGGGCGACTTTCCGAAACGTCGAGATCGGCACGATTCGACTTCCTAGCGGACGTCATCGAGTCGTTATGCGGCCCGCGGGCCCCTTCACGGGAGTGCTGTTTGATCTGCGCGAGGTGAGACTGACGCCGGTCGTAGACCCTCAGGCGGCAAAGGACAAGGCCGAACCGGCGCAGTTGGCCCGGCTGATCTTGGACGAGGCCCAAGACCAGAAGCTGCGCAACCAGCTAGTGCAAAAGCATGCGGACCGCGCAGCGAAGATCTTAAGTGAGATGACGCGCGACGACTCCGCAACGCCTTGGGACCACGCGGAAGAGTACCGCCGCATTCCTTGGCTGTGGAAGCTGTCGCTTGCCGCCGGGCGACGAAACAAAGTCGCCGAGATGCGCGAAGTATTGGCAATCGCATTGCCTGCTCAAGGCAAACCGCTGCGCGACTGGCAGGCGGTGATTGTCGGAGGGGGCGTTATCAACGGCATCACCCAAGTCGGCGGCTGGCCCCGAGAGTGCATCCTCGAGGTGATCAAGGACGACAAGGACCTCACGACTCGTTGGGAACAAACGTTGGAGCTTTCCGTGCGGATGGCCGACGACGAGAAAGTATCGCCAGGCACGCGTTACGACGCCTTGCGCATTCTTGGAGCCGATACTTGGGAACGACGCAATCAAACCGTCGTGCAGTATCTGAAGAAAGGCGTCGACGAATCGCTACAAATGGGCGCCGTCGCGGCGCTGTCGGATATGCAGCATGCGGAAGCGAGCAACGCGTTGCTTCGTCGCCTGCACGAACTTTCGGACGACAATAAGCAGCTCGCGCTCGATGCACTGCTGCGCGATGACGGCCGGGCGATACTGCTATTGGAGTACGTTGCCGCCGGACGCTTGCCGGCGAGCCAACTGGGCGCGGCAAGGGTGCGGAAGCTGGTCGAGCATCCGACCGATTCCGTGCGCAGCCAAGCGATCTCTATTTTCAAATGATCCGCGTGGCGAAGCCTTCTCGTAAAACGCTCCTGCGTTTGCAAAGCGATTTGCAATCCGCGGCCAGGGTCAACTTTCCCGGGGCCTGCTCGAATCCGCGTGTCGCCGCCAGGACCGCTTCCCATAGACACGGTCCTTTCTGGCTGTTCGCGCGGCTTTGTTGGTGACGCGAGCCTGGGTAATTGGTAACGCCGAGACCGCGATTTCTGCTGCCCGCCGCGGTCCATTTCGCCCCCCTTTGGCGGTCGATTGCAGTGACACCCGACCGCGACCGGCACGTTGCGGAAAATGGCAGTTGGACAGTGCAGTTTTGGCGGTCGGATCGGGTGGTAACGGATGCGCCGGCAGCGTCTAGCGAAGACAAGCGAATCAATTGTGCGGGAGCTAAAGCCCGAATAACTAGGATATTGCGACAATCTCGCAACGCATCGGGCCGTCAACTAAAGCCTTAACTATTGCGAGCGCACCTCCGGAATCCGACCGTGACGCGGGGCAATCGGTCGAACGTTGATTGCCTCCGTTGAATTGCAAGATGCCAATCGAATGAAGCGTGCATCCGTGCATTCAACGGTCGTTGCGCGATCGATCGCCGTGGTCCTATTGTCCGCGGCTCTCTCTTTGCTTTGTCGTGGAGAGGCCCAAGCGTTCTCGGACGTATTGCCGTCGAATGCTTCGACGCCCCCGTCGCACCTTCTCCCAACGAGAGCGTCGACTACCGCTACCGCACAGCCGGCCGCGGACCTTTCTCCAAAACGTCACGCGGGCGCGAACCCGGGGATCGACGGGCCTCGGACGTCCGTCAAAGACATCGAGGCTGCCCCGAACCTGCGAGCAGAGATTCTGCTGCGCGCAGCGCGAAACTCCCTTGCCTTGGGGGATATCCCCGAGGCGCTTTCGCGGTTCGAAAAGCTCTTGCAGCTCACGCCGGACAATTATCAGGCGCGTTTTGAGTACGCGGGCTTGCTCTTGCAAGCCGACCGCCTGGCCGACGGCCGCCGACAATTGGAGCGGCTCGTGGCGGAGCAAGGGCACGTCGGAGAGTATCGACTGGCGCTGGCCGACTTGTTGCTGCGGCTCAAGGACTATCGCGCGGTTCGCGAGCAAGTGCAGGGTCTCCTGACCAACCCGAAGTATGGATCGCGCGCGGCGATCGCCGTCGCGAGGTCGCTCGTTCTGGATCATCGCGTGCCCGAAGCAAGGCGGTTCTTCGATCAGCACCTGAGCAAGCTGAACAACCTCGACACAAAGACAAGCACAGCGCTCGCACAGTTGCTGATCGACATGGACCGGCCGGCGGAGGCCGTCAAGCTGCTCGCGCCCCTGCACGCAGCCGATCGTGCCAATGCGACCATTTCCACGACCTTAGTCCTGGCCCTGGTGCGGATGAACTCGCGGTTGGACGCGCTCGCGCTGATTGATGAACTCGACCAGCAGCCTCAGAAGGATGCGGGACCGTGGCTCGAGCTGGCGGGGCAGTTGTACCAGGACCAGGCATTTCCGGAAGCCTTGGCTCTGTATCGACAGGTGGCGCGGCGAAGTCCGGATCAGACGCGGGCGTTTCTTGGAATGGCTCGCACGCACTTGCGGCTATTCGAGGTGGACCGTGCCAAAGAGATCCTCGACGCCTATCGAGGCGATCCGGCAAGCAGCGACTATACAACTGTCTTGGCCGACTATCACACGCTGGTCGGCGAATACGTCGAGGCGATTGCCATTGCCAAGGCACGCTTGGATGCAAACCCCAGCGATTTGCAAGCCGTCATACTTCTCGGCGATGCCTATCATGCCTCGCGGCAGTTCACGCTTGCGGATGCGGCCTACGCGACCGCACTCTCAAATCGAGCCGCAACCGACGAGGAGCAGCGCCGGGAAATCCTTCGCCTGCAAGCGAAGAACTACCTGCTGAGTCGCAGGTTCGGCCCATCGATTGCCATACTGCGTGCCCTACTCGAAGAGCAACCGTCGGACTTCGGCAGTCGCATTCTTCTAATTGAAACACTCACGGAAATGAGGTGTTACGACGCGGCCGCCGCACTGGTTCTGCCCGACGCGGATGTCGAGGATCCCCGACGACGCATCGCATTGCAGACGGAATTGGGATACGTGTACTTGAAGCAAGGTCGCGCCGCGGAAGCTGCCGAGCAGTTTCGCATGTTGGCCTCCGATGCAAGCGCGGCCTTGCCGGACGTGGCTTACGGGCTTTACCGGAGCTCGCAAATGCTAGGCCAGCTCGAAATGGCCCACAATGCCTACCGCCTGGGACCGTCGCCGCTGGCGCCCTCGGCCATGTGGGGCGTGATCTTTGCCGGTCGGGCGATGTCCTATTGCGACTGCCGCACGGCCGCGGCGACGCTCGACGACGCCCTGCGAAGCTCGCCAAACAATCTCGTTCTGCTCAACATGCGGGGCGAGGCGGCCCAGCAATGCGATTGCAATTGCGAGAGCGCCGCCTGCGATCGCGGCTGGTTCCGCAGGGCCATGCAAGCGTCGCCAACCAACATTCGCGCTCGATTGGGATGCGCGCGCTCTTATAGCAATCACCTGGCCTACGAATGTGCTTGCGCCGAGTATCGGTCTTTGCTAAGGCTCATGCCCGGCGACGTGAATCTGGTGCGCGAGACGGCCCGCATGATCGACGGCTGGCAAGGCTTCGAACGCGCCGGTTGCGTCTACGCCGAAGGGATGTCCGCAGCAATACAGGACACTTTTCCTGGAAGCAGTGGCACGGTTGAATACGTCCCAAGCGGGATACAAAGCGACAGAGCGGCCAGCGGCGCGACTGCACCCAGTCTCGAAATTGTGGGCGGCGAGCCGATCGCCCCGGGATGGCAAAGTTGCGCGCCGCCGACATCCGAGCAACTGCTGGCCGCCGAGTATCGTGCCAGGTGTCTGCGTACGTGGCGGTTACACCGGGCCATCGCGGCCTACGAGCGTCTGATCGACATGGAGCCTTCAAATGAGGCGGCGATGTTCGACCTGGCGCAGAGTCAGAGCTCGCTCAACCGAACTCGATGCGCCGCCGACACCTACCAGCGCCTCTTGGAAGCGGACCCTTGCAATCACGACGCAGCGGTCGCACTATGGCGCACGCGACTTGAAATGCAGCCCAAGCTTTTGAGCTCGTTCGACTTCGAGGACCAGCGAGGGCGTCAGGGGCTGGCAAATATCACCTGGTACGACTTCAGCGCCTCGGCCCGGCGACCACTGGGCGATGAGAATGAGTTCCTCGAATTGGGATACAAGCAACGGGCCTTGCAGCCGTCGGACGATCGAGTCGACTTCGGCGAGATTCCTTTCATGCGCTGGCAACGGAAATACTCGACGGATTCTCTGTTGTTCGCCGAGGTTGCCGTGGAGCAATACCAGTACGGACTCGCGACGCGGCCGACCTTCAACGCCGGTCTCGATGTGCTGACCACGAACGACTCAGAAGTTCGGGTCTCTGGATTTCTCAAGAACTACTACGTTTGCGGCGAGGCAATTCGCCAGGACATTCACACCACCGGCATCCAGATCGACGGCGTGTGCCGTCCGGGTCGACTGTGGACGTTGAGCGGCTACTATCGCATCGCTAATTTTTCCGACGACAACTGGGTCAATTGGTTCAACGTCAATTCAGCGCACCTACTCTGGCAAGGTCGCACGCAAGTTCGGGGGTTGATCGACTACAATTTTTACAGCTTCGCCCAGCAGACCGTCTTTGGACCGATTCCCGGCTCGCTCGTCGGCACGATCCATCCGTATTGGTCGCCCTCGGGCTATTCGTACACCAGCGCGGGCTTGGAGCTCAAGCAATGGCTGAGCTGCGATACCTTCAAGGGCGCTAACGAGCATTTCTGCACACTGTTCGGCGGCGCGGCCGTCGACTCCAACGGCGTGGGCTTCTTTCTCGCCACGTGTCGCTGGCAGAAGGACATCACGCCCCGACTCACTTGGACCGTGGATGCGAATCTCATCCGCAGTCCGAACCAGGTTTATAACGCCGTGGGCGCGACCACGTATGGAGTGTTGCGTCTTTGGTAGATTGCGGAGCCATAAATGCACACAACAGGATAAGAACTGCTAACTCAACCTCCCCAAGACCACGTCATTCCCGCGCAGGCGGGAATCCAGTGAACCACAAGTCGGTCCTGCACCACAAGTATTACAACCGCCCCGCACGAGTCTCCTCTGCCACTCCCCTCCTCGAGTCCCTGGATTCCCGCCTGCGCGGGAATGACGTCCGGGTATTCAAGTTAGAAGTTCTAACGCAATGTCTATTCGCCTTCGGCGCAAATCACGGTGACTTCGCCGTCGCATACGACGAAGGATTGTCGAGCAGCCAGCGAAACTGGGTATCCGCCTCCTTGTATCGCCCCAGATTGTGGAGCGTATCGGCGAGTCGCAGTCTTAAGGCGGCATCGTCCGGTGCGCGCTCCACCAGCGTTTGCAGCAGCGGCACGGCCTCGGTCGGCTTGCCGTGTTTGGCAATCGCGTTTGCCAGGTCCGTCATGAACGCTTCGCTGCTTGGGTGACATTCGCGCTCGCGGTAGATCTGTTCGAGAGTGTTCCGATCGGCCCCGGATAGCGAAGGACTTCCGCTGGCCGCCATCAGAAAGCCGTCCCAAAGGTCGATACGTTTGGGGAAACGCTCAATCAGGCTGGCGTATTCGTCGACCGCGGCCGGGTAGCTCCGGTCGTAAAGCAGCGATTCGGCCAGCAATTGTTGGACGGCCTCGCTATCGGGTGTGCGATTTAGGATCTCGCGATATATCGTGGCGGCGTTCGAGAAATTCTGCTCCCAGAAATAGTTGTCGGCCACGCCACGCAACGCCAGCAGATCGTCGGGTTGCAGTTTCAGCAGCTCGCGGTACACGCCGATGGCCTTGGAGAACTTCTTATTCGATGAGTAAATCGACGCCAAGAGGCGCAGGTCCTGCGCCATGGGTGCGCCTTGTTCGAGAATTGTTTCGGCCTCGTCGGTGTCACCCGCCTTCGACAGCACGCCGGCGTACTCGAGTCGCGCGGCGTCGGTCAACATGCCGTACTTGCTCAAGCTCTTGTAGCGGTGTATGGCCTCGGGGAGATCGCCGAGATTCGAAGCATTGCGGGCCGCGGCCAAGATGACGTTCCATCGACTGCGATCGTCGTAGTACCGATCGAGCTTTGCCAGCAGCACGCGATAGATTGCCTCGGCCGCCTTGGGCCGGTCGAGGTTCTGCAAGCTCTCGGCCTTGAGCGTCTGGCCTTCAATCGTTCTTGGGTTTCCGTTCGCAAAGGCGTCGTCGATCTCGGTCACTTCGTCTGTCTGGCCAAGTGCGCTCATGACGTTGCGCAGTCGCAAGGCCAGAGACTCGTTCAGCTCCGGGCCGCCGCAAGCTCGCACGACCATTTCGTCCAGTCGAACCATCTGGCTTGCCGAGATACGGCGACCGGCCTCGGCACGGGCCAGCACGACATCATCCTGCTCAAAGAGCAATACGCAACTCAGCACGACCGCGGCTGCTATTCCTGTAGTGCTCATCACGAGCGCCGCGGGCCGCAACGATTCGGGCGGCCGCCGCTGGGGCGTCGAGCGAATCACCGCTGCCAATTCCTTCGAGCGATGTTGGCCCAAGGTCGCTTGGAGCGTGGCGCACGCGTCGGCCGATAATCGTTGAAACTGGTAGCGCGTGTCTCGCACCTGGCAACCGGCCAGCGCTCGCGTCTTGGACTCCACGGCCTCGGCCACGGCTTCGACGGCGCCATAAGGTGTCGCCATCTCGATCCGCAACGGCTTCGCCGCCGAATCGCATTCGGGCAACAGCACCGTCATCGATTCTGGCCCAATGGTCTCGGTCACCGCGTCGATGGTTTCGCCTCCGCCGAAATTGAGCCTGACGGGCAGCTCGAAAGCGAACTCATCCTTGCACGTCGGCAACTTCCGAGATTCAATCGCCCCCAGCCCAAACTGGCCCCCGGCAAACCGCTCGTAATTCAGGCCGACGGCGAACTGCGCACCCATCCACCACAGCACGTCCAATTGGTACATATCCGGCTTGAGAAACTCGACGCCGTACACAAAAGCCTGCGCAGCGGGCCCAGACTTTGCGTGAACGTGTATCGCTGCAACCTGAGATCGAACAACACCCCGGCACGTCACGGACTGGCCCGCGGCCGAAATGGTCAAGTCCAGCTCGGCGCCTTTCTGCAGTTGGTCGAACGCAACCATGCCGAGTCCCGTTTCGTTGATATCGCGGGTAACACATTGCCCTCGGACGGCGCCACCCTGCGCCGGGTAGGCGCAGTAATCGACGTGGAGCGCCACCGGGTGTCGCCACGACGAACGACGGTCCTTAGATCGAAGCGCACGCTGAATCACGACCCATGCCAGGCACGAATTGATGATCAACAACGCCGATCCGACGACCAGACCGATCACGTCACTGGAAAGATTGAGGCGATATCGAGTCAGCGCCCAGGTGATCGCAATCGCGCTAGCAGCGATATAAGTGATCTGGGGCGCAAGGTGCTTGAGGATGCTGTTCGATTGCCGACCCCGCTTCGACGTAACGACAAACGTGGCCTTTCTACGTTTGAAGATCGCGCGCCAGGTTGCCTTGACTTGCAACCAGAAGCAAGTCATTTGCGTCAGTTCGATCGCCAGCAGCCAGCCGTAGCCGTTGCTGGCAACCTTGACGCCCGTCCAAATCGCGGCCAGGTACACGCTCATGATCAGGCCGAGCTGCCAGGTCATCTTATTGACCGGCGCGACGTCGCTGAGCAGCATCAGCATGGGCGTGCAGTAGATCAGAAGTTTCTGTACGCCCGTGGTCCACGACAACATGGAACCCAAATAGCAAAGTCGTTGCGCCCAGGTGAGTCCTTGGATCGTCAGCGGGTTTGCGATCGCGAAGATGCCTAGGTTGCCCTCGCCCCAGCGCAATCGTTGCGTATTGAAGCTGGTGATGTCATCGGCCGCCATCGCCGCGACGAGTCGCTCATTGACAAACAGGCTCTTCCAGCCTTTGGCATGCATGCGCAGGCCGGTCAGCATGTCCTCGGTGATCGATTCGGTCGCGACCAGTCCCACGTCCTCCAGGGCCTGGCGACTGAACATTGCCGAGCTGCCGCAAAACGACACGCCGTTCCAGCGGTTCTTGCCGGGCTGCGTGACGTTGTAGAACAGCATGCCCTCTTCCCAATACTCGCCGCGCTCGTAGTTCAGCACGCCCTGGAAAGCATCGAAGTTGTAGAAGGCGTGCGGCGTTTGCACGAACCCCATGCGGTCGTCGTCAAAGTAGCCAACCAGCCGATCGATGAAATGCCGTTCGGCGACATGGTCGGCATCAAAGATGACCACGAGCTCGCCATCGGTCATCTTCAAAGCATGATTGAGATTGCCGGCCTTAGCATGGAGATGATCGGGACGTGTGATGTAGTCGGCCCCCAATTCCGCGCACAGGGCCTGCACTTCTGGGCGTTTGCCGTCATCGAGCACATAGGTGCGATGCGGATAGGAGATCTTTAACGCCGCCGAGATTGTGCCGCGTAACAGTTGAGGGTCTTCGTTGTACGTCGGAATCAAGACGTCCACGGTGCGCCCCGGTCGGGCAGGCACCGGCGCGGGGTTCCGCACGTCCCAGATCTGGAAGAAAAATAGAAACAACAAAAAGCCGCCGTAGCATTCCGCGACGTACAGCATCAGCGACATGGCCACGCCGGCGGGACTGGCGAGGTTCAACGTGAACAGTCCACGGAAGCTCAGATAAGCGATCGTCATGACCGCGGCGATGCACATCGCCAAACGTCGCTTGAATTGACTTGGCGGTGACCCGATCATGGCTGAGGGCTTTCTGAGAACTTCCGCCAAGGTGCGCGGAAGATGACGATCACGCGCGTGGCGCAAGCCAGCGTCGTAGGACGTCGAGTTGGGGGGCGGCCTGCCGCATGTCGTCGCGCGGTTGGACCGAGAGGGGATAATCGCTCCACCACTCGCCGCCTGCCCAGTAGCAAGCAAGGGTGTCGGTGTTCTGGATCGATTTGAGCGCGTTGCTGAGAACTGAGCGCCAGCCTTCGCTCGCGCCGGGGATGCCAAATTCGCCCAGAAAGCCGGCGACTCGATTGCGGCGGCACCAGTCGAGAAACACGGCGATCCGCTTCGCGCCACGTTGCGGCAATTGTGGATCTCTGAGCAGCTCTTCCGCAAAGCTGTGGCTATACTTACCACTGGCATCGGCATCGAAGTAGCAATGCGCTTCGTACACGACGCGCTGGGCGGGGTCGGATATCCACGGGCTCGAACCGTTAATTTCGGGAAACCGTTGGGCGCTCGACCAGCCGTTGCCCGCGACGATCACATAGGCCTCGCGATTGACCGTTCGAATGGCATCGACGGCCGTCTGTGAAATCGCCTTCCAGTCGGAATGCCCCATGTCGTGCGGTTCGTTCATCAGCCCTAGGCCCAGGACTGTCTTATTGCCGTTGAATTCCGCACCGATGCGGCGCCAATAGTCGGCAAAGTCGTCGCGTGAAACGGCGACTTCGCCGTCGATCTTCTCGTCGATCACGACGCTCCGAGGGCGACCCGCAAGCGAAAGCTGATAGCGGCCATAGTTGTGCGTATCGAGGACAATCTGGGCCCCACACTCTCCGGCCCAGGCGACCACCTGCTGAATTCGATTGAGCTCCTTTGAGTTCAACGGCTGACCCAGATTCGGCTGCAACCGCTCCCACCGAAATGGGATTCGTAACAAGCCCAACCCACACGCAGCGAAATACTCGATGGTTCGGCGTTCGGGATATTTGTAGTCCTCGCCGTAGGCGCCCGGATTCGCGTTGGAAAATCTTGGATTGTCGACGCCGAATTCGGCCCCGGCTAACGACACACCGCCTCGAATTGCACGCTGCGGCACTTTGAACGGCCGATCGTCGGATCGCGGAACGTACCAAGAGCACAAGAACGTGGCGCCGCCGCAGGCGGCCACGGTGCCGCCGAACTCGCGTCGACTCAGCAGTTTCGTCGAGATCATGGATGACGCGATCTGGCTAGAGTGCCGATTGGCAAGTGTAGAAGCGGATTCGCAGCCCAATCCGAGGCTACGCAACCCTAGCATGCGAACGCGCTTGCACTATCCGAGTCCAAGAATGCAGCCAACGTACTGAAAGAATTACGTGGTCTGCGTGTGAGGCCGAATGAGGGTAGGCACATCCGGAAGCTTCAGCAGCGGCGACAACTTCGGTGGGATGGCCCGCGATGGCCGTTATGCAAATGGCGACGATTAGCCGTGCGGAGAGCGAAGAAGGGCTCGAAGGCCACAAGCCGCAGCATCGTTGCGACCGGACGAGGACGAGTTCTAAGGGTTGCGGTCGCTCAACTTAGCGTCGTGTACGTTCGCCCGGATGTAAGCGTCGTAATCAAGGCTCCGCGCGGCGGAAGACTTGTCCCGCGAATAATGCGACGCGTGCGGCCCCTGGGTCAACCAGCTCTCGAGGGCAGCCACAACACGATTGATGATGTTCGGCACGGCGGCAGGCTCTTTGGGTGTGACGGGAACGAGCGTGTCTCCGTTCCTAAAGCAATCGTTGCGCCGGTGGGTCTTGCACGTCCCGGCCCTAGTCCGGTCCGAGGCGCAAGTGCAACTTCGCCTTAACGATGCGATCGGACGCTCCACGGCATCGAGAACGTAGATTCAATGCCCAAGGGTGCGTTTTCGCAACGTGCATCTGTCGAACAAATGCCACGAGATCGATTCTCGCAACGGTGCTTGCGACGCTCGCGCGGGCAAGCCAGAGACGAACGCACACCGCCAACGGCTACCGCGATTCTGCGGACTTTTCCTGCCGCGCGGCGACTGACTCACTATGACCCGCGTGCGGCATCGCTTACGATCTAGTGCTTTGTCAATGCTCAGATTTTGGGTAGCAGAAGTCTTTTGGGTAGCAGAAGTCGTGAGACTTCTGATGTTCGCGACAGAATCAGGGTAATACGGAACTCTCACAAGTTCCGCTACCCGCAAACGAAGGTTTGACACAGCACTAGCGTTCGGCGCCTTTCTGCAAGGCCCTTTGCCTCGAACAGAGTTCCACCGAGGCCCCATCTTCACGATCAAAAGGCCAAGTTGTGCGCGATGACTCGGAATTGATCTGGCTCAGCGCGACCGAAACGGCCGACCTGATCGCCCGAGGAGACCTGTCTGCAACCGAGGCGGTCGAAGCCCGCATTGCTCGCATCCAGCAGGTCAATCCACGGTTGAACGCGGTCGTCGTGCCTTTGTTCGCACAGGCGTTGTCCGAAGCGCGGGCGGCCGACACTGCGCGATCGCGTTCGGGCGGCTTGGGTCCGCTGCACGGAGTGCCGATTACGATCAAGGAAATGTTCGATCTCATCGGCACGCCAACTACGGCCGGAGTGAGCGCGAACCGGGCCGTGAATGCGTCGTCGGACGCCGTGTGCGTCAAAAGGCTGCGGCAAGCCGGCGCCATCGTGCTGGGGAAAACGAACGTCCCGCAATTGGGCATTATGTACGAGACGGACAACCCCGTTTACGGTCGTTCCAACAATCCTTGGAATCTCGAACGGGCCCCGGGTGGATCAAGCGGCGGCGAGGCTGCCATTATTGCCGCGGGTGGTTCGCCGTTGGGGCTTGGCAGCGACGCGGCCGGCAGCATTCGCGAGCCGAGCCATGCGTGCGGCATCCATGGACTGAAGCCCACCTCGGGCCGGCTCTCCGTCACGGGCCATTGGATGTTTCCCGGCTTTCCTCGCGCGTGGGTTCAGCCGGGACCGATGGCACGGAGTGTCGCCGATCTGGCTCTTGCGTTTCAAGTCATGGCATGTCCCGTGGAGAATGAAACTGATGGGAATGCCGATCCAAGCGTCGGCCCCGTGGTCGTGCGCGATCCCGCAAGCGTGCAGATTGCCGGCCTTAGGATCGGAGTCTACGAAACGGACTCGCACCTTCCGGCCACGCCCGCGGTTCGTCGTGTCGTACGGGAAGCCGCGCATGCACTGCGAGCGACCGGCGCTCAGGTCGAAGAGTTTTCTCCCCCCGACGTCGAGGATGCTTGGCGATTATACATGGGCCTCTCGTATGCCGACGGTATGATCTTTCTGCAACGGCTGCTCAAAGGCTCTCGTCGAGACTGGCGCATCGGACGGCTGTTTGCCTTCGCCGAGATTCCTACGGCCTTCCGGCCTGGCTTGGATTGGCTCTTGCGCGCCTGTAGACAAAACTATTTGGCCAACGCGTTCGATTCCGTTTCTCGCCAGTCGTTGTCGGCAGCTCGCTACTTTGAGCTGCTCGACGCCGAGCAGGCCTATCGCGACCGATTCAAAGCGGCAATCGATGCTCAGCAATTGGACGCGATCGTTTGCCCCGCGAGCCCCTTGCCGGCAACCACGCACGGAAACGAATACGCCACCTTTCAAGGCCTTGCATCGGCTCTATACAACGTGCTGGGTATGCCCGCGGGGGTCGTGGCGGCAAGTCGCATTCGGGCGGGCGAAGAGTGCGATCGACCGCCTTCGTCCGACGTCGTGCTGCGAGCGGCTCGCCTCGTCGAACAAGGAAGCACGGGCCTTCCTGTGGGTGTGCAAGTTGTGGCCCGGCATTGGCGCGAGGATGTCGCCCTGGCGATTATGGCGGAACTGGAGCGCTACTTCGCAACGCGGCCCGAATATCCCCTTCGACCTCCGATCTGAGCTGCCAACCGGCCGTCGACACTCAAATTTTCGGACGTCCGCGGCATTTCAGCCAGACCAATCCATTCATTCGGAAGATCTGGCGCGCCCCGTTCGCATGTCGCTGGACTGCCAGGCTCGGATACCGGCGCGATTCCGTAGAGGCCGATTTGGCCCGATGGTTCTGACGTATATTACTGCGAGCCTTCGTGTACCCAACATTCCCTCAATTTGACTCACTTGCCGGCGGCGAGCGCCGCGCTGGACGAGCAACGCGCTAGGCTCAATGACCATCTTGACGATGTTGTTTTCCGCTTCGTGAGGCCACTAGTGCCGAGCGGCTCGATCGCTTTCAAGCCGCACAAAGAAACCAACGAGACACCTTGCAGAAGGAGGCCCAAACGATGAACGCATCAGGGGCCAACGCGATCTGGTATCTAGAAGGCCTGATGGACACGGGCGACCCGAACAAGCACGTCACGATCGGGGCCTTTCCCTTTCGGATCGGGCGCCGCCCGGGGCTCGACCTGTTCTTGCCCGACGTCACGATCTCGAAGGAGCATGCCGAACTATTCGAAGACTGTGACCGGTTGTACATTCGCGACCTGAACAGCACCAACGGCACCACCGTGAACGGCGTCCGCGTCAAGCAGACGGCCCCGCTCAACTCCGGCGACTTGATCTACTTTGGCGATCTCTTGTTTCGGCTGGGCTGCTTTTCCCAGAGCGGCCATACGACGATTGTTCTCGGTGCGCCCA
>Ga0163144_10005024_pt1 | contig 29528 bp, 30 predicted proteins | sample OliLak19BULKMAT1_FD_123175 | JGI IMG/M metagenome (GOLD analysis project Ga0163144, IMG submission 123175) | Freshwater microbial mat bacterial communities from Lake Vanda, McMurdo Dry Valleys, Antarctica - Oligotrophic Lake LV.19.BULKMAT1 | ecosystem: Environmental > Aquatic > Freshwater >...
ATTTTTGTTTTTTCTGCTGCGCTATACTGCCTAGCTTTTTTTAACATATAATTCCTCTTTTTTAATTGGAAATTATATCTCATTTCTTCGTTTTAATAGTACAGTTTTTGGGTACCATTATACATCTCTGTCCTGCAGAATAAAAAGAAGATGTAAGCACGTCGTCTGTAACTTGCTCAAGAAGAGCAGAACTATCAACAATCATTGCATTTTGTCCACCAGTTTCAGCAATTAGAGGGACTATACCGTTGCTTCTGGTGGCAAGAACGGAATTGATTGATTGAGCAGCAGAACATGACCCAGTAAAAACTACTCCGGCAATTCTCTCATCTGCAATTACAAATTTGCTTATGTTAGAAGAAGGTGAAATTACTAGCTGTAATGCAGATTTTGGCACCCCAGCTTTATGCATTAGTTTAATGGCAAAATTAGCAATAACAGGTGTTTGTGTAGAAGGTTTGGCAATGACGGTATTGCCAGAAACAAGAGCAGCAACAATTTGACCAACGAAAATTGCAAATGGGAAGTTCCATGGGCTAATACATAAAAATACACCACGTCCATGCATGCTTAAAGTGTTGCGCTCGCCAGTCGCCCCTGGGAGTTTTCTTTCAGCCATTATTACTCGTGCTTCATTAGCATAATAACGACAAAAATCGATTGCTTCGATTACTTCATTTATTGCATCATGGATCGACTTACCAGCTTCTTTTATTAATATCGCATATAGTTCAAACTTGTTATCTTCAAAGGATTGTGCAATTTTTTCCAAAATATTGGCTCTTTGTCCTACACTAAGACTAGTCCAATTTTCAAACTCGTTGCTAGAAGAATCGATAGCGGCTTTTATTTCTCCTTCAACAGCATTTGAAGTTGATGAAAATTTCTGAGCATTTTTTGCTGGACAAAATCCATCATTACTATGCTTATCAATAATTATTTCTTTGCCATCTATGACTGAACCTACATTATGTACCTTATCAAAATAGCTTGTTACTTTTTCTTGTATGTAATCATAGTTACTTTTGTAACCTAAATCATAGCCCATAGCATTCTTCCTGTTTGGATATATTTTTTCTGGTAAAATAATTTTATTGTCACGGCCTAAAATGCCGAGCACTTTATCGCTTACGTCATATACAATTTCATTAATCGGAATTTCACTTGAGTTTACTTTACTGACAAAGTTCGCAGATGCTCCATTTTCCAGCATTCTGCGCATAAGATAAGCCAGCAAATCTTGTGTGGTTCCAACGGGTGAATAAATTCTAACATTTCTATGGTTTTCAAGCTCTTTATGGAGAGCATTACCCATACCATAGAGTTTTTGAAATTCGAATTTTTGATCTCCGGCAATCTCAATTATAGTTGCTGCTGTAACTGCATTATGTGTTGCAAATTGAGGATAAATGAACTCAGTATTTTCTAATAATTTTCGTGCGCAAGCTATGTAGCTTAAGTCTGTATAATCCTTTACTGTAAACACCGGATAGTATTTAAGACCAAGCTCTTGAGCGCGTTTAATTTCTGAGTCCCAATATGCACCTTTTACTAATCTTATTGGAATTCTTTTTTCAATATCTTTAGCAAGATTAATAAAGTATTGAACAACAAGCATAGCATTAGTTTTATAGGCTTGTACTACAAAACCGATACCATTAAAATCTTTAAATGATGGGTGTTTGATTAACTTTGTTAGGAATAATAAATATGTATCTGTCCTGAAAGCTTCTTCTGCATCAAAAGTTATTGTTAAATTATAATCCCTTATTTTTTCAACTAATGAAACTACTTTTGGCAAAAGCACAGCTTCTAATTCCTGCATTTTTGCAAGCTCAAAACGAGGGTGCAAAGCAGTTAGTTTGACCGAAAGATTTGGTCTATCTTCAATTGCTTCGCTGGTATTAGGAAAGTCATTAGCTATCAATTTAATTGCATCTTCATATTGCTTATAATAAATTGTAGCTTGCTTATGGGTTCGCGCTGATTCCCCAAGTAAATCGAAAGCAAATTTATTGTTAGGAAAAGCCGTTTTTCTGGTTAAGGCCTCGTGCATATCACTTGCAAAGACAAATTCTTTGCTTAAAGTAAGGATAGTTGCTTTTAATAGTTTGACAAAAATTGGTTGACCAACTCTATCAAGAAGTTTTGAGATTGCATTTTTGGACCTAACAATATCAGTAAATTTTCCAGAAAAGTATAAACCAAATGAAGCAATAGTAGTTTTAGTTGATTTACTTCGTTTAAAAAGAAAAGATTCCCAATTCTTGTTTGATAATTTATCGGCAATTAGCTCGGCACTTACTTTGGAATCTGGAATCCTGAGCAAACCCTCCGCGAGCCCCAGCATGGCAACACCCTCTTCATTGGATAGGTTATAGAGCTGAAGAAATTCCTCCATCGAGAATCCTCTATGAGCTCTTATTTTTGTAACAAATTTCTTGCCCATTGCTAGAACACGTTGCTGCTCTGCATCAAGCAGTTTAGCCATTGGTAGCAGTTCTTTTACCAGTTCATTTTCGCTACGGGCCTGTTTTTGGAAGATTTGTGAAGTCATTAAATTTGTCTACTAATATTAAGAAATTATAAATTTATTTCTTCTTCACTGATCCGGACTTTATAGTCTTTTAGTGACCGATCTTTATAAAAATATAAAGCAACCAAGCCTAGCATAGAAGAGGCAATTATATAATAAACACTTGATGTTATAGTTCCAGTATTTTGTACCAAGGACTCAATAACATATGGTGTAGTGCCACCAAATATACTGACAGCTGTATTATATGAAACTGATAAAGCAGTATTTCTTATAGAAGTTGGATAAAACTCTGCCTGCAGAGCAGGTTCTGGACCAATATAAGTGGCGGCCATAATAGCAATCACAATTTGGGCAAATGCGACAGCCATAAAACCAGAATTCTCAATTACATTTAGCAAAAATGGAGTTGCCGTGATGATAAAAATCAAATTGAAGACAAAGATTTTTCTTCTACCTATTTTATCAGATAACCAACCAGCAAATAGGGTGATGAAGATCATTATCACGTAACAAAAATTAGCCAAGTGACTTACATCTGACTCAGCGAATCCACGATTTAATTTTAAGTATGAAATGAGATAGATAGCTTCTAGATAAAAGATAATAGATCCAGTAGCATTTATGAAAATAGAAATTATCATATCAAACCAGTAATGCTTGAAAGCTATTCTAAGAGGTGAATTTATGATTTCGCCTCGATATTTTGCTTCCATAAACAAAGGTGTTTCTAGTGTGTGTTTCTTAATATAAACACCAACAAAGTAAATAACTATTCCTATAATGAAAGGCAGTCTCCACGCCCAGTTATCAAATTGTTCTGGAGTAAAAATATTTTTTACAAGAAATGATACGAGTGAACCAAGCAAAATTCCTACACAAATACTGGCCATAGAAATGCTACCGAAAAAGCCTCTCTCTTCTTTGTTTGTATGTTCAATGATAAAAGACACAGAACCAGTAAGCGCTCCTCCCATTGAGAGACCTTGCAACATACGTACAACAATCATTAAACCTGTTGAAACGATTCCCCAAGTTTCGTAAGTTGGTAAGAATCCTATCGCTGCAGTTGGTATGGCCATGCACATTATTGCTGAGCTTAATGCAATTTTTCGACCAAATTTATCACCGATAATACCAAAAAATATACCCCCAAGTGGCCTCATTAAATAACCAATGGCGAATACTAAAAATGCATGAAGTAAGGCTGTGCTCGGATCGCTTTCCGGAAAAAATTTGGCTCCAATAATTGGCGCAAAATGTCCAAATAAAGCATAGTCATACCACTCGAACGTATTAGCTACGCCGCTGGTAAATACTAATTTCTTTTTATTCATTACCAACTCCCATTTCCCATATGATAAACGATTTCTACTACATAATCAAAACACTAAGAGTGTGAATTTATTTTTTTGTTTGTTTTTTTTCTAGTTCTTTTTTTTCGGAATAAATAATAAACAAAGTTGATGGTATAACAACTAGTGAACCAAGTATCGTAGCCTCTTTAGGTATTTCGTGGAATACAATATAAGCAATTGTTGCGGAAACAACGAGTTCAAAATAACGGTATGGCGCAAGGGCTGTTGCATCTGCATGCGAGAATGCTTTTAATAGGAAAAATAATATTAAGTTAGCACTTGCTCCAAGAACAAACAGTAAAATTAATTCTTCTAATGTAGGAGTTATCCAATGTTGTAATGCAAATGGGCATGCCAGAACTGCAGTAACCATAGCCGAATAAAACAGCATGCTAATCATAGTCTCTTTAATCACAAATTTTTTGTTCATTATGTCAAGAATCGCAAATAAAACAGCTGCTCCCACAAACACTAGTACTTCTGGATTAAAATCAGATGAGCTTGGGTTAAGAGTAATTATCAAACCACAAAATGCTACAATAGTTACAACCCATCTTTGCCAAATAATATTCTCGCTTAGGAAAAATACTCCTAGTACAAGAACAAAAATTGGGATAGTAAAGGTGATAACTGTACCAGTAGTAACTGGAGCAATTGTTAGGCCATAAGTCCATCCAGCCATTCCTAAAAATAACAACAAGCCTCTGAAAAAGTGAACCATTGGTCGCGAAGTTTTTAAGGTTGCTACTCCATAGTACATTACAAAAGGCAAGAGAGTCATAGTACCAAACATAAATCTAAAAAAAGTAATTTCATAGCTGTGAAGTCTCATACCTGTGTATTTGGAAATTACATCGTTAATGGAACTACTTACCAAGCTTAGAACAAACCAGCTAACTCCAATAAAATAAGAACGTAGTCTAGTATCCATTTCAAACCTCAATTTACTCAAAGAATCTTTTTAAAAAGTTGGAAGGAGGATATAACAAAATTGAGAATTAGTGCAAGGAGTTTTTCAAAAAAATGATGTTGTATTAATCACACTTACCGATTTCATGAGGGTTCTTCTAACCAAATATATAGCTTCGTGATGGAATACTACATAGTTTCAGATAGAATGCTTAATATGAGTTATAGCAAGAAATTTAAGATTATTCGGATTTATGAAAATATTAAAAATTATACCGGTTATCGTTTTATCAGCCCTTGTAACATCAGCAAATGTATCTTTTGCAGCGAAGAGTGGCGATTATTATTCTAATTACTATGAGGATGAAGGTGATCTTCTATTTAAGCTTAGAGGGTTTTACCTTACTACCTCATCGAAGCCTAAAGGTTTTCCAGCTTCTGTTTCAACAAAGGAGAAGCCTGGTTCTCTAGTTCAACATGGTTACGGAGTTGACACTGCTACTACTTATTTTTTTACTGACAACCTTGCCGCAGAGTTATCGCTAGCAATAGGAATGATGAAAGTTAAAGGTTCGGCTTTAAGCAAAGCAGCATCTCTTGGCGATGGTACTGGTAATGGTGGTAAGAATAATCAAATTATTATTGTTCCTGCAGCAGGAACAATACAATATCACGTAGCGCCTTTTGGAGCAATAAGGCCTTATGTTGGTGGGGGAATTCACGGAACATATATGTATACACGCTCAAAAGCTATTAAGGTATCAACTGGCTATGGCCCAGTAGCACAGATCGGAGTTGATTTCATTTCAAAGGATGATACGTTATTTACATTTGACATCAGAAAATATTTCTTGAAATCAAATGTTACATTTAAGAAAAGTTTGTTGGGACCAAATAACCCTGCTATAAGTGATATTCGTTCAAAAGTAGACTGGAGTCCTCTAGTGATTTCTGCTGGCTTTGGCTTTAAGTTCTGATCTAAGGTTCAGTGTGGATGAATAAATTGGGTTTATCTATTTTTATAACAAAAATTAAGGGTAATACCCATTGGTCGAATTGGTAGTATGTCATTGTTTGCAAGAGCTTCTTTACGTTGCCTTGTTATAGTTTCCAAGCGAAACCAATATTCCTCCCGGCGCATCTGATCATCGAATTGGTCAAAATAATTATCCATTTTACTTCCTGCTTCGACTATTTTTTTATCTGGTGTATGAAGAAAGTCAATTAACACTGGTACATCTTCTGGCAAAAGAGCTCCTATGAACCCACTTTGATCAAAGTAACTTATCATTAACATCGATGACTCTGCCTATCATCATTTGAATAATGAGGATAGTTTTGCTCTGGGAATTCATCTTTATAAGCATATCCAAAATAATATTCTATAACATCTCCTATATCATCAAGGGTATATGTATGGAAGCAATACTCTGCGTACCTTTTTAAGATAATCTCTAAAAAATTATGTACATTATCTGGGGTAATATCCTCTACTTCTTGATATAAATTTGTGGCATATTTATTAATAAGCTCTTTTAAAAATTTACGATAAGTGATACACCCACTATATTCTTTGTACCATAATTTATTTACCATAAATATAAACCACTATATAAAGTTTAAAGCTGATTTTTGTTTGATTGCTGCTTGTGTTCGCAATAGATATCAATGTTGCAATTTTTAGAGCCTAATATCATTTATTTGATATAACTAACAATTACGTTAAAAATTGTTATCTTGTTGCTTCAGTATTTTTATTATCTAACTCTAAAGCCATATTAAGCATGCTTTTAGCTAGAATCAATAGATGCTCGTTATTTGCTAAAGACAGGTACCCTTTTTCAAACTCTTCTAAAGCTTTATAAAAATTCATAGAACGCACATTCTTATTTATTGTTTGTGTAGAAACTCTCAGCATAAGATCAAATCCATAAAAGAGAAAAACAGCTTTTTTCATTATATTGAGATGTACAATTTCTTTTCGGGAAGGATTGCGACCAAAATAATGTTTTAAGAATTCTTGTTCATAAAGTGTATTCTCAAAATTGAATACGATAATAGTGGCAATATCAAAAAATGGATCATCTTGCCCTGCATCTTCAAAATCTATAACTTTAAAATTTCCACCACTGAAAATAATATTATTGGGATTTAGATCTCCATGTGTTGCAGTTTTCTTAAACGACTTTACCTTCTCTAATTTGGCAATAATAGATAGAAATTTTGAGGTTTCGCTATCGTTAAAATGGGTTTTGGCTTTTAAAAGGAGGTTTTTGATTTGCTCCCTAATAGGTATGTGATCACAAAATTTTGGACCATTGTGAATGCTTTTTAACAAATGAGCAAGCTTTGAAGCTTTCGTTGTCTGGTCTAATTTTTCCTTAGAGTCTAGCAAAAAAGACATGACAATTTTTCCTTTATCCACATCATAACCATAAAGCTTTGGTCCATAGCCTTGGATAGATGCAATTTTTTGGGCCTGTATTTCCCTGATTTTATCTTCTTCGCTCCTATGAGCAATACTACGAATAACATATAAATTCTTGCCGTCTGAAACCTTATATAAGGTAGAATCAGATAACCCGCCCTTTAAAGGAGTGATCTTGGACCAATTTTTATCTAAAAAACTAAATTCACCAGATGAGTAAACCTTTTTCAAACTACAATAATGATTGGCAGGCCCATTATATGTGCTACAGCCCACTAATATAAGAAAGCTTAATATTACGAGTCTATTCATAAATTCTTCTATAAAATATTAATGTATATAATCATTATACTATTGTGATCGTTAAAACCACAGTGGGGAATAACGAACTAATATGTAGTTTGTATTGTTGTAGTAGTTTACCAAGATTACAAAAATCTGGCTATTTGTAAATATTTATATTGTGATTAGCCAGATTAATTGATAATTGTTAAGGATTTAGGTGTGCTTGGCACTTGTTGATAGTTATTAACTCCTAGTTTTTTGCCCTATATCCTGCTTAGATGACTCCAAAACTTTCTCGGTATTGGATTTTGGTCTTTTAGAACTTAATATATCTTCAACAACGTTCTTTCTTTTTTTAGCACTATTAAGAGTAATAGGTCCTTGTTTTTTGATTTGGGGCTTACTTTTTGGTTTAGATTTATCTTGTTCCATTTTGTTAAGGAGTCCGTCGAAATCTGAAGCTTTAAACTTATAAGCAACAATACTTGCATCTTTAGTTTGCCCTTTTTCTTGCTTTACATCTAGTTTAAGTAATGCAATAAAATCTTTCTTAATTACTGATGGGGTCGATGGCTCATTGAGAATATCAACAATTTTCTTCATCGACGCCGTTCCACTAGTTAATTTACCGTCAGAACGAGAAGTTGCCGCAGTAGCTATAAATCCAGATAATACTTCTGTTTTGCTTTTTCCTTTCCAAGCTTCAGGTTTACAAAACGACAATAAATCATTCGATTTTTCTTGCTTACCACCGAGAACTTTGTCTTTCCACGTTGAAACAATTCCATTATTTTGAGTTTCTTCAAAAATTTTAAGCATAAACTCTTTCCGATCCAGATTTAGATCGGGCTTAGTTCCAATACCATGATTTTCAAAATGCCTACCTGTCTGAATTGAGCCTTTTACATGCAGATACTCAGCCTTGCGTTGCGCTTCTGCAAATGATAACGTTCCAACATCCTTAGTATCAAGTATCACAGCATTTAAAGCATTATCGCGCAAGCCTTCATAAGTTTTATTGGTTTCTTTTGAATATTCAAAGTTTCCACCAACCTTTGCAAGGAATTTAAAAACCACATCCATAAGAAATTTCATAATCATACCAGGATTAGAAATTTTCTCTTGAGCACTATAAACAGCTATGTGAGCCTCATTGTCTCTACTATCTGAGCCAAATGCTAAGGCTAACGTTCTGCCCTTTTTCTTGGATTTTTCTATTTCCTTATTAGAATCGGTAATATCATCTACTTTCGGAGGCTCACCCTGATCTTCAAAGTATTTTTGAGGAAGATTGTCGCGATAACCACCGTCGACATATTCAACACCGTTAATCTTTACAGGCTCAAATACTATGGGAATTGAGGCTGAGGCTCTGCAGGCAAGGGCAATTTCAACATCTGGTGTTTTTCTAGCGTCAAAAATTGTAAGTTCCCCTGTGCCTCGATTTGTTGCTGTAATAACTAAATCTTTGAATTTAATTGGATCAATTAAATGAAGTAGATCTAGATCTTTAAAATATATTGTTCCACTTTCTTGAGCTCGTTTATTCATCTCAGCAAACTGTACTCCATTAGAATCTATTATCGATTGTAATTTTGTTTGTTTTTCTTTTAATATCTTTAGTTCTTCAAGAGCTGATGGGCTAGAATCATTTTGTAACTTGGTTATTTCGCTTGTAATTGACTCCATTCGAACATTACATATATCCATTATGTCTTTGTCTTTTAGATAATTAATAACATTGTTACTAATTGTATCGTGCATCAGTTGATATAGAGGTTTTCCATCTTTGTTAACGACGAAACCCTCACCCAGTAGTTGCTCAAAATTTGTTTCGTTAGATAATTTCTTAAAATCCTCTGCGCTGATACCAGTGGCAATAAGTCCAGCTGTCATTGCCCCGGCGGAACTACCGGCGACAGCCTCAAGTCCGGCAAGAACGCCAGATCTTTCTAATTCCTCGTGGACACCAGAATAGATAGCTCCTTTGGCTCCTCCACCACTAAAGGCAGCATATTTAAATGGTTCATTTTGTGCTCTCTTTAGCTCGCTTAAGTAAGAGTATTTTGCCATATCTTTCCCCTATTCAACTATATGTTACTATTCTATACACAAAGTAACGTACTGGACAAACAATTTCTTTAAATGACAGGTAATGCTTTTCCTGCTATAGTGCAATTTTCTGACAAGAAGCTCATTCAAAATAGTAATTCATAGACAATGCAATTCATAGACGAAGCAAGGATTTATATAAAAGCTGGTGATGGCGGTAACGGTGCCGTTAGTTTTCGTCGTGAGAAATTTATTGATCGTGGTGGGCCGGATGGTGGAGATGGTGGAGATGGTGGAAGTATTGTTTTTCGTAGTAACTCTCATTTGAACACTTTGCTTCAATTTCGTTTTAAACGCCATTTTATGGCAGATAATGGTCAGAACGGAAAGGGCCGCAATAAATCTGGTAAGACCAAAGATGATTTAATACTCCAAGTACCAGTAGGAACACAGATTTTTTCCGAAGATGGTAATTTGTTAATTTACGATTTTACCACAGACAATCAAGATTTTGAGATGTTAAAAGGGGGCTTAGGTGGCCTTGGTAATGCTCATTTCAAATCTTCAACAAACAAGTCACCTCGTAAGCGCACGGAAGGAGAAATTGGCGAAGAAATGAACATAGCTTTAAAACTAAAGCTACTTTCAGATGCTGGGTTAATTGGATTGCCAAATGTTGGTAAATCTACTTTCCTTTCAATGACTTCGGCGGCAAAACCTAAAATAGCTGACTACCCGTTTACCACCCTAAAACCTGGTCTTGGAGTTGTTTATGTTAGCGATGAAGAGTTTGTGCTTGCCGATATTCCGGGGCTGATAGCAGGTGCTCATGAGGGAAGCGGTCTTGGCGATAGATTTTTAAAGCATATAGAACGTTGTGGGGTCCTACTTCATATTATTGATGTAACGCATGAAGATGTTAAGCAGGATTACCTGACTATTCGAGACGAATTAGAATCCTATTCCCCATTGTTAAAGGAAAAAACAGAAATTATTTGTCTAAATAAAGTTGATAGTGTTTCTGAAGAAGAACTGGCTGAAAAAATGAAGATTCTAAACAATCTCACAGGGCAAAAAATTTATCCAATTTCTGGCTATACAGGCAATGGAATTGAAATAGTTTTGAAGAAAACCCTAGAAGCAGTTAAAGCATGGCAAAATCCTGAGGAGTAGAAGTTTCTTTAGATTCTGGTTTATTTGTGTTTAATTCAATAGAGCACTTTATTTATAATATCTCCAAGCTTTCTTGATACTATTTTTATATCATATTTTGAGCATAAGTTTGAATATGCCGATTTTGCACAATTTTTAGCCTTCTCTGGATTATCAACAAATTCAGTTAACTTGTCAGCTAAATCCTCTGCTGAATTAACTGTTGCTAATAGAGCATCAACATTATGATCCAATATTTCGCTTGGACCTTCACATTTTGTTGATACTATAGGTTTGGAATATTCCATTGCTTCGAGAAGAACTATGCCAAAAGGTTCGTGAATAGATGGTAAACAAAAAATATCTATTTCTGCAAAGAACTTTTTTTTGTCCTTGATCCAACCGGGAAAAGCCGTTATATCGTTTATGTCTAATTCTTTGGATTTATTCTTTAGTTGTTCCTCATCCTCACCGCCACCGCCAAGTACTAATCTAACATTATACTCTCGGTGTTTCAGAATTGCTAAAGCCTCTAAAAGATATTCATACCCCTTTTGTTTGACAAATCGACCGTAACTACCAATTACTATTGGTTCATGAAATTTTGACTCTTCGTATTTTAAATTGATTCTAAGCATGTTTGGTATTTGGAATATTCTGTCATTATCATAACCGTTATCAGTCATATATTGTCTTAGATGATCAGTGATTACTATTACATAATCACATTTCTTCAGACGCTTATAGCTATAATTATGAGCAACGCCAATTCGTTTTACTGACTTTGGTTTGAGAGCTGCTGCAAAATTTATTGCTCTTCCACCATGTGCTATAATGACATTTGGTCTATATAGTGCAATTAATATTCTTAAATATATTTTCGATATAATACACCAGGAAGTTAATGTAGGGAGCTTAATTGAGTCGGTGAGTTGATCATTTATGAGTGCGTAGGCACTTGAAATATTTATGACTTGATATCCAGTCTCTTGGAGGGCTTCATTATAATCTAGGTATGCTTGCTGAATCCCACCAAGCTCTCTACTAACCATGATATTAAATATTAGCATAAATTCTTCTTAATACTTATTAATAAAATTGGACAAGTGATTTGCTGCATAGTTAAAATATAAACACAGGGTTTTAATATTAAATTATTAATTATGGAGAATTGGGTATGAGTAAAAGAATTACTATTAATTTTAATGATCACACTTCTAAATCATATAATATTTTTATAAATTGGCAAAGCAATGAAACGGCTCATAAGAGAAATATGGAAAAATTTTATGCCCCCGTTAGAGTGTACTAGTGTCTATGATACAGCGGCGGTGGCATCTGGTGGCCTGATGTATAAGGGTTCTATAGGATTGATTTGCCTTTTATTTATCATATCATCTGCCAATCTTGCAATATGAAGTGCTTTTATAGTGTGGAATCTTGGGAGTATGGTAAGTCTATCTAGATCTTTTATTTCATTATATACTGACGCTAAGCCACTGCCTGCGCAAGCGTTAATCCCAGGGTAAGCTTGTATAAGCTGTCTGATATCCTTATTGTCAACTAATTTAGGGTTTGACGGATGGTTGTTTCGATTAAATATTTGTACATATTGCTGATTTCTATAGGCATTTAGTATTATTATAGCATTTTCAAAATCTAGCACTTGCTGAGTCAGTCTGTAATAAGCCGCATCAAAATTAGTTATGCCAATACCCTTAATATTAGTAGCGTGAATAATTCCTTTTGCCGCAGCCAAACCAATCCTGACTCCGGTAAAACTTCCTGGCCCTACTGTTACGGCCATGTAGTCAAGATCTTGGTATTTTAGGCGTGCATTTATAAGAGAGCTCTGTACCATTACCATCAATCGCTCAGCTTGCATTGATGGACGCAACTCTTGCTCAAATGAGACTATCTCCTGACCAAATGAAACTGCAACAGAACAGCTATTATTTGAGACATCAAAACAAAGAATTTTGTTCATAATCGATTGAATTATAGGGATTTCTACGGTATACAATAATATACGAACAGATGAAAAACAATATGAAAATAATTGCTGGCTCAAGTAATCCTAATTTAGCATTAAGACTAGGCGTAGGTTTGGGATTCGAGGTGCTTGATACAAAACTTAGTAAATTTAATGATGGTGAACTTAAAATTCAGGTTCATGGCCTTATTGGTAAGGAAATATTATTAGTTCAGTCTACTAATGCGCCGGTGAATGACAACCTAATGGAACTGTTACTTCTTGCGGACACCGCTAGACGGGGGGGGGCAAAGAGGATTATTGCGGTTATCCCATGTTTTGGTTATAGTCGGCAAGATCGTTGTGATTATAAAAATGGCCCAATTTCTGCAAGTGTTGTGATAAAGATGATTGAGGCAGCTGGAGTTACTGAGGTTATTACTCTAGATCTGCATTCAAATCAGCTTGAAGGTGTTTTTAATATTCCAATCAAGAATCTCAGTACTCAAAGTATATTTTTTCCAGTGATTCAAGGCCAGGCAAATAATATTGTTGTTTCTCCAGATATTGGAGGAATCTCAAGAGCAAGAAACTATGGGTCTCTATTTGGAACAGATCTTGCAATTATCAATAAAAGTAGAGATTTGAATAACGTATGCTCAATGAGCGAAATTATAGGCGACGTTAAAGGTAGACACTGCATTATTATTGATGACATAATAGATGGGGCAAATACAGTCTGTTTAGCCACAGAGCTCCTACTTAAAAATGGAGCAAATAGCGTTGAAGCAATTGTAACTCACGGTGTTTTGTCAGGGGATGCCGTAGCAAAAATACAAAAATCAGCGTTAAAACATCTATATATATCAGACTCAATCAGTAATCCTGTTCTTCCGGATAAGCTGTCTGTGTTACCTACTCATGAACTATTAGCAGCTGCTATTAAGCTGATTTAACTTGAGATGATTGTGTTGTGTTCGAGGCACATTACTAAGCCAGTTTCCGGGCTTGACCCGTGATCTTCTTTTTGACTGCGAGGAAATAAAGAGAAATCCTGAAACGAGTTCAGGATGACTTTTACAAAACTGATAACTATAGTAATTTAGCGTGAACTATGGATAAGGAATAGAGTCGTATGGTTTTATACTGAGGCTCGTTGTACGCACAGTCATCCTGAATTTACTTCAGGATCTCATGAGATAGGAGAAGATACTGGGCCGAAGAGATATGCGAAGCCCACTGAATTCAGCATGACAGTAGATCAAAAGATACCGGATCAAGCCCGGTATGACTATGTTTCTTGCCGGACATAACTAAATCTAATATTTATCTTATCCATAGTTGAGGTTAATTTAGCGTGAAGTAAAACACTGATCCATAATAGGTAAGGAATAATTTATAGTTGTTTAAACCGCTTTAGCTATATTTATATAATCTTGAGGAGATAAATTTTCTGCTCTGAGCGATTGATCGAGATTTAACGTGTGAAGAATTTCTGCAATATTTGGTGCTATCTTTCCTAAAGATGATTTTATCATCTTTCTTCTAGCAGAAAAAGCTGCCTGAGTAATCTGCTCAAGTCTATCTCGAACAGCTGCCCCTGGAAAGTTCTGTTTTGGCACCAACCTTACGATACTAGACCATATTTTTGGCTCGGGATAAAAAGCTTTTGGACTAACGTCAAAACATTTTTCTACTTCACAGAAAATTTGACAAAAAATTGAAAGGCGGCCGTAAATTTTACTGTTATTAGAAGCTACTATGCGGTCAACTACCTCTTTTTGTAGCATTAAAGTCATACTATTTACATGCTCAATTTGACATAGCCAATTAGTCAACAATTGGCTCCCGATATTATAAGGTAGATTTGCTACTATATCTACCTTATCGCTATTTATTTCAGATAACGGCACTTTCAATGCGTCACCATGCTTAATTTCGAGAAGGGGATATGAGTCTTTAATCTCTTCCAGCAAAGGTAGGCACCTTATATCAGTTTCTACAACACAAAGGCTGCCTGGCGCAGATTTTAATATTGATCTTGTTAAGCCAGCTGGACCTGGTCCAATTTCTAATACATTTGAAGACTTATCGATTTGAGCAAATTTAACAATTTTGTCGCATAAAGATTCATCAAATATGAAGTTCTGTCCATATCTTTTAAGAGGGGCAATGCCGTGTTTACTTGCGAGCTTAGCAATAGAAAGAAGCATCTTATACCATTCCTGAAATTAATTTTACAGATACGATTTTTTGCGTATTCGTGTCCTCACCTATAAACATAGGCTTCGGGCACACACCACTCAAATCATCATCTATAAATTTTAATTTGAGGAATGGTATTTATATACTAAGCTGCTCAATTTGAAATCATCATTTTTATATAAGCTTTAGCCTTCAGGTCTTTAAAGAATTTTGTTGCCTTTTGGGACATTTTCTTATTAGACAAGAATGTTTTAAGCTTACTTAGGTCGCCAGAAGAAACAGTAGATTCTTTCTTGCACACAAATACTAGTTTAAATTTACCATCTTCTTTATATACACTACTAGTAGCTCCTACTTTAGTGTCTTGAATAATTGATTTGGTACCGAATGGCATATCATCTAATTTTCTGTCAAATTTTTCAGCCTCTGCAAAACTATCGTAAAGCTTTTGGTCAACTTTATTACAATCGTAAAGTCGTTTCTTTAAATCTTGCATTTGTTTATGATCATTATGTTCATTTCTTTTAGAAGTAAAGATCCATGCTTCGACATTGAACTTAGGCATATCAGTATTTATGACGGCTACATCTAATTCTAAGGGTGAAACAGAAACAGAATTTGATAGTGAAGAAACAATATTATGTTTAATAATTTCACCAGCTATTTGTTTTTTAAAGCTTTCCATTTGCAAACCACGCTCTTTCATAAAGGCAGCCATACCACCATTTGGCATATTGTTTCTTTGCTCTATAGTGCTAATCGCATTGTCAATCTGCGCTGATGTTATTTTTCCACCAACACTAGCAGCATGCTGATTAAGCAACTCTTCTTCAATAAGAACGTTGATAATACCATTGTTTAATTTTGCATCAACCGACGGACTTGAATTATCGATATTGTTAAGCACCATAACCATTTTCTTTCTGGATTCAAAATCATACTTTGTAATTGGTTGATCATTTACCAGAGCGATTATATCAGGTAGAGCGGCAAAAACTGAATTAGACAAAAGAATAACAATAATACCGATTAGTTTTTTCATACTTATATTCATCCTACATATTTATAACTTTTAGGCCGACCATGAAAGTCTTGGTCCTTGTTTTCCGGACACCTCTTAAACTATCGTGCAAGAAATTATCCATAATGGTGCCACTAATACTAACACAATCAAATAAGTATGTCACCTTGATACTTCTTACCAAAATTTTTGGACTATTTCCTGAAACATCAAGTCTTGCTCCTGCTCCTAACCATAAATCTTTTTTAAGTTGATAATTCGCATCAAAATTTAGCTGAGACATTTTTTCTTGTTCAAGCTTAAAATCATCTTTAGCAAAATATTTTGATATATTATGAAGTTCAGTAAATGTGGTCGTGGCATTGAATTTTTCGGTCCAGGTTGTTGCTGCAAGTTCATTTCTAATAGGTCTAAGTTTTTTATCTCTGCGGAATCTATAAAATACCTCGAAATTATCCTCTAAATCAATGGTTGCATTGCCCACATACTCAGAATTACCACTTTTGGAAACATTATTTTTATGCACCAACTGACCAAGAAATGTATCAACATAAATATGATTAGACATTAATGAGGAATTAATACCGTAACTAACTCTAGTGCCATAATCATGGTAATCAATACCACTGAACCTATTGGGGTGGAATATATTATCCTCAGAAAGTTCATTCTTATTTGAATCTACTAGGGCAAACTTGTTAAATCTGTTCTCAAATTTTCTACCCAATACTAGCATAGCTGTCGGTTCCAGCTTCAAACTAGATCTATCATTTAATGATTTTACTAAGGGGTATCGCCAGCGGGTTCTGAATTCTGGTATATTTTTATACCAAACTCTTTGTCTCTCTATTAATGTATTTTTATCTGTAAAATCTACCCAATATAAATCTCCTCGGTTTGCCACAGAATATGTTAGCATGTGTCCATTATTCGTAATTAAGTTATTCATTAATTCTAAGTCTAGAGAGGTTCTTGCCACTCCTAGATCTTTTGGTTCTTGGTAAACAATGGTGTCGCTTTTAACATTTAATAATATTGTTTCATCGTCATTAAAACTATAGACTTTCTTGCTCTTAACGCTTGGAAAAACCAATGGAATTTGCATTTTCTTCTCATTTGCTCTTAAATCCTGAAAATAATACCCATCGAGAGAAAAATAATCTCTTGTATCAATAGTGTTAGTGTAGAACTTAGATGTCAGATAATGATCAAATATTTCATGGTAATTAGTAAGGTAAGCTTTATCCGATGTTCTTTTGATATCGAATCCAAAATTTACTTCATTTTCAACAAAATTTCCTTTAGCAAAAATATGGTAACGTCCTGGCCTTGAGCTCTTTCCTGTTTTTTCGCCATCTGATTTACTTATTGGCGGGTTACCAAAGCTTCCAAGAATATCATAATAGCCATTTCTTAATTTATGGCGAAATTCAGTCTCGAATATTGTATAGTTTTTTGATAATCTTGGGCTGATTGTAGCATCAATATTAGGTTTTGGTCGAAAATAAAAAGGTATCAAAAAATTGTCGCGTTTTATTTGTGGCCCAAGGATGCCTGATTGAGCTTTAGCATTTGGCGATGGATGAGAAAAATATGGAAGATAAATTAATGGAACACCGTAAACTTCAAAAAACAGATGTCTGTAAGTAATTTTTTGCTTGTCATAATCAATATCAGTTTTGCCAGAACTTAATTGCCAAATAGGATTTCTACTACAATTAAATTCACAAGGGGTAAAAACTGACTTTTCTAAGATAATTCTGTTTTTCTCTATTCTTTTTGCAGTTCTTGAGACAATGACAGCGTTGTTATCAAGTTTGGCCATAAATCCTTTGATAATACCTTTTTTAAATTTATCTTTAAAAACAGCTTTTTGACCATAAATTGTTTGGCCCTTTTGATCGATAATTCGGACATTTCCTTCGGCATATACTATGTCTCTGCCCAAATCATAATGCACAACCGCGGCATGCAGCGTATATTCATCCATTTGGATAAACACATTACCTGAGGCGGTAATAGTATTATTATTAGCATCATAGTTGGTTTCTTTTGCCTTGATAACCGCTCCCTTCTTGGGTGAGGCCTGGACAAAGTTGGTCATGAAACCAAGTAATAAAATTGCAAGTAATAGTTTGCAAAAAAACTTCATTTAAATTAGTCTATTCAAAGTAAAATATTCTCGATCATACATGATGTTAGACGATTATTTAACAAATAACGTAAGCAAAACGGATTTTTCTGTTTCCGAAATTTCCAGCAAAATTAAATGGCTACTGGAAAATAACTTAGGGACCGTTAGAATCAAAGGAGAGATCTCTGGATTAAAAATTGCTACCTCAGGCCATGGCTATTTTTCTTTAAAAGATGAAAATGCTATTCTGGCAGCCACTTGCTGGAAACACACCTTAGCTAGGGTTAACTTCAAACTAGAAGAAGGATTAGAAGTCGTTGTTACCGGTAAAATTACTGCTTATGCTGGCCAGTCGAAATATCAAATATCGGTTGAATTGATTGAGCCATCTGGTGTTGGTGCTTTCATGAAGATACTAAGCGAGCGACGCCAAAAGTTAGAAAAAGAAGGGTTGTTCGCACAGGAGCACAAACAAAAAATTCCCTTTTTTCCCAAAAAAATCGGTATTATAACTTCAATAACTGGTGCAGTGATAAAGGATATAATTCACCGCATTTCTGATCGGTGTCCAACTCACCTTGTTATTTGGCCCGTCAGTGTTCAAGGAGAGACGGCTGCTGAGGAAATATCAAATGCTATAAATGGTTTTAATAAATTACCAACTAATTTACAACCTGATTTACTAATCATAGCCAGAGGCGGTGGATCTATTGAAGATTTATGGTCGTTTAACGAAGAAGTTGTAGTGAGAGCGGTTTTTAACTCGGGCATACCAACAATTTCTGCAGTAGGCCACGAAACCGATTATACACTAATTGATCTTGCTTCTGACCTTAGAGCGCCAACGCCAACTGCAGCAGCTGAGTTTGCCGTACCAGTTATTGCAGATTTGAAATATACATTAAACCTCTTTGCTGAGCGTATTACACACCGGCTTTCAGATTTAATAAAATATTATTTACAGAGACTAAGAAATAATGAACGTGTTTTACAACAAATCCAGAGTATTATAAATAATCACATTCAACGCTTAGACGATCTCTCATTTAGGTTAATAGGTGCATTACCAAATCTATTAAAACAGAAACAATTATATCTTTTGCACTTCCCGATTTCTAGGCTTAAACCAACAAAAATACTAAACTATAAATATCTACAATACCAGAATATGAGAAACAGCCTTCTTGGTAAGAAAGACACTTTACTTGCCCCTCTTGAGCACAAGCTTACCTTGAATTCATCGCTGCTAGCTAGCCTTGATTACAATAATGTTTTAAATCGAGGATTTGCTATGTTGAAAAATAGTGATGGTAAAATTATTTCAACTTTGTTTGATGCCCAAAAAAGCCCATCGCTGAATTTAAAAATGAAAGATGGAGAAATGAGTGTTGTTAAACTTGCTCCCCAGCGTTAATCAACCCCCATTCTTTGTTTTGCAGTTATTCGGTTTGCTAGCGTCGAAGATCTAAGAAAGGAACCCTCCGCGAGATATAGTCTCCCCTATATTTGGTACCGGTAAAAATATACTAAGAAGCCAATAAAAGATTAGGGACAAAACCTTATTTAATCAGATGATAGGAACTTTAAAAAAATTACCATTATATTAATAATTTTTCTTTCTACTATAGGTTTAAAACTGTAAACTGTTGACAATAGATAAATGATGTGTTAACCCTTAAGTTGGGAGGTATTTTAACGTATATTTATTCAGCTATAATAAACTATTAGTTAACAATTTAATTAAACGGAGAATTTATGGGAATCATGAACGATGTGAAAGACACGACAAGAAAAGTGGCAAACACGGTTGTAGATAAAACTGAAGATTTAGTAGGTATGACAAAATCCCCTAAAGAATTAGCAAATAGGGTAATAGAGCATCTTACTCACCGTGAATATAAAGAGATTGCTAGCATGTTAAGCGCTGAGGCAAGAAAATACCTTGATAAGACAGGGTTAGGGGATAGTAAGTTAGCTAAAGAGAAATTAGATGATTTTGACAAAGCTGCCAAGGATATAGCAATTGATTTAAAAAATCATAATTATAAGGAAGTCACTGAACAATTGGAAAAATTGGAAAAAACTTTACCAGAAAAGGCTACCGAATCTTATCCTATATTGGGCTCGGTAAAAAATATACTAAGAAGTATAATCGATGCTTGTAAGAAGCATGTAAAAGACGACGTAGAGCCTGAATTTAAGGATATTCTAAAAACTTTAGAAAGCTCATTTGACAAATTTACAAACAAATAAAAGTAATAGATTTTTAAATAAAAAAGGAGAAGTAGTTATGAAGAAATTTCAAGTTTTATTGGCAACAGTACTATGTTTAAACCTGATAAGTTGTGGTGGTTCAGGAGGGCAGACTGGAAGAGAAAGTTATAAAAATCAGGGAGAACAAATCGAAGACACTAAAATAGTACACTTTATAAAGAATAAATTTCGTAGCGATCCACTGATTCCAACTAGCTTGATCCACATAGCTGTAGATAGAGGAATAGTCCAATTAAGTGGATTTGTACGGACGCACGAAGAAGCTAACCTCGCTATTTTAAGTGTTAAAGGAGCACCAGGGGTAAAAGATGTAATTAATAGCTTAATAGTGTTATCGGGCGGGGAATATGCTACAAGAAGGGCAACTGTAGAAAGGTATAATACCGCAAGGTAATAAAATAGTGTGTTGCAAATAGCAAGTGTCCATTAAGTATATTTTGTTTTTGCTGTTTGCAACACTTAAGTCAATTCAAGAAAATTACAACCAAGCTAATATAAGTCTATGTTAACTTAATTTAATCAAAGGAAAAAAACTTTATGTCATTAAAAAAACCAATTATGTTTGTTCTTTCATTAATCATTGCAACTATATCCATCTTTAATAGTTCCATGATTTTTGCCACTCCCGCAGAAGATTCTGATATAACAACGGGGATAACAGCGCTATTAATAAGCGAAAATGATATTCCTAGTAATAGTATAAGTGTATCAACAAAAGATCGCGTAGTAATCCTTAAAGGCACTGTAGATACTGCCTTACAAGCTCACAAAGCAATAGAAATTGCTTCTAGTGTTAACGGTGTAATAGATGTGGTTGACACTCAACTTAAATTAAAAGGAAGCCAATCATTGGTTGCAGATTCTTTAATTACAGCAAAGGTTAAGGGAAAAATAAGGTATTTGTATACAAGTGAAAAAATAGTCAATGGATATGATCTGCATGTTGAAACTACGGATCAAGTAGTACACATTTTTGGTAGAGTTGCAAGAGAAGCTGATTTGGGTACAATAGTAGCTGCAGCTAAAGAAGTTAAAGGTGTAAAATCTGTTAAAACCAACATAAAAGTATAAATAAGCCACTATAAAAGTACAAGCCACCCAGCCGTCGTCAAGTTAAGTAAAATAGATGAACCTAATTTACTTAACTTGACAATGTCATGATAATTTCCATAAATATAATTTAGTATTGTCTTACTCTAGATTTAAAACAAATACTTGACTATTTTAGTTGGGTAAGTTAGCCTTCCTACATATTATTTATTTTTGAATAAACCATATGATGTTAACAACTAAGAGTCGTTATGCAGTAATGGCGGTAATCGAAGTGGCAACAAACAAGACAGGTCTGCCTATGAAACTGTCTGATATTTCGGCAAATCAAGATATTCCTCTAAATTATCTGGAGCAAATATTTCTTAAGCTTAAAAAGGCAGATATTGTAAAATCGGTTAAAGGGCCTGGTGGGGGTTATCAACTTACTAATACTACTGATCAGATTACTATTGAAAATATCATTGATGCGGTGGATGAAAACCTTAAGATGACTAGGTGTTCAAAAGACAAGAACTGTAGAAAAAATGGTATAAATTGTCAAACTCATGATTTATGGAAAGGTCTTAGCAAAAGGATTCGAGACTATTTTGCAAGCATTTCTATAGCCGATATAATGAATGGAGAACTTAAGGTATAGTAAAATGAAACCACTTTTAGGCTTAAATCAGACGATATATCTTGATCATAATGCAACTACACCGCTGTGCCTGGCTGTAAAAAGCAAAATGGATGAGTATGCATTATTGCCTTTAAATCCTTCGTCGATTCATTCAAATGGAAGAGCTGCCAAATCAATAATTGAAAATGCTCGCAAGTTGATAGCAAAGCTTATGGGGTTTGAAAGTAATTTCAGAGATTATCAAGTAACTTTTACCTCTGGCGCCACTGAGGCTAACAATATTATTCTGGCCAATTATAGAGATGGCGAAATATTTATCTCTGCAACAGAACATCTTTCAATTTGGGCTCATAGTAAGGTTGCTTCCAATTTTACTGTGATTCAAGTGGATAAGGATGGTGTTTTAGACATTGAGGATTTGCAACAAAAATTGTCAAGTTCTACAAAGCAAAAGAAACTAGTTTCAGTGATGTTGGCAAACAACGAAACTGGTGTTATTTCTTTTTTACAAGAAATTGCTAAAATTTCCCATGAACATGATGCACAGATACATAGCGATTGTGCTCAAGCTACTGGAAAAATTCCGGTTGATATGATAGTTATGGATCTAGATTTTGCGAGCATTTCTGGTCACAAATTTGGTGGCCCAGCCGGATCAGGTGCTTTAGTTAGTAAAACATCATTTCACCTTCAGCCAATATTTATTGGCGGTGGGCAAGAGCGATCTTTGCGTTCTGGTACTGAAAATGTCCCTGCAATTGCAGGGCTTGGCGAGGCTGCATTAATTGCATTTGATGAATTAGACAAGCGTAATGATAAAATGAAAAAATTACGTGATAAGCTTGAGTCTAAATTATTGAATAAGTTTCCAGATATAATAATTGCTGGTATAAATACCGAGCGCTTGCCCAATACTAGTTTAATAATTAATCCAAAAGTTACAGCACAAATAATGTTAATTGCTCTTGATCTAAAAGGCGTTGCAGTAAGTTCTGGTTCTGCTTGTTCTTCTGGTAAAGTTGGCAAATCTCATGTCCTATCAGCAATGGGTTGCTCTGATGATGAAATTAAGTCTGCCATACGTGTATCCTTAGGATATACAACTAGTGATAAAGATATTAATGATTTTCTTGAAATATATAGCGAATTAAATAGGTAAGGAATATGAACAACCTAGCAAAACTAAAACAAAAAGTGATTAATGAGGGGGGAAGAGTCCCCATCTACCTAGACAGTCAAGCGACAACACCTACTGATCCAAGAGTAGTTGAGGCGATGATACCTTATTTTACTCACAATTTTGGTAATCCGCACTCAAGAAGTCATCAATATGCGTGGGAAGCAGAAGAAGCATGCGAACTTGCAAGGTCGCAGGTAGCAAATTTAATCGGTGCTGTATCAAAAGAAATAGTATTTACTTCTGGAGCAACGGAGTCGAATAATATGGCTTTGAAAGGGATTGCAAAATTCTATGGAAATAAAAGGAATCACATTGTAACCCTTGTAACGGAACATAAATGTATTTTAGATACAGCCCGTCATCTAGAGCAAGAAGGTTTTGAAGTAACCTATTTACCTGTGCAACCAAATGGCTTAGTTGATCTAAATCAACTAGAAAAAGCTGTAACTCAGAATACTGTACTTGTTTCGGTGATGGCAGTTAACAATGAAATTGGAGTTATTCAGCCACTTAAAGAAATTGGGAAGATTTGTCGTCAAAAGGGTGCTTTTTTTCATACTGACATGGCTCAAGCATTTGGTAAAATTCCAATTGATGTTAATGAGTGTAATATTGACCTTGCAAGTATTTCAGGCCATAAAATACATGGACCAAAAGGTATTGGAGCACTTTATATTAGACGCAAACCAAGAATACGCCTTACTCCTATTATAAATGGTGGTGGACAAGAGAGAGGTTTACGGTCCGGAACACTTGCTACTCCTTTAGTAGTAGGGCTTGGCAAGGCTGCATTGATTGCTTCGCAAGAAATGGAAGCTAATTATAAGTATGTAAAGAGACTGTTCGATCGTTTTGTTGGAACAATTCAAACTAGAGCTGAAGAAATATATCTCAATGGTGATAGAGAGAAACGTTATCATGGTAACGTAAATTTGAGTTTTGCTTATATTGAAGGAGAATCGATGATTTTAGCTATCAAAGATCTTGCAGTATCATCTGGTTCGGCTTGTACATCCTCTTCTCTTGAGCCATCTTATGTACTTAGAGCACTTGGGGTAGGCGATGCTATGGCTCACACTTCAATTAGGTTTGGGTTTAGTAAGTTCACAACTGAAGCAGAGGTTGATTATGCTGCTGAGTTGGTACTTTCAAAAATAAATACCTTAAGAGAACTGAGCCCATTGTGGGAAATGGTACAAGAAGGTATTGATATTAATGAAATAAAATGGGCCACCCATTAATAAATTAAAGGTAGGTTAATATGGCATATAGTAACGAAGTAATAGATCACTATGAAAACCCACGTAATGTAGGGACACTGGACAAAAATGATGGCTCAGTTGGCACCGGGCTAGTTGGCGCACCAGCTTGTGGTGACGTATTAAAGCTACAGATCAAGGTTGACGATAATGGTGTTATTATTGATGCTAAATTTAAAGCATTTGGTTGTGGTTCAGCCATTGCTTCTAGCTCTCTTGTAAGCGAGTGGGTCAAGGGCAAAAACGTTGACGAGGCTCTGGCTATTAAAAATACAGAGATAGCTAAGCATTTATCGCTTCCACCAGTAAAGCTTCATTGTTCAATGCTTGCGGAAGATGCAATTAGGGCGGCAGTAACTGACTATAAAAACAAAAAACGTAAAAATGGCTAATACCAAACAGGTCATGGCCCTAACGGATGCGGCAGCAACCCAGATTAAAGCTCTTCTAGCTCAACGTGGAAAAGAATCATTGGGCATTAGAATTGGTGTAAAGTCTGGTGGTTGTTCTGGCTTGAAATATTTTGTGGAATATGCTGACGCAAAAGGGCATTTTGATGAAATCATAAGTGATAAGGGGGTAACGGTCCTAGTTGATCCAAAAGCCTTAATGTATCTTCTTGGTACAGAAATGGATTACATGGAAGAAAAGTTTAAATCAGGATTTACCTTTACCAACCCAAATGAAAAAGGCAAATGTGGTTGTGGTAGCTCATTCAATGTATGATGCCCAAAGTCCTAAAGTATTTTTTCTTCATAAGAAGGTTTCATTTGTATGATATTTATATTAGATCAAGCCGCCATTTTTTTTAAAGGATTTTTTATCTGGTAGTAATCCGCCAACTTGTGCATCCCAAAGGGATCGGTATAACCCGTCTCTGACAAGCAGCTCGGTATGGCTGCCATCTTCTACAATTTTACCCATGTCAAATACAAGGATACGGTCCATACGTAGTAAAGTTGAGAGGCGGTGAGCTATTACAATGGTTGTTCTTCGGCTTTCTCCAGAAGTTTCATTGCGACTATTCATTAATTCCCACAAGCTTTCTTGGATACTCATTTCAGTAATTGAATCAAGCTGAGAGGTGGCTTCATCCAATACTAAAATAGGTGCGTTTTTGAGAATGGCTCTGGCTATAGCGATTCTTTGACGCTGCCCACCGGATAGCTTAACGCCACGTTCACCAACAAGAGACTCATAGCCTTGTGGCAATTTGATAATAAATTCATGTGCGTGAGCACGCTTTGCAGCTTCAACTACTTCTTCGTCTGTTGCTTCAATCCTTCCATACCGAATATTCTCCATCAATGTGCGATGAAAAAGTGATGGATCTTGGGGGATCATAGCGATAGCCCTACGTAAAGAATCTTGGGTACACTGGAGAATATCTTGTCCATCGATGAAAATATGGCCACCGGTCAGGTCATAGAGTCTTAGAATCAGATTCACAAATGTCGTTTTGCCACTACCAGAATAACCAACTAAGCCTACTTTTTGCCCAGATTGAATATTAATTGATATGTTTTGGAAGAGAGGGTCAATGTTTTTATAGTGGAATTTTACTCCTACAAAAATTATTTCCCCCTTGGGGACAATTAAATCTGAAGCATTGTCTATATCCTTTATATTAAGAGGTCCGAAAAGCGCTGATAAACTCTGTTTGCATTTACCTACAGCTGTATTTAATTCATCTATTTGTTCGACAGCTCCCCATGTCGTAAAACCAACCTCAACGCTTAATCCAAGAATAAGAGCGAAATCCCCCATACTCACAATCTGACTTATCCGTAACTGAATAAGAAGGTATAACATAATGGCTAGCATAATAGAAAATGAAAGTCCTCGAAATATATTTAGTTTGATTGTGAATATTCGATTTGCTTGGAAAGTTTTTTTAGTCGAGAGTAGGTATTTTTCAATGTAAGCTATTTCGTAATTGCGTCTGCCGAAGAGCCGGACAGTACTTGAATTCGTTATACTATCAACTAGTTGTCCAAAGAGTATTGATCCAGCTGCGGCATGACGTTCTGACAGGTCAATTATATGTTTAGATACACGCAAACTGACAGCCGTAAACACTATAAGCCAGATAAGCAAGGAGTAAAAAAAATAAGGATGCACATAATACATACCTATAAAAGTTACAATGAGTAGTACTAAGAAGCGAATCATATGCTTAGAAATATCATGTACAATGTGTTCTATATTTTCAGCTAAGGTAATAATGTGGCTTGAAATTCGGCCTGATAAATTATCTTGAAAAAACTGATTGCTATGTTGGTGTATATAAGAAAAGGTCTTTTTAATAATCTGGTTTTTAATTACTGGTTGTAATTTATAATTTATGTATCCTATTCCACGCCAACACAGATTATGTATTTCAAAATTTAAGACAAAAAAAACAGCAGGCCAGAGAATATCGGGGAGAACATTATCTGATTGCATGTAATTCATATTATCAATCATGTGCTTGAGAAGTAGGCTATTTAGTGGAGGCCAAAGTGCAGTAATCATGGCAAGAAGAATAAATATGGCGGCAGGAAGTTTGTATATTTTTAAGAAATGCCATATAAATGACCACAGATTTTGTGGTAAAAAGGTGTTTTGTGGTAGGGATACCTTCATTTCTATTACCTCTCTGGTTTCATTCCCCTTCCACCAGATATGTTTATCTTGACATAAAAATATTTTTTGTGCAACCATAGGCTATATAGAATGATTGCTTTACATAAGTCATATTCGCATCATTAAGTAAGAAAGAAAAAAGGATGAAAAAAGCTACTATATTTTTATTGGTACTTATTTATTAATTTTTTACAAACAGAATCCATTGCTATCTACTTACAAGAGGTCGTGCAGTCGTGTCGTTTTGAGAATATTAAAGCCTTTGATAATAATACGTCTCATATTATTGGCCGCAAGTGGCACGAAATTGATTATTCTGGAGAAAATATGACTTGGCAAGGACAAAAAGAAAAGTATATTCCGTACGGAATTACAGACTTTAGGACTTTAGAAAATATGAGAAAATTTTTTGCAATTGAAGGTAACTTCCCATATTTTAATAAAATTTATAAACCTACAAAGAAGTGCAATTTTGTGGAGTATTAATGAACATTGCTTTTATTCCTCTTGCCGAATCGCATTTCCCATTGTTGATTAAGTGGCTAGAAGCACCGCATGTAAAGTTATGGTGGGATCAGGATATCCAATGGACACCAGAGCTGATAAGGGAAAAATATGGACATTACGTCGATGGGAGAAAATTAATAGATAATAGTCATGGAGAATTAGCGCAAAAACCAACATATGCGTATATTATTTGCTTGAATGATATTCCTATTGGTTATATTCAATATTATAATGTACATGATTTTCTGCGTGAGCAGGGCCATGACTTATCCGAACTTCCAAATTCTTGTGCAGGTCTTGATTTGTATATAGGTGAAATAGAGCTTCTTGGTAAGAATGTTGGCTCTAAAGCTCTTATACTTTTCTTGGAGCAACATGTTTTTCAAAAATTTGATTACACATTCGTTGATCCGGATGTTACAAATACAGCTGCTATTCGTGCTTATGAAAAAGCAGGATTTATGAAGATTAAAGGAACCGAAGATGAAATATGGATGATAAGAGAGAAATAAATGAATACAAAAAATAGCATTTATACTTTAGTTCGCATAGCCAAGACATCTGATGTTCCAGATCTCGTGCCATTAATGGATCAACTCGGATACCAGGCTTCCCAAGAAGAACTTGAATCAAGGTATAAAAGGTTCATAAAAAATGATAATTATGGTGTTGCAGTTGCTGTCTCAGAAGAGAAACTTATTGGTTTTGTTGCTTGGTCAGTATCTTCGCTTTTTGTTTTGGATAAAGTGCGATTTCATATTGAGAGTTTAGTAGTAAATGAGAAGTATCGAGGTTGCGGAATTGGAAAAAAGCTTATGCTTTTTGTAGAAGATATTGCACGTGACTTTAGTCCGGCTATTATTGACCTAACATCCGGCCTCCGTCGGGCTAAAGATGGATCTCATGAGTTTTATAAGACTCTTGGTTATCAAAATGATGGCCATATGGCAAAACTATATTTAAGAAAAGAAGTATGAACAAAAATCTCTCATACCGCAGAGCGACAATAAATGATGTAGGTACAATCGTTAATCTTCTGCTTGAAGATGAACTTGGAAAAACCCGTGAAAGTACTAACACAGTGCTTGATCAGCGTTACATCACTGCATTTCATAAAATAGATATTGATCAAAATCAATATCTTATGATTGTAGAAAATGGTGAAGAAATCGTTGGAACATGTCATTTAACTATTATGCCATCGCTGACTTTTTCTGGTAAAACAAGAATGCAAATTGAAGCAGTGCGTATTCTTGAGAAATGCCGGGGGCATAAAATTGGTGAATGGATGATGCAAGCTTCTATCTCTTACGGTAAAGCTAAAGGTGCGTCCATAGTACAGTTAACAACAAATAAAAAGCGCATCAAAGCTAGGAAATTCTACGAATGTTTCGGTTTTGAAGCAAGCCATGAAGGCATGAAACTGTATTTGAGCGAAGAGGAATGAATATTCAATTTGAGAAAGCTGAATTAAAGCATATTGATACTATTTTTGAATGGCTACGTCAGCCACATATGATGGAATTTTGGGATAATACTCAAGAACATAAGGATGATATAATGAATTTTATTCATGGGGAAAAGCAACATTATTTTTATGGCACAACAAAATATTGGATTGGTTCAATTGAGGGAGAGCTATATTGCTTTCTTTTATCTGATATTTTGCAGAAGGACCCAGAATTATCTGATGTTCATAGAGAGCATATGTCTAAATCTGGTCATACAATCGGCCTTGATTTTGGTATAGGAAATACAAAATTTTTAGGTCGAGGACTGGCAGCTCCAACACTAGAAGCTTTTATGAGTTTTTATTGCGAGTTTGTAGATACTCTAGGGAAAAATCAAAGAGGAAGTGCAACACCTAAAATAATCTGCTAAAAAAGCAGTGCACACCAGAGGTGTTACACAAATGAAAAGATACAAACAATTAGCTCTTGAGGAAAGAGAAAAAATATA
>Ga0163144_10005025_pt1 | contig 29525 bp, 22 predicted proteins | sample OliLak19BULKMAT1_FD_123175 | JGI IMG/M metagenome (GOLD analysis project Ga0163144, IMG submission 123175) | Freshwater microbial mat bacterial communities from Lake Vanda, McMurdo Dry Valleys, Antarctica - Oligotrophic Lake LV.19.BULKMAT1 | ecosystem: Environmental > Aquatic > Freshwater >...
CACCGCAAGGTCTTCAACCACCGCAAGGTCTTCAACCACCGCAAGGTCTTCAACCACCGCAAGGTCTTCAATCACCGCAAGGTCTTCAACCACCGCAAGGTCTTCAACCACCGCAAGGTCTTCAAAGGCATCGCTGAATGCATCAGGTTCAACGTCAAAACTAGCGGCATCGCTAACATTCGTGTTGCTGTTGGTGTTGGTATCAGCATCGGCATCGGCAGAATCGGAAGCATCGAATACCACCTCGGCAACGAAGGATTCGTCGGTGACACTCGCCGCGGCGTCGTCAAACCAGTCGATCGACGGCGTTGCGGTAGCCTCGGCTGCTTGCGATGCGGGCACGATTGACTTTGCTTGGAGGTCAAAACCAGCGGATTCAAAAGCGTCAAAATCCATCAGCGAATCAAGATCGGCGCCAAGCACGGAGCCGATGCTCTGGTTCTCGGCAAGCGGGTCAGCCGCTTCGATCTCATGCCCTGCCGCCTGATCGACCGAACCCTGATCGACCGAACCCTGATCCAGTAATTCCTGGTCAAGCGATTCAGTGCTGAGCGTGTTGATAGCATCCACGGCAGGAGGCAGAAGCTGATGCGCAGGGTGAGAAGTGGTCAAAACCGCGAGTGGTTCGTCGACAAAATCCAATGCAGCAATTTCAGCGATGTCGAGCGCCTGACCGAATGGCGCCGCGTCAGCCAGCGCGAGTGCAGGAGTTTCATACGGCGACTCAAACAGCAGTGCCGCTGCGTCCGGCTCCACGGCGGCGGCGTCGTTGCTTGCCGGCCCGGAGTCGAGCAGCGCCGCCGAGTCCACCGTTTCATCGGCAAAACCAAGCAGTTCGACCGACTCAATCCTATCTACCTGATCCTGGTTCAGGCCATTATCTTGGCCAACAAGTGGGCCATTATCTGTGCCATGACCTGGGCCATGCTCTATGCCACGCGCCAGATCGGCGTAGTCGGCATCCTGCGTAAATGCGCCCTCGCTGAATTCGTCATGCAGCTCAAGCTCGTCGAGCGCGCCAGTTAACAGCGCCAGACTTGGCTCGTTTGCAGGCAGACCATCGCGCAGCGCGATCAATCGGGTGACCAGAGCGTCGCTGTTGAGCGCGTGCAGGCCACCCTTGTGCATGGCAAGGACCACCTGTTCGACCAGTTCGGACACCTCCGAAACAGCCTGCAACCCCGCCTGTGACGGCGTACCATCTTCACTGCGCACGCGTTTGAGGTAGCTCTCGAGCGGCGCCAAAACGTGGCTGAGCACGGGCAGCTCGACCATCGACACCGCGCCATTCAAGGTATGCGCAGCGCGCAAAAACTCATCGTTGACCTGAACCGGATGACCGGCTTCAGCGCAGCGCGTCAGCCAATCTTTGAACACGCAGTTGTGCGCCAGTGCTTCACTGCTGAGGATCTCAACCAGGGCTGGATCCAATGCGAGCGACGCCGGCAGGTCATCCGCGAGCACCGCACTCAGTTCTTCAGGCGCTGGCGCGGAATCCGTGTCTTGCGTGATGAAAGCAACATGAGGCGCGGCAACTGTCTCGCCCGCCGTCGGTTGTGCGGAATCAGCATCCAGCGATTCCTCAGCATCCGCGACGGGCTCAAGTTTTGGGACTTCGACGGCTTCTCCTTCGCCAAGCTTATCTGCGGCCCACATGATGCCGCCAAGATTGATGCCATCCGAGCCTGGTCCTTGGAGTGCTACCTCACCACGCAAAGCGTCAAGCAAGTAAGGCAAAGCGCGAATCGATTCTTCGATGCACGCAAGCAGTGGCGGTGAAACATGGATGGACTTGTCCATGACGCGATTCACCATGTTTTCGATCTTCCAGCTGAACTCGCCAATCGCCAACGCGCCAACCAAACGGCCGCTGCCCTTGAGCGTGTGGAAGGAGCGGCGAATGGGCTTGAGCTTTTCCATGTTGCTCAGATCCGCCTTCCAGATTGGATACTGCTTGTTCAAATCATTGAGCACGTCTTGTACTTCTTCGACGAACACCTCTCGGATCTCATCGTCGATATCGTCCGAAGGCATCGTTGCAAAGCCTTCGAACGCTGGCGGCGCGACCACCTTGACACTGGGCGCGGGTGCGGCGGCCACGGGTGCCGGCACTAGCGCAACGGGCTGAACCACGGGCTTAATTGGGGCTTGAACCGAAGGTGCAGGCAGCGGTTCTGGCTGCAATTGAGTCGGCGCAAGCTCAATCTCAAGCAGCTCATCAAAGGCCGCCAGTTCGAATGCCGGAAGCTCGGCCTCGACCTGACTAAGCGGCGCTTCGGCCGCTACGCTGGGTTGAATCTCCGCCGCTTCCTCAGCGGCCAGTTCTTCAATCCAGGAGAACTTGCTATCCCCAGAGCCATCCACTGGCCTTGGCGCAGGCTCGGGCGCAAATGCGCCCAGTTCGGTCGCTGCAAACGGCGTTTGCAGCGCTGGTGGCTCGGTACTGAGCTCGGCCGCTTCGGTACGAGGCTCGAGCTCCAGATTGGCGAAATCAGAGAAAGCCGATTCCTCCGCCTGAGGTTGGGTAGCGGCAAGCGCCGAGTCGCCGACGAACAGCGATCCCAGATCCTCGCCACCAATCTCGACCGCTTCCAAGGCCAGTTCCAGATGGGCTTCAGGAGTTTGGTCAGGCTCAAATTCGATCGCCACGAGGGCATCAATGTCGGGCAAGTCAATGGTTGGAACAAACGCGTCTGAGCCAAATGACAGCGCTTCCAATTCCATCGGCGCCCGCGCCGACGCGGTCGCCATGTTGTCTGAGAAGCTGGGGAACTCAACCGCAGCCTCAGCTTCCAGCCGGTGCATAGCCGCTTTGTCAGCATCTTCCTGTGACGGAATCGGCCAATAACCGAGCGACTCCAGACTGCGCTCGGTAACCTCCAGAATCTTGTCCCGATTGGGACGGTTTTCCTTCACCGCTTCCAGGTAGTACTCAATGCTGGCCATCGCATCTGCGAGCAGATCAAGCTGGTCAGCACTTGGCACGCGGCGGTGTTTCAGGAGCTCGGTATCGGTGAAGCGAATCACGCCACCGATCAGCTCAGCTGGCCCATGTAGATTCAGCATGCGCAGCGCGCCGCCGATTTCGTCCATCAAGCGCGGGATCTGCTCAATCTTGCTGTGATCCCAAGGCGACTCGATGAAAGCCACGATGTCCTGCTTGGCCTGCTGGATATTGACCGAAGCCTCTTTCATGGTCGCATCAAGAATGCGACGCACCTCGGCTTGCGGAAGCTCAAGACCACTCAGCGCCGTCTCGCCGACGTCCTGACCCTGGCCGAGCCGCTCAATATAGTCATCCAGCGACGATTCGACATAAAGCAGCGAACCGGCGACATCCAGCAGCACCTGCTCTTCTGAAGACTGTCGGCCTGCCGCAACCAGCTCCAGAACCTCGCGCTGTTGCAGCACGACCTTGCGCGGCACGCCCAAGCCCAGCATGCCAAGCGTGTCACCGACGCGATGCAGGGTTTCTGCCTGCGGTGCCAGTTCTGCGGCGTTGGTACTGCCCGTACGCAAGAACAGATCGAGCGCATCCTTGACGCGCAGCAGATCGTCTTTGATGTTCTGCCCGACGGTGTCCAGCAATGCCTTGTTGTGGCCGGTAAGTGCCCCGCGCGCATGCTCCAGTTCTTTTTGCGACGGTACCAAGGCTTCCAGGTTGTAAACGCGCTTCAGCTCTTCGGAACGTCCGTGGCCAGTGCTTTGCGCCGCGTAATAAAGCAAGCCGCGGGTCAAGTCCGCAGGCGAATGCTGGGCAAAACTGCGCTCTCCGGAATCGATCAGGCGCTTGATTTCGCGGTCGACCTTACCGAACAGCAGCTTGACCGCGACGCTGGCATCAATGGCTTTATCACGTACGCCGTCCAGAACACCGGCGCCGGTGTGCCACAAACGACGCGCATCAACCTGCGCCGTAAGCTGGACTAGGCGATCCATAACCTGGGTAAGTCGAAACAAATTGCCTGACGGATCGTCGTTCTTGAACCATTTCAGGAGTCCGAACTGGTAAGCCAGACGCAGCTTAATTGCGTGAGCCTTCAGCAGATCCGCAGCAACCGGCTGCCCGGGGCCGGCGGCCGTAATCGGCAGCGGACGCGACAGATCCGGCGAGAACAGCGCGGTTTCCGTGAGCAGCTTTTCGCCCCGGCAAGCGCGCAAATCGTTGAGCAGCGGGAGCAGCACGATCGGGATGTCACGCTGACCACCCTGAAGACGCTCAAGGTAGTCCGGCATGACCTGCATGCCGCGCATGAGCACGGTGTAGGCATCGTCAACCTGCTTGATCTCAGCATCAATCACGCCATTGGCGAGGCGCTCCATTTCCTCGACGACCATGGCCGCGCCGTAGAGCTCCACCATCCGCAAAGTGCCCTGAACTTGGTGTAGGTAACCGGAGCAAAAGCGCATCTGGCTCTTGTCGGTTGGGTCCTCGACGTAGGCTTCAAGCGCCTGGCGGGCTTGCTTGAGCGTGTCGTCCAGCTCTTGCTTGACCCAGTTCAAGGTCGTGAAGTCGATATCCGTTTGCGCCTTCATGCGAGGGCCTCAGTTGGAGAATTGCAAAGCGGGCTGCGACGCAATGTCACAGCCCCTGAACGATCAAGCGTGCACACACGCCACCTGAGCTGGAGCGCAGTGGGCTCCAGTGCAGGCCGTACCGACAGACTTGGAGTGGAGGTAGCAGCGACCACATTCAAACTCAAGTTGGTAACTTAAAGTCTTGTACGGAACGTCGAAGGTCGGCTGCCAGCTGGGCCAGATTTCCAATCGATTCAGCGGTTTGCGATGCACCCAACGACGTTTGCGAGGTAATTTCCTGAATCACGGTCATCGTCGCCGAGATGTTGGTGGCTGCGGCAGACTGCTGCCGGGCAGCGGACGAGATGTTTTGGATCAGGTCAGCAAGGTCGTTTGAGACCTTTTCAATTTCGCCCAGTGCCAAGCCTGCGTCTTCCGCCAATCGCGCTCCGGACACCACTTCGGCCGTGGTTTGCTCCATGGAGCTCACGGCTTCATTGGTATCGCTTTGAATCGTCTGCACCAGAGTTTCGATTCGCTTCGTTGCGTTTGAGGCGCGTTCTGCGAGGCGCTGCACTTCGTCGGCCACGACTGCGAACCCGCGTCCTGCGTCCCCTGCGGATGCGGCTTGAATGGCGGCGTTCAGTGCCAGAATGTTGGTCTGCTCTGCGATGTCGTTAATCAGTTCCACGATCGAACCAATTTCCTGTGAGCTCTCGCCCAGGCGCTTAATGCGCTTCGAGGTTTCCTGGATCTGCTCACGGATGTTGTCCATGCCTTGAATCGTCTGGCGCACAATCGCAGCACCCTTGCCTGCGATCTGCACTGAGCGTTGCGCCACGTCGGCGCTCTCGGCCGAGTTCTTGGACACTTCATCGATGGATACTGCGATTTCCGTGATCGCCGCCGATGCGGAGGTAATCTGCTGCGCCTGGTGCTCTGCAGCTTCTGCCAGATGCATCGCGGTCGCCTGGGTTTCCTGGGCGGCGGCAGCCACCTGCACGGCGGTTTCGTTAATCGTGGTTACCAGGCTGCGCAGCGCTTCCACGGCGAAGTTGATGGAGTCTGCGATGGCGCCGGTGATGTCTTCAGTCACCGTTGCACGTACCGTGAGATCTCCTTCTGCCAAGCTTCCCATTTCATCGAGGAGGCGCAAAATAGCTTCCTGATTACGTTGGTTAAGGTCGGCGGTGATCTTCAAGCGACGCTGCTGATCGCGCAGAATCAAGTAGCCCAAGGCCAACACTGCGAGGCCTGCGAACAAGCCTGCGATAAGTGCTGCGATCAGGGATGGGAAGGGGCGATTGCCGCTCTGCTGTGCGTAGCGGACCGCAACCAGTTCAGCGTCTTTGAGCAGTTTGGTGGAGTCTTCGAACACTTCATTGGCGGACGTTTTCACGTCAAACAGCTCAGTCGATCCGGTGAGGATTTTTTCCACGGAATTGCTGATGCTGGTGTACGTGGTGTTCATTTCAGCCAGAGCGGCTTGGGCCTGATCGTTGTTCACGCGCGTGATCCCGATATCGGCATTGCCGCGAATCAACCCGTCCAGCACGCGACCGAAGATGCGTGCGTCACGCCCAAAGCCATCTGCGGCGCCGGCCGCGTTCGGTCCGGCCTGGACGATTTCAGTCAGACGGCGATTCATGCGCTCGGCGATTGCGACCTGGCGGCCAGCGATGTAGACCTGATCGGGTGCGGCACCGCGCTCGGTCAACAAGCTGGTCAGCTGATCGCTCTTGGAGGACAAGGGAAGCATCTCATCGGCAAAGGTTGCCGCGGTTTCGCTCAGCTCCACGATCTGATCGCGAACGTCGCTGATTTTGGTCACTTTACCGGAGATATCCGTCCAAGTAGCCTGCAAAACGTTGAGTTCTTTTTGCACCTGAGCGTTGGCGGAAATCGGCTGCACTTCCCGATTGCCCTCGCGCAGGGTTCTGATGTTGGCTTCAATGCTGGATTGCGTAGCAACCATCTCATCGAATGCCTCCAGAGTGCCCTCTGCCGCTTCAGTCGCAAACTTCGCGAGCTGCTGTGACTTCACCTGTATATCGGTCGCTAAGGCGATCGCTGCGCGGTCTTGCGCATTGCGTACGTTCGCCAGAACGAAGTTTGTAATCAGAGCTCCGAGGGACAGAAACAGCACCACCACGAGCATGATGATGAAGGATCCAGATTCCCTTTGTTGACTGCCGCCTGCCGTGGTACTCATGACGAACTCCCCTTACCCATCCTATGATTATGCCGCCGCCTGCAAGAACTCCGGCACCCGTAACAACTGCCCCATACTAAAAACGCCCCACCGGGTCTGACCCGCTTGGTATTCGGCCTCGATGAAGCGACCGACCGGGGAGTCCAGATAGACGCCCGGAGGATGTTTTTGTTCATCGACAAAACTTCTCTGCCCCAGCACTTCGTCGACCACCAGACCAACCAGTGCTCCGGCATGCCTGATTGCCAGCACGCGCGTGGTTTCGGTTGCCTTGAAAGGCTCTCCCTCAAGGAAGCCACGCAGATGCACGACCGAGATTAGGTTACCGCGAACGTTCGCAATACCCAGCAGCCAAGCCTTGGTTCCGGGCACCGGGGAGACGGTCGGCATCATCAGAATTTCGTTGATTTCGGCGATGCTGCTCACCAGCATCGCGGTGCCGAGGCGGAAGCCGATGCCGCGCCAAAGTCCCGGCGCCTCAAGCTGCTCGGGCATCCCGGCCTCGTGTGCCAAGCTGCGCCGTTCGTAATCAAGCAGTAGGTCAAACGGTGTCATTGCGCTCATGGCGGTCTCAAGTAGCATTCAACAGCTGCCGGATCCGTGCGATCAAATCGCGCTCGTTCGGCGGCTTGGTCATGAAATCTTTCGCGCCCTGACGCATGCCCCAGAGCCGATCGGTTTCCATACTTTTGGTCGTGACGATGATGATTGGAATCGCTTGGGTGTCGGCATCGCGCGACAGCGTCCGCGTGGCTTGAAAACCATTGGTCCCCGGCATGATCACGTCCATCAGAATCAGGTTCGGGCGATGCTGCCTTGCTGCCGCGATTCCATCTTCCGCATTCGCAGCGGAAATCACCCTAAAACCGTTGCGCTCGAGCAGGCCGCTCATCACGCGCACGTCGGTTGGTGAATCATCCACGACCAGTATCGTAAACATGGCCAGCCCTAGCGCGCCGTGTCCAGCTTGACATACTTGCGGATCGCGCTGAGCAGTTCGTCCCGGGTAAAGGGCTTGGTGAGGTACTGCTCCGAACCCACGATGCGTCCGCGCGCTTTGTCAAACAGACCATCACGACTGCTCAACATGATCACTGGGGTGCTCTTGAAAACCTGATTGTTTTTGATCAGCGCACAAGTCTGATACCCGTCAAGCCGCGGCATCATGATGTCCACGAAGATGATGTGAGGCTGTTGGTCCGCGATTTTTGCCAAAGCTTCGAAGCCGTCAGTCGCCGTAACAACTTCGCAGCCCTCCTTCTTGAGCAGCGTTTCCGCGGTTCGGCGAATCGTCTTGGAGTCATCAATCACCATGACTCGAAGGCCTGACAGTTCACTCTTACTTGCGTTCTCTTCCACAGTTGTCCTCGCTAGCCTCGTCGGCGCGCTACCCGTGCCCCTGATCTCCATCCTTCGCGAATGGAAACACCCTAAACGGCTCTTTAACGGTGCCGCTGTAACTTGTCAAGTATGTCTTTTAACTACTTGCTGTGCCTTCAACTTTTTGCTCGCTGGCACTTTTGATCCCAGTTCCACGCGATCATACTACGACCGATTGCTCTGCCGAACGTCGGCTTACAACATCCGTGACAAAGAGGTCGCTGCTCACGCTTGGAAGTTCGCTCAGGCATCCCCCATCCTTACTAGGCTTTCATCATGTCGTTTCGCTGTGCCGTGTTCATGGATCCCATTGAGCAGATCAAGCCATACAAGGACTCCACGTTCGCCATGCTGCTTGAAGCGCAGCGCCGAAACTATGAGCTGATCTATTTGACCCGCGATGCGGTGGCATTGCAGGGCGTCGACCTTTACGTCCGGGCGCGTGCGATCACGGTGCGCGATGAGCAGCAAGCGTGGTTTGAGCTTGGGCCGTCGCAGCCGTTTGCGCACCTTGAATTCGATCTGGCCCTGCTGCGCTGCGACCCGCCCGTGCATGAGGCCTTCCTGCACGACACGCTGGTGTTTGAGCGCATGGAGCGCGCCGGAACCCTGGTGGTCAATTCGCCGCGGGCGCTGCGTGACTGCAACGAGAAGCTCTACGCGCTGGACTTTCCGCAGTGCACTCCCGCGGGCTTGATTACCCGAGACGAGGCCCTGCTGAAGGCTTTTGTGCGCGAGCATGAGGTGGCTGTAGGCAAAGTGCTTGACGGCATGGCAGGCGTCTCGGTGTTCAAGATGCGTGCCGACGACCCGAACCTCAACGTGATCGTGGAAACGCTCACCAACGAGGGCAAACAGATGGCGATGGTGCAGCGCTATCTTCCGGAAGCCGTGTTTGGCGACAAGCGGATCATTCTGATCGACGGTGACCCGGTGCCATTTGCGCTCGCACGCATCCCAAAATCGGGCGAGTTTCGCGGCAATATGGCGCGCGGCGGGCGCGCCGAGGCGGTGCCGCTGAGCGAACGTGATCGTTGGATTTGTGCCCAATTGAAGCCTGACCTTCAGCGTCGCGGACTGCACTTTGTTGGCATTGATGTGATTGGCGACTATCTCACCGAGATCAATGTCACCAGTCCGACCGGGATTCGCGAGCTGGATCAGCAGTGCGCTCTCAACATTGCCGGTTTGCTCTTCGACAGCCTGGAACGCAAGCTCGCGGCGCGATGAAGCCGGCGCTTCGAGCCCAGGACAGACTGGTCATCAGCGGCGCGTTTGCGTGCATGCTGCACGCCCTTGCGATCTTCGGCGTCAGCTTTGATTTTAACTTAGAGCCCAACAATCTGATTCCATCGCTGGACGTGATCTTGGTGCAAACGCGCAGCGATGCACGCCCTGAACAGGCGGACTACCTTGCGCAAGCGAACCAGGACGGCGGCGGCGAGTCGGAAAATCGTGATCGGCCGCGCGAGATGTTTTCCAGCGCCTTGCCGCGTCCGGAACCCGGGGTGGCTCCCAGGGAGCTCAACCCTGGCGCGCCCAAAGCACAGCGTGGCGAAGTTCAACCCGTCGACGCGTTGACCGTTAGGAATGCGCCGAGCGCGGTATTCAGCCAGCCATCGAGCGAGACCACCCAGCCCTTGCCCTTGCCGGAAGACACGCAGCTGCTGGCGCAGCGGATTCGCGAGGCGCGACTCGCTGCCGAAGTCAGTGCCAGCAGTCAGGCCTATGCCAAGCGACCCAAGCGAAAATTCATCACGGCAAAGACGCGTGAGTACGAGTTTGCGACCTATATGGCCGGCTGGGCGGCCAAGGTCGAGCGCATGGGCAACCTCAACTATCCTCCTGAAGCTCGCCGGCGCGGGCTTTACGGTGAACTGGTATTGACCGTCGCGATTCGCCGCGACGGCACGATTGAGGGCATTGAGGTGATCCGCGCTTCCGGCCATAACGTGTTGGACGACGCGGCCCAGCAAATTGTGCGCATGTCGGCCCCGTTCGCGATGCTGCCGCAAACCCGCGAAGAGGTAGACATTCTGCACATCACGCGCACCTGGCGCTTTTTGCCGGGCAATGTTTTGCGCTCGCAATGAGTGCTTCGCAATGGATTTCCGTCAACGAGCCGCGACAGCCATGCCCTGGTCGATTGAGCCCCTGGTGCCACAGACACGACGGATGCGGTTTGCAGACTCACCGCATCCGCCTGCCGAGGAGCATGCAACGCGGCTCCAGCTCAGGCTAACTTGCCAGGACAAACAGGCTGACCCAGCAGGCCACGGCGGCCAGCCAGGCCAAACTTCGAAGGGTTGCTTGATCCGCGAGATAGCAGATCCCGTACAGCACCCGAAACCCAATCCAAAGTCCGGCCAGCAAATCAAGCCGCCCCTGGGTCACCTGAAGCTGGTGCGCGATGATGACCGCCGCAGCAAAGGGTGGAAAGGCCTCGAAACTGTTCAGGTGTGCCCAGTGGGCGCGCCGGCGAAACCCCTCCAGGCGCTCCTGAAAATCCCGTGGCTTGCGGTTGTTGAAGCCGGGACCGGAAAACTTTGCGACGCCGGTCCAGAGAATCGGCAAAAAGGCACCAATTAGAACGCACCAATAGGCAAGGGTCATAGCTTAAGCTCTGTGCACCAAAACCCCGACTGTAGAGACTGCCGTTCGTCATGCCAAGCCTTGAGCTCGACATTGCTGGAAAAACCCAGCGTATTTCCTTGCAGCAATCCGGCGTGCTCGGACGCGAGTCCGAATGCGATTTTTTTGTCGAACACGCCACGGTGTCGCGCCGACATGCCGAGCTGCACGTCGACGGGCAGGACGTCGTACTGGTCGATTTGGGTTCCGCCAATGGCACCCGAGTCAACGGCGAGACGCTTGAGGGTCCGCGTAAACTCAATGATCTGGACACTATTGAGTTCGGGCGCATCACGGCCCTGTTCCATCTGTCGAGCGCAAGCGCGCCGGCTATCGCAACGGCAGCGGCTCCAGCACCAGCCGCAGCTCCAGCTCCAGCTCCAGCTCCGGCCCCAGTTTCAGCTCCAGCCACGATCACCAGCGCTGAGGTGGTGCGCATGGAAGCGCTCAGTTTGAGTGCGGCGGCGCAGGATCAATTGATCGAGAAGCTGCTTGAACTGGTGGACTCGGGAGAAATCTACTCTGCGCTTGAGCGGGCGATGAAACTGACCATCGGCGCCTTGCCCATGCTTGAGGTCGCGATCGTGTTTGACCAGATGGACGGCGCCATCAAGGTGGCACATCCGCCTGAGAACAGGCGCCCACACGGCATGCTGCGGCAAGCGATCCTGGCGGCGGAGGGCAAGCCGAAACAATTCAACAGCGCGGAACGCGCGGCGTTGATCAGCGCTCACCAAATGCTGGCGCGTGAGTTTCAGTTCGTGATTGAACTTGGACGCGCGCGCGGGGTAAATCTGGCCCTTTACCTTGACGGCGGAACGGCGCTCAGCGAGCCGACCATGATGACGCTGGCTTTGGCAGCGCGCATCTTGCGCCTGATCGTGCGCCGCTTTGATCGTTCCACCATCGCGCAGGTGAGCGATGAAGACTTGAAGCTGGGTGAACGCATCCAGCGCCGCATGCTCAAAAGTGACGCGCCGAAGCTGCCGGGCTTCAAGACTGCCGTGAGCTATCTACCGGCATTGGCGGTGGGCGGTGATTTTTATGATTTCGCCATGAATCGCAGCGGCGAGCTGGTGATTGCGATCGGTGATGTGTCCGGCAAGGGCGTATCTGCTTCGCTGTACATGTCCTACTTGATGGCCGGGCTGCGCCAGCACGCACCGGGCGCCAAAGGACCCTCGGAATTGATCTCCACGATGAATACCTGGCTGGTTGCCGTGCTCGAGCCAGGACTATTCGCCACCATGACGATTTGCTTTGTGGATCCCAAGAAGGGCATCTGCCGCTTTGCCCAGGCCGGCCATGCACCACCGGTATTGCGTTCGGCCGCGCGCAAAGTGATTGATTTGGGCAGTGATCCGGGCGCGCCGCTCGGGGCAGCTGACGAGATCCATGCTAAGGAAGTTCGGCTCGGCTTGTCGTCCGGCGATTTGCTGCTGTTCACCACCGACGGCGTGGAAGAAGGCGAGAACCTGCGCGGCGAGGCGTTCGGCACCGACCGTCGGGATGCAGCGCTGAAGCGCGTCAACGGCGCGCTGGCCGGCACCCTGGCGGTACGCGAAGCGCTGCTTGACTTCGTCGGCGCCACCACCTCCACCGATGACATGACGATCATCGCATTGGAGCGCGAATAGCCCCGCTCTAGACCGGGCGTGTAGGGTCGGCGTTTGGACCCGTGGTTTGGACCCGTGGCCTGGACCCGTGGTCTGGACCCGGGATTTGCACCCGGGGTTTGGACTCAGCGTTTGGCCCTAAGTTTGGCCAACAGCCGACCCGGATCGACGGCCAGACGTAGTTTGCGACCAACAGGGGCCATGCGCGCATCAATTTGTGCGCAGAGCAGCTCAGCGGCAAGAAAAGCCGAGCTGTAGCCGCGCGAACCCATGCCCAAACAGGCAAACAGTCCGGGCCATGCGCGCGGCCATCCTCGGGCATTGAAGCCCAGTCCGGGCTGCGGCCATGGCCCAACGTAAGGACGTCGATCAACTCCTGAAGCGCGCACGCCGGTGTGCAGCGAAAGCGATGCGGCGTGCATCAATTCAGGGCAGCCATGACGCTGCGCGAAGGCGCTGCGCACGGCCTGCTGCTCGCGCGCTGAGGGCGCCAGATCACTGCTGCGCGCGATGAAGCTGGCGCCGAGCAGGGCCGTGCTTGCGGATAGCTGGACGCGATACCCAGCGCCGCAGCGCACTCCATCAAGCGGGTTTCCAGACCAGTCCAGAGATTCGCTCTGGCCTCGGATGTGATGCACCGGCAAGCTGAAATCGGGCACGATTGGCTGCGGCCCGGCGCCGGTAGCGACGATCACGCTAGCGTGTTCACCGAGCACGCGCGCACGCTCATCAAGCAGACACCACCCAGCCGGCGATGGCGCAATGCGCGCAACCGAGGCGGTAACCAGCTTGGCCTCGGAAACGCGCCAGAGCGCGGCAAGCAAGTGCTCGGGAATCAGCCAGCCGGCGTGTTCGCAGTGCCACTGCGCGCCGTTCGGGCCATCCTTGGTGACCAGCTCCGGCAGCGCATAGCCGGCATCTGGATCCGGGTCCCATTGGCTAACGCCGACGCGGCGCAGCTGGTCCTGGACACCGTAGTCGCGCAGCGCGCGCGTGAGACTCAGGAATGCGGCCGTATGCCATTGCGAGTCCAGATCGTCGGGGTGCCAAAGCTCCGGATGCACCACGGCGGCAGGCTGCAGCCGCGCGCATTCCAGGCGGTACAGCGTGCTCTTAATGCCCGCATATCGCAGGCGTGCGGCACACGCCGCAGCGGCGATGCCGCCACCCACGATGGCCACTTCGGCAGGCGGTTCAGTGAACGCTTGCGCGGCTCTCCCATAGGGCAAATGCGCCATCAGATGTGCGCGTTCGCCGGCAAGGCCTGCCACCTTGCGCACGGCAAAACCCAGCTGCTCAAGCGTGCTGCGCAGCCCGCCCGCAGCGCTGGCCGCAGCTAAGCGTGCCGCGCGCGGCAGACGGGCACGCAAGGCGTGCAGCACCGGCTTGCTCCATAGCTCCGGATCGACGCGCGTATCCGGATGCACGCGTGGCGCAAAGCCAGCCAAATAAGCGACGTCAAATTCGTGCTCAAATTCGGCAAGCTGGCTATCGAGCTGGCCAAAGCTCAGCAGCAGGCGCACTCTACCGGCAGCAAAATTCAGCACGTGCAGCCCAGGCACCAAGGGCGGCCACTGCGCGCAGAGCGCATCAAGCAACTCGGGATTTGAGCCATCATGGTGGTAGCGACGCAAATCTGCGAGCGCAACCGGCGTGCCTTCAACGGCGCAGTAATCCATCCGATCGCAGCGCTTAGGATCTGCCAGCCACTCGGCTAAGGTGCCAAGAAAATTGCTGCCAAAGCCGAAGCCAAGCTCAATCAATGCATAGCGCTGGCGACCGGCCCACGCCGCAGGCAGCGCGCAGCCGGCAAGGAACACCTCCTTGGCCTGCGCCTCGGCGTCGGCACGCTTGCGGTAGTAGTCGCCGTAGCCGACGCGCTCCACCCCGTGCGGATGCCAACGCAGGGGCGGCCGGGCTAGCGGGAAGCCTTTACTCACTGATCCATTACCAGCGCAATCAGCGCAGCTCCAGCAGATACGCGCGGCCGCCGCGGTAAATCGTGAGCACCAGTCGCTGCGGTTTGGCGGCCAAAAATTGGGTCAAGCCGACGATGTTCTGCACCGTGTTGCGATTCACCCCGCCAATGACGTCACCGCGCTGCAATCCAGCTTGCCCAGCCTGAGAGTTCGCAGCCACGTCGCTGATCAAGACGCCGCGCAGTCCACGCGCACGGTACTCGCGCGGCATTTCGCTCAGGGTCATGCCCTGCAGCCGGCGATCAAGCTTTTCACCCGCGAGCTTCTGGCTGGTGCTGGCCGTGAGCTTGAAGCTCAGCGTCAAGGGCTTGCCGTCGCGCAAGATCTCCATCTGCAGCGGCTCGCCAATCGGCAGCAGTCCTTCGGCGTTGGCAAAATCATTCGCGCTACGCACAGCCTTGCCGCCCAGCGTCACCAGCACATCGCCAACCCGCAGTCCGGCAGTTTGAGCCGGGCTTTCGGGCACGATCTGCGTGATCACGGCGCCGCGCGCAGCGGGCAAACCGAGCGCCTTGCCCAGCACTTCGCTGAGGTCCTGAGCCTGCACGCCAAGGCTGCCTCGCTGCACTTCGCCAAAGGCCAGCAGCTGGTTCATCACCGAGCGGGCCAAAGTCGCTGGAATGGCAAAACCAATCCCGACATTGCCGCCGGAGGGCGAAAAAATCGCGGTATTGATGCCGACCAGTTCGCCGCGCAGATTCACCAGCGCACCGCCCGAATTACCGGGGTTGATCGAAGCGTCGGTCTGGATAAAGTTCTGATACCCCAAGCCCTGCAAGCCACTGCGTCCAAGCGCGCTCACGATGCCGCTGGTCACCGTCTGACCCAGGCCAAAAGGATTCCCTACCGCGACCACGAAATCACCGACCCGCAGCTGATCTGATTGCGGCAACGGCAAAGCGGTCAGTCTTTCGGCCGGCACGCGAATCACCGCAACGTCCGTATCCGGATCACGCCCAACGATCTCGGCGGTCAGGGTGCGACCATCCGTCAGGGTGACTTTAATGTCATCGGCGCCTTCGATGACGTGGTTATTGGTCAGCACCAAGCCGCGTTCGGCATCGACAATCACGCCCGATCCCAAGGACTGCGAGATGCGCTCACGCGGCGCATTGGGAATATCGAAGAAGCGGCGCAGAAACGGGTCATCAAAAAAGGGATCGCGCACCTGGACCCGGGTTTGCGAGTGCACGTTGACCACGGCCGGCGTGACGCGCTCAAGCATAGGCGCCAGCGACGGCAAAGCCTGTCCGTCGATGGCCGGCGGCAGCGCGGCGCTGAGCTCAAGGCTGCTGCCAGCCCACAGCGAGCAGATCAGAACGAAGCGAGTGAAGATCATGCGGAAACCACCTCAAGATAAGCGCTCATCGCCCGATAGCGATCCATGCCAAGAGTTCCACGCCGGAGCTGGAAATACCAGTCCTGCTGGCCCGCTCAGTGGCACCCGGGACGGATCTGCCAGAGCCGGTCGATGGCGGGAGGTAAGTGTGGGCCCAAAAGAAAGTAACTTGCACCCCTGACTCGAAGTACGAACCCTGGCTTCGACGGGCGGACGCGATCAATGGCGCCCCTGCAATCACGATCCGATGCGTTTGCCGCTTTTTGGCCTCGGGTTGCCTCAGATCCGTTCTTGCTCGAGATGGCCAGCAAAGTACGGGACGATTAGATCTCGCTGCCTGACGCGGCAAGCTGACGCAGAATGCGGCGCACCATCTCGCGGCGCAGCTCGGTGGTGATTAACGCCTCTTCCTGAGCCGCGCCAAGGGCCTGTAGCTCATCGAAGCGGTAATCACGCTGCAGTACGATGCGCTGGGTCGGGAGCAAAATCTCATCGCCGCGTCGGACCTCAAAGCTAACCGCATAGCGCAACAGATACTCACTGACGCGCGCCCGGTCGTCCACGCTCAGCACTTCGCGCTGCAGTTGTTCCTCGCTGCACTCAATGACCACGGCATCGGGACTGTCGTCGGATGCCAGGCGCTTGCGCAGGCGCTGTTCCAGATCAAGCCGCAGCTGACTCAGCGGGTCCGGTGTCTGGATCCGCACGGTTTGCCAGGCTTCCGGCCACTCCGGATCATGGCGTAACTGAAATCCGCAGCCGCTCAGCAGCAAAATCACGGCACAAAGCCATACACGACGCGTCATGACGCCACCATGTTGACCAGCTTGCCGGGCACAACCACCACTTTGCGGACCGTGAGGCCGACCAGAAACTTCTGCACATTGGGTTCCTGAAGTGCTGCAGCTTCAATAGTCGCACGCTCGGCATCGCTCGCCACGACCATCTCGCCGCGCAGCTTGCCGTTGACCTGAATCACCATGGTGATGCTGTCCTTGAGCATGGCGCTCAGATCCGGCTGCGGATAGCGGCGGTCGATTAGCTCATCCTGGTGCCCTAAAGCCTGCCAAAGTGCGCGACAAATATGCGGCGTAATCGGGCTCAAGCACAGCGTGATGTTCTCCCACGCCTCTTGGCGAATCGCCTGCGCGCTGGCAGTGGCGTCGTTGAACTTGCCCAGGTGATTGATCAATTCCATCAACGCTGCAATGGCGGTATTGAACTTGTAGCGTTCCCCGATATCCCGCTGCACCTTGGCAATCGCCTCATGCAGTAAGCGCCGCATCTCGCGCTCACTCGGGCTCAATGCGGACGCGTCCAAGGTCGGCACGGCTGTTGTTTGCACGTGCTCATGCACCATTCGCCAGATGCGGCGCAAAAAGCGGGCGCAGCCTTCTACGGCAGCATCGCTCCATTCCAGCTCTTGCTCTGGCGGGGCCGCGAACATTGAGAACAGGCGCACGGTGTCAGCACCATACTGGGCCACCATGATTTCTGGGTCGACGCCATTGTTCTTGCTCTTGCTCATCTTCTCGACCGGACCGATCACCAGCGGCTGGCCATCAGCCCGCGCGCTAGCACGCACGGCGCGCCCCTTGCTGTCGCGCTCGATCACCACCTCGGCGGGGTTGAAATAGTCTTTGCCGCCATCCCCGCGCTCGCGATAGTAGGTATCTGCGATCACCATGCCCTGGCAGAGCAGATTGATCGCCGGTTCGTCGGTTTTGACGTAACCGCAGTCGCGCATCAGCTTGTGCCAGAAGCGGAAATACATCAGATGCATCACCGCGTGCTCAATGCCGCCGATGTACAGATCAATCGGCAGCCAATAGTCGGCGCGTGCGTCCACCATGTGCGCCGCGCCCGGGCTGGTATAGCGTGCGTAGTACCAGCTCGATTGCACAAAGGTATCGAAGGTGTCGGTTTCTCGGGTGGCTGGTTTGCCGGTGTTTGGATCGGTGGTTTGATAAAAGCCCGGGTCCGACTTGATCGGTGATTTCACGCCCGAAAACGCTACGTCCTCAGGCAAGCGCACCGGCAACAGCGCATCGGGCACTGCAATGGCATCGCCGTCCTGGGTGAACAGCATTGGGATTGGACAGCCCCAATAGCGCTGGCGGCTCACGCCCCAATCGCGCAGGCGGTAGTTCACGCGGCGGCGCGCCAAGCGCCGGCTTTCAAGATGATCGGCAATGGCAGCGAAAGCTTGCGGGTAGTCCAAGCCGTCAAACGGAGCGCTATTGACCGTGACGCCTTTTTCCACGAACGCGGACTGCTCCAAATCGCATACCGCACCGCTTCTTAACGCCGGGGCTATCACTTGTTTGATCGGTAAGCTGTATTTGCGGGCAAACTCATAGTCGCGTTGATCGTGTCCGGGGACAGCCATCACGGCGCCCGTGCCGTAGGCCATCAGGACAAAGTTTGCGGCCCAAACCGGGACCAGCTCACCGGTCAACGGATGCTGCGCGCTGATGCCCAACGGCATCCCGCGCTTCTCGCCTTTTTCCAGCTCGGCCTCAGATACGCCTCCGCGCCGACATTCATCGATGAAGGCCGCCAGCGCGGGATTGTCCTGCGCCGCGCGCAGCGCCAAAGGATGTTCCGCCGCAACCGAGATGAAGGTCACGCCGGCCAAGGTATCGGGACGCGTGGTGTAAACCGTCAAGGGTGCCGACTGCCCAGGAGTTTGGCCCGGTGTTTGGCCGGCAAACTGGTCGGAAATCTGCTCGGAAATTTGGCCGGCAAACTGGTCGACAATCTGCTCGGAAACCGGCTCCACAATCTGAAAATCAATGTCCAGGCCCTCAGAGCGGCCAATCCAATTGCGCTGCATGGTCTTGACCGAATCCGGCCAACCGGGCATCTGGTCCAACTGGGTCAGCAGCTCCTCGGCATAGTCCGTGATGCGGAAGAACCACTGGGAAATCTCTTTCTTTTCAACCAAGGCGCCAGAACGCCAGCCACGACCGTCGACCACCTGTTCGTTTGCCAGCACGGTTTGTTCTACCGGATCCCAGTTCACGGTGGAGTTCTTGCGATACACCAGCCCACGCCTGAACAATTCGGTGAAGAAGCGCTGTTCGTGTTGGTAGTAATCCGGCTTGCAGGTGACTACCTCACGCGACCAGTCGTAGGCAAAGCCAAGCGAACGCAATTGCACCCGCATGTGCTCGATGTTGGCGTAAGTCCAGCGCGCAGGCGCAATGTTGTGCTTGATCGCAGCATTCTCGGCCGGCAAGCCAAAGGCATCAAAGCCCATTGGTTGCAGCACGTTCTTGCCCAGCATGCGCTGGTAGCGACTGACTACGTCGCCAATCGTGTAATTGCGCACGTGTCCCATGTGCAGGGCGCCGCTGGGATACGGAAGCATGCACAGGCAATAGAACTTCTCACGCGTCGGGTCTTCGCTCACTTTGAACGATTGCTGGACTTCCCAGTGGTTCTGGGCCTCGCGTTCAATGGTCTTGAAGTCGTACGGCTCTTGCATCGTGTTGCTTCACTACTCGCTTAGGACTGCCGAGGGTAGCCGGAGCGCGGTGCAAACACCAAGCAAGCGTGCGTTTTTCGTACATCTCACAGCCAGTGGCCGCGCGCGCCTCAGAATGTCTCAGCGGGTCTTCTCAGCGGGTCTGCGTGTCCGCGCGATAGGCGCTGCGCAACAGCTCGTGAAAGTGATGCAGGGCATTCTCGCGCAAAGGATTAAGGCGTCCCGGCTGATAGCTGCCAGAAGCCAATCCGCGCTGCACGTGCTCGCAAATCCCCAGATCTTCCAGCTGGACCTGGTGCGAGAAGTCGTGATCGGCCTTGCGGCGAGCCAGCGACTCGGGCGCAGCATCGGGTAGGTAGTAGTACTCAAAGGTCACCCGGCAGCGCTCCGCGCCGAGCGCAATGACGCGATTGATCTGCAGCCGCCCAGGCAACAGATTCAACATTGTGTTCGGGAAGATAAAGTAATACAGCGCATCGCCATCGCCGTAGAGCGCATCGGCGCTGGCCAAAGGACTGTACTGGTAGGAAAACCAGGCGCCGGCCTCGGTGACGTATTGCCGGTAATCAAGCAGACTGTTAAGACCGGGATGAATATGCGGGACGTGATAACCCTCCAGATAGTTGTCGCAATAGACCTTCCAGTTGCAGGCAATGTCGTAGTGAAAGCGGGCGTGAAACTCATACCGGGCCGGCGACAAACCGCGCAGGGGCGCATCCCAGCCCGCACTGAACTCGGCAAACGGTATCGCGTTGGGGGCCGCGACAAAGATCAGACCCTCCCAGACCGCAACCTGACAGGCAAACAGATGCGTGTCCTGCAATCCGTAATCGGCCAGCGGATTCATCTCGGGCGCGCTACGGAGCTGGCCGGCAAGGGTATAGGTCCAGCCGTGATAGATGCAGCGCAGTGCTTTGGCGCCCTTGCCGTCGCACAGCGCAAGCGGGCCTGCGCGGTGCCGACAAACATTGTGGAACGCGCGAATCACGGCATCGCAATCGCGCACCACCAGGATTGGCGCCAACGCCGTTTCCACCGCCAGATGATCGCCGGCCTCAGCAAGCTGCGATACGTGCCCAACCAAGTGCCAAGTGCGCGCAAACACTAGCTTGCGATCGACCGCCGGCATCTCGCTGCCGACATAGAAGGACGGATCCAGCGCACGCGCGGTAAGCAGGGCTTGGGACTGGAGTCGGGGTTCGATCACGCAGGGTACCGATAGCTTAAGGCGGCCTTGATGTTAGCGCGAAGCTGGTTCGGCTTGGCCGAAATCTATCGGCGCAGGCCATCGATCCAGGCCATCGGCGCAGGCCGTCGATCCAGGCCATCGATCCAGGCCATCGATCCAGGCCATCGATCCAGGCCATCGATCCAGGCCATCCATGGCGCAGCTGTCATTTCGACCGCAGGTAGAGATCATCCCGCCCGACGTTTTGAGATCTCTGCCTGCGATCGAGATGACCCGCCGCTCGAAACATCAAGCCTTTCGAGATGACAAGCAATAACAATCGCGGCGACCAGTTTCATGCGTCGGGGCGACTTGGAGCCAAGCGCCGGCACCACGACAGCGATCGAACCTAGGTCTGCGCCAGCACAGGAAATTTATGCTTACCGCGGGTCTGCATGCCACGCAGGTACAGATCGGGCTCGGGATCAACCCGCACGGCGCGGGCAGATGGCCACCAGACATCCGGTGTGAAACCAAATCGCAAGTGTGTCATCGGCTGTTCGATCAAGCTCGGAATGCAGGCAGCAAGGTCGAACTGGCGCATGCTGAGGATGTCTTGGATGTACAGGCAATCACCACGCTGCTGCGCAAACACCAGGCAGTCGTCGGCCACGATCCGCGGTGGCGCTAGCAAGCGGTTGTCGAGGTACCAGCGAATCGTGCCGCCATAGCCGCGCGCGGCAAAGCGCTTGCTGGTCGGCAATCCGTGCTCCGAAAGCCGCTGGATCATGTCGCGCGATCCCTTTGCCGTGAGGTCCAGCTCCGGCGCGCGTTCGCTCTGGCCGTTCGCTCCAGCCGGTCGGCACGCAAACGCATGCGTGAAAACATGCTCCTGGCGCGCCACGAAGCCAAAGCGGGGATAAAACTGGCGCACCTTTGGGTTTGCAAACAAAAACACCGGCGCATCGCTGCAAGCGTCCAATGCGGCTGAGATCACGATGCGTGCAAGCCCGCGCCCGCGCGCCTCCGGCAGCACGCCCACCGCGCCCATTTGCCAGGCCAATTGTTCCTCGCCATCAAGGATCAGGCGCATGCGGGTCAGCGCCGCATTGGCGACGATCCTGTCCTGCTCAAGGATGCTGAACGCCCGATAGTTTGCGTCCCAGTCACCGAAGCCGATCCAGGCTGCGAAATCAGCGCGTGAAAAAACGCTGCGCACGTAGCTGCAGTAGAGCGCATGCAGGCCAGTGTCAGCGCCGGTCAAGACCCGCACTTGGCCGCCAGACGATGCATCCAAACGCCACTCGCTCATTGCCATTCCTGAGCTGAAATGGCGCCCATGATGAGGCCAGCAGCCGTCCGCCAGCCAGCGCCGCATCGCTATCCGAAGCCCCGATGTACGCACAACCGGGCTTCGACAGCCCGGAAATGTCTACTTTGCGACAAATTTTGCTCGCCTGCCTTGCGTTCAAAGCATGAATCTGAGCTATAGTCTTAAAGCGTGTCGAATCAAGAAGATGCCCGCCATGTTTAAACAAACACTTGCAGTACTTGTCGCAGGCCTGCTGTCCGCAGCGGTCTTCGCCAAAGATCTATCATTACGCTCGGATCATCCCGAACAGTATGTCGTCCAGCGTGGTGACACGCTGTGGGGGATATCGAGCAAATTTCTGAACAGTCCTTGGTACTGGCCAGAGATTTGGCAAGCGAACCCACAGATTGCGAATCCACACCTGATTTATCCCGGTGACGTGGTGTCGTTGGTCTATATCGATGGCAAGCCAAGCCTGCGGGTTTCGCGTGGTATCGCGGGTTCAAGCGGCCCAACCGGTCCCAAGATACGCACTTCGCCACTCGGGGATGCGGTGCAAACGGTGCCTCTGTCAAGCGTGCAGCAGTATCTTGAGCGGCCGCGCATGTTGGACCGCGAGGACGTACTGGCAGCGCCGTATATTGTTGCGCTTGATGAGAACCGTCCGCTTGGCATGAACACCCAGGTCGCCTATGTGCGACAGCTGAATGCCAAGGTGGGAACACGCTACGCCATCGCGCGACCAAACATGGTCTATCGCGAAATTCCAGCGCGCTTCCCGTGGGATTCCACGAATCGCAAGCGGGTCATGAACCCTTGGGAACGCGAAGGTTTCGGGAAGCTGTCACTGCCATCGATCGGAAATTTGCTCTGGCACGACTGGATTTATGAGCGGAACTCTGAGCTTCTGGGATACGAACTGCTTGAGGTAGGTAACGCTGAAGTGGTGAAAGTTGGGGATCCGAGCACGGTGTATATCAGCTATGTGGATCAGGAAGTTCGTCGTGGGGACTTGCTGATCCCGATGATCAAGCGTCCGTTTGAGCTCGATTTCTTCCCGCGTGCTCCCAAGCGCGTTCCCGAAGGCACGCGCATTCTCGCCTTGAACGAAGCGCTCTCGGCCGTGGGCGCAAATCAAGTCATCGTGTTGAACCGCGGCGAGGCAGACGGACTCAAGGTCGGCCACACGCTGTCGGTGTTCAATATTGGCGAGATTATTGAGGACGAAATAGGCCGCTCACGCGAAGATTTGCGCTATGTGTTCCGCCCTGGCAAGCGCAAGGTCACGCTGCCGAATACCTATGCCGGGATCGTGATGGTGTTCCGTAGCTTCGACAAGATTTCCTATGCGTTGGTCATGGAAGCCAAGCTTCCGATCCGATTGGGCGCTGAGCTGCGGATGCCGGACGAGCGCTAGTCAGCCACCGATTTCGGGCCAGGAAGCGCGCGGATAAGGCGCAAAACCTGACAAGCAATGGAAAAATCCTACAGGGGCACGGGAAAAGTGCCCTTTTTTTATGCCGGCAGAATTGACACCTTGCGCCACCGACTAACGGATCGAAGGCGCAGCTCGTGGACGCAGAACTGATTGCATGGATTTTGCTACTTCGCTTGCCGCGCGCAAGCACTCGGCTGCGTAGGCGGCTGATTGAACAGCGGGGAAGCGCATGCGCGGCGCTGGAAGCGATTCGGCACGAAGCCTTGCCGGGAATGGATCGCGCAACCCGCGAATACGCGCGCAAGCCCGATGCGCGTGTTTTGGCTGATGAGCAATGGCTGCTGGCGCGCCCTTCGCGCCGATTGGTGCACTGCCTTGATCCCTATTACCCGCCGCTGCTCAAGGCGCTTGACGACGCGCCGCTGGCGCTTTGGGTGGATGGCGATGTGGCGGCACTGCTGCTGCCGCAGCTGGCGATGGTCGGAAGCCGCAATGCCAGCCGAGGCGGCAGCGAGCTTGCGCACGATTTCGCCGTCCAGTTCGCGCGTGCCGGGCTCACCATCACCAGTGGACTGGCGCTTGGCATTGATGCTGCAGCGCACCGAGGCGCGCTTGCCGCCGGTGGCAAGACCCTGGCCATTCTGGGCTGCGGGCTGGCGCAGATTTACCCCGCGCAGCATCGCACGCTGGCAGCAGAAATCGCCGCCAACGGAGCCTTGATCAGCGAGTTTCCACCCGATACGCCGCCGCGTGCGGAGCACTTTCCACAGCGCAATCGAGTCATCAGCGGCATGAGCCTGGGCGTGCTGGTCGTCGAAGCCAGCCTTGGCAGCGGTTCGCTGATCACGGCCCGGCTTGCGAGCGAACAGGGGCGCGAAGTGTTTGCGATTCCCGGCTCGGTGCACCACCCGATGGCGCGCGGCTGCCACGCCCTAATCCGACAGGGCGCCAAACTGGTTGAAAGCGCGCAGGACGTGCTGGATGAACTGGGTCCGCTGGCGCGCAGCCTGCACGGAGCCTTGCTTGCAACCCGCGACAGTCATTCCCCCGAGCCGCGATCTGAGTCGCCGGCACCGGCGCGCAGCAAGCTCGCGGCGGTCAGCAAGCCGACGCCGCGCGCACTGCACAGCCGGCCCGCGGGCCATGGCAGCCATTTACTGGCAGCGATCGGACACGATCCTTGCGATGTTGACGCGCTGATCGAATACACCGGCATGCCGCTGGCCGCGCTGGTCGCCGAACTGCTCGAACTGGAACTGAGCGGCCACATTGAAGTGCTACCGGGCGGGCGCTACCAGAAGATCGCCTAGCCAACGTTTCAACGGCTGCGAGCTCTGATCGCTGGCATCGCGCAGCCTTATGCCAGCACTCAGGTGATGGCAATACGGGCCAGCTTGCCGGTTTTGAGATCCAGGCGCAGCAGTTCATGAGCATTGGTGTTAACGATCCAAAGCTCATTGCCGCGCACGGCGATACCAGAAGGCTCGGCCAGCTGGTAATTCAGCTTCAGCGTCTTCACCTCGGACTTGCCGGGCGAATAGATCTTGAGCTTGTTGTTGATGGTGTCGGAAATCCACACCACGCCGCGCGCAGGATCTGCTGCAAGCGCACGTGGCCCGGCAAGACGGGCGGCACTCACCGGTCCATCGGCATCGCCTTCCTGAAACGCCTGTCCGTCAATGGCGGTGCCCACGGCGCCGTCCACAAAGCGCAGTGTGCGCACGCCATTGGTACCGGCGTCGGCGATAAACAAAGCGTCGCGGCCCGCACTCAGGCCGGTCGGTTGGCCAAAGGACGCGAACTCGCTGAAACCATCGACTGGCTCTTCGCGGCCATTGCCGGCAATCACCTGCAAGGACAGAGTGGCAAGGTCGTAAAGCCAAATTTGGTGCAGACCGGCCATCGCGATATAGACCCGGTCCTGGTGATAGGCCAATCCCAACGGTGAAGCTAGCGCCGTTGCGCGCGCCAGCCCATTCTCAAGAAAGCCGGTGCTCAGACGCCCGGTGCCGGCAACGGTATCCACTTCACCTGTGGTCAAGCGCACGCGGCGCAGGGCGTGATTGCCGGTATCGGCGATGAATAGCTGGTCACGCCCAAGCGCTAATCCGGTGGGTCCATTGAATCCGCTCTCGCTCAGGCGGCCATCAAACAAGCCAGCATTTCCGGAGCCAAAACAGCGATGGATGCGGCCTTCATAGGTGAGCTCAAGCACACGATTGCGCGCCGAGTCACTCAAATAAAGGTACTGCTCAGCAAATGCAATGCCGACCGGGAATGACAGTGGGCTATTGGGCTCAGGCTGACGCGCTTGCGGCATCGGCTCGAAGCTGCGCGCATCACGCCCGGCAGCCTCCTCAAGCAGGGCATCGATCTTGCTCTCCAGCTCACCACGGCGTCCTGCACCCGGATAGATGCCGACCACTCGGCCTTCCACATCCAGCAATACGGCGCTCGGCCAGGCCGTGATCGCCAGCTGGCGTGCAAGGTGCATCTGCGGATCGAGCAAGACTGGAAATCGGATGTGTAGGCGATTGACGTGCTTGAGTACACGCGCGGCATTGGTGTCGGCCTGATAGCGCGGCTCGTGCACGCCGACGATCACCAAACCATCCGTGAAGCGCGTTTCCAGCAGCTTCAGCTCGCTGAGCTCCTGTCGCGAATGGACGCAGTGCGCGTTCCAGAACCAAATCAACGTCACCCGTCCGCGCGCAAGCGCCAGCGGAAACGGCGTACTGGTATTGACCCAGGCAAAAGGCTCGGGCCACTCATACAAATAAAGTTCGGATGCTTTGCTCATGGCGCAATTGAAGCATGCCGCCGAACGGATTGCACTGGCCCGATTGCGTTCGCCCGATTGTGTTGGCCCGATTGTGTTGGCCTGCTTGCGTTGGCCTGCTTGTATTGGCCTGCTTGTGCTGGCCTGCTTGCGTTGGCCGACCAGTTGCGCGGGCGATTTCGTCGCAGCAAGCTCAGCGCATCAGCGGGCACCGAAGAGCAATGATCCAATCCTCACCCACGTGGCGCCTTCGGCGATCGCTATCGCATAGTCATCACTCATGCCCATCGAAAGACCAACGCAATCGGGACTGCTCTTAGATGCCAGCTGCTGCAGCGCGCGCAAACGCGCAAACGCCGGCCGACTTTTCTCTGGCTCCGCACCCGGTCGCGGTATGCACATCAGCCCGACCAACTGCAGACGGTCACAGCCCGCAAGCGCTCTGACTAACTCGGGAACCTGCGCCGGATCGCATCCGCTCTTGCTTGGCTCCTGATCAATGTTGACCTGGATGAACACCTTGAGACGGGGCAGCTGCACCGCGCGATGTTGCTGCAGCGCCTCGATCAAGCGCAGCCGGTCAACGCTGTGCACATAGGCAAAGTGCTGCGCGACCAGTTTGGCCTTGTTGGTTTGTAAAGGACCAATTAAATGCCAGGTGAGGGGCAGATCCGCAAGCTCATGCTGCTTGCCGATTGCCTCCTGCACGTAGTTTTCGCCGAAATCAAACTGACCAAGCCCGGCAAGCCGACGCAGGTCGCTTGCCGGCTTGGTCTTGCTCACTGCCAGAATGCGACAGCGACCCTCGCTGCGCGCCTCGACATCCTGCTGAAGCGCGCGCAAATGTTGTTCGGGCGTCAAGCTCATCCGAAGCCGAGCATATTCATTGCGCCGTGATCAGCCAATCGTCGCGGACATCGCTCATTTCAACCTGCCCATTGCCAAGATTGACTACCGCTGCGACCGATTCGTCGCTGTAGTCCAATGCGATGCGGTTTTCGAGCAGCTGCACATTGCTCAGTTTCGCCTGACCGTAGTTCAGCACGCCATTGGCCAACGATGTGCTCCGGAAGCGGCGTGCCAGGGAGTTGCCGAAAAATTTGCTGTCTCTGATGACCACACTGCCGTAGTTCAACACAATGCCGGCTTCGCCGCGCGCAGTGCCGAGATCATTGAAGCCAATGTCGCTGGCATGCAGGACCATCTTCCCGTAGTTTTCGATGATTCCCTGCCCACGACGGTCCATATTGTCGACGAAGGCACAGTGCCGGCATTCAAACTGCCCCCGGTTCATCACGGCGCCCAAGGAGCCCTCGGCGAAGATCACCTGGTCAACCACCAAGTGCGCACCTCGCGCCACCGATAGCAGTCGAAATTCGGCATTTGAATAGCGCCGGATCTCACTTTGGTTGCCGATGATCCTGAGATCGCCCCGCACGGTGGGCAAGCCCGCATTGGCAGACGGGTCATGCGCCTGCTCGAGCACAAACCACCCGCCCTGGAGTTGAATGATGTCTGCTCCGGGCGACTTGTTGCTTTCTTCGATCGCCGCTACCAAGCCCGGGACATCGCCGTCATCAACGGTGTACACCTTGGCATCGGCGTTGCAGGCCAATGCCGCCAAACTCAATCCCAAACTCATCCAAGTACGCATAAGGCACCCCTACCCTTGTCATGCGCGCCAAAATAGGCCCGCAGAGCCTGTACTGTGCTGGATTGGGCTTAGAGCGGTTGCTCTCGATCGGACGTTCAGTGAACAGTTGTGAACTAAGCACGGTTTTTCTGCGCCGTTAGGCAGGTAAATCGGGCGACGCGCCCGCTAAGTTGCGCTTATTGAACCGGCCGGATGCGCGGCACCGCTGTGCGCTGCTGCCAAACACCGGTGCAGATCCTCGCCCAGCCATTCAACTATTTTGCACAGATGGATCAGGCCAGATGGATCAGGCCAGATGGATCAGGCCAGATGGATCAGGCCAGATGGATTAGGCCAGATGGATTAGGCCAGATGGATCAGGCCAGATCGATCACAGGCCAGATGGATCACGGGCCAGATCGATCACAGGCCAGATGGATCACGGGCCAGATTGATCCCAGGCCCGCACTGCGCGGCACTTTGCATTGCACTAAAGTAAGCGCCACCCGAGGCCAGGACCATCATCATGCTTACCCTTCGACCCAGCGCCGAGCGCGGCCATGCTGACCACGGCTGGCTCAAGAGCCAACACAGCTTCAGTTTTGCCAACTACGTGGACCCGAAACACGGGGGATTTGGCAATCTGCGCGTGCTCAACGAGGACCGCATTGCACCCGGGAGTGGCTTCGGGACTCATAGCCACCAGGACATGGAGATCATTACCTACGTGCTTGATGGCGCGCTGGCGCACCAAGACAACATAGGCAATGGCACGACGATTGCGCCAGGCGATGTGCAGCGCATGAGCGCGGGGCGCGGCGTAGCGCACAGTGAATTCAACCACCTGCAGGATCAGCAGACGCATTTTCTCCAGATTTGGCTACTGCCGAACCAACGCGGAATCCTGCCAAGCTATGCGCAGACGCACTTTGGAGCCGCAGACAAGCGCGGGCGGCTTTGTTTGATCGCCAGCCCCGACGGCGTGCACGGCAGCGTATCAATGAACGCCAGTGCACGTTTGTACGCTGGATTATTCGACGCGGATGAACAGGCGCATCTGGTCTTGCCGGTTGGACACCTTGGCTACGTGCATCTGGCGCGCGGCGCAATGCGCGTCAACGGGCAAGCCTTGCAACCCGGTGATGCCCTGCTGATCCGCGACGAAGCCGAGCTTCGCTTGGATCAAGGCCAAGCGGCCGAGGTGCTGGTGTTCGACCTCTGGCACGCGGCTGAGGCAGATTCTGGGTTTAAATCAGCTTGAGTAAAATCGCCTTGAGCACCGCGCGGGTTCGATCATCACAAATTAATTTGCTCAGGATCTGCGAGATATAGTTATTCACCGTGCCCTCCGCGGGATGTAGCGCGCTGGCAATTTCGCGGTTGCTGTAGCCGCCTGCCATCAGACGCAGAATTTCAAGTTCACGCGCGCTGAGCGGCGCGATGGAGTGCTGATCCTGCAGTGCACCCGCCATTCCTGCCAGCGCAGCCTGCACTGACTGCGTGGCCTTGGGCTCGAACAGGGTGCCGCCTCGGTACAGCGTGATAATTCCTTCCAGCAGCGTTTCGGGCGACGTGTCCTTGAGCAAATAGCCCTGAGTGCCTGCGCGCCGAGCCCTGAGGAACAGATCCGGGTCTTCAAAAGTGGTCAACAGCAGCACTGGCGTGCGCATTTGCCGCTGCCTGAGCTGGTGCGTGAGCTCAATGCCGCTCATGCCTGGCATGCGGAAATCCGAGAGCACCACGTCCGGAGCATCGCGGGCGATATGGCTGAGCGCACTTTGCGCATCGGACTCAGCGCCCACCAATTCGATTCCCGGCAGCGACCGCAGCAGGGCGCTCAGCCCGGCCAGCACCAAAGCCTGATCATCGATGAGTAAAACGCGAATCGGCTTCATGCCGGCAGCCTTGGCAAGCTTGCCCGCAGGCACAACCCGTGTGGCTGCAGCAGCTCAAATTCCAGGCGACCGCCAAGCTCGGCAAGCCGCTCGCGCATGCCGCGCAGACCATTGCCCTCCTTGATCGGCCACTGC
>Ga0163144_10005027_pt1 | contig 29510 bp, 33 predicted proteins | sample OliLak19BULKMAT1_FD_123175 | JGI IMG/M metagenome (GOLD analysis project Ga0163144, IMG submission 123175) | Freshwater microbial mat bacterial communities from Lake Vanda, McMurdo Dry Valleys, Antarctica - Oligotrophic Lake LV.19.BULKMAT1 | ecosystem: Environmental > Aquatic > Freshwater >...
CGGCGGCGGCGGACGTGATGGCGGCGGTGGACGTGGCGGCTTCGGCGGCGGCGGCGGCGGCGGAAGAAACCGTTTCTAATTTTTAAAATATTTAAAGCGCCACTGGAAAGAATTTTCTAGTGGCGCTTTTTTTTTTGCATTTTTTGATTAAGAAATTTCTTTTAGAGTTGATCTGACTAAACGGCGAATTCCTTTTAAGGTATTTTCATGATCAAATAAAATAGGGCATCTTTGTTTGGCAAAATGGGTACAGGCCATAAGTGAAGTGTGAATGACAAAAGTAAAAATTACCCTTGTTGCCCACATAATATCTTCGACCGTTTTACTTTCTTGTTGTTTGCTTTTAGAAAACTTTAAATCTTTGGCCAGACATTGGTAAAGATGTTCTGCTCCAGGAGGACCGGCCATTTTATCATTCTGAATGAGTTCAGGAGGAATAGGGGAGCTATTAAGTAAAACCTTAAAGTTATTTATGAGTCTTGGTCCGTGGCCGATCAGCATTTCATACATACTGACAGCAAATTCTTCAGTGCTTAAATCTTTATCTTTGGCCAAATCTGAAATATTTTTTTCAAACTCACAAATCCCTTCCTTTAAAACTTCCTGATACAAATTCTGCTTACTATTAAAGTGATAATTGATGGCAGCTAAATTAACTCCGGCCACCTTTGCAATATCACGCACCGAAGCTCCTTCAAATCCATGATCGGCAAAAAGGGCCGTGGCCACTTCTATAATTTTTAGCTTGGTATCGGAAGGATTAAGATCATTCACCATGTTCTTTTTCTCCAGGTGCTTGGGCCATAAATATTTTGCCTAAAAAGTTAGACATGAAAAATCTAAATCTTTCAATATAACTATAGGCAGCTGGAACGATGACTAGCGTTAAGATGGTCGAGCTAACTAAACCGCCAATGACAGCAATCCCCATACTGGTTCTTTGTTTTGAAGCCTCATTAAGACCGATGGCAATAGGAATCATTCCTGCGATCAAAGCAAAACTGGTCATTAAGATTGGACGTAGACGATTTTTACCGGCCATAAGGATGGCCTCTTTAAAGCCCATGCCTTTTTTCACTTGCTGATTGCTGTAGTCAATTAAGATGATGGAGTTTTTGGTGGCAACGCCCAGGAGCATAATACAACCTATCATGGAAAATAAATCTAAACTTGATTGAGTGATCAAGAGCGCGAAAAAAGCACCACAGGCCGCGAGCGGAAGCACTAACATGATTGTTAGCGGCGTGACAAAAGATTCGTAGAGAGAGGCCAGCACTAAATAAATAAAAATAATCCCAAGAAGCGCTGCTTTAACCATACTCACGATCAGCTCTTGAAAATTTTCTGCTTGCCCAGTAAAACTATAGTTCATACCTTGAGGCAATTTAACTTCATCTTTAAAAATGCGATTTACTTCGTCAATAGCTCCGCCCATACCTGGGCCAGTCGGAGAAATATCGGCCGATACCTGGTAATAGCGTCCACGATCTTGTCTGGTAATATTGGCCGGGCCTTCAGCATCAAGACCTTTGGCCACTTGATTAAGAGGAACCAGACGGTAATTGATGTTCGGCACTAAAATCTTATTAAAATTTTCTTTTAAGTTTCTTTGATCTTCTTTTAATCTAACGCGAATGTCATACTCTTCGCCATCGACACGGTAAACGGCAGGAGTCTGACCTTCCATGAGTGTTCTAAGTTCAGCACCCAGGGTGTTGGTTGAAATACCTAGCCTTTCTGCTAACTGTCTTTCTGGAATAATTTGAAACTCTGGTTTTCCTGGCCTATAACTTAAATCAACATCTTTTAGGGACGGATGATTTTTTAATTTATTAAAAACTTGAGTCGCTATTTCTGAGAGTTGTTTCTCATCAGTTCCTTGAATATTTAAACTAAACGGACGCATTCCTCCGCCAATCGCATCGTAATCTTTTACTTGAGGATTGGTGTAACTATATTTTTTCAAATCTAATCGCAACTTATCTTTAAAGAGAATAGTATTGATATTTCTTTGTTTGCGCGGAACGAGCTGCACATAAAATTCTGCTTTGTTTGATTCACCTTGTCTTGATCCTACAGTTAATACTGAATAGGCAACTTCAGGATGAGATTGCAGCATTTTATTTATCTCTAGAGCTGTGCGTTCCATTTCTTGTAAGCTGGTGCCCGGGGGTAAATCTAAACCGACACTAAATTCACCTTGATCTTGTGGTGGCAGAAATGTTTTTGGAACAAATTTTAATCCCGCGATACTTAAAATAAAAATCACGAAACCAAGTGTTAGGACTTTTAGTGGATGGCGCAGCGTAACTTCTAAAATCTTAACATAATAATCTTCCAGTTTATTTTGGAAGTTATCAAAAGCTTTTAACATGCGCCCAATCGTTTTATCATAAAGATTTTCTGCACCAACTTTTTTCGCACCATGATGACCAGCGCTTCCGGCAAAATAAGCTGAGAGCATTGGCGCAATAGTAATAGCATCAAATAGTGAAATGGCGAGGGCAAAACAAATAGTGAGACCAAACTCTTTGAAGAATTGTCCTACCACACCATCTAGAAATGCGATTGGCCCAAATACGGCAATTACAGTGAGAGTGGTGGCGACAACCGCCAGCATCACTTCAGCTGTTCCTTCCAGTGCTGCTTTTTTGGGAGATTTTCCCATTTCTAAATGTCTAAAAATATTTTCTCGCACCACGATGGCATCATCAACGAGAAGCCCCACCGCCAGCGAGAGCGCCAAGAGCGACATAATGTTAATAGAAAATCCGGCGGCAGAAATTAGAATAAAAGCGCCGAGTAAACTACTGGGTAGTGCTAGGCCGGTAATAATGGTGGAGCGAACAGAAGAAAGAAAGAAAAAGACCACTACAATAGTGAGAGCAATTCCAATAAAAATAGATTCTTTAACATCAACGATATTGGCCTTAATTGGCCCGCTACCATCTCTTACGATGGTGAGTTTCACTTTACTGCCTTCTTTTTGATAAATTTCATTTAGTGCGGTGACTTTTTTAATAACACTTTCTGCCACTGCGACTGTGTTAGAGCCTGACTGTCTATACACGTTTAAAAGAAGAGATTTTTTTCCGTTTACATAGGTGGCATTTTTTTGATCTTCTAAATCGTCAGTGATTTCGGCCACGTCGCTTACTTTGGTCGAGACATCATTGCCATAAAAACTCACGATGGTATTTTTAATTTCGTCAAATGATTGGAATTCTCCGACTGTTCTAAATACAGCTTCTTGTTTTTTTGAAGTATCAATTTTCCCTGAAGGAATATTTTTTCCAGATTTTTCTAAACTGTCTGTAACTTGTAGTGCCGAAACTTGACGCTGTCTCATTTTATCTAAATCAAGTTCAACTTTAATTTCTCTTTTTCTTCCACCTAAAATATCAACTAAACCGACTTGGTTAATTTGTTCGAGTTTTGATTTTACTTTTAAATCGGCAAATTCATAAATTTTTGCTTCGGGAAGATCGGCCTCAACGGCGATAGAAATAATCGGTTGATCGGCGGGATCAATTCTTCTAATGGTGGATTCTTTGACATCACTTGGGAGTTTAATTTTTGCACTACTAACTTTATCGCGAATTTGTTGTTCAGCGTATTTAATATCGGTGGTGAAAACAAATTCTGTCACCACAATACTGACACCTTCTTGGTTAATTGACTTAATGCTTTTAACACCTGAGAGAGTAGAAAATTGTTCTTCAAAAATTTTAGACACTAAGGTTTCAACTTCTTTTGGCCCTGCTCCAGGGTAGGGCGTTGTGACAGTCACCACTGGAAAAGTTACATTGGGAAATAAATCCACTGGTAATTTTATCATCGAGAGATAGCCTAAAAGGGTAATGACTAAAACAATACAAGTGATAAATATTGGTCTTTTGATGGAGAGTGCAGCAAAAGTAAATTGATTGTTCGAATTATCGTTATTCATATTTAGTCCCTACAAAAAGTTTTGATTGAGCGTAGAGTGCGAGAATGGCCTCTTCTATTTTAAGTTTACTTAGCTGCGCATTGGCATAATCTTGTTCAAATTGCAGCACTTGAAAAGTAGTGGAGCGACCGGAAGAAAAACGTTTTTTCTCACTGCCTAGTTTTTTACTTTGAGTATCTGCAATTTTTAAAACCAGTGTTAGTCTTTTTTGTAGCTCTTGATATTTGAGATTTAAATCTTTCCATTCTTTTTCTGCTTCATAAACTTTACGGCGATGATTTATGTCGGTATTGATTTTTTCTAGCGAGTAAGCTGACTTGTAGCGGCTTACTGCTGCAAAGTCTAAAGACCAAATGAGACGTGTTCCAACAGTAGTGTAGGGGCCTTCATTTTTCCAAGCATCTGCAGTCGCTTTACTTTCTTTGGCGTCACGGCCAGTTCTGGCATAAGTTCCGTAGACTTCCCAGATGGGTTTATTTCTTTCTAATCCTAAGGAAGCACTGGCCTCTGCAGCTTTGAGTAGAGAGTGAGATATTTCTACGTCTTCTCGTTCACCAGTGATGACGGAGAGTTTTAAGAGATTTAAATTTTTTATTTCTTTTTCGCCCTCACTAAAATTCAGTAAAGATTTGTCAGCACTTTCTTTTTCTATGGTGCTTAAGAAATCTCTTTCCGCTTGTGCTAAATCTTCTGTTGCTGCTTGAAACTCTAATTCACGTGCTAAGTAATTAGCATCAGTTTGCAGTGCATCCGCTTCATCCACTAAATGTTCTGTAAATCGTCTCTGGTTCCAGTCTCGGAGTTTTTTAGCGCGCTCTAAGTTTTCTGTTTGTACCGCTAAGTTTTTTTGTGAAAAATAATATTTCCAATAGGCGAGCTCGGCCTTCATTAAAAGTTGTTTGTATTTTAAAGACTCCGATAAATATTCAATTCTGGCCTGTGATTTTTGTTGAGTTTCCTGCGCTCTGATTTCATTTCCATTAAAATTTCTCCACAGACTTTGGCTTAATTCTAATTGAGGATAAACATCATAAAAAAGTGGTTCACTGACGGCAGTAGCACCGGTCATATCAGTCTTTAAAATGTTATAAGAAAGTGTCGCGTTGGTTCCGGTGCGAAATGCTTGTGTGACTCCACCTTGGTAGTAAGTGCGATCGGTTTTTGTTCCGAGGACTGCAGGTGAAGTGTTGGGGCGTTGATCGTTGGAGTAAATTCCATTCAAAAAAACATTGGGAACAAAACTACTAGTGTGTTCGTCTTGTCTTTGAAGCTTTGCCTCGGTATTTTTTTTGGCAGCAATCACTGCGCCGTTATTTTCTTCTACGATATTTAAATATTCTTGAAGATTCATGGCCCTTGCTTCTAGAGTAAGAATGAGCAAAACGGTGAACAGCGATAAATTTGTGATTTTTAGCATACAATTACTCCATGGATTTCAAACATACGTTTGAATATAAATAAGGTTACTCGAAAAACCAATGAATTTCAGAAGCTTAAGTGTCTGTTTTTACATTTTGTCTAATGAAACTCCAGCTTACTTAATATAAAAAATGCGCCAAAATAGCTTTATGGATTTAGGAAAAAGAGAAGTTTATTGTGAAGACGCTATCGCTTGGCTAAGCAAATCTCCCGCCAGAGGCGCATCATTTGTCGCTTCATTGCCCGACATTTCCGAATTCACCAACCACACTTTAGCAGAATGGAAATCCTGGTTCGAAAACACCGCCCAATTAATCCTAGAGAAAACCGACCCAAACGGCGTCACCATTTTCTATCAATCCGACATCAAGCACGAAGGCACCTGGGTAGATAAAGCTTTTTTGTGTCAAAAAGTAGCAGAGAAATTAGGTCATGAATTATTGTGGCATAAAATTATTTGCAGATCTCCCGCGGGCACCATTAGTTTTGGCCGCCCGGCGTACTCACATATTTTATGTTTTTCAAAAAAGTTACGTTTAGATTTATCGAAGTCTTCGGCCGATGTGATTGCAGAAATGGGTGAGAAGACCTGGGAGCGCGGCATGGGCGTTAACGCCACTTCGATGATTGCTAAATTTATTTCGCAGCAAACTCAAACTAAGTTAGTGGTGAATCCTTTTTGCGGTGAGGGCAGCATGTTACTTGCTGCAAATGAAATGGGGCTTGATGCTATCGGCGTTGAGCGCAGTCCTAAGCGCGCTGAAAAAGCGAGAAACCTTAAATAGTTTATCTTGTGACAAATATTCATCTGGTTTAAAATTTTGTTATGAAAATTTTATTATTGTTTGTGCTAGTTCTTAAAACCAATAATCTTTACTCTATGCCAGTAAAATTCAAAGTGAATAATTCTAAAAGTTCTAAAGGGTATGAACAAACTTCTATTGGCGCCGGAGTCGAGATTACAGAAAAAACCACCATTGATGGTAACTACTCACAAAGTAAAGATGGCACGCTTACCATCACTACATTTGATGTAGGAATGGATCACACTTATAACGAGACTTATAGTTTTTTTGGAAATTTATCTTCATCAAAAGAGTCAACGGGGCTAAAAGGTTTTGGCCAGAGTGCAGGAACTGACGTGACTTTAAGTAATTATTGGGACGGAGAGTTATCCACCATTGGTTCACTGGAGTTGGGACGAACCAGATATAAAGGCGAAGAAACCATCGCCAATACTTTGTATAAAACAGATTATCTGGAGTCTTATTGGAAGTTAGGTTTAGAACAAGAAATTGTTTCTTGGTTCTCGTTATCGGTGGCGCGAAAAAAATATATTTATAAAGATAATTCTACGGCGACAACTGGTAGAAGAACTTATGCCGATCATTTAACTTCACTAAGCCAAGGACCCGATTATAAAAATACTATAGGAGCTAATTTTTATAAAACAGATTGGCCGAAGGTCAGTGCCAGTTTAAGTAAAATTAAAAACGGCGACGGCTCATATGAAAATGAACAAAATTATACTTTAAGTTATAAAATCTCTAATTTTTCTATTGGTGGTTATTTTACGCATAATAAAAAATCCACCGGAGAAGTTGAAGATACTTTTGGGCCAAGTTTATCGACTAGTTTTTAAGTTATGAATTATTTGGTTGCTGTTTAATGGGCGAAGTCTTTTTTATTTTGCGCTACAATCTCAAATAAAAACGCTGCCCCTCTCGAGGCAGCATAATCATCAAGCTGATTCCTGGAAATCTTCTGATTGTAGCGGAGCATAGTGATGACGTTTATCCCAGCGTGTTTTTAGACGATCTAGCTGGCGAATAATGGCGTGGCTCGAGCGGTTTAGACTTCGTTTCATATTCACATCTTTTTTGTGTGCATAAAGACCTTTGCCGCCCGGAATTTGCACTTGAATAGAGCTGTCGTAGAGTCGGTTTTCGTCTTTGTGAATTTTGATTTCAATTTTCTGAGTGTGTGGAAAAAAACTGTACAGTTTCTCTTTAATCTCATTAACTAATGAGTTTTTGGTTCCCATAAATACCTCCGGGAAAAATAATGTTTGAAAATGTTTTGAGATCTTAGTCTAGATACGATTGTTAAAGTGCATTGGTGTTCTCCTTGATAAAAATATATCTATTGAGTACACCCATAAGATGGGACGTAAATAAGTTAGTGTCAAGACTGGGAGAAATTACTTTTTCTTACTGCCCAAATAGTCAAATAACACATCAAGACCATTAGGTTTTTTGTATGGAGCTTTGATTGGTTTTTCACCCGCAGGTTTCTTTTTATTTTTAGGCGCAGAAGCTGCAGAAGTTTTTGAGTTTTTTAGTTCAGCATTCATTTCCATTTGCACTTTTTGTTCGTGACTTGTGGCGATGCTTACTTTCATCATGCGGCCATCTACTCGGTGCATATTAAGTTGTTTAATCGCTCGAAGCGCATCAACTTGTTTTGCCATTTGTACAAAAGCGTAGCCTTTTTTCTTGGCGGTATCATTAGGATCAGTAATGATTTTTACTGAATTAACTTTACCAAACTCAGAGAATAGATCTTTGATTTCTCTATCTGATCTAGAGTAGAGAAGACCGCCCACATAAAGGGTTGTGTAAGTAGATTTTTTTTCCATAATGAGTGCTGTTTAGCCAAATCCTCTGAACTTGTCTACTTATTGTAAATATAACACGACACTATTTGACTTTGAGCAGTGGCCAAGGGAAGGTGCTTTTTTTTAACGTAAACAGAGGTCATTGTGGAAAATACTCAAGGTTTTCATGTATTTAATTTAAATCCCGCCATCATGGCGTCGCTCGCTAATATTGGCTACACTGAACCCACTCCCATTCAATCTCAGGCCATTCCGCACTTAATGGAAGGCAAAGATCTATTAGGAATTGCGCAAACAGGAACTGGAAAAACGGGAGCTTTTGCACTGCCGTTAATTAATCGTTTGGCGCAAAATAAAATTAAAGCGCGTCCAGCTAGAATGAGATCTTTAATTTTAACTCCAACACGCGAACTAGCTTCACAAATTAATGAAAGTATTAAATCGTATTCTAAAGGAATGAATATTAAAACCACGGTAATTTTTGGTGGTGTGGGTGAGAGACCACAAATTATGGCAATGTCTCAAGGCGTGGATATTTTAATCGCGACACCAGGACGACTGTTAGATTTAATGAGCTACGGCCATATTAAATATGATCAATTAGAAGTTTTTATTTTAGATGAAGCCGATCGTATGCTCGATATGGGATTTTTTAACGATGTAAAAAAAGTTATCGCAAAACTTCCTACTGAAAAACAAACGCTTCTTTTTTCCGCGACGATGCCAAATGATATTTCATCGCTGGCGCATTCATTACTTAAAAATCCGGTGCGTATCGAAGTGACGCCGCCATCAACAACGGTTGAGCGTATTGAACAAAAACTGATGTATTGTTTAGGTACAAAAAAACATGAGTTATTAAAATTAATCATTAAAGAAAATGATATTAAGTGTGGACTAGTTTTTACTCGCACTAAGCACGGAGCTGATCGCGTCGTAAAACATTTACAGGCCGCCCATATTCCTTGTGCCGCTATTCACGGAAATAAATCGCAAGGCGCGCGCGAAAATGCCCTGGCACAATTTAAAAATGGCCGAGTCACAATTTTAGTGGCGACTGATATTGCTGCACGTGGAATTGATGTTAATGGTGTGACTCACGTAATTAACTACAACTTACCTGACGATGCTGAAAGTTATGTGCACAGAATTGGTAGAACCGCGCGCGCCGGAAAAGAAGGCGTGGCAATTGCATTTTGTGACGAGACAGAATTAGATCAATTGCGAGCTGTAGAGCGTTTAACTAAATTAAAACTCCCTATTGATGATAAACATCCTTTTCATAATGAAGTGATGAACCGTATTGTGAACGTTGGTCCATCAAAGCCTAAACCGGCCAAAAAATTCTTTATTCGCTATGGTAAAAAGAGATAATTTAAGATTTAATGGCCTAAATGAAAAAAATAATCCTTCTTGGCATCTGTTTTCTTTTTAATTCTCTATTATGGGCCGCTCCTGAACTAGATCAAAGTTGGGGCAAGATAACGCAAAGTTGTCAGACTGTACCGTCGCCCAAACATGTTTGGTTGTTTAAGCAATGGCACTTGGGTCCCAAGACCAATACTTTTTTAGATCAAGATTTTGCTAAGCTGCCGCAAGAAAAAAATCAGACGGCCATATATCTGCAAATCGCGAAGTGGATTGAAAATAAACAAATGGAATACGTGTTCGCTGAAGGTTGTCAGGATAATGAACTGAATGAAAAATCATCTTTAACTATTAACGGTTGGAATATTTCCAGCTTACAAAAATTAAAAGACAGTAACAATTACTCACAAATTGTTTCCAGCGTGCCTTTAAAACTGGAAGCGAAATTTACTGCTGCGGTTAAAACACTTTGTGGTGATGATTTAGCTTTAATCGAAAAAAATGCTCTGGCCTTTTCTGATGCGCGCGCGGGGAGTGGATTTTTATCGCGTATTGGCCAATTTAAAAAGGACGATAAAAGTTTGACTCGTTATCTAGATGCGGCACGGGAAGCGTATAAATTGCCTCCGAATGCTAGTAAAGATGCGGTAGTAAAACATATCGTGACTAAGTTAAAAACTGCGGTGGCCTCGATTCAAAAGTATGTTGAAGCAAGAAACCAAATCTTAATTAAAAAAGTTTTAGCGCAAAAAGCTAGCGATCAGGTCATTGTTTTTGGAGGAATGCATACGCCAGGGCTGATTAAGAGTTTAGAAGATAGCAAAATAAATTGTTCTGTGGTAACTCCTGTTGGTTATCAAGACAATGAAACAGAATTATTAAGCAGTTTAAAAACAGCAGTAGGGAAATTATGAGTATTTATTTTTCAATTTTAAAAACTAAAGTTTGTGGTGATTTATATATTGCGGCAGATGAGAAAAAAATATTATCCATTTCTTTTAAACAAAATTGGCCGGATGTAGAGAAGAAATATTTTGATTTGTATCAAAAAGAAACTCTTTTGATTAAGGCGACTAAACTTGAGTTAAAAGATTATTTTGCTGGCAAAAGATCAAAATTTACTTTTAAATTTGAAGAAGTTGGAACCCCTTTTCAGAAAAAAGTTTGGCGTGCGCTGCGCTCGGTGCCTTTTGGCAAAACGATTTCTTATGCTGAACTAGCTAAAAAAATAAAAAATCCTAAAGCGGTGCGAGCAGTGGGAAGTGCTAATGGCAAAAATCCTCTGTGTGTCGCGACTCCCTGTCATCGCATTATTCAAGCTGATGGAGGACTTGGCGGTTTTTCTGGTGGCCTGAAAAATAAAATTAATCTTTTGCAATTCGAAAAATCTAAGGCAGCGACCACTCTTTAATTTTTTTAATTTTAAACGTTTTGTGATGATTATCTTTTTCACAAAGAGCATAGAGAATTGATCCAGCAGGAAGTGGCAAAATGGCGACAGGGCGAATGGCCCGTAATTCATCACGCTTTTCTGTTCCACCATCATAACGAATCAGAATACTTTTATTTTTACCTAGATATTCTTCCATTTCACGCAAATGCTTAGGCAGTTGGTAAAAAGAATTTTCTTTAAATTGATCAAGCGTAAATTGAAAAGAGCTTTGCAGCAGCATTTCTAAATTTCGACCGTCGGCAATGGCCTTTTCAATACATCTGGCGGCAACAATTAAACAGGCATAGGCATCATCTAGAGCGCGATGATGATTCTCTAATTTTACATTTAATCTTTCACATAACGTTTTTAATTTGTGGCCATCAAATTCGGGGAAACATTTTCTGGCGACAGTGATGGTGCAATAAATTTTTTGTGTGGTGACTGCAATTTTATTAATAAAGGCGTGAAACACAATAAAACCTAAATCAAATTTGGCATTGTGGGCGATGATGGGAAGTCCGTCCGCAAATTCAAAAAACTTTTTAATTACTTCAGTAGTTTTAGGTTGGCCTTTAACCATTTCATCGGTAATGCCGTGAATGGCGATAACAAAAGGATCAATAGGAATTTCTGGATCAATGAGTGAACTATAAGTTGTGACTTCAGTGGGAGTGACTTTAATTGCGGCGAGCTCTACGATCATGTGCCGGAGCGGGGATAGGCCGGTGGTTTCTAAGTCGATGGCGATGAGGCCACGCGGAAACGCCTTTAACAGATCATTTTTTTCGTTCTCGCTCAATTGCATCTGTGCAACATACTTTTTTTTCCTGGCTTTATCTATAGCGAAAGATAAAAAGCACATCTCAGATTCCTGGTGGATTTTAAAAAATCAGCTTACAAAGTAGCTCCTTTAGGTTAGAAATTCTAGGCCATATTTTTTGCGTTTAGGATTCAAAAAGGATTTCTATGAAAGCTTATGATGTTGTTGTTTTGGGCGCAGGCCCAGGTGGATATATTGCTGCAATTCGTGCTTCTCAATTAGGCAAGTCAGTTGCAATTGTAGAAGAGGATAAATTGGGCGGAGTTTGTTTAAACCGCGGTTGTATTCCTACCAAGGCGCTACTTAAGTCGGCACATGCGGCCCATGAAGTACATGACATGAAAGATTTGGGTGTGAATATCGAAATTAAATCTCTGGATGGCGGGCAAGCGGTAAAGCGTGCAAATGCAATTGCTGATCGCATCTCTAAAGGCGTCGAATTTTTAATGAAAAAAAATAAAATCGACGTGATTGCTGGTCGCGGAAAATTTAAAAATGCCACGACTTTAGAAGTAAAAAGTTTGCGCGGACACACTGATACTGTGTCGGCAAAAAATATTATTATTGCTAGTGGCGCTCACTATAAAACTTTTCCAGGTTTAGAGCACGATGGAAAAAGATTAATCGGTGCGTGGGAAGCTATAAAATTAGAAGAATTACCAAAGTCCATCGGGATTATTGGCGCCGGCGCTATCGGTGTGGAGTTTGCTTATTTTTGGAATGCTTTTGGCGTGGACGTTCATATTTTTGAATTACAAAAACATCTCCTTCCGATTGAAGATGAAGATTGTTCGATTGAAGTGGAAAAAGCTTATAAGAAATACGGCATCAAAATGAACTTAGGTGTGGAAAAAATTTCTGCTAAAAATAATGGCAATGATGTGACTTTTTCTGTGGTGGAAAATGGTAAAGCCGCTGAATATAAATTTGAAATGGGTTTAATTGCTGTTGGGATGACGGGAAATATTGAAAATATTGGTTTAGAGACTGTGGGAGTAAAAACTGATCGCGGTTTTATTTCTGTAAATAATAATTTTGAAACCAATGTGAAGGGAATTTTTGCCATAGGAGATGTTTCAGGTCCTCCACTACTGGCGCACGCTGCTAGTCACGAGGGTGTGATTGCGGCAGAAACGATTGCGGGATTACATCCACATGCTCTCGATAAAATGAATATTCCTGGTTGTACTTATTGTCAGCCGCAAGTGGCATCAGTCGGTTACACGGAAAAAGTTTTAAAAGATCAAAAGATTGAATATAAAGTTGGAAAGATTCCTTTTGTTGCTAACGGAAAAGCTGTCGCCAGCAATGAAAAAGATGGTTTTGTAAAAGTATTAATGGGTAAACATGGAGAGCTTTTAGGCGCTCATATCGTGGGCACACATGCCACAGAATTAATTCATGAATACGTGCTGTTTAGAACGATGGAAGGCATTGATGAAGAAATTTTTGCCACAGTTCATCCGCATCCAACACTGGGTGAGTTTTTAGGTGAAGCAGTATTACTGGCCAAAGGTCGCGCGTTAAATTATTAGTTTTTTATTTTTTAAGTTAGGAGAAATATTTTATGGCAGTTACGAAAATTGTTATGCCTCAGATGGGCGAGTCAATTACCAACGGTACTATTACTAAATGGCATAAAAATGTCGGTGACATTATTGAACTGGATGAAATTTTATTAGAAATTTCTACAGATAAAGTTGAATCTGAAATTCCTTCGCCTGTAAAAGGGAAAGTGACTTCGTTACTTTATAAAGAAGGCGATACGATTGATGTGGGGAAAGATATTGCTCTAATTGACGATGATTTAAATGGCCCCGCGCAAGCGGCACAGGCCCCAACCAAAAAAGAAGAAAAGCCGTTAACCACAGCTCCTATAGAAACAAAAACCGCAGCCGCTCCCGTAGCTGCACCACAAGAAACCGAATCACACGAAAGACGTTTCTACACACCACTAGTCAAGGCCATGGCCAAAGAAGCTGGCGTTGCTCTTAGTGAGTTAGCAAAAGTTTCAGGATCAGGCGCTGCTGGAAGAGTTAATAAAGCAGACCTCGAAAATTATTTAGCCAATCGCGGAAAAACTCCCGCCGCAGCAAGTACAACTTCGGCGCCGAAGTCGCCAACTTCTGCAGCACCTAGCGCTCCCGTTTTCGCTCCCGGAGAGCGCATCACAGTTGTTCCAATGGACAATATGAGAAAAACTATCGCGCGCAACATGCAAGCTTCGAAATTAACTTCACCGCACGTGAATTCAATTGATGAAGTGGATATGACTCGCTTAGTGAGATTTAGAGAAAAATTTAAAGAGACTTTCCAAAAACAAGAAGGCTTCTCTTTAACTTATACACATTTTATTTTGTACGCTTTGGTGCAGGCCTTAAAAGAATTTCCTTATGTGAATTCATCTTTAGATGGCGACAATATTATTTTGAAAAAAGATATTAACTTAGGCTGCGCCGTTGCTGTTCCAGGAAATGGCCTAGTGGTTCCAGTGATAAAAGGCGCTGATAATTTAAATATCACGGGCATTGCTCGCGCGCTTAATGTTCTAGTGCTAAAAGCTAAGACTAAAAAATTAACCATGGATGATTTAACTGGTGGAACTTATACTTTCACTAACAATGGATCATTCGGAATTTTGGCCGCCACGCCAGTTATTCTGCAGCCGCAAGTGGCAATTTTTTGTGTGGGTACAATTGGCAAACGTCCCATCGTGACTGAAGATGATGCCATTGCTATTCGTCAGATGATGTATGCCACTCATACTTACGATCATAGAATCATCGACGGTGAAGTTGGTTCGAAATTTTTAAGACACGTAGTAAATAATCTTCAGACCATGAATCCAGAGGCACTTTTTTGAGAAATAAAAATATTTTTATAGGCTCATGCATGCTGGTGGTGGTGACTTTTGTGGGAGCGTTTCTACTTGGACGCTCTTCCAGTTCTAGTCAATCAACGCTAGAAGGATTAGTGCAGTTTATTTCTGGCAACTCGCCAGAAGATGCTATCGAAAAAAATATTAAGTTATTTTTAAAAGGCGCGAAGTCTTGTCAAAATTCTCTTGCGAATTTAAACCCGACGGGTGAGGGCGAAGAATTTAATATGATTCGCGATGATGCGCAAAATGTGATTTATCAAAAAGGTTCACTATATAATGAAGTTAAAATTTATTCTATGAAGCTCTATGGTTTTAAATCTAATGTCAGCGAGACCGTGGGTACGGCCACTGTGACTTTGATTCTAGAGAAGACGAACAATCTGAGTGAGCGCACTTTTCATCTTGGAAATGTAGAATTAGAAGCGGCCCACGGTCGATTAGTCAGTTGTTCAAGCTCAAAATAAATTTATTGCAGTGAGCTCTCTAAAGCTTCTATTAAAGTGTCATCTGAAACTTCTAAAGAATATTTTTCCATCGCCTGATTTTGTAAGTCAGTTAAAACAGCTCTAAGTGGCAATGAAATTTCACCAGTTCTCTCAGTTTCTTCCAGCATATTTAGAACGACTTCGGCCTTCAGTACTCCATAGTACCTACTGATGCCGATGGTTAGGACGACACCACTGACACCACCAATGGTTAACAATACGGGAACTGATCCAGGAATAATGGCAGCGGTTGCTCCCAATACACCATACGTAGTAAAGATATGGATTGTTGCCTCACGTTCAGTATGGTCTCCCGCCAAAAGTGCAGAGTTGGTCAGACTATAACAAGCTAGTGCGATAAAAATTTTTTTGTACATATATACCTCCCAGTAATATTTTCCACAAATTTGCGCGCCGCGCTGCTGGGCGCAAGCGTCAATAGTATTCTCTACAGGGCGACTTTTTTTGATCTAAGTTATTGGAACCTATACGCCCCCTGATTATTTTACTCAAGTATCTTTGGAGGCCCTCCGATAGGTATATCAACCAGTGATTCAAAGAGTCCACCTCATACCTGAGGTCTTGGGATTTGCGAGTCGGAAACTGGTCATTGGAATTAAAGGAGGTACGTATGATGCATTCTTCGTCTGTTCTCACTCTACACTCTAAATCTGGAGTATTGCGCTTTGATTTAGCAACCTGGAGTGATCATGAACGGATGATTGTGGAGACAAACTTAAAAGAGTTTATCTGCAAATCACGTAAAGATGTCACGACGAATGTGGCCGAGAAACAGGAGTTTTACTGACGGCGTTGAAGCGCTGGAGGTGGTATGAGTCCACCACAATGTTAGCGCCTCTCAATAACGAGATTGGGCGCAACCTACATTGAGTAAAAACATTCAGACTTTTGTCTTTAAAAATTGTACTTAAAGTACTAAAAAATTTTCGGGCCTGGGTTTTTTACCCGGGCCCTTTTTATTTATTTAACTGAAATTTTGTAATTGATCATACCAAGTGCAGTACTACCTAGCTCAGGAATTACTGTGTAAACTTTTTTGTTAATTTTTCCTGGCATATCAGTGTGAATTTTGATTTCATTTTTTGATAATTCTATAATATTAAAAAATGTAGCGTATTCAATTCCATCTGTTGAAAAATTTACTTTTAGCATATCATTATCAAAAGTTTGTCCGTCTTCTGCATCATAGACTTTTTTTGTGTAGATGATCGCCACAACGTCTTCTGCACTATAGATACATTTTTTGTTGTCAGTATTTTTTAGTGTGAGTTCGTCCTGAAGCATAAAACTCTTTAGAGGAATCAGAAATTTTTCAAACTCTTCTATCTTGGCATATTTTTTGTAAGCCGAGAATTTTTCAAGTTCTATTTTAAGTTGTGCCGGGCATGTTGTTGTGTCAATGGCAAAAGCAGAAAGAGTCATTATGGTTGCGAGAGAAGTGATAAGAAGTTTCATAAAATCTCCATGGTTAAAGTTGTGCGGAAGATAGCGCTTGATGGGGAATAGGGAAAGGTTAATAATAATATTTTGATGATCTAATATTGAGATGGTTGGGAAACTTTAATAAAGCTCTAAGCGGAAATCCTTGTGCTGTAATTCACCAAGCAGATGACTTATCAGATGAGAAAATGCAGGCGATAGCTAAGGAGATGAATCTTTCTGAGACGGCATTTGTTTTTAAATCGAGTAGCGCTGATTTTAAGGCGCGCTATTTTACCCCTGATGGAGAGTTGCCTTTTGCTGGGCATCCCACAATCGCCACCATGCACTCATTAAAAGAAGCAGGATTAATCTCTAAAAATAAAGAGAGCGTAACATTAGAGCTTCCTGCAGGAATTATTGAAATTCATTTTAAAAATGATGAAATTGTCATGACTCAACTGGCGCCGAATTTTTTAAAAACCTATGCTGCAGAAGAAGTACTCTCTATTTTTGATTTATCAAAAGATGATTTAATGCCAGGATGTGTGATTCAAACCATCAGTACCGGCACGCCCATTTTAATGATTCCACTCAAAAACCACGACGCTTTAAAATGTGCTCGTTATGTTGATCTAAAAAAATATCAAGTGCTCCAAGAATCTGGTGATTTCTTTTTTCCTCATTTATTTACTCTTAAAGGGGCCACAACAGAGGGAGATACTTTCGCGCGAAACTTTGCCATGCCACCAGATATGAGTGAAGATCCTTTTACTGGTTCGGCCACGGGTTGTATGGCGGCTTATCTTTGGCATTATCGTTTGCTCGCAAAAAAACATTTTATCGCTGAGCAAGGGCATTGGATGGGACGAGCAGGGAAGGCCAGTGTGGAGCTAGTTGGTAGCTTTGATAAAATTGACGGGATTAAAGTGGGCGGACAGGCGCGAACTGTGATTGTTGGAAAAGTTTCGATTTAAGATCAAACTTTATTTTTAATGAGACTCGTCACCAAAAAAAGTATTTTCAACATTGATTATCTCCATAACTTACTGGAAACATACATCTTTTCAAATTGACTAAATTTAGGCAATGATCATTGATTAAAAACAAGAAACGGTTTATTATAGCTCATGGGAACTTTTTCTACTCTCTTCTCAGGGCACAATTCACACTTGGACGGTGGACTTGCTCACTTTAAAAAATTTGATCCACATCTTAAAAGATTGAATCAAATGAATGTTAGATATGAAAATCCGCTCATTTATTCACTACCTAAAATTTCTAATTACGGTGTTTATACACTTGGCGGCGCAAGGCAGATTGGAAAAACCACACTATTAAAGCAATGGATGGTGAAACTTTTAGAATCAAAAGTTACGCCCAATAAAATTTTTTTCTTAACCGGAGAATTAATCAGCGATCATTTAAAATTAACCAGTATGATGCGAGAAATTTTGCATGATGAAGAAAAAGAATATTATATTATAATCGATGAGGTCACTTATATTAACGATTGGGATAAAGCAGTTAAGTTTTTGGCCGATGCAGGACTGCTGGAGAAAACAGTTTTAATACTTACGGGATCAGATCTACTGCTTATTCAAGAAGCGCGTGCTCGTTTTCCCGGCCGTCGCGGGAAATCGGATGTTGTGGACTTTCATCTCTACCCACTTAGTTTTAAACAGGTCGTTGATTTAAAAATGACAATAGAAAATGCAGAATTTTCAGAAAGTAATTTATCAAGATATTTTAATGAATTTATGATTCACGGTGGTTTTTTAACGGCCATAAATGATTTTTCAGTGAATAAGGACATTTCGAAATCTACTCTTGCGACATATAGTGATTGGATTTTAGGTGATATGTTTAAACGTGGAAAGCAAGAAACCTACTTGCGTGAAATCTTAACGAGTTTGATAAAAAAATATTCGTCATCGCTAAGCTGGAATAACTTGGCCAGTGACTTATCAATAGATCACCCCGCAACCGTTGCTGATTATGTTCATCTTTTAGCAAGGCTTGATGTCGTGCTCATTCATGAGGCCTTAATAGAGGATAAGCTGGTCGCCGCTCCAAAAAAAGGAAAGAAAATCTTTTTCAAAGATCCTTTTATTTTTCATGCCATAAAGTTTTGGTTAAAAGATGATGACCAAACGCCGATAGAACAGATCCAAAAAACATTAAATGATTCTGATTTTACCGGCCATCTCATTAAAGGAATTGTTGCCGCAGACTTTCATCGTCGAATGCCAACGTATTACATCAAAAATGAAAGTGAAATTGACCTTGCTTATGTTAAAAATAAAAAAATCTTTCCTATTGAAATTTGTTGGGGAAATAATCTAAATCAAAAAAAGATTAAACAGTTGAAGAAATATCCCAAGTTACGTTTGTGGGGCAAGAAATTTATTTCGACTGGTGATATTGTCCAGGAGTTTTTGCCTTTAGCGCTTTATCAAGTGGAACTTTAGTTATAAATATTACTTATCACATCTATTCTATCTATAAATTATAAAAATCATTTTAAAACATCTATATTCTTTTTCGTAGCTACTTTTGGCTACTATGAAAGGAGATAAAGATGTTACAAATTAAAAATGTCATACCACTGGCCATGATGAGTATGATGAGTTTTCAAACGATGGCGCTTGATCTTGAGTTGAGAGATGTTTTTGCGGAGGATGGAATTCAAATAGGGTTAGAGGGACCATTTAGTTTTCTGTGGATTTTCAAATGTTAAAACCTGATCAGGTAAGACCAGCCGCCAATCAGCAATTGCTGCAAACTCATAAAGAGTTAAAGGGAAAATTTCCGGCGATTTTTGCTGATTGGCAAAAACGTTTTCCGTTTGATGTGGGTGAGCAAGCAGGAATTGAACTTAGTGCTATTTTTCAAGAATCAAAAGAATATGATGGTGCTCGTTATTTAACCACTGATGGCGTGGAAAATAGTGTGTCCAATATTTTTTTAGATTTTTGTGAAAAGTTTTGGCATTTGATAAAAAATAGACCAGTTCATTCTAGCAAAGAAATTTTTAACGAGGCCTTAAATTTTCATGTGCATCTGTATGAGGAGACACAAACGCATTTAAGAGGGCCGCATCCTTTAGATATGAAAATGATGGTTTTAAATTTTGTGGTTTTAAAAGAGCGCATGAAGGAATTAATGGACCGCGCGACTATTGATCGGCCGATTCTTATTCATACTTCAACTGGTGATGATTTGTATGATCATACTTATGGCGCGATTTGGTTGGGGCGGATGCTGCCTTTGGATTTTTCGAAGCTTGATTAATTTATATATCGAGCGTTTGGCTTCAGGATTATTTAACCAATACGCTTCTCTTCTAAGTAAAGTCAGCGTGATGAAAGCACTCTCAATAACTAAAGTGATCCGAGAAAATTCGCGACAGATAAAATCGCGGTGGATCTAAAGAAATATCACTTATTTTGTCTTTAAAGGTAAAAGTATAAGCACAATTTAATTGCGGCACACCGGTATGCTTAATCGTGTTGCCTAAAATATAACGAATTAAGTTTTTAACTTCACGTGGCGTTTGTTTGATTTCTAAATGATATCGATCTTTGAAAAAACTAAAACCTTTTTTAAGTTTTTGCTGTGATTTTAAATAATATAAAATGGTGCTACTTAAGGCCTTCATACCAATTTTTAAGATATTGGCATGGCCCGCCTCAATGTAGAGATGAATGTGATCATATTGTATGGTTGCGTAAACAATTCTCAGACCTTTTTTTCGCGCATTTTTGACCGCTTCTTTTAAAACTTTTTTAAATTCGGCAGTACGTAAATTTGTATAATGAATAGATCTTTTGAGAGTGACGTGGAGTGGCGCACCAGAGGGAATATTTGGACGCTTAATGTGAGGAATATAACCCAAATTCTTATGGGCGGGACGGCCTGCCGCTTTAATATTATAAAGGGTGCTTTCTTTTTTGTTTTTACGTTTTTTGGCAGCAGAGGATAATTTCATTAAGTGCGTTCTATCAGTGGCCGTGAATGAAGTCAATTTAATTTCGGCGGATGTCTTAAAATTTACCTGTCCTAAAAAAGTTTTAAAAGACGTAAATTGCGACTTCAAAGAATGATTGGTGACTGTTTTATTTATGACAACCATAAATAGGTTTTATTATTCAGTTGTAGAACATAGAAGTATAAAGACTTAACCAAAAGGAGTGAGTATGAAATATTTTTTGATTTGTATAAGTTTATTTTGTCAATTGACACATGCCAATGAAGTACGAGACATCGTTATTAATGAGGATAAACTACAATGCGCTGCCGGTATGTTGACCTTAAAAGCACCTGAGATTGAAGATCTAGTAAAGGGAAATTATCCTGGTTTTAAGTTTGAAAAATATTTAGAATTAGCTTGTTTTGTGGCCCAAGTTATTTTTGATAAGGCCCGAAGTCAAAATGATAAGATCGCAGCGAAGGTGTCCGTTACGACAGAGCTTGTCAAAGAACCAATTCAAGAATGTCATACACCTCCCAGACGTAGTTGCCCTTTTTCAGACTGCGAAGATATTTGTAGAGTTATTGGGTACAAAGAATACGAACTGGAAAAGGTAAGTATTGATCTTTTTGGCCTTAACTTTTTTGCCAATGCTGTTTTGGATAAATAGTACAATCTTATTTATTAATAGCATTGGTTGTTATAAGTTACTTTTATGTTACCACAATCATACGAAATCACTTATTTTTTAGAAGTTGCCAAAACTTTAAACCTCTCCCGTGCGGCAGAAAGATTAGGCGTGAGTCAGCCAGCTTTAACTATCTCCCTTAAAAAACTTGAGGCGAATTTAGGAGTGGATTTATTTTATCGCTCAAAATCAGGTATGCAGTTAACCAAGCATGGCGAAAGTTTTTTAGTAAAGGCCCACGCCCTTCATGAACTGTGGGAGTCGTGCCAAGAGCAATCAAGATTAGATAAAAACGAAATTCAGGGACATTTTAGATTGGGCGTACATGTTTCGGTGGCGTTATTTACGCTCAGACATTTTTTACCAAAATTTATGGCCTTGCATCCAGATTTTCATTTAAGTTTAACTCATGATTTATCTCGTAAAATCACTGAGCAGGTGATTAGTCATAAACTTGATGTGGGGATTGTGGTTAATCCGGTTCGTCATCCAGATTTAGTGATTAAAGATTTATATACCGATGAAGTGAGTTTTTGGGAGAGTCCGTCTAATAAAAATAGTGAAGTTTTGATTGCCGATGATCAGTTGATTCAATCGCAAACATTAATGAAAAAAAATAATTTCAATCGTATGATTACTTCATCCAGCCTGGAAGTTGTTTTAAGTTTAACGGAAAGTGGCGCTGGGGTGGGAATTTTACCGGGGAGAGTGGCGGCGCTCTCGCATAATAAGTTAGAAAAATCTAAAAATAATCCCAAAACTTATTTAGATAAAATGTGTTTAATTTATCGACCAGAGTCAAAAAAGTTATTGGCGATGGAAGCTTTGATTCGCACCATAGAAGATAATCTTAAAAATAAATAAAACGAAAACTTAAATTAATACGCGGACCGACCTCAGTTGCCGTTTTGACAATTTCATGGGTCCAGTTTTCTTGCATTGATCCTTTCATTAAAATCAAATCACCATTTTCTAGCGTTATGTCGACAGGTTTTAGATCTTCGCGCTTTTTGTGGCGGAGGCGGAAAATTCTGGTTTCACCAAATGAGAGAGAGGCGATGTTGGGATTTTCTCCTAGGACTTTTTCTTTATCAGAATGTTTGCCCATATAATCATTGCCGTCTCTGTAATAATTTAACAGCACTGAATTGTACTTGGCCCTGGTGGCCTTTTCTAGAATTGCTTTTAATGTTAAAAGACTGGCGGACCATGCGGTCGGCTTGAGGGTCAGTCCCGAGTAGGTGTAGTCCGCGCCCGCATCGCCATACCAGGCGGTAAGGCGCGGTTGTAAGTAACTCTTACCATAGACGGTGACAGGGTCGTGTCTCCAATCAATTTGGTTAATAAAATATTTAAGATAGTGAGCGCATTCATCTTCACTAATAAAATTTTTGAAGTATTGACACTCACCATCGCCCGGGAGAATTTGCGTAAAGTTTTTAACCATGGATTAAGCATAATCAACTCCTGTTAGTTATTCAATCGCCATGAGACAAGATCATCACTCTTTCTGATTCATTAAAAGTTTCTCCATTAAGCTGAATCTGTTTAGTGAAAAAAAGATTGCCTAGCATCGAGTTCTTGGGATCGAAGATTAAAACGGCCGCATTCACATCGCTACCCACTGCCAATAAATCTTTTCCTAGGTTATGAGTTTTAATAAAAGCTGTTTGATCTAATAACTCTGTGCGCTCAATTTGTTTTTTGAGACTGAACGCATCCATTTCTAAAGATTTTTTTTGAGTGATTTTTCTTTGCGCTAGTGACTCACACAAAGTACCTACAGTTTGAATTTCACTTTTTTCTATCACATTAATTTTATCGTCGATGCTAGTGATGGTGACATCTCGAGTCGAGCGCAGTAAACAAACTTTTTCACCTAGCAAAACATGGGTGTAGCTTAAAAAACGTACAGACTGTCCTCTTTTAAGTTCAGTATTTTCTACTAAAAGCTCATTAAATTTATCCAGCGAAATTTGTTCATCGACTTTAAAACCCAAACGATCCATTAAATCCGTCACCACGACAATCGGTTGTGCACCTTCTTCGAGTCGATCTTCTGGCCTATCTACAATGACTTCAGGTGCTGGGCCCGAGACGGCGGTACTACTTGTGGCGTCTTTTTCACATGCTGCTAATAAAACAAATAAGGGAATAAATAATAGTGCTGTTGCCTTCATAATCTCTCCTTTATGAGGTTCGTACCTATTTTTGAACGTAGCAGTTAAAAAATTTGTTGCAGAGACAAATCTTGGTGATGGTCGTTAAAACCACCAGTAATTAAGAAGATGTTAGGTTCTTGGGGGCAAGATGACTCCGATTATTTTTTCCAGAGTGTGGAGAGCCTCTCTTTAATTGCTTTTTCGCGGCCATTTTCCGTCGGGCGATAGAATTCTGGAATTTTTGCGGCAGTATATTCTTGCTCTACAAAATGCCCAGGGTAACTATGAGGGTATTTATAAGCGGTAGCAGATTTAGGAGGAAAACTTTTTAAATGATCTGGCACTTCTATCGTGGGAGAATCTTTCACAAATTCGAGCGCTTCATTAATGGCATTATAAGCAGCATTACTTTTTACTGTGCTCGCAAGATAGGTCGTGACTTGCGCTAAAATAATTCGCGCCTCAGGCATGCCGATTTTCTCCACCGATTGCAATCCCGCGACTGCTAGTGTGAGTGCCGAAGGGTCAGCGTTGCCGATATCTTCAGAGGCAAAAATCATTAAGCGTCTGGCAATAAAAACGGGGTCTTCTGCGCCATCTAACATGATCGCCAAATATAAAATCGCAGCATCTGGATCTGATCCGCGCATACTTTTAATAAAACTGGAAATCACATCGTAGTGGCGATCTTCATTTTTATCGTAAGAGCGACTTGATTCACGCACAATTTTTTGGATTTCATCAAATGTGAGATCTTTATTTTCACTCACGATTTCTAAAAGATTAAGCGCTTTACGTGCGTCGCCGCCAGAGTACTCTGCAATAAAAGAAATAATTTTTTGTTCAATTTTAGTTGCAGTATTTAAAAGAATTTTTTCTACATCTAATTTTTGTAAATGTTTTAGTTCAATTAATTGCACGCGAGATAAGAGCGCTTTATTGAGGGCCTGCTTAGGATGCTCAGTCGTCGCGCCAATAAATTGAAAAGTTCCCATTTCAAGATAAGGCAGTAGCGCATCTTGCGCCGATTTATTGAAGCGATGAATTTCATCAATAAAAATTAGGGCGCGAGTTTTTTCATTGATAATACTTTGAATAAGTTTTTTTAACTCAGGCACGCCGGACATCACAGCATTAAAAGTAAAAAGTTCTAAGCCTGATCTTTTCGCCAAAATATGAGCGAGCGTAGTTTTTCCCGAGCCGGGTGGGCCATGGAGAACCAGACAGGGCCAATTTTTTTGCAGTAAAAAAGGATATTTTTTAAAAAGATATTCGTGGCCAATAAAACCATCTAATTCAGTAGGACGATGTTTAAAGGCCATTGGTGTGCTTAAACCGATGGTTTTTGACGGATTATTATTAAAAAGATCCATTTGACTCACAGCGCACTCTTTGACTTTATAAGGACCATGACCTAACTTATACAAACTTTTCAGCTAGATTTGAAGAGAATTCATGAAAGAGGAGGTGACTATTATGTCTGGTGATAACATCGAGATTTCCATTGACGAAAAATCAGGGGTTGAGCGTTCTTTGAAGAAATTCAAAAGAATGTGTGAATCTTTTGGAGTGATCCGCGAGTACCGAAAAAGACAGGAATATAGAAAACCATCTGTTCGCCTCAAGGAAAAAACTGCAGCTGCTGAAAAGCGCCGCAAAAAAACAAACTTTAAATTTCGTGCTCCACGCGCTTAATGTGGAAGAAAAAGGCCTGGTTTAACCGGGCCTTTTTTTTTGCTAAAATTAGACCATGAAAACTTTTTTGTGTTTAATTTTACTGCTTCTTTTGGGCTGTCAAAATGAAGTGCCTATGTCCACAGAGCTTAGAAGTATTGTGGTTCAGGGTAACTCTAAAGAGTTATCTCAATTTAAAATAGATGCCAAAAATCCTCCCTTTGATAATCTTGGAAATTCTGTGGTTCATTACGCTGCAGCTCGCGGGCAAAAAGAATTAATCGAATGGTTAAAAGTTAACGACTTTGATTTGAATTTGAAAAATAAAAAAAATGATGCGACGGCATTGCACTTTGCCGCCCAGAATGGACATCTTATGACGGTTCGGCGTTTAGTGGAACTTGGTGCTGAGCTTAATGCGCGGGCCAATAGAGGAGAAACTGCTTTGTTTTTTGCTTCAATGGAAAATTTTGATCATATCGTAAAGTATTTAATGACAGCAGGTGCCAATCAAAATATTGGAACTTCATTCGATGCTGTATCACCGCTGATGATCGCAGTGAATCGGGGACATGATAGTGTGGTAGTGGCGTTACTCGAGAATAATACTGATTATCATTTAAAAGATCGCAGAGGTTGGAATGCCTTGATGTTTGCCATTGCCGCTAACGAATTTTCTTTGGTGAAAATTTTATTATCAAAAAGCGCAGAGGTAAATATTGCGGATAAAAGAGGCTGGAGTCCGCTGATGCTGGCGGCAGAAAATAAAGACACAAAAATTCTGGAAGAGGTTTTTAAGTTTTCACCGAATTTAGAAATGAAAAATGAATTAGGCATGACCGCTCTTTTAGTTGCCGCGAGTAACGGTCACCCGGAGGGATTGCGTGTTTTGTTAAAGGCCGGGGCCAATGTGCATGCTGTAGATGAGGTGGGGCGAGACGTCGTCATGTTGGCCGCCAGTAACGGCCGAGTCAATAATCTGAAAGAGTTGGAATCAACAAATGTAAATCACATGCGATTAGATAATAGAAAGCAAAATGCCTTGATGCACGCGATACTGGGAGATCAGGTTGCTGCGGTTGATTATCTTTTGAGTTTAAAATCTGATATCAATCAAAAAGATCTGAAGGGGCGCGGCCCATTGATGCTGGCGCTTAAAAATTCGCGAGCTAAAATTGTGGAAAAAATATTAGAGCAAAAACCTGACATCAGTGTTGTTGATAAATACGGATTAACTGCTAAGGATTTTGTCAAAAAATATAAAAGAAATGATATTAAGAAATTTACTTTTTGATATCTCTTAAGAGTTTTGAAACTTTATTTTTAGGTTCAATCACCACTGAAAGACTGCGCGAACTTCTTTTGATATCGGCCGAGCCTTTAGCTGCGATACGATCAATCGGGAATTTTAATTCAGTAACGGCAAATTCTAAGGCCTTAGAAGCGCGAAGAACGCTTAAGTCAAAATTATTTTGAATGAGTGAAGCAGGATTTCTTTTAGAAATTTGTGATTGATCGGTGTGACCGACGATCGTGACATCTACAGCTATTGCAAATGGCTTAATGGTATGAAAAAACTTTTCCATCAATGCTTTGCCGTTTTTATTTAGCGCAACTTCGCCCGGAGCATACATATTATTAGGCAGTTTTAAGATGAAAAAACCCTCATCCTCCATATATTCAATGGTAATGCCTAAACGTGTCAGTGAGTTCTCAAATTGATCCGATCTTAAATCGCCATATTTTTTGGTTCGAGGCAGTCCATCTTGAGCATCCTTATTAGTCATGAATAATGTTTTTTTAACTTCATCTTCTTTAAGTTTGATTTCTTCTTTTTGCTGACTCTGCAGTTTCGCCAAAAGTGCTTTTAACTCTAGATTTTCTTCTTTATTACTAATAGAAAAGAAGATGATAAAAAAACTTAGGAGTGTCATCAAAAAGTCAGCGTAAGAAACGGCCCAAGAGTGACCTTCTTCCTCCATTCCTTCATTATTATCTCGGGAATGATAGTTGTGCATAAAGTGCTGCATCGCCTGCTTGTCTTTGTGCGCTTTTAGATCTTTCGCAATGTCTTGGGCGCTTTTTTGTTTAGGCAACTTTCGGCTCCATTGTTCCACTAATAATTGAAGCGGCTTCACCATTATTAATTAATAAAATAATTTGATAAATATTGTTATAGAGCTTTTTTTGTTGCAAGTGTCTAACTGACAAACGATCGGCCGTTGGTGAAATAAGTAAGTTGGTTAGGGCCAAACCAAAAAAGGTTGCCGTCATGGCAATGGCCAAGTGACTACCTAATTGATCTTTGGCCGATTGTAATTGGTCAAACATTGAAATCATCCCAATCACGGTTCCGATCATTCCCAGTGTGGGAGGATATTTAGCTAAGTTTTTAATAGATTGAATTGAAGCAATTATTTCAGTATCAAGTTCATCTTTTTTTTGCGAGAGAAGACCAATAAATAAATTTTGATCCACCCCTTGCTCCCATAGATCTTGCGCGTAATTAATTAAAACATTCTTTGAATTGGTTTTGCTGTATCTATTTTTTGCCAGTGCCGCCAATTGCTCTCTGTAATCTTCAAATTTTTCTTCGTTTTTAAATAATAGTTTTAGCGCCTTACGAAATAAATCCCTTGTGACAACTTCAGGCGTGGCCAAGAAAAATACTGCAATTGAGCCACCAAATACCACCACAATCGAGTGGGCCTGCATATAAAGTCCCCACTGATTTTGAATTGCATAAAAAAGAACACCTGCGGCAGAAAGTATCCCAATAATAAGATTGACCATAGATTACCTCGTAATTCCTTTCGGATTATCTGTGAAAAAATGAAATTTTAAGAAGGGGAGCTACAGAAACTGAATTTCGCTGTCATTTTCGGCATCTACCAGTTTTATATCTTCAAAACTAAGTACCCGAGTGCCAAGGTTTACTATGCCCACCTCTAAGCGAAAAATCCCTTGGTTATCAACTAAGATAATAGGAGATGAGTAAAATGATTTTTTTAGATTTGTCTCTGGAGTATTTTGAATAATAAATGGAACACCAATTCTAAAAGAATGATTTCCTTTTTGCAGTGTCTGAGTCAAAAGGCCTAGTGTTTGATTTAAAAATTCTTTAGCGGCATCAGTGCAGCTATTTTCATCTTTATTGGCGTATGACTTGGCCAATTTTTTTAACTGAGTAGTATTAATAAAAATCGAAGATGATATATAAACTTCTTCAGGACTGGCAGCATCACACAAAACGATAAAATCGTATTGTGTTCTTTTGTCGGCCAATGTGGTTAAGGCCTCACCTTGCGAAAAGGCCACTTCTACTCCAGGGAAAATGCATTTACCAATTCTGTTAGTGGACTCAATCATCAGGTTATTAAAATTTCTGTCTCCCGAATTAATCAAAGCAGTCTCAATCAATTGCGAGAAGCCTTCATTGGTAAACTGCGTAAATTTCACATACTTTTTGTCAGTGGAATTTTTTTCCCCATCGCGATAAATAAATGAAACTTTTGAAGCTAAATGTGCCGGTAGGCCGGCCAACTGTTTGGGGAAAGAGGTAACATCTACGCCTTCCACGTTGATACAAAGACCAATTATGTGACGAATTTTTTTTAAGTCGGTAATGACTTCATTTAAGTCTGCACAGAGATTGAAATGAACACCGAACTTAGTACAGTGTGCCTTGAGGTGAGCATGAAATTCTTTAGGTATGTTGACCCCGATAAAATAACTTACGTTGGAGAATAAAAATTTTTTCATTACGACTCTGTCTTAGGTAATTTTTTCATGCCTAGAGATTATTTTAAATCATAACCGGTATCGATTACAATCAAGTTAAGAAGTTTTTTTTAGAAAGAGGTTGACCTAAAGGGTCGGGAAGTTAATGAGCGAAAAAAAGTTAAAAACAATCAGCGTTAGACGCAAATTAATTATTTTGCAAACCATCTCCGCTATATTATTGCTTCTTGTCAGCGCCGGAACTTTGATTACCAACGACATTATTCAAATTAGAAAATCTGTAGTACAAAATTTGTTGAGCATCACGGGAACTTTGAGCAGAAATTTGGCAGGACCTTTAAGTTATCAAGAAGAAAAACAAGTAGAGAGAACTTTGGACACCTTAAAATATGAAAAAAGTGTTTTATTCGGAGTCGTACTAGATGATCGTAAGGCCATTGTCTCGAAATATGGTGATGTCACAACTATGTCACAGGAATTGCCAATTTTTTCAGGGGATAGTCATCATGTTTTTTATCGAGATCATGTAGATTTTTTTAAAAAGATTTATGATGAAGAATATATCGCAGGTTATTTATATTTACGTTTTGACCTCTACATACTACGAAAACTTTATACTAATTACGCGCTTATTGCCGCCGGTGTTTTGTTTATCAGTTTAATCGTTGCATCATTTATGGCGGGGCTTACTCAGCGAATCATCAGTGTGCCGCTAAAAAAGATTTTAGATGTAATCGAAAAAATTACCAGTGATAGAGATTATAATTTACGAGTGCTGCAAAAAGGTAAGTACTTAACCAATATCAAAGAATTATTAGCGCTTTCAGAATCCTTTGACCACATGGTGGAAGTGATCGA